>Ga0181339_1000054_pt1 | contig 42564 bp, 70 predicted proteins | sample Sp13VDMM110DD_FD_130101 | JGI IMG/M metagenome (GOLD analysis project Ga0181339, IMG submission 130101) | Freshwater viral communities from Lake Michigan, USA - Sp13.VD.MM110.D.D | ecosystem: Environmental > Aquatic > Freshwater > Lake | place: USA: Michigan | collected 2013-04-23 | reverse complement strand
GGTCTGAAACAGCGGCCAGAAGCTATCCGGCCTGGTGGGGTCGTGGGCCAGCAGCTCAGCCGGGGTGCAATCCAACGCCCGGCACAGGCCCAGGAACGATTCGGTGCTTACCCACTGCTTGCCGTGCTCGATCTGGGAGATCGATGACGACGTGAGGTCGACCATCTCGCCCAGCTTCTCCTGGGTCAGTCCGCGATAGGTTCGCCACTGCTTGAGGAAGTTTGGGACCACCAAGTCTTTATCGGCCATGCCTAAGTGTCCCACCTTCGGGCGCTGGCTAGCCATGCAGTGTGGCTTACATTTCATCTTGACTTATATTCAGTGTGGCTTAATCTCGCCGCATGGAACCCCTCCGTGACTACCTGAAAGCCGAACGCGGCCGAGCGAGCCGCCTGGCTGAGGCCCTCGACCTCTTCCCCAGCGCCATCTCGCAGTGGAAAGAGATCCCGCCCAAGTACGTGCTCGAGATCGAGCGCATCACGGGCATCTCGCGTCACGATCTTCGGTCGGACATCTACGGGCCGGCGCCCGCTCCGACACCCGAGCCCGCCCAGCAGAGCGCCGCGTGACCGGCCCGTCGCCCGCCAAGAGCGCCGTCCTTCGCCGCCTGCGGGTGGAAGAGGGCGACATCTATCTGGCCGAATACTTCAACCGGCCTGAAATCAAGATCGGCTTCACGCTCAATCTGGAGCAGCGCAAACGCACCTTGTTCGCGCCATGGGACCCTGGCCGCATCGTCGCGACGGTCCGGGGCATGTTCGTCGAAGAGCAAGCGATACATCGCGCCCTGCGCCACCTGTCCGTGCGGCAGGTGTGGCCCATCGAGACCTACCCGCGTTCGATCCTGTCTCACCCTGCCATCCCCGCCGAACTGCGGAGCGCTGCATGACCTCCACCGTCTCTCTCGACCATAGGGAAGAGGAAATTGGAGTTCAGCCGCAGCGGGCGGCTCCTTTGGAGCATGCCGCTAAAGGCCCTTCTGCATCTGGCGGTGAGATGGTCGCGACACTCATGCACGCCGGCAGCACCTTGGCGCGCAACGCGATCATGGAAGAACTCGTGCGGATGGCGGCGTCGAAGGCGAAGTTGCCGAATCAAATCGGCTACCTGAATGCCTGCGCCGACATCGCGGCGTTCATCCGCGCCGCGCAGCACAAGTCCGACCGCGCCAAGAACACAAAGGCCGCCTAGATGCCCATGCAAGACGAACTCGGGATCGTGACGGCCGCCCGGCAGCGCCGCGAGACCTACGCCCGCTTCATCGACAAGCAGGTTGCCCAGCGTCTCGAGGAACCCGCCACCAAGCTCGCAATCTCCCGCATGGTGGACGACCGGCTGAAGCTGGAGATTGAGGGCATCGTCGCCCGTCGTGCAGCCAAGGCGGCCGAGGAAATGGATGCGGCCACGCTGCCCACAGGACCGTCTGTCAGCGCCATCCTGGCCGCCGTGGCCGAAGTCACCAAGATCCCCGCGCAAGAGCTGCTGGGACCGCGCAGAGCCCGCCCGCAGGCCCGCGCCCGCCAGATAGCGTACCGACTCTTTCGCCGCCTCCGGCCCGACCTGAGCCTCCCCGCGATCGGCAGGGCGATGGGCATGCGGGACCACACCACAATAATTTCGGGATTGCGGCGTGGGGATCTGCTCATGGAAACCGACACGCCATGGCGCGAGCAACATGATGCCGTGATGGCGGTGCTCACCAAATGACGCCACTCCGCGCCCGCCTTGAGAGCAAATCGATGCCGGAGCCGAACTCCGGCTGCTGGCTTTGGCTGGACTACACAAATCGCCAGGGGTACGGGCGCATGCTTTGGGAGGGGCGCCCCCAACTCGCGCACCGGCTGTCATTCGAGGAAGCGAAGGGGGCTATCCCCGACGGTCTGTACGCCTGCCACAAGTGCGACGTGCCGAGTTGCATCAACCCTGACCATCTGTTCGCGGGCACGCCAGCCGACAATATCGCCGACATGCTGACGAAGGGACGCGAATGCCGAGACCCCCGCCCATATCAGCAAGGCGAGCGTAACCAAAACAGCAAGATCACCGAGGATGTGGTCCGCGGCATTCTCGTCTCGCCGCTCGCCCAGCGGGCCGCCGCGAAGGTCTACGGCGTCGCCCCCTCCTGGGTGCAGCGCATCCGCAAGCGCGAGGTCTGGACGCACGTTCATGTGCCGGCCGAACAGATCCCGCCCCGGCGGTTCTTCACCAAGAAATCGGCCGGGACAACCCGAGCGGGGGCGCCATGAAGCCGTCCCGGCCGTGCGGCAACCATCGCCGCAAACTGAATCACCTTTGCGCTGCTCTCGGTTTGTCCTCTCCCGACTGCAGCGCTGGCCGAGCGATCACCCTCCCCGGGTCGCTCGGCCGCTATTCCCAACGCGCGAGCGCCAACACGTCCGGCACCCCCCACTCGCGCAACCTCAGTGACAGCATCTGCTCCACGCAACGCGGGGCCTTCCTCGCGGGGTGCGGTCACTCTTTCTTCGGCCACCCCGGCATCACGCCTATCAACGGGTGTGTCCTGAATCTTGTCGCGAGCGGCCACGAGCCTGGCAGCCAAGCCGTTCGCGATAGTGCCGAGTCTTTGGAATGTTCCGGCGGTCTTCATGCCCCTGAGTTTGCATGGAGTGCGCCGCAATGTTTGGTCCCAGGAAGAGGCGAAAAGTTCAGTCCATGAGTTCGCTCACGGTTTCTACGCACGACAGCACTGCCGTCCTTGCCGAGAAACTGCGCGGCTATGGCGCGAAGGTGCTTGCTCGCATGGTCGGCACGTCACCGCGCACAACCAAGAACTGGCTGGACGCGAGCAATGCTCCGACGTGGAAACACACCGTAGCAATGCTCAATGACGACGAGCTTTGCACCAAGCTGCTCGAAGCCGCTGGGCGCGGGGATCTCGCGCGCCACCAAGAGACAATTGCCGCTTTGAAGGCGGCCCTCACCAGCGAGGGGAAATGACGCCGTCACAAGCGAAGATCGAAGCGGGTTCGATTCCAGAGCCGAACAGCGGCTGCTGGTTGTGGCTCGGCTGCGACAACGGCACGGGATATGGCCTCACATGCCGAGGCGGCAAGCAGATGTATGCGCACCGTGTCGCCTACGAGGCCTTCCATGGGCCGATCACCCCGGGTCTTTTCGTCTGCCACCGCTGCGATGTGCGCGCCTGCGTGAACCCTGACCACCTCTACGAAGGCACGCACCAGGACAATATGGCGGATCGCCGCCGCAAGGGCCGCCAAGCGCGAGGGGCGCAACTGGGGCGCACGAAGCTGACCGCCGAGCAGGTGCTGGCGATTATCGCTGACGGCCGGACGCAGGATGCAATCGCCGCCGACTACGGCATCCGCCAGAGCAACGTCAGCCGGATCAAGCACAGGCGCATCTGGACGCATCTGCAGGAAGCAGCGGGCAGGGGAGACCTTGCACGCTCGGCGGAAACAATCGCGGCGCTCAAGGCGGCGCTGGTGAGCGAGGGGAAATGAGCGAACTTGGTCGCGCTATCTGGCTGACGATTCTCTACATGGACCATCTGGCCATCGCCCGCATCCCGCTCACTCGCAGCGAGTGGATCTGGGGGAGGCTTCTAAAGCGATGACCGCCCTCTACATCCGTTTCCACCGCTGGCAGGGCTTCGCGCTGACGAACGTAGAGCCTGACCTCTTTTCGTATGTGTTCAAGCTCGGCTTCGTCACCGTCTACGTCTGCAAGCAGTGCCTGCTCGGGGCCTATCGAAAGCTGCGCCGCACAATCGAGCGCGCAGTCGATGAGGAGGGACGGTGATGTTCCTCTTTGGCTTCATCGCTGGCTTCTTCCTTGGAGGCTGCACTGTCTCTCTCCTTCTCTGGTTGAAGATAAATGGGTGAGGGGAGTGGCTACGCGCTGCGCGCTTCGCGGCGGACCTTGGCTAACAGGAGTGCGACATGACCGAAGAAGAAGCCAGAAAGCAGCTTTGCATCGGCCCCGAAAACTGCGGCAGCACCAAGGGTATGCTGCGGTACTGCGTCGGCTCTGCCTGCAAGATGGCGTGGCGGTGGATTCCCGCAGAACGCGAGCAGTGCGGCTACGGCGACCAGCAGCGCCCGGAAGGCGAGGGGTGGTACATCGTGCCTCGCGGCAGCGTATCGCGGTGGGTGCGCGACGTGCCGCCGACCGAAGGCTACTGCGGACTGGCAGGCAAGCCATGACCGACGCCAAGCTCAAGTCCTACGTCGAGCGGGTGAAGTCGCTGATAGAGCAGCAGAAGGTGATCGGCGCCGACATCACGCAGGTCTGCAAGGACGCCCGGGAGGATGACCCGGACCTAGAGCCGTCGATGATCCGCTTCGCGGCGCGCGAGCTTCTGCTGGACGCCACCAAGCGGGCAGAGCGTGACGACAAGCGCCACCAGTACCTGCACGCGGTTGGCCTGGCGGTCGACATGGTGAGCAACGGCGAAGTGTCCCTGCGCGAGGCCGCGAAGGCGTGCGGGGTGTCAAAATCCAGCGTTCACAGGGCGTTGGCTGTCCCAGCAGTGTCCCAGCCCGAGATGCATGCAGACGACCTAGGCCGCGTCGATCTGCCGAACTGCGGCGCAACGGGCGCGTTCGATGCCTGCGACTACCCGCGCTGCGACTGCCATGCCGACGACCTCGGTACTGCCGAGGACGTGCGCGTGATGACCGCCGACGATCTGGGCGATCCGCTGTGGGTGGTCGACAGGGACCGGGCGAAGTTCAAGGAGAAGATCAGGCGCATCGCCTCGACCATCAAGCCGGTGCAGGAAGTCGGGGCCGGTGATCCGCGACCCGAAGGCACCCCTGATCTTACACCCCCTCCATTCCTTGATCGCCGTCGCGCGGTGACAGCATGACCGAGTTACGCCGCCTCCGTCGTGAGCATGCGAAAGCGCGAAGACTCTGGAAGATCACCAGAAAGCCCAAGGCTTGGGAGGCCATGCGCGACATCACCACGAAGATTGTGGCGTTGAGTGGTGCCTCGCTTCGCTCGGGGCGGACCCTGGATGCAGGAGTGCGACAGTGAGCGAGAGCGCAGTGCAGCAACTCAACCGGCTCGGCATGGATGCCGTGGCGTGGGGTGCCGAGTTGAAGAAGCTCGGCGTCGTGGACTGCGACGTGCAGGAGGGCAGCCAGTTTCACGGCTGGCTCTGCAACATCATCATGGTCGCCTACGACCGAGGCACGCTCGACGCAGGCGGCACCCCGAACTGCTCGCCGTATTGGCTGGCCCGATGACCCGCTCCAAGTACCGCAACGTCCCGACCGTGGTTGATGGCGTTCGCTTCGACAGCAAGCGCGAGGCGAAGCGATGGGGTGATCTGCGGCGGCTCGAGCGTGGCGGCCAGATCAGCAAGCTCGAGCGCCAGGTCCCGTACCAGCTCGCCCCGTCGGTGAAGATCGCAGGCGAGAAGCGCGCTCGCCCAGCGCTGCGGTTCAAGGCCGACTTCCGCTACGTCGAGAAGGGCCAGACGGTCGTTGAAGATTCCAAGGGCCATTCCGACACGGCGTTCCGCATCCGCCAGCACTTGATGAAGGCCATTCACGGCGTCGACGTGAGGCTGTCATGATGGCAGGGAAAGCCAGCAAATACAGCATTATGCGCTGGTTGTTCGCCTCCCGTTCTGCTACATCAGAAGGCGAGGGAGCGGCACGTTACCAGCGCGCCGCCCCTCTAACCGCAACGACCTTTAGTGGAGGCCGTATTGGCTGAGAATCTTCCTAACACGAATCCGCCTACGCTTCTGCCGTGCCCGTTCTGCGGAGAGCCGGGCTATTTGGTTGGCCTCGGCAAGTTCTTCGTCGCTTGCGCGAAACCTGGGTGCGAGGCTGAGGGGCCCGTCAAGGTGTCGGCGACCGACGCCGCCGACTCGTGGAACGTCAGAGCCACCATCCCCGCGCCGGACGTAGAAGCGGCCGCGTTGCGCGCAGCCACGGAGAAGTTTGCGCGAGAAGAACGCTTGGCGCTCCTTCGACGCTGCAGCGACGTTGTGGACACGGCGCTTGAGAACGGATCGCCGCGTTCAACATGGAACGCCGCAGAAGAAGCCGTTAACGCCGCTCGCATCGACGCGCTATGCGCCATTGATGCCTTGATCATGGAAAAGCCCCGCGCCGCCCTTGTCCATGGTGAAGCATGAGCGCCAAGCCATCCATGGTAGATCGCGTCACTCGCGCCATCCGCCTCGCCGACAGCGAAATGAGCAACCATCACGCCATGGCGCTCGCCGCTATTGAGGCCATGCGGGAGCCGACCTCGCCCATGGTGGACGCTGGCTGGGACGTGTCCTGCGACGAGCGCCACGTCGTGGGTGAAACGTGGCAGGCCATGATCGACGCCGCTCTCGCGGAGGGCACATGAGCGGGCGCTGGTTCCGATTTTACGACGCCGCCCTGGACGATCCCAAGGTGCAGCGGTTGCCGCCCAAGCTGTTCAAGGCGTGGGTGAACCTGCTGTGTCTTGCGAGCCGCAATGACGGCGCGATCCCGCCGACTGAAACGGTAGCCTTCTCGCTGCGCGTGTCCGTTGTGGAGGCGACCAACATATTTGCCGACCTCGTGGCCGCTGGGCTGGTCGACATACCGGCTGGCGACGACATGGAAACGGCCGCGACGCCGCACAACTGGAACGCCCGCCAATACAAGAGCGACGTTTCAAACGAGCGAGTGAAACGGCATAGGCAGCGTCACAGTAACGGCGCGCGTAACGTTACAGTAACGCCCTCAGATACAGAGACAGAGACAGAACAGAGTTCAGTACCTAGCGGTACTGGCGCTGGCGCGCCGGAGGTCGACAGCAAGAAATTGGCTTTCGATGCAGGCGTGGCGATCCTGACCAAGCACGGCCTGAAAGAACCGAATGCCCGCTCGCTGATCGGGAAGTGGCGCAAGGACAACGGCGACGAGGCTGTCTTGGCTGCCATCGGATCATGCCAGCGTTCCAATGTTTCCGAGCCTGTTTCGTGGATCACCGCGACGTTCAAGGCAGAGAGGGCTGAGGACAAGTACGCCAAGCGCGACCGCGAAATCGCGGAAGCCATCGAGCGGAGTAAGCACTGATGACCGTCGACGAACTGCTGGGCAAGCTCAACGCTGCCTTTCCGTCCTTCAACGCCCGCGCCTTGGAAGCCTGGGGCGGCGTGTTCCGCGATGTCTGCGGCAGGCACGAGGGGCCGACGCTGAAATCGGCCTACACGGCTGTCCTGTCGAGCTTCACGGTGGCGAAGTCCAAGGCGCTGCACCCGGTGCCGGCGGACTTCGCTGAGCACCTGCCCAAAGGCCCGCACAGATCGTCCGGGCATGGCGACGTTGGGCCGCCGATCCGCGCTGCGCTGGAGGCAAGATCAGCGCGCTCCGACCGGCTGTTCAAGGCATGGCATGCCGAGCAGGGGCTGAAGATCAAGGCCGCGCGCCACCAGAGCATCTACGGCGCGTGCGTGCTCGAAGTGATGGACCTGTGCCGCCGCGCCAGCGAACGGACAGGCCGCCTGATCCTGACTGCCGAGCAGATCGCCAAGTGCGAGCAGCGGGCACTGTCGAGCGAACGCGCGCACCGCTGGCCGCCGGCAAAGACCAACGAAGGATGGGACGACCAGATCGAGCAGATCCGCGCCGAATGGGCCGCGCAACAGCCCCAGCAGGAGGCAGCATGAGCGACTGGCAGCCGATTGAGACGGCACCAAAGGATGGGACGCCATTCCAGGCGCGCATTCCCGGGCACGGCAGCGACAACGTAATTGCATGGGCTGGCGGGCTGATCGACACAGAAGGCAAGGACTGCGGCGGCTGGCAGTTTGCCGAGGATCAGGAGCCGCCAGACTCGTGGACCGACGGCATTTGCTGGCTCGTGAACGAGGACGGCGAGCCCTCTGTTCAGCCGACGCAGTGGAAGCCGTTGCCTGCGTTGGTGACATGAGGCGGAAGGTTTAGATGCAGCGCGAGATGGGACATCGGCGTCATCGCCGATGCACCTCCACCTCCCCCACCCCACAGCAGGAACAGGCAGGATGAGCGAGAAGGAACTGTTGGCCTTGGAGTGGCTGTTCCGCATGGCCGGGCATACGGCCCACATGGGGTACGCGATGACCATTCAGGACATGCTGGACGCCCGCGGCGTTGATATCGCCGTGAGCGACAGGGCGCCGATGCGTGAAGAATGGCCCGCGCCGTATCGCCCGAGATACCAGCGGACCCGCCCATGACGCACTCCTGCCCGCCAAGGTCCGCCGCGGAGCGAAGCGGAGCCACCACAACCAACAAGAAACTGGAGAACAAATGAACCCCTCTGCATTGACCGACTTCCTCCCCGTGCTCGAGAACTGGTTCGGCACCGAGATGGCCAGGCTCTACGAGACGGCGCCGACCCGCCGTGACGATACCCTCCTGATGGGCTGCCCGGTCTGGGGCAAGAAGTACCTCGACCGCTTCCAGAACTACTGCCTGCCGTCGATCGTGAGCCAGAAGAACCTGGGAGCGCTCGCCGGCCGCTGCCACATGGTGCTGTTCACCGACACCGACAGCTTCACTCGCCTGTGGGGCATGACCAAGGGGCTGGAAGCGGGCGGCATCACCATCCAGCTCCTCGTGATCCCCAACGAGGTCATGGTGCATGTGCCAAGCGACGAACTGAACAAATACTGGATCTTGGGCGTGGCCGGGAACGTCATGCTGCAGATGGCGGGCCGCGTCGGCATGGCCTTCCACATGCTGCAGCCCGACCACATCTACGCCGAGGATTATTTTCCCAACCTGTTCCGCCTGCGCGATCTTGGCCACGAGGCCATCGTGCAGCCCGGCATCAGCGCCGAGATTTCGACGGCGTGGGAGGACATCGAGCCCTTCCGAATCAAGGAAGGCCCGAGCAGGGGCAGCCTGCCCATCCCCAGCCGCGCGCTCGGCAACATCGGCTTCAAGCACCTGCACAAGCAGACCGTCAGCAGCCTGATGAACAACGCCACGATCCCGGAGCAGATGCCCAACTCGCACCTGCTGGTCTGGCAGGGCCGCGACAAGCTGGTGTTGCATTGCTGCCACATGAACCCGGCCTACCTGTCGCCCAGGTTGTGCTCGCTGGCACAGCCCCGCATCCCCGCCACACTGGATGCCGAGTTGCCATCCTTCATCGGGGAAACACCGTTCTACATGCCCCAGAACGGCGAAATGACCTACGTGGAGGTGAGCGACAAGGACAAGGCGGCCGACGAAGGACTCGTCAGCCTCGACGTGTTCAGCGAGCGATGCTGGAGCAACGTGCGTTGGCAGTTCGACTGGATGCCGTACTTCGAGAGGGCCTTCCATGTGCCCATCAAGCGGCAAAAGAAATACATCCCGGACGATGAAATCGAGCGGCAGTTCAAGCAGGTCCACGCCCTGCTGATCGACGCCAACCCGCCCGGCGCCCATCGCCGCTTCATCCCCCGTCTGGCCTTCCAGCGCTGAACCCGGAGAAAAACATGGACGGACCCATCCTCGGCCACGTCAGCCCCAGCGTTGACCCCTATGCCTCGCCCGACAAAAGCCTCGTGGAGATTGCCAAGAGGGCAATTGCCGACGTGCGCCCCTACAGCATGGTCCCCGACCCCGGCATCGCCTGGACCGTCTACCGGACCCTGGACGCCATCAACCAAGGCATTCCCGGCGACCTGGTCGAGTGCGGCACATGGCTCGGCGGCAACAGCTTCGCCATGCTGCTGGCCCAGCGCTACGCCTACGGCGAAATCCGCCGCCCCGTCTGGATGTACGACAGCTTCCAGGGCATGGGCCTGCCGGCGCCACAGGACGGCGAGCAGGCGCCCAAGTACCGCGCCGCGGCCCTGAGCGGCGTCCCGGACCCCTACAACCAGAACTACTGCGCGGCCCCGCTCGACGAGGTGCGCGTCGCAATCAGGAACTTCGGCTTTGCCGACCACGTCCGCATCCGCGAAGGCTGGCTCGAGCAGACCCTGAAGGAAAATCCCCGCCCGGAAAGCATCGCGGTCCTGCGCATCGATTGCGACTGGTACGAGCCCGTGAAGTGCTGCCTGGAGGAGTTGGTGCCGCTCCTGTCCAACGGCGGCGCGATCATCCTCGATGATTACTACGCTTGGCAGGGCTGCATTCTGGCCACCCACGAGTTCCTGGCGAAGTACGGCATCCCTTGGCCGATCCGGTCGATCCCCGACCTGAACGGCGCGTGGATGGTGGCCCGCTGAATGAACGGCCACCCCTGGACCCAAGAGCACACGGCCATCCTCAAGCGAATGGCTGCTGTAGGCTGCACGAACGCATCCATTGCCCGCGCGACTGGACACCACGAGAAAACCGTCCAGCGCCAACGCCAGACCCTCGGTATCCCGCCGTACTACCGCACGGCATACGGGACATGGGCGGACCTTTCCCCATCGGCTGCGGCCTCGATTTCGAGGCTGATCGCGGCTGGCTGTGCTAGAGTCGCGGCATGAAGCGTCGCTTCTTCCTGTTCGCAGCCCCGGCGATTGTCGCAGCGCCGAGCCTGATGCGGGTGAGCACTGCTGCCCAGATGTCGCCCTACCGTTACTCGGCCCAAGAGGGGAGAATCCTACTCGGCGGCTCAAAGGAGTTTTGGTCGTGGTGGGAAGAGGTTGCTGAAGTGAAGGAGGCGGCGATGCGCTCGATAACCGGCATCTCCGATCTGATGTATGGCGACGGTGGCGCCATCACCCGCCGCATGGGCCTCGGCTCGCTTCTGAGCGATGAGGAATACGCCCGTCTGACAGCAGACGCAGAAGAATACGCTTGACTTCCTAAGTCTAGGGTTCGTTTTTATACGTATGTGCAGCGTGAAGCGAACCTTGAGCGGCTAGACGCACATACCGACAAGAGCGCCGGTCCTGATGCGTGTTGGCTATGGACAGGCACCAAAGCGACTGGTGGCTATGGCCAGATTCACATCTCCGGCAGGGGAGATGTTAGAGCCCATAGGCTCGCATGGGCGCTGGCGAATGGACGCGATGAGTTAGGCGCCTCTCACATTTGCCACACATGCGACAACCGCAAGTGTGTGAACCCAGCCCACCTGTACGAAGGCACCCCTAAGCAGAATACGCGCGACGCAATCCGACGTGGCCGGCTTGTGATGCCGCCCACAGCCGCCGATGCGCGCAAGATCAAGGCGATCCAGAACCGCCAGATTCGGCGCGAGGAGTGGCACGACGCCCAAGAGATTGCGCCACACGATCTGAGCGAAGTTTCAAAGACTTACGGCCTTACAAATGGCTAGGCCGCGCGGGGTATGGTCTGACAAGGCATTCCGCGATGCTTTGCGCCGCGTGGTGTCGGAGCGCGATAAGGAAACGGGCGCGAAGAAGTTGGATTTGCTCGCGCATCGGCTGGTGCACAACGGCCTCGGCGGCGACGTGTCGGCCCTCAAGGAGATAGCAGACCGCCTCGACGGTAAGCCAAACCAGACCCAGATCATCGACGCCACCGTGACGAACCACATGGTTATGGCCCCGCCGCCCGAGCAGGACGCGGACGAGTGGTCAGCCAAACATGGCCCCCACTGATGCCTGACGGCCGCGACTACTCCATCGTCTGGCGCCCGCAGAAGGGGCCGCAGACCGCCCTCATCACCTGCCCCGTGTTTGAGGTATTCTACGGCGGCGCTCGAGGCGGGGGAAAGACAGACGGCGTGCTGGGCGAGTTCGTGGTGCATGCCGACCTGTACGGCGAGCATGCGATTGCCCTCATGGTCCGCCGCACCCGCACCGAGCTGGTCGAGACCATCGAGCGCAGCAAGCAGATATACGAGCCCTTGGGGGCCAAGTTCCACACGCAGGACGCCATGTGGCGCTTTCCCAACGGCGCCCGCCTGCGCTTCGCCTATCTGGAGAGGGACGACGATGCGAACGCCTACCAAGGCCACAGCTACACGCGCGTCTACGTCGAGGAGATCGGCAACTTCCCCAGCCCCGTGCCAATTCTCAAGCTCATGGCCACTCTACGTTCTGGGGCGGGTGTGCCATGTGGATTTAGAGCTACAGGCAATCCTGGCGGCCCGGGCCATCAGTGGGTCAAGGCCCGATATATCGACCCTGCGCCTCTCGGCTGGAAGATCATCACCAGCACGTTCGGTGAAGTAAGCCGGGATCGCGTCTACATCCCGAGCCGCCTCAAGGACAACCAATACCTGGGCCGCGACTACGAGGCCAACCTGCACATGAGCGGCAACGAGACGCTGGTGCGCGCTTGGCTGGATGGAGACTGGAATGTCATCGCTGGCGCCTTCTTCCCCGAGTTCGGCCCACAGCACGTCATCCCCGCTTTTACGGTGCCAGAGACATGGCCACGCTTCCGGTCCGGTGACTGGGGTAGCGCTCGGCCCTTCAGCTTTGGGTGGTGGGCCATATCTGATGGTTCTGTGCCCTCGCTGCCACGAGGAGCACTTGTCCGCTATCGCGAGTGGTACGGCTGGAATGGCCAACCAAACGAGGGATGCAAGCTCACCGCCGAAGCCGTAGGCGCGGGCATTGCCGACCGCGAGATAGGCGAGACCATCAGCAACGGCCACAGCGTGCTGGACCCCAGCGCCTTCGCCAACGACGGCGGCCCGAGCATTGCCGAGCGCATCGCCAACGGGAGCAGGGGCGACAACGGCAAGATCCGGGTGGGCTTCCGGCGCGCCGACAACAAGCGCGTGGCCCAGAAGGGCGCGCTGGGCGGCTGGGATCAGGTCCGCTCGCGTCTGGTGGGGCAGGACGAGCGCCCGATGATGTACTTCTTCGAGACCTGCATCCATGCAGTCCGCACGCTGCCCGCTCTCCAGCACGACGAACTGCGGCCCGAGGACGTGGACAGCGAAGGCGAGGACCACGCGCCGGACGAGATTCGCTACGCCTGCATGTCGCGCCCGTTCTTGCCGAGCAACAAGCCCAAGCCTGAGCCGATGTTCCCGAGCCTGCCGATTGGGCGTGCGCCCACAGGCAACGAGACGGTGCTGTCGGTGGACAAGCTCTGGACCCAGCACGCGCGGCGCGGGGAGGAGTGGTGATGTGGCCGTTTAAGCGGAAACCAGTGCGTGGAACGTTCGACCATGATCGTGTGGCTGAACTGATCCGCACTACAACGCGGCATCGCCGCCACAAACTGGCGCACATAGGGCTGGACGCCGAGGAAGCCTTTGACCGCGTGTGGCTTGAATATTGTAGCCGCCGCCCATTCGTCCCGTTCTCGGGTGCCAATGAGGCCATCAGTTGGGTGGCCGCTGAACTGCTGAAGGTAGAAGAAGGCGCGTTCTATCGCGAGACGGTGGCTGCACATGGCTGACGAACAGAACGCCCTGGAAGCAGGCTCCGACCAAGAGGACCCGCAGGAACTGGCAACCTACTGGCTGGGCCAGATCGCCTTGGGCGAGCGCAAGCTGAAGTCCTTCCGCACCCGCGGCGACCAGATCATCCGCCGCTACAAGAACAAGCGCGCCTACAACCCCACCGGCCTGTCGATGGTCGGAAAGAAAATGAACGTCCTGTGGTCCAACGTGCAGACCCAGAAGCCGGTGCTGTTCAGCCAGACCCCCAAGCCCAACGTCCAGCGTCGCAACAAGGACAAGGACCCGGTCGGCCGGTGGGCATCGATCGTCATGGAGAAGGTGCTGACGAACTCGCTGGACATGCAGCCGTTCGACCACACGATGAACCAGAACGTCGAGGACTTGCTGCTTCCGGGCTACGCCGCCGCCATCACTGAGTACAAGCCCACGCTCGAGGGCGACAAGGTGGCCTTCCAGGAGGCGCTGACCCGCTACATCCACTGGAAGGACCAGATCACCAACCCGGCCCGTAACTGGGATGAGACGTGGTTCTGGGGCTACAAGGTCTACCAGACGCGCAAGGAGATCCGCGCGACGGTGCTGAACGGCAACCAGGGCGACCCCGAGGCCAAGGAGAAGGCCCGCCGCATCAGCGAGGAAATCGTCCTCGACCACAAGGAGGACAAGAAGCAGGAGGAGCCCGCCGCCAAGGCAACCGTGTGGTGCATCTGGGACAAGAGCACCAAGCGCGTCCTCCACATCGCCCCAGGCTGGCCCACGGAGCCGCTGGCCGTGATGCCGCCGCCTGTGACCTTCGACAGCTTCTACCCGATTCCGCGCCCGCTGGTGGCCACCACAGCCAGCGACAGCACCATCCCGGTCCCTGATTTCGACATGTACTCGGACCAGGCGGACGAGATCGACATGCTGACCCAGCGCATCTACGTGCTGGAGCGTTCCCTGCGCCTGCGCGGCCTGTACCCGGCCGACATGGAATCGATCAAGCAGATCATGGAGAACGCCAACGATCAGGACATGATCGGCATCGAGAACTGGGCGATGTTGGCCGAGCGGGGCGGGGCCGAGGGGCTGGTCGTCTGGTTCCCGATCAGGGACGTGGCCGAGACGCTGATCCAGTGCATCGAGGCCCGCCAGCAGGCGCTGACGGTGATGTACCAGATCACGGGCATCTCCGACATCATGCGGGGCTCGACCGAGGAGCAGGAGACTGCGACGGCGCAGCAGCTCAAGGCGCAGTTCGGCGGCATCCGGGTTCGCGAGCGCCAGCGTGACGTGCAGCGCTACATCAGGGACATCATCCGGCTACAGGGCGAAATCATTGCCGAGCACTGGACGCTGGAAAACCTCCAGGCCATGTCGGGGGTGAAGCTGCTGACCGCTGACCAGAAGAAGATGGTCGGGCAGGCGGCGGCCATGTGGGAGCAGTTCGGGAAGGCCCAGCAGGCGGCTCAGCAGCCCCCGCAGGAGGGCCAGCCGATGCCACAGATGGGTGCCGCGCCGCCCCAACCGCCACCTGTTCCGCAGCCGTCCCCCGAGATGATGGAGGCGCTGAAGGAGCCAACCTGGGAGGAGGTGATCGGTCTACTGCGGAACGAGAAGCTGCGCGGCTTCGTGATCGACATCGAGACCGACTCGACCATCGAGGCCGACCAGATGCAGGAGCAGCAGAAGGCGACCGAGTTCGTGACCGCCGTGACGCAGTACGTCGGCGCGTGGCTGCCGGCGCTGCAGGCCGCGCCGAACATGGCCCCACTGGCGGGCGAGATGCTGCTGTACGCCGTGCGCCGCTACAAGGCGGGGGAGACGCTGGAGACCGAGGTGGAGAACGCGGTGGAGCAGATCACCGCCTCCGCCCAGAACCCGCAGCAGCAGGTTCCGCCGGAGCTTCAGGTCGAACAGGCAAAGCAGCAGACGGAGAAGATCAAGGCCGAGGCTGCGATGATGAAGGCCAATGCTGAGATCGAGAAGCAGAAGCTGGAGATTGAGAAACTGCGGATTGAGGTAGAGGCGAGCCGTGAGGAGGGCTGGCGACAGGTCCAGATGGGCCGCGCGCAGCAAGAGGCAGCCGGCGAGCAGCACAACCAGAAACTGGAAGTGATCGGCGCACAGGCGCAGGCCAAGCACGCGGCAGCCGCAGGAGGCCCAGCATGAGGACGCGCTATCGGTACGACAGCGACTTGGATTGCCTCGTGGAGATCCGGCCGCAGTCCAACTACTTCGAGGAAGAGACGCCCAAGGGGCCGACCCTCATCTCCGACACGCTGCCCGGCGGCGTGAAGGGCACGCAGAGCCCGCTCGACAAGAAGCACTACGACAGCCGCAGCAAGTACCACCAACACGTTGCGGCGCGGGGCTTGGCGATCGAGGAGCCCGGCATGGTGGCGCCCAAGCCTCAGACCTCGACGCGGGAATACCAGAGCGTGGTGGCCGATGCCTTTTACGGCCGATACGACCGCACGCCCCATGAGCGCGCAGCCTACATGGAGAGGAATCGCAAGTAATGCCCCCCGATAACAGCATCCTCGACGACGTTCGCGCCGCTGCCGCAGAGGTGGCGATGCCGGCGGATACGCCCATCGGCATCGAGCCCCCGGTCAAGGAGGCGCCCGAAGCCGCCGCCCCGGCCGAAACCGCCGAGCAGGCAGCCGAGCGCGCCCGTGACGACAAAGGCCGCTTTGCCAAGGAAGGCGAGAAGCGCGAGACGCTGACGCTCAAGGAGAAACCGGCTGTTGCTCCGGCGGGTGCCCCTGCCGTTCCATCTGACGCGGCCGCGAGCGCGGCTGAGCAGCAACAGCCGGCCCCCAAGCCCGCAGACGAGCCCATCCTCCCGCCCGCCGAATGGAAGGGCGCCGGCAAGGTCCAGTGGAACAAGCTCCCCAAGGCCGTCCAGCAGGAGATGCGCGAGACCTACGAGAGCGTGGCCGCCGCCAAGGCCGAGTTCGAGCCGCTGTCGCGCGCCATCGCTCCGCACCGTGACGTGCTCGTGCGCGACGCTGGCTCGGTTGAGAGTGGCATCAACCAGTTGATGCAGTTCTACCGCGCGTACCTTGACAATCCGCAAGGCCTGATCCAGCATATCGCTCGCACGCGAGGTATTGACCTCGGCGCGCCGCAGGGACAGTCCACGCAGGGCACCCCGCAAGCGGCCCCCGACATCAACAGCCTCATCGAGCAAGCCGTCCAGCAGCGAATCGCTCCGATACAGCAGCAATTCGAGCAGGCGCGCTCCCAGCCAGTCCTCGATCTCATCGCCTCGGCACGAACCGACCCGAAGTATCCGTACTTCAACGACGTAGTGAACGACTTGGAACACTACGCCGCCGCAGAACGGGCACATCTGTCGGCAACCCAGCCGGGGAAACAGCACTCACCCGCTGAGATTTTGGATGGCGCTTACCAACGCGCGACCAGAGCCCATCCCGTCATTGGACCGCAGCTTATCCAGCAACAGGTCGAGGAAACGGTGAAAGCGCAGGCCGCACAGGCAGCGACAGCCCGAAAGGCTGCAGCCGCCTCTCTCACCGGGGCACCTATCGCTGGCGCAGGCGCGCAAGACGGCAGGGCCTCAAAAACGGAATCGGCCCGCGACACTGTCCTGAAAGCATACCGGGAGCAGATCGGGGCCTAGGCAAAGGGTCCTCTAAACCATGGCAACGCCTGGCAGCATTGGTGACCTCCTCACCACCACGTTGCGCAACCGCACGCACAAGCTTGCGGATGACGTGACGGACAACAACGCGATTCTGCTCTACCTGAGCAAGCGCAGCACCGGCCTTCTCCCCTTCGACGGCGGTCGAGTCATCGACCAGGAGATGGACTACGCGGAGAACACGAACGCGACCTGGTACTCGGGATACGAGACGGTGGCGATCAATCCGCAGGAAACCTTCACGATGGCCGAGTTCGACATCAAGCAGCTCATGGTGGCTGTCTCGGTGTCCGGTCTCGAGCAGTTGCAGAACGCGGGCGCCGAGCGCTCCATCAACCTCGTCGCCTCCCGCGTCGAGAACGCCGAGCGCACGATGAAGAACGTCGTCAGCGCCTCGATGTACTCGAACGGCACTGGCTCGGGCGGCAAGGAGATCGGCGGACTTCAGCTCCTGGTGGCCGACACCCCGACCAACACCGTGGGCGGCATCGATCGCGGCACCTGGACCTTCTACAAGAACCAGGTCCAGAACGGCACGTTCACCTCGTCCGGTATCCAGGCGACCATGGATGACCTGTGGGTCAAGTGCATCCGCGGCACGGACCGGCCCAAGCTGGTCCTGTCTGACAACGTGGCCTACAGCGCGTTCATGCAGTCCCTGACCACGATCCAGCGCATCAGCGACCCGGATCTGGGCAAGGCGGGCTTCACCAACCTGATGTTCATCAGCGCGCCTGTCGTGCTCGATGGCGGCATCGGCGGCGCCTGCCCGGCGAGCCACATGTACTTCCTCAACACCGACTACCTCTTCTTCCGCCCCCACAAGGACCGGAACATGGAAGTGGTCGACCCCGATCGCTATTCGACCAATCAGGATGCCGTCATCAAGCTCATCGGCTGGGCCGGCAACATGACGATGTCGAACGGTTTCCTCCAGGGCGTACTGAAGTAAGGAGCCCCAGAACATGCCTACTTGGATCTCTGGCGGCAATTCCGCCCTCGGCTACCCCGTCCCCGGCACCGTTGACGAAGGCAAGACCATCAACGGCGTCACCGTCCCCTCCGTGCCGGTCGGCACGCTGGCCACTTTCAACGACGTGGGCACGACCCGACTCGGCGTCGGCACCTTCGTCTTTCTCCCCGGTGTGACGAGCACCGTGGCGGGCGACGTGGTGTCCTATCGGCAGAGCCTCGGCACCGATGTCGCGGGCGACGTCAACGACGGCGCGGCCACGGCCCGCTGGGCGGGCACCGCCAACACCGGCTACCCGCTGGCCGTCGCCACGGCTGCTACCAACACCCAGAGCAAGTGGGGTTGGTATCAGGTCCAGGGCGGCGCGATCATCAACATCTCGGGCACCATCACGGCCGGTAACGCGGTCTTCTGGGGCCAGGTTGGTGTGCTGCAGAACAACGCAGCGGTCGGCGGCAAGCAGGTGCTGGGCATCCAGGCATCGAGCGCCACCAACGTCCCGACCACTGGGCAGGCGATCTTCACGATCAACAACCCGGTCGTGCAGAGCCAGATCACCTGAGCAAGGGGCGGGGTTTCGGCCCCGCCCTTCTTCTTTCACCGGAAGCCCGCAGGGCCATGGAGGCAATGTGAACGCAGCAGAGAACGTCCCCTTCCGCTACAAGGACCCGAACATGGACCCGCGCCATCCGGGTCTGTCGGTCCGCTTCCGCGAGCACGCCGAGAAGAACGACAAGGCGAGCGCGGATGGCGTCGATGTGTTCGACAACGTGCTGGTGGCCTACGTGGCGCCGATCGGCATGCCCAAGTCCGAGGCGTCGTGCGAGATCGAGCGCAAGCTGCCGGACGGCACGATCCTCGAGCACAAGGTGCATTCCAAGAAGTACGCCGACCTCGTGAAGATGTACAAGGAGGGCAACGACGGTGGCCATATCGGCACGCCGCTCGCGCTCCTCAACATGAGCCCCGGCACGATTGCCAGCCTGAAGGCGCGCGGCATACATACCGTCGAGATGCTGGCCGACATGACCGACACGGGCGGCGGCGAGCTGATGGGCTTCCGCACCGACCGGGAGACGGCGCAGAAGTTCCTGGCCCTGCGCGAGAAGAACGCCCCGCTGGTTGCCGTCAAGGCGCTGGAGGAGCAGCACGCCAAGGAGATCGCCAGCCTGCACCGGCAGTTGGCCGAGATGAACGAGCGCTTCGGCTCGGACGAGCCCCGCAAGCCCGGGCGACCCCGCAAGACGGCAGAAGCCGCACAAGCAGCGTAGGAGGGCGATGTGACGGCCCTCTCCATGGTGCAGACGGCCTGCGCTTGGCTCGCCCTGCCAATCCCGCAGGCCGTCTTTTCCGCCACGGACCCGCAGACCATTCAGGTCCGCTCTCTTCTCAATGAGGAGTTGGTGGAACTGCGCAAGTGGCCGGACATCTACTGGCGCAAGCTGCTTCGTCAGCACACCTTCGTCACCGTCGCGGCGGACACGCAGACCGACACCCCGATTCCCACCGATTATGACCACATGGTGGACAACTCCATGTGGGACCGCACGGCCTGTCGCCCTGTGGTCGGGCCAATCTCGCCGCAGACGTGGCAGGCGTGGAAGGCGCGGCCGGTGCTGACCTCGGTCATCTACGGCTACCGCCTGCGCGGCAACGACTTCCTGACGGCCCCCAACCCGCCGGCGGGCGATACGGTGGCCTACGAGTACATCAGCACGCTCGCGGTCTATTCGGACGGCGCCACGACGCCCGACAAGGAAGCGTTCACCGCTGACGAAGATACGGCCATCTTCGACGAGACGATGATGGAGCGCGGCGTGCGCTGGCGTTTCCTGCGGGCCAAGGGCCTGAGCTACAGCCAGGAGTATCAGGAGTGGATCACGCTCGTTCAGCGTGAGGCGGCGCGGTCCAAGGGCATGCCGACCCTGAACACGGCAGGCAGCTGGAGCGACGCATTGCCTGGGCCATACGTGCCCAGCCAGAACTTCCCCGGCGCGGTGCCTTAGTTGTGCCCCTTGAGATCTACGCGTCCCAGAAGCTCTGGCGCAGCCAAGTCGTCGCCCGGCTTGGGCTGCCGACTCTTTCCGTGAGCGCGACCGTGGGCTTTGCCTACGTGCCGACCTGCAATGGCGCGCCTACGGGAACGCCCGAAGATCAGCCCGGCTTGGCGGCCCTTGTGGTCGACGTAACCAACTACCGCCTCTACTTCTTCGGCGGCGGCGCTTGGCGGAACGCGGGGCCTTAGCGATGGTTTCGGTAGCGCCTGATGGTCATCTTGGCGACCCCGTATCGAGCAGCAAGGTGCATCGTCATCTCTGTGCTCGCGCGGATGGCCGAGACATCAGCATCGCTCAATTTCCGCTTCCCATGTCTCCCTCGGATTTCGCGGTCCCCAACGTTCTCGGCGTTCGTTCCGACATACAGGTGCTCTGGGTTGCAGCATGGCGGGTTATCGCAGCGGTGAAGGACGTGCAGGCCGCCCTGTATCGGGCCGTGGGCTATCTCCCAAGCGACGCGATGCGCGGCCAAGGTCCGGGTGTTGAATTTGAGCGTTCCGTAGCCTTTGGAATTGCGCGAGCCCTGCCATTCATGACAGCCAATTTTTGGCTGTTCTATTCGCGCCCTGAGGCGTTCCGCAAGGGTCGAGTTCTTCGCTGGATAGTAGCGCTTGGGCGCGAACATGATACCCATAAGTATAGCCTTCTTCGGGTTGCGCGGGAAGCATAATGTTCGCCGCAGCCGTAGACGATCCCCGCTTTGCCAACCGCCGGCAGGTCGCCGTGTCGTTCAATATGCCCGCCCCCGTGGGTGGCCTGAACGCACGCGACGCCTACACGAACATGAAGAAGCAGGATGCCATCATCCTGACCAACGTGTTCCCGGAGGCCAACTATCTGGCCGTGCGCGGAGGCTACGCGGAAGTCTCTACTGGCATGACCAATCCGGTCCGCTCGCTGATGACGTGGAACGGCCTGACGGGCGTGGACAAGATTTTCGGGGGCTCCGGCACGGCCATTTGGGACGTGAGCACGTCGACCGCAACGACCGTGGTAACGGGCCTGACCAACGTCGACTTCCAGTGGACCAATATCAAGACCGCTGGCGGCCTGTACCTGATCCTCGTGAATGGCGCGGACTCGGCGCGATCCTATGACGGCACGACGTGGGCTACGCCCGTCATTACGGGGGCGACCAGCTCGACCTTTGCCAACGTGACGCAGTTCAAGGAACGCCTGTGGTTCTCGGTCGTCAACTCGCTCGATGTCTACTATCTCGGGCTGCAGTCGATCGCGGGCGCGGCGTCCGTGTTTCCGCTGGGCTCGGTATTCCACCGCGGCGGCCATGTGATCGGGATCGGCTCCTTCTCGAATGACGCGGGGGAGGGGCCGGACGACTACCTATGCTTTATCACCAACAACGGCGAGGTTGCGGTCTACCAGGGCACGGACCCGGACAGCGACACGACCTGGGCCTTGGTGGGGCGGTTCAACGTCGGCATGCCGATCGGGCGGCGCTGCACGGTGCGCGTCAATGGCGACCTCGGGATCATCACCCAGGACGGCATCGTGTCCATGCAGGCTGCCCTTCGCTTCAGCCGGGAGAGCATCCAGAAGGCCACGATCACCGGCAAGATACAGACGCTCTTTTCACAGTATTCGCAGAGCTATCGCACCAACTTCGGCTGGGCACCGTGCGTCTACCCCAAGGCCCGCTACCTGATCGTCAACATCCCGCAGATTACGAACACGACGCAGATCCAGCTCGTGATGAACACGATCACCGGGGCCTGGTGCCAGTTCACGGGCATGGCGGCCGGCTGCTGGGGAGTGGCGAACGACAAGCTCTATTTCGGGGGCAATGCCGGGAAGGTCTTTCAGGCCGATGTCGGCTACCTCGACAACGCGACTGCCAATATCCAGTGGGAGGTTCAGACCTCTTGGCAGATGGTTTCCGGTGCGACGGGCAAGCTGTTCTCGATGGTCAAGCCCACGATGACAGTCGGCGTCGGCGTGCAGTTCGGCATAACCGTCAATGTGGATTTTGACTCATCGGCGCCCGCCATCTCGCAGGCGGCTCTGGCAAGCCCGCTCAGCAGCGCAACATGGACCATGACTTGGCCGTGGACGTGGGGCGGCCAGTCAGTCCTGGATTCGCGCTGGCAGTCGTGCGGGGCCTTCGGAACGTGGTCCAGCGTCCACATGGTGGGGATCGTGCGGGACGGGGCCTGCCAACTTAACGACTTCGAGCTGGTGGCCGAGCGCGGGGGGATTCTTTAGTGAAGCTCGCCCTCCTGGAAGGCCACGATACCACGGTGGCCAAGTTCGTGGCGGACCTGGCCCCGCTCGAGCGCCCCCTGTTCGTAGACGGCGACCGAGCCTTCGGCATCCTGAGGGCCGACGGCGCATTGATTGCCGGGGTGGTGTTCTCGCAGTGGAAGCCAGCATTTCGGACTTTAGAACTGTCCGCCGCTGCGGTATCATCCTTCTGCCTGAGCACCGGCATTGTACTCGCCCTTGGCGATTACGCGTTCCGACAGCTCAACGCATTCCGAATATCTGCCCGCACCGGGGCTTCCAACGATCGGGCGAAGAAGCTTCTTCGCCACATCGGCTTTACGCAGGAAGCGGTGCAAGGGCACTACTACGGCGAGGGAAAGCACGCCAGTTGCTGGCGGCTCATCAAGCCCGAGTGGGAACGCAAGTGGCTTCCGAAGAGGGAGCAGCAGGCGGCGTGACATGGGCGGCGGCGGATCGGCTCCCCAGTTCAATGCTCAGCAGACGGCGAACAGTCAGAAAGAGGCGAATGTCCAGACCGGCATCGCCAATGCCACGCTGGGCAACACGAACCAAGTTACCCCCTACGGGAACCTGAACTACACCGAGAGCGGTGGCCGGTGGGTGGGCGACAACTTCGTCCCGTCCTACACGGCCACGCAGACACTTTCTCCCGACCAGCAGAACATCTACGACAAGGGCGCGCGACTCCAGAACCGGGCGCTGGACCTCGCCCCGACCGTGCTGGGAAACGTCGAGCGCTCCATTGGGCAACCGCTCAACTTCGATGGGCTGCAGGGCATCCCCGACGTTCAGGGGCTGCGGGACAACGCCTACAAGGCGCTGACGGCGCGCGGGACCGAGGACATCAACCGGGCCGAGGGCGCATCTGACGTGCAGCTCGCAAACCAGGGCATCGCCAAGGGCTCGGTGGCGGCCAACCGTGCGGAGGACAAGTTCGGCCGCGCCCGCAACGACCTCTCCACACAGGCCGAGATCGACGCCGGCAACATCGCCGCGCAGCACCTGAATCAGGCACTCTCGATCCGCAACCAGGGCATTGGCGAACGCACGACGCTGCACAACGCCCCGCTGCAGGATTACCAGGCACTCTTGGGCTTTGGTGGTGGCGTGCAGGCTCCGCAGTACGCACCGGGTTCTGCCGGGCAGATCCAGGCGACCGACGTAACGACGCCCGCCATGCAGGCCTACCAAGGCCAGATGAACGCCTACAATCAACAGCAGAGTTCTCAAAACGCGCTGATGGGCGGCCTGTTTGGCTTGGGTGGCGCGGCACTTGGTGGTGCGTTCCGCAATCCCAAGATGTTCGGGCTCGGCTGATGAGCGATGCCCTTGTTGCCGCCCTGATGATGCAGCAGCGCCAGCGCCAGCAGTTCGACCCTGCGGAGAACTCGCGCCGCTATGGTCAGGCGCTCATGCAGCATGGCGCCTCGACGGCTCCGGTGCAAAGCCCGCTGGAGGGGCTTGCACGTGCGCTGCAGGGCGGCGTGGGCGGCTTCTTCGAGGGGCAGGCCGAACGGGAGCAGAAGGAAACGCAGACCAAGACGACGGACAAACTCGCGCGTGCCCTGGGCGCCAAGGACGAGGCCTCGCGTAATGCCATCCTGAACGAGCCGGGCGGTGACCCGAATATCCTCGCCCCGTTCTATGCCCAGACGCTTGCCCAGAAGATTGCCGACGACCGCAAGAACGGCCTTCTCGACACGAAGCTGGATGCGTCTGGCGTCAGCCGCGGTGGCGGCGCTGGTCAGCCCGGCCCAAGCGGCAATCAGCCGGGCCTCACCATCGACGTAACGCCGCTACCGAGCGGCACACCTGCCCCCGGTGCCTTCAACAACAACCTCGGCAACATCCGCGCGGGCGTCGGCTTCCCGGGCGAGGGAGCGCCACAGAACGGCTTTGCGACCTTCGGCAGCCCGCAGCAGGGCGCTAACGCGATGGTCCAGAACCTCGGCGCCTACATCAAGCAGAACCCCAACATGACGGTGGCTCAAGCCATCGCCAAGTGGGCGCCGCCGAACGAGAACAACACCCAGCAGTATATCAGTCAGGTGGCAGAAGGGACCGGCATCAACCCCGGGATGCCCTTGGGGGAGGTGATGAAGGACCCGGCCGTGGCGGCCACGTTGCTGGATGCCATCACCCGGAAAGAGAAGGGCGGCCTACCGCAGGGTGTCACTGCGGACACGTTCATGGCGGCCACTGGTGGACAGCCGCAGGCCCAGCAGCAGACTCCGGTGCAGCTCGCGCAGGGTGCCGAGGGAGCGATGCCGCAGCCGCAGGCGGCTCCGCAGGCCCCGCCCGCGCCGACGATACCCGAGGTCAGCCCCGCAGCCCAGCATTTGATGCAGCAGGCGCAGCAGGCTCGAGCCGGCGGCGACCGTGAGCGCGCGCTGGCACTGGTCCAGAAGGCACAGGAAGCGCAGGCGGCCTACGTGCAGGAGCGCGCCAAGACGCAGGACACGCGAGCCTACGACCAGAGCAAGACCGCCGAGCAGCGCACGGCAGAGGCTGCCGAGCACGATCGCCGCGAAGCTAACAAGCCGATGACGAAGGAGCAGTCGGACGCGGCCGTCTTTGCCGATCGCATGACCAACAGCTTCCGAATCCTGGGGCAGAACGAGAAGGAGGGCCTGTCCACCAAGGGCCGCGCGCTCGACTCCAAGGTGTTCGGCGTCGGCGTGCCTGGGGCCAACTACGCCCAGAGCGAGGGCTACCAGAAGTTCCGGCAGGCCAAGGACGACTTCATTAACGCCCAGCTTCGCCGTGAGTCGGGCGCGGTCATCAGCGATCAGGAATACGCCGCAGCCGACAAGCAGTATTTCCCGCAGCCGGGCGACGCGGAGAGCGTGGTCGCCCAGAAGATGAAGAACCGCCAACTCGCCGTCGAGGGCATGACGCGCGCTGCCGGCAAGACCTACACGCTCAACCCCACGGTGAACCAGCCTCCGGCCGGCACCACCGCGCCGGCCCAAGGCGGCGCACCCCAGCCCGGGTCAGTTATGGACGGCTATCGCTTCAAAGGCGGCAACCCGGCTGACAAGAGCAATTGGGAGCCGGCGCAGTGAGCGGACCGTGGGAGAGGTTCACCGCCGCCGCGTCCGAGGCAGGACCGTGGTCGAAGTTCAAGCCGCCGGCGCAGGGCGTGTCCGACGCTGCCGCAAACGCATTCGGTCAGGGCGCGACGTTCAACCTGGGGGATGAACTCGCCGCCGGCGTTCGCGCTGCGCTGCCAGATTTCTCCAACTGGATGATGAAGGGGCCTTCGATCCAGCGCGACGAGTCGATCGGCGGCAACCCCACGCCGCAGACAGTCTCAACGGCACCTGACTTTCAGGGCCGTTACGACGAAGAACTGGGCAAGATCCGCAAGCAGACGAAGGCCGACGAAGAAGCCTACCCGGCGCTGACCACGGGCGCGAACATTGCGGGCAACGTGGCCACCACGGCCTTGGCGCTACCGGCAGCAGCTACGGCGGCGGGGCCGTCGCTGGTCGGTAACGTCCTGAAAATGGGCGGCACTGGCGCGGCCCTGAGCGGTGCTTCCGGTTTCGGGCAGGGCGAGGGGGGATTTGACGAGCGTTTGGGCTCAGCGTTGCTGCCGGCCGTCATTGGCGGTGCGCTGGGCGGCGCGCTACCGATTGCCAGCGCTGCCGGTCGGTCCGTGATGGAGAGCGCGCCCGGCCGGGCCATATCGAAGGGCGTCACCGAAAGCGGCATGGTCCAGCGGCTCGCCACGGCGTTGCAGCGCTCCAAGCTCGATCCGGCTCAGGTCGAAGGGCGCCTTGGGCAGTTGGGCGATGGGGCCATGCTGGCCGATGTCGACAACCAATTCGCGCGGATGGCGCGTTCCTCGCGATCGATGCCGGGCGCCACTTCCTCTCATGCCGACACCGTGTTGGACGCTCGCCAGACCGAGATGCCGGGAATGCTGCGCCGTGCTTTCGAGGGAGAAACGCCCCCGCCGCCACGGCACAGGCTTATGGGAGAGGGGCAGGCGTTTGAGGAGAACGCCCGCGCGGTGGGGCAGCAGGCTTACGGCAAGATGGCGGCCGACGCCCTCAATATGTCCGATGACATGCTGCAGATTGCCAACGTTCCGGCCGTTCGGGACGCGCTCAAGCAGATCGCGGATGACGCAGCGTCGACCGGGAAGGTGCTCCAGCCGACCGAGGTCATGCACCGCGTTAAGCAAAAGCTGAACGACACCGCTACTGCGGCATTTGCTTCGGGGAAGCCGATCAACAAAGCCGATATGGGCGACCTGGCCCGCGAGTGGGAGGCCGCGTTTTGGAAGGCCAACCCCAGCGCGAAAGCGGCCGACACTACCTATGCGCAGGCCAAGTCGCTGCCCGATTTCTTCGACAAGGGCCATAAGTTCCTATCTGGCGCGACCACCCAAGCAGGGATGAACTCGTCGGCTCCCGCGCTGGCGGACGCTCTGGTGGGGGCCAACGCGCAGCAAGTGGCGGCCACCCGCGCCGGCTCGACCAATGCCGTGCGGGAAATGACCAGCGCGCGAAACGCGCTCGGCCAGACGCGCTCGGTTGCTAGGGACGTTCAGTTTCCCGAGATCCAGGCTCGCATCGGGGAGATTTACGAACCCGCACAGGCGGCCGGGATTCAGCGCGCAGGCGATGCCATTCGCACCTTCGATAAAACCGACAAGTTCGTGCGCGGCGGAACCCAAACGATCGACAAGGGGCTGGAGGTCGTTGAGGACGCCAGCAATATGAGTTTGCGCGGCGGCTCGCAGGGTATCAGTGCCCGCATCATCGAGAACGTTGAGAAGCTCGCCAACCGGCTGCTCGGGCCGAACGAGGCCGTCCGCGACGAAATCGGCCGCGCGATGCTCAATCCCAACAGCGCGGAAAGCCGCCGCATCCTGGCCCTTGCTGCCGAGCTTCTGAAGAAGCGCGCGGCGGGCTCCCCCATTCAAGCCGGCCTGATCGAAGGCGCGGCAAGCCAAGCAGGAGGCCTGTAGTGCCCTATAACGGCTCTGGCACCTATGTAGCCCCAAGCTCACCCGGCGCGTTCAATCCAGCCACCTCTGGCGGTAGCGCCACGCCCACCGCATGGAACACGCTGCTAGACGACATCGAGGCGGCGCTTTCGACCGTCATCTGCAGCGATGGCCAGTCGACCGTCACCGCCAACATCCCTATGGCGAGCCACAAGTTCACCGGCTTGGCGGACGGCTCGGCGGCGCAGGACTCGGCAACCTTCGGCCAGACATCCACCTACGGCGTGCGTCAGGTGGTTTCGGTCATCTCCAGCGGCGTAGCGACGGGAGCGACGGTCATCCCCTTCGATGACTCGATCCCGCAGATCACCGAGGGCGACCAGTACATGACGCTGGCCATCACCCCAAGCAGCGCGACATCCGCGCTCATCATCGATGTGGTGGTAAACGCCGCCAACAACACGATCGGGGCGCCCCTCGCGGTGTGTCTGTTCCAGGACGCAACGGCAAATGCCTTGGCTGCAGTCTGGCAGAGTGTGCCCACGACCAATGGCGGCGTGTGCGTGCCCCTTCGCTACACGATGCTGGCCGGCACCACGTCCGCGACCACCTTCCGCGTCCGCGCAGGATCGAACACCGGCACCACCACATTCAACGGCTTGGGCGGCGGGCGCCTATTCGGCGGCGTCATGGCCTCGTCAATCGTGATCACCGAGAAAACTCCCTAGGAGCATTGTCATGGGTCCCACGGAAAGCACCCTCTTTGTGCCACAGAACGGCGGCGCTGGCGCAACGCTGGCGTGCACGACCTCGTCCAGCCGCGTCGCCCTGCCGGACCCCACGAACGGCTCCGTGTTGTGCATCAACAATCTGGGGCTCGACTACGTGCATTTGGCCTTCGGTGATTCGAGTGTTGTGGCGACAACCTCCTATCTCGCCTTCCCGCCGGGCCTTTCCTACATGGCCATTCCGAACGCTCGGGGCGGCAGTGCGCCGACCTACTTCGCGGGGATCACGGTGTCAGGCACGATCACCGTACAGGTATCAGCCGGCGGCCTGACGGTGGTGCACTAGATGTACGCCGGTCTGCAGCTCAATCAGGCTAACTTCAACCGCTTTGCCGGCGGGGGCGGCGGAAGCGGCAGTGTCGTGGTCTATGAGGTTGAAAACCTTGCAGCCCTGAAGGCGCTCCCCATCCGGCCAGAGGTGGTCATCGTCAAAACGGGGCAGGCTGCCGGCGCCTGGCAATGGGTCCTGGGCTCAGTCACGACGGCGGATGACGCGCTGGTCGTCAATCCCACGAGCGGAACGGCGGGGCGGTACAAGCGTATATTTACAGCCGGCCTGTACGACGTGACGTGGTTCGGCACAACGGGAGATGGCACGACGAATGACCGTCCGGCATTCGCGGCAGCGGACGCGGCTATCGTGGCGGTCGGCGGCGGCCAACTACATATTCCCAAATCAGCCTACAAGCTCTCCACAGATTTCACGTTCTCGTCAGGCGTCGCCGTCCACATCGATGCCGGCACGACGTTTGTTACCGGCGCCTTGCGCGGCGTCTTGCTCTATTGGGACGCTTACAGCCCAACGGCCGTTGCGGGCTCCGCGCTGGAGTGCGGTAGCGCCGTCACCAGCAACGAGAATGCCACCTATACACTAGCCGCCCTGGGCGCGATTTGGCCCGGCAAGGTGAAGGCTCTTTTCGGGGTGAGCAAGGGATATGTCAGTGCGGACGGGAACGGTGCCACCGATTATTTCCTGGGCCAAGTAAATTACGTCACCAACAGCAACACATCAATCGACACCGTTGCCGCGCAATTGAGCGTCGGACATGTGATCGCCAATGGCTGCCGAGCTTTCGGCGCTAACCACATAGCTTGCGCAGTTGCCGGAACAACCAGCATTTCCTTGGTCGGTCAAGAAATCGACGTTGAGCCCGGAGTGGGCTGCACCATCTCCGGCAATAGCGGCGGCCAGTTTCTCGTTGCGTTCAACGTCGATTCGGTCGGTCCCGCCATCCAAACCGCAGGGGCGGCTGGCGGTACGTTCTCCAATGGCGTCATCATCAACGCTATCGCCGCCGCAGGAGCCGGCGTTACTGACCAAGCCGGGCTTTCCTGCGCCACGCTTCTCAACTGCGTTAACGGAACCTACTCGCGCGCCGCAATCACGATGGGGCCCGGCCAGAAGACCCGCTACATCGATAACTCCGTCGCGAAGATCGCGGATGTCTACACCAACGGCAGCGCCGAGCTGGTTACTGAGCATCAACAGGGCATGTCGGTAGTCCTCGGCCGCGACAACACCGAGGGCACAACGGCGTTCGCGGTACGGTCAGCCAACGGAACCCACTCCATCCTGAGCTATGTTGCAACGGGCGGGTTGTGGAACATTGGCGCCAATACCGCCCTCGGCGTTGGCGGTAATTCACTCACGTCGCGCAGCATCAATGCCTGGGGGACGGTCAACGCTTCCGGCGCAGACTACGCGGAATATGAGCGCAAAGGCGACGACTGCGGCGAGATCGCCAAGGGCCAAGTGGTCGGCTTTGATGAAGACGGCCTGTTAACGACTGCGTTCTCCAGGGCTGTATCCTTCGCCGTTAAGTCCACCAACCCGAACCTGGTTGGCGGAGATACCTGGCACACAGCCGCCGGACAACCGCCTGTCGAGCCGGTCCCGCCGCTGCCGCCGCGCGCGCGGCCAGAGGCCACGGAAACCATCCGCAAGAGTGACCCCCGGATCGCGGCGCAGATCGAAGCCGACCATGCAGAAGCGGTCAGGAAGTGGGAGGCTGATGTAGACGCATACGAGGCGGCCATGGCGGTCTACACGCCGCTCAAGGAGCAGTTTAACAAGGGCATGGGCGAGTATCTGGCTCGCCATGAAGCAGAACGCCAGAAGGTTGATCGCATCGCCTACTGCGGGAAGGTGCCGGTCAACTTTTATGACGCCAAGCCCGGCCAATACCTGAAGGCGGTCGAGGGGTCGGACGACAGCATCGCCATCGCGATCGCCGACTCGCGGCACGACGACAACATCGTTGGTCGCGTGCGGCGCATCCTCGATGACAGCCGCGCCGAGATCGTGGTGATGGGCTAATGGACCGCCTGCTCTTCGCGCGGGATCACCACGGCACGGGCACCGAGCAACCCCATGCGTTGGTGGCAGCGCGTGCAGTGGTAGCGGCGCCGGTAGGGAAGGGCCAGTCGGGGATCTTCCTCGATCCATTCATGATCGGTCGTGCCGTCTCTGCACTCGGTCTCGGTCATGGCCTATTCGCACATATCAGCGTCGACCCATGTCAGGTCTGCTCTCAGGAGATGGTCGGTGCCTTGGAAAAATTCGGCTTTCTTGAAGGGGGCAGGCATGAAACGCAGGATGCGTGGGAGGTCGAAGTGAGCGTCGGACGGAACCTCATCGGACTTCCGCCCGAAGCCGCAGACGTTGATGCCAAGGTGGGCAAAAGTGCCCTCCCGGCAATCGAAGCCCATGGAGACCAGCCAGCCGCCCAGTTGGGTGATGTTCCAGCCCGTGTGCCAGTGGCCATTGCAGGAAAGAGGCGTGTAACCCGGGACGACAAGGAACAGGTAGCCGCCGGGCTTGAGAAGAGACCGCAGCTTGCGCATCAGCGTCCCTGGGTCGGCAAAGTGCTCCAAGACATGCGAGCAGACGATGGCGTCGTATTCCTTGGTGGGCAGGTACTGCAGGATGTCCGACGCAACGGCCTCGATCTCGTCAGCGAACAAGAAGGCATCAGTGCTCCAGTCGGTGGCCGTGACCTTGTGCCCGCGGCCATGGAACCACTTTGCATGGAAGCCCGCGCCGCAGCCGACATCAAGGATGGTCTGGAAGTCGACCGGCAGTGTCTCCAGCCACCGCATCTGCTCAGTGAGCAGGCTGCTGTTGGAGCGGATACGATCCTCGGTTTGCAGCGTCTTCGTGTGGGCGACCTGGGTTGCGTTCATTGAGTGATCCCGTGCCCCCAAGTTATCACGCCATAGCAGAAAAAGAGAAACAGGCCGATCTCGAAAAGCAAGAACCCTATTTGCATGATGTCCCTCTCCCTTGCCCCCCCCCCCCCGTCCCGGAGAGATAGCACGCGATAGTTCAGAGCGTAAGAGCGTAAAGCAGCGGCCCCCGACCACTCTCACGAAGCGGCCGGGGACCTGACCAGAGACCCACAGCAAGGAGGCTGCGGACCAATGGCTAGAACCAGCGTACCGGGACAAGCGTTAAAGAGTCAGTGCGAATCCGCACATAGGACGGCCGATGCCCCACCCGTGGAGAGACGCAGTGTCTGACATGACCCCCAAGGTCGAGAACCGGGTAAGCACGGGGAACCTGATCTCTGTCGCTGTCCTGCTGATCGGCGGCGCCATCGCCTGGGGCGTGTCCCAAGGCGACATCAAGGCCTTGGCCCAGCGGGTCGAGGCCGGGGAGAAGCGCGACGACGACACGTCCAAGACCCTCGGCACGGTGAAGGAAAGCATCATCGAGCTGAAGGGCGACAACAAGGCCATCAAGTCGGACATCGAGCGGCAGGGGCGGCAGCTTGACCGCATGGAGCAGATTCTGCGGTCCATCCCGACCGCGCCCAACCCGCAACCCCCTCGATAAGGAAAGAGCATGCCACGCGAGATCAATGGTGCCGGCTACGCGCTGGTCAAGGAGTTTGAGCAGGGACCGATGGGTGGCCCGGCGCTGATGCCCTACTACTGCCCGGCCGGGAAGCTGACGAACGGCTGGGGCAACACCCACGGCGTCGTGCCGGGGAAGGCCATCACCGTCGACCAGGCGCAGGCGGACTTGGACCGCAACCTCGACTGGGCCGAGGCCTGCGTCGAGAAGTATGCCGGCAACGCAAACGAGAACGAATTCTCGGCCATGGTGTCGCTCTGCTTCAACATCGGGCCGGACCCCAAGAATGGCTTCCCCAGCTCGTCGGTGTGCCGACATCACAAGGCAGGCGAAAGGGACCGCGCGGCGGCATCCTTCGTGCTGTGGAACAAGGCTACGGTCAACGGCGAGCTGGTGGTCATGGCGGGCCTCACCCGCCGACGCAACACCGAGGCCGCCCTTTACCTGAAGCCGGTCAACGAGATCGCCATCGTGCCCAGCCCGCAGGTGGTCGCGCCGCCGAAGGGCAACGCCACCAGCGCCACGGTCATTGCCGGCGGCGTGTCGGTGGCGGCTGGTGCTGCCAGCGTGGCTGACCAGATCAACCAAGTGACGCCCGTCATCACCAGCCTCACGACGGCTGGGGCCTCTCTGCAGGGCATGCTGAAGCTGGGCGGGGCCGCGCTGTCGATCATCGCCCTGGGGGCGGTCGCCTTCATGCTGTGGCGCTACGTCATCAAGAAGCGGCGCGGCGAAGTGGTGTCGACATGATCGCCGCTGCGTGGACAGCCTTCAAAGGCTCCAAGGTGATGAGCTACCTGATCGTGGCCGCCGCAGCGATCGGCGCCGTCGTGCTGGTGCTGGCTCGAGCCTTCGGGGCCGGGAAGGCCAGCGAGAGGGCCGAGGCTGCAACCAAGTCCCTGAGCCGAACTGCCGCGGCCAACGCGGCACGCGCGGAGGCCAGCCAGCCCGTCACATCTCAGGAGGAAGCGGATGATCCGTTTAACCGCGACGCTCGCCGCTAGCGGCTTTCTGGTCGCCTGCGCGACGACGGTTGTCGATACGTCCTGCACGGCCTTTCAGCCAATTACCTACTCGGCGGCGCAGGACAGTGAGGCGACGAAGGCGCAGATCCGGGGGCACAACGCCGCTTGGTCAAAGCTCTGCAAATGAGGCCTGACGCTCTGTCATCGTTCGTGAAGGGCGGGAAGTAGAGGTGCCTCCGCTTCGCTCCGGGGAGTCCTTCAGCTAGACCTTCCTGCTCACCACGCGCTGACGCGCTCAAGGACGTGGAAGACGAAATTCTGATCTTCGGTCATCATCGTGCCGACAAACTTGTGCTCGCCAATTTCCTCGATTTCGTGGCCGGTCCCGGTGAAGACGATGATCCGTTTCTCGTGCTCGGCCGAGGGGTTGCACATGAACCACATTTGCGGCGCGCCTCGCTGGAAGGCGACAGACAGAATGCGCGCGCCCTTCGGCAGATCGTAGGCCGCCACGCCGGGCTTCAGCTCCATCTTCCAGATCGTCAGACCGCTCATTGCAGGACCTCATCGTGTGTGTAGCGGCAAAGGGACCGGCACCTGCGGTCCACCTCATTCTATCATTCCCTCATCGTGTGTAATGCAGTCTAGGAGACGGAGGAGGGGGTGCCTACGCGCTTTCAGCGCTCCGGGGAGACTGAGGCTAGACCTTCCTGCTCATGTCGCAGGCTGCTTGTTCATCTCGTCAATGAGTGCGTGCAGCCTTTGATGAACCGAGCGCGGGGCGCGCACCCGAAACTCTCGGCTGATCCAACCGCGCGACTCGATCCACTCGACCTGCTCTCCGTCGAATGCGTAGGCCCGCAAGTGATCACGGAGAGCGCCCCAAAGCAGAAGGCCCGCCGTGTAAACCATCACCTCGCGTCTATCTTCGCTCATGACTTCCTCCGTCAGTACATCTGCCCACGTCGGGCGAGTCTGCGATCCTCGGCGGTGGACGAGGCCAGCGCTGCCACGCGCATATACTTCAGATCGGTCGTGTGCCCATCCCACGCCTTCGTGTAGGCCGGCAGATGCGCGAACAGGTGGGCGTGGCTGTCGTGGTAGTGCCAGCTTGCTTGCCCCGTCGGCAGGTCGATGTAGACGCAGCCGTGCCACTCAGGCAGCCAGCCGGGGATGTTCGTGCGCGCGATGCCGGAGGGGTAGATCCCCGCCAGCAGCGCCACCATCCGGTTGCGCTCTAGATAGGCTGCGTCCTTCTCGCTGGCGGCGGTGAGGTGGGCGCGCGCCAGCTTCTTCAGGTCGCCAATCGAGACGAAGTCTGACGCGTTGCCGTCTTCTTCCTTCTCCAGGAAGTGGCGCGCGATCTGGGTGGGCTCGGCGCTCACTGGCGCACCCAGAACAGCGCGTCGGCGCGTCCGGTGAACACCGCCCATGCAAGCTGCCAGCGCTGCCAGAACGGGCCGCCGCCGATGGGACGGGCAGGCGCTACCGTGCCGTCTGAAAAGCCTGCCTGACAGGAGGCGATTCGCTGCGGGAAGCCGGAGTCGGCGGTGTATCTCACGGGCATGTTGCTCATGTTGGGGGCCTACATCTGGTTGGAACGAGACGGAAACGATAACGCGTGTGAGTCAGGGGGACAGGCCAGAACTTGACGCGGAATCAAGGTGGTTGCCCGGCATTGTATCAAAACAAGGCCGTATAATATATAGTTTCGCCAATTGCACGGCGCACACCACGCCTTGCGTGTCTTCCGAATCAAGACCGCTCGCCCTTCGGCTTCCACTCGCCGTGCGGCGTGCGCCCGTTGAACCGGGAGAGTGCCCGGCCCAGCGAGGCGGCCTCGGCGCGAGCCTCGATCCGCTGCCGAATTGATCCGATGTCATGCTGGCGCGTCTTTTCAATAATCGCCCGCATACCCGCAATCACCATGTCGGCCTGCTCGCGGATCTTCATCACGTCGCCGGGGCCTTCACCGAACGTGATGCAGAGCTTCACGTCCTTGGTCTCGGCCACGACCTGCTGGGCAGTGTACAGCGTGAAGCGATCGGCGTCGTCGCCCTTGTGGGGCTGCTGGGCCAATTCCTCGGGGCTGGGCAGGCCTTCAAGGCTGACGGGCCTGTGGCCACGCCTGCGGCCCTGGATAGGCCTGTGTGAGCCCGTGCGGGGCGCGGCGGTCAGGTCTGGCATCGGTGTCTCCTAGACGGCAGAATTAGAACTACACAGGCGAGAGGGAGCGTAGCGACCGGAGCGAGCTATCATTCACTCCCTTAAGGGAGAGGGGAGATAGGTGTTCCAAAGCCGATGACGGCTTTGACCCATCTCGTGCTGCATGTGAGGCTTTCCGAATCATGGTCAGGCGGCGTCGTCTTCGAGCGAGTCGCGGCCCCACAGGAGGCGAAACATGCGGAGCTGGGTTTCGTCATCGGCGGCGATCTCGGCCCACGGCTGGGCGGCGCGGTCGTGCATCAAGGCCGCGTAGTCGAAGTGACCACTGACGGCGCGCTCTCGGCCTTCGTCCAGCCAGTTGTACGTGAACGAGACCTTGAACTTGTTGAACAGCGCGACCAGCCACCCCCTGGGCGGCGACCATGCGGTTTGAAATCGCAGGATCAGGCCGTCTGGCGATTCCTCGACAGACTGGTAGCGGCCACCCTGGTTGAGCCCGTAGGCGTTCCACTTGGTGCTCCAGTTCGAGGAACACCAATCAAGCGCCGTGCCGGGGAAAGCCTTCTCGTGCAAGCTGCTGACGCTGCCCCACCAGAGATTGAGCGGCAGGGGGAGAAGCGTTGCGAAGTCGATCTCCTGCTCACCACGCACCGCTGCAACGATTGCGTCCTTCTGGGTGACGCTAAGGCCGGTGAACGTGACTTCGTTCATGACGTGGTTGGGCATTTGCAAAGCCTCTCTGGTCTGTCGGGTCGGTGATCTGTCAGAACTGATAAAACTAGGGAGACACAGGCTCGCTGAAAGCGAGCGAGCACTATCCTCTTTCCTCTTCCTCCAGCTTCAGGGAGCGGGAGGTATGGGTTGTGCTCGCCACTTCGTGGCTCGGTGGTCCTGCATCCTCTGCGTCCTGCTCCAGATCAGGCGAGGCAGGAAGGGGCATCCAGCGTAGGGGTGGATCGTGTGGCGGCTGCGGCTCGTGATAGAAGCAGCCTGGATACGTGCCGCCGCAATCGGATGCCCAGCCGGCGTCGTGGCCGGGATCGTCGCTAGATGGCCCAAGGTCTTTCTGCCAGCGCACGACACGCTGGTAGCCTTCGGTGGTGTAGGCCCAGATCTCGGTCCCGTCCTTCGGCGCGCTGTCCATTGATCGCCATCCCCCCGCTTCTGATTGCCCCTGCTCGATAGGGGTGGGGGTAGTGGCTACGCGGTCGGCTTGCGCCTCCCTACCGCTCCCGTCTCGTTCGTCGGCGCTGCTTTCCTGCTCCGGTGCGGGCAACGGCTGCCACGCGACGGGGTCGGGCAGTTCGCTGTCATCGGACGCATCGGCCCAGATCAGATCGTGATGGTTGCCCCACGCAATCGCGCAACGCCGCGACTTGAACCGCAACAGAATGTCGGTGCCGTCTCGCGGCGCGCTCGCCATGGGACGCCATGCTTCCAATGCAGGTAAGGCGACGGCACCTGCGTCGCACCTCAATTCCTTCTCGCACTCCTCTACTGCGGAAAGAAGGGAACGAGCGACGATCAGCGAATCGCTTTCTCCGACGCCGATTGTGCCGTCCGGCTTGATGTGGACCGGCGGCGCATCGGGCTGCGACAGGATTTCCTCTAGCTCGGCTATGGTCGGCCGCTTGGGCGGGAACGTCAGCGACGCGACTATCCGTCGTGCAGCTTCAATCACTTCGTCGCCGAATACTTTGGGAGGGGTCATGATGGGGTGCATCCTTCGCTTCGCTCAGTCTGGGTGTCCTGCATTACGGACCTTCCTGCTCATGGCCGGGCAGAGTGTTTGTCCAAGCGCAGAAGCTTCGACCTGAAGAGGGCGAAGGTCGGCTTCCACATCTGCGGGGCTGTGTGAACGGTCAGGTTCAGGTGGATATTGATCGTCGCGCCGCCGCCTTGGGCCTTGATTGAGACGCAGCCGGAATCACTCTCGGTGAGCCTCAGTATGGCGTCTGCCAGTCTTTCAATGTCGGTCATCTCGCTACCACCTCTCCTGAAACCTTCTTCTTGAGCTTGGAATGCCGTCCGCCCGGCCACGTAGAGCGCTTGCGAATGCCGAGGGCCATGTCCTGCTGCCGCACGGTCTTGGCTGCCAAGGGCGTATCGTGCTTGCGGGTTTTGAATGCGTGGCAGCGAACGCAAACCGCCGCGCAGTTCTCCAGGCTGTCGTCCTTGGAGTTGGCGTCAAGAATCACATGATCGAACTCCACCCCATACGCGAGCGGGGCATTGCAGCGCTGGGCGGGCTGAAGGCCGTACCAAGTGCCGACGGCCTCGCAGAGCTGGCCTGAGCGGCGCAGGGCCTGCCGCTTGACGGGCTTGGTGAAGTTGGCGCGGTCGCTCATGCCGAGGCAGCCTCCGGTACGGTGATGGCAATGTCCTGCGCCGTGGCCCACGTCCGACCGCGTTTGATGTTCCCTACTGTCGTCTGGTGGACGCCGTATGCGCGGGCAATGGTGGACTGCGAGCGCGAGTCGGCGCGGATGGCGCGGACCTGATCAATTGTCAGGGTCGTCTTGTGATGCTGCTCACCGAAAACCTTACCCTGCCGCCCCTTGGCGTGCATGTCCGCGACGTTGTCGGCTTGAGTTCCGAGGAACAGATGCGCGGGGTTCTGGCAGGCACGGTTGTCGCAGCGGTGAAGCACCTTGAGCGTCATGGGGAAATGATCGTTGGCAAACAGCCACGCCGCGCGATGCGCCAGAACGCAGCCGCCATCTAGGCCAAAGAGGCCATACCCGGCCTTGTTGCGCGCACCGACCCACGGCCAGCACGCATCAGGGCCACCGCTCTTGTCAGTATAGGCGGAATGACGCTGCTTGGGCGTCCAGTCGGCGGGTGATCTAAACTTCTTCATGGGTGACCTTCAGGGGGATTTCGTTGCTGACTGCCCATGCCTCGACATACGCGATCAGGCTGGTGGCCCGCGCCTTGGACATGCGGGCGCTCGACTCGCGGAGCTGCACCAGCCCATGGCCTTCAAGATCCGGCACCAGGCGCATGCCGATGTCCTCCTTCGTCGCCACGGCATGGGAGACGACCAGCAGGGCCTTCCAGTCCTCGGCGTCCATGTGGAAGCCGTTCCATGTCGGCTTGGCCTTGGCGATCTCGCCGCAGAGGGAGTGGAAGAGGGCGTTTTGGTCCAGCGTCCGGCCGGGCGGCGCAATCGTGACCACGCAGCCGGGCGGGGATGACGCCACGAGGGAGCCGACGAATTGCCGGTGCGTCGCGCTGCCCAGCACGATCTTGCGGCGTTCGTCGGTCATTGCAGAGCCGGGGCTGACTGCTTCTCGAACCAGCGCAGGAGGTTGTCGACGGACTGCTCGAACTCAGCCTGCCACGTCGCGCCTTCGATGGTCGCCGCGTTGTTCTTCGTGATCTTCGCCACGTCGTCGGGATTGCGGGCCATCTCGAGATAGGCGAAGGCCTGGTCCTCCTTGCCCTTCGGGGTCGTGTTGACGATGATCCAGTCGTTGTCGACGGCCTTCTTGAGCTTGTCGACTTCGTACTGTGACTTGCTCCCATCGCCGTTGATGAGGCCGTCCTTCTTGGCCTCGTCCACAAAGTCGGTCGGGCTTGAGTTTGTCGGCCGGGGCGAGCCGTTGGCGAACTCGCGCGTCGTCTCGCGGACGTACTTCTCGTCCTCGAACAGGCCCATGTGGATGTCGGCGCCCATGCCGATCTGCTTCATGGCGTTGGACAGCGCGTCGGTGTAGGATGCTTTGAAGGCTTCGTCGTTGGTGAAGGGGCCGTACTTGTTCTTGCCCATCACCTTGTCGCCGCCGACGCCGTAGACCACGGCCTGCATTTCGCCCTCGCGATACCAAAGGGCGACCGTGCAGAAAACGAGAATCTCGTCACCAGCGTTGACGGTCTGGAACTCCGGCTGATGCATGCCCCAGCCGGAGCCTGCCGGCCCGAACTGCTCCGTCAGCCGCTTGGTCAGCCAGATAGGCTTGATGGCCGTACCCTGGAAGCCACCGGCCCGCTTGAAGCCCTTCGTGTGCTTCGGGTCCGTCTTGGAGACGGCATCCCAGATGCGGAGGTTGTTGGTGGTCATGTGGACTCCTTCATCCAGACGCGCTCTTTCTCGGGGCAGCGTCCGTCGGTGGTGTTGCTGGACATGTGAGACAGGCAGATAGCCGCGCACTCTCCGGTGCCGAGCCGCTTGCAGAACTCGGCAGCCTGCTCGGGCGTTTCGGCCTTGACCGTCCGCCACCAAGGCGGGGTGTCTTGGAGCGTCGTCACGCGCGCTCCTTGAGGCTGCAGGCGGTGTCGATCATCCGGGCGTCGAGCGTGTCGGCCTCTCGCCCAGCCTCGATCCGCAAGGCCCACAGGTCGAAGGCGATGCGGCGGAAGTCGGGGCGGGAAGCCTCAGCCAGCTCGGCAACGGCGCGGATGCGGGATGCCAGGCTCGGGGCGTTGGACAGGACAGGGGAAAGGGAGTCAGGCATGGGGAGTGCATCCTTCGCTGCGCTCAGTCTGGGAGACTGATCCTTCTGCGGCCTGCTCAAAGCCGGGGAAGAACCGCTGCACTTGGATATGGCGGTCCTTGATCTCCGGTGTGTTCATGATCTTGCGTGGTCCGTCCATGTAGAGACGGGAGCCGAGGCTGACGCCGGCACCGGCTTGAGCGCCAGACAGGCCGAGCTTGTCGATCATCGGGTTGGCGAACAGCGCCTTGTCGATGTCGTCGCGGGCCGCGCGCCACACGTCCTTGTCGGCCCACAGGGAAGCGTCGGGCTTCGTGGCAAGCAGATGACGCAGGACTTCTGCGGCTACGATCTGGATACACTGCTCGTAGCCGGGACCCATGCCGCCCATCTCGATTGAGAAGACCGAGCGGCCCGCGTCCCATCGGGCGAGCCAGTCGGCAGCGTCCGCACCGTAAAGCTCGTTCTCGCGGTGGTCGGCGTCCTCGGCCTCGGTGCGATAGAAGACCTTGGCGCCGTCGATGTAGAGCCCCCGGAAACTGGAGCCGATGCCCTTGCCGTAGACGCGCAGGGTGCTGCCGGCCTTGGGCTCGCCATCGTGCAGCGGGCAGAACAGCGACCAGCCATCGGTGCGCTTGATCTCCCAGCCATCTTCATGGCGCTCTGCCGACTCGATGGTCACTTCTTCAAACTGATTGTCGTTCTCGGGGTAGGTGTTCATGGCAAGACCTCGTTGTGTGTCGTTACGAAAGGGGCCGCTGCGCTGCGGCCGAACTCAATTGCTCACCCTCCTGCAGGAAAGCCGCGTAGCCTTCACAGCCACGTTCGCAGCGGACGACATGTCGAGGTCGCAGGCTGTCGGGCTACTGACAGGAAGGGCCGCCTTGCCCTTGGGGGAGACCCAGGGCTTGCCGGTGGCCTCGTCGTGGATCTGGTAGCGGAAGGGCTTGTCAGGCTCTGCTGCCAGACAACCGCGCACAGTTGCGATGCTTCCCACAATCACGATTGCAGCTACGACAGCGCTCACGAGAGGCCAGTTGATTCTTCTTCCCGTAGGCTGCACTCCGTCTACGTGCTCCCTGTCGGCCATGTCTTGGCGATGGGAAGTCCAGAACTCACCTTCGTCCTTGGGCTGGGCGAGTAGGGGGTGGCTCGCTTTGCTCGCGGCGGACCCTGGCAGGGAGGAGTGCGTCACGACCACGGCTTCTCGTAAGAGCCGGTGAGCACGACGACGCGGCTCAGTGCCTCATTCGCGTATTCATCGGCCGCCGTGGCGGAAATGAACGTCGCCTCTGCGTAGCGCGACGTGCAGGGAACCAGATACCGCTTCACCTCCACCTTGCGAGGCGTGGGAGGGAGGAGGTCGCAGTCAGATGGCATCCGGCGTGAATGCTCGCCGCACTCCCACCACGAAAATACGCTGCCATTTTCGACCATGCCGATGATCGGCTCGCGGTCCGGGCCGCTGAAAGCATCACGATCGGTGGCGAGTATCGTCGCGCGGCCGCCACTTCTCATCGGCACGATAGCGCGGTCCTTCTCGTCCTTTGGGTAGTGCCCAGCCTCGATGTGCTGAAGAATGTTCATGGTTGCTCCGGGAACAGTTCGTTGAGGCGCATCAGCAGCCGCATTTCATCGTTGGGGATGAAGCTCGACCCGTTGTGGTCGGCGTCCTCGCGGTCGCTCAGGTACTCGCGCAGGGCGTTGACCAATTCCTCGATCTCGACGGCTTCGGCGTGCGTGCGGGCGCAGGCGAAGGGGTGTAGCGGCTTCACAGCACCCTCCCGATCGGCACGCCGTGTCGGCTGGCGAAGATGCAGACAGCGCGGGCCTTGGCCCATTCGCCGCGCACATAGTCGGCGTGCATGGTCTCGGCGTCGCGCTGGTCGGTGAACGTCTCGTGGTGGTAGTGGCCTTCACCGCTGCCGCTCTTTGGCTGCCAGAAGCTCACCACGACAAACTCGGTTGCGAGCGCGATGGTGTTCTGGATGCGAGATGCAGAAGGGGTTGAGGAATTGGGCGGGTTAGGCGACGCCGCTGCGTCGCACCTCCCCCTTTCTCCTAGAACCGGGATAGGGGAGGGGAGAGTGTCGGGTGCCATGTCTCAGCCCTCCGTCTTGATGCCAGCAGCCTTGGCGGCGGCGATGGCGGCGATGGCGGATTCCCAAATGAAGGCCTTCGCGCCCTTGGTCGTGTATTCGGCCGACGGCGAGCAGAAGCGGCTCAGATCCTCCAGCGCCTTGAGCATGTCTCTTGCTGCGGCGGCGGTAGAAGGGAGGTCGAGGGCGTCCAAGACGTGCTGGGCGTCGCTGCCCCAAACGTCGGGGGCGTGCTCGCAATCGAACGCGACGCCCGCTCCGGTGATGCAGGCTTCCGCGCATGGCTCTGCAAACCCGCTCAGGTGGTTACGACACAGGGCCTTGCATGTGATGGCCTTCGCGCTGTCCGATGCAGCCGGCGCTGTGTGGTCTGCAGGAAAGGGACCGGCACCTGCGGTCGAGCTATTATCCTTCGTCTTTTCTCCGTCTTCCCTGCGCATGCTGTCCGGCTCCTGTCCCTGTTCGGTAGGAGCGATAGTAAGTGTCGCTGAAATTAAGTCAAGCTGAAAAGTAAGTCTGAGTTAAGTTGTGGGAAAAGATGCGGTCAAAGTGCATATTTCCGCACCGTGTGTTCAATATTGCACAGAAAGATGATCGCAATTGATATGCGGAAATATCCTTCCCGCTATGCCCGCCAGCGTGTTGTAATATTCCCCTTGTCATTGCGGGGGCAGTAGCATGGTTGCAACACTTCGCCTTACACGGCAGTCACTTAGGCGGCGCGGAATGCTGGGCGCGATGGCGGGGATCGCAGCGCCTTGCGGTGGCATCGCTGTGGACAAAGTGCCCGGCCGCCAGTTTGACGAAGCCCTGCGCGCCGTAGCCAATGCAATGTCTGCCATGCACGGGGGGCAATGGACCGCCCATGTCGATCACGATGCAGGTTTTATTCTGATCCGGGCTCGGCCGGCGCGAGCGCGGCTTTCATGATCGCCCAGACGTGCCGGCGGTCGCGGCCTGTCAGCGTTTCGGCGGTCTGAAACAGCGGCCAGAAGCTATCCGGCCTGGTGGGGTCGTGGGCCAGCAGCTCAGCCGGGGTGCAATCCAACGCCCGGCACAGGCCCAGGAACGATTCGGTGCTTACCCACTGCTTGCC
>Ga0181339_1000053_pt1 | contig 42713 bp, 74 predicted proteins | sample Sp13VDMM110DD_FD_130101 | JGI IMG/M metagenome (GOLD analysis project Ga0181339, IMG submission 130101) | Freshwater viral communities from Lake Michigan, USA - Sp13.VD.MM110.D.D | ecosystem: Environmental > Aquatic > Freshwater > Lake | place: USA: Michigan | collected 2013-04-23 | reverse complement strand
GCAGCGCCGCCATATCCATCTGGTGGCGCTCGCGGTCGTTGGCGAGTTCCTGTTCCTGGCGCTTGGTCTCGGCTTCCTGCTTCTGCATCTCGGCCTGAGCCTTGATCTGGTCAGGGTTCGGCTGGGGATTGGCCGCGGATTCCTGCAGCCGTTCCGTCACCTTGATCAGCGCGTCCTCAAGCGAGCTTTCCATCGACCGGCCCACGCGGAACTTGCGGTAGGCGTTCAGCAGAATGTCGCCCATCGGCTCAACCAGTTCGGGCGCGGCCTGCGCAATCGGCGCAATCGACAGGCTGCCCTGCGACGTGGCGGTAAACAGTTCGATTGCCGACTGCCGGTCTGCCTCTGCATCAGCGAGGATCGTGGAGTCGGTCTCGATATCGACCCGGAAGCCCCGCAGCTTGTCGCTGCGCAGGATTTCCAGCGCCTTGGCGAACTGTGCGTCCTGTTCGGCCTGTGCCTGCTGGCCGGCCTGCTGCTGCATCATCTGGAACTGCTGCTGCATCTGGGCCTGCAACTGCTGTTGCTGCTCAGGCGGCACGTCTGGCGGCATCTGCGGCGGCTTTACCTTTGCCACGGCCTTCTGCACCGCATCCTGCTGCATCTGCTGCACGCCGGACATCTGCAACAGGCTTTCCGGCGAGAACATTTCCGATATGATTTCGGCCATGATCTTCAGCGTCGATCGGCAGAAATTGGCCACGGCTGATTGCCGGTCCTGCAGGCGAAGGTTGGCGAACTGCCCCTTGATGCGCTGCTCGGTCGCCGTCTTGGCGCCCCCACCGCTCGCCTGCCCGCGGACAATGTCCGAAATGCCGGTCACTTCGTAGAGGTCGGTCTTGACCTGCGCGCGGGCCTCATAGAGCCGTAGCAGTACCTCCATGATCTCCTTCATGGGGACGAGCGCCATGGCACCCTGCATGCCGCCCTTTTCGGAGAACGCCGCCCAGTCATCGACCGGGATCAGCTTGTTGTCGGTGCCTTCCTGCAGCAAGCGCTGGATAGCCGGATAGCTGGCGTTGTACACGCCGTTCGCCCGCACCGCGTCGGTGATCTTGGCGATGCGGTTGGTGAGGTCGTCAACCTCCTGCGCCTGGTCCTGATACTCGACATAGTCGGGCACCGGGATAAGGCTGTCATTGGTCAGCGTCGTGAACAGCGGCTCGGGACACGGCCAGAAGTTCTCAAGCGCCAAAACGGGGTTCTTTTCCTCCTTCAGCACCACGTCTGGCGTGTTCGGGGCGATGAAGTAGACGGTCCGGTCGGCCTTGTTCCAGATTTCCCAGATCTCGGCCTTCTTGAAGTAGGAGACCGACTTGTCCTCTTCGGACGTGGTGTCCTTCAGCTTGTCGGGCGTATAGTCGAGCGTGATCCGCTTGGCCTTTTGCAGATCGTCGTCGTAGAACTTTTCGGCAACCTCCGAATGAGTCAGCCACGAACGGCGCCCCACCCACGGCACTTCCTGCCAGTTCCTTGCCGGCCCCCACAGGAAGTCCCGGTAGAACACGTAATCGACACAGACCCGCTCATAGGCCAGCTTCTCATAGATCGAGCCATCGCCTTCCTCGGCAATGTCCTCAGCGGAGCGGTTCGGGTCTTCCGCCTCAACCTCGGCTTCGACCTGTTCGTTCTCGCCAGCCTCTTCCGACGCTTCGAACTGCGGTTCGTACCGCACCCACACCTGTCCCATGCCGGGCAGCAGGTAATCCAGCACAGACTTCTGCACCGAGGCGTTGTAGTATCCGACCTCCATCTGGAACGAGCACACGCGCTCGAGGATGGTGGACGCCAGCCGGGCCGCGGGGTCGCGGTCCATGAACCGGCGCTCAACAATCGGCTTGGGCATCTTGCCGTAAATCGCCGGCATCAGCGTCTGCACGTTGGACCACAGGATGTTCATCCGGCGCTTGGCCGTGTCCTGCGGGTTCGGCCGTTCGTCCCGGTAGCGCTGCACGATCTTCTGGCAACGGTGCAGCCAGGCGACGTACTTGTCGTCCTTCTGCGCGAAGTCGATCTCTGCCTTCCACCGGGCAAAGGTCTCTCGTTCCCGCACTTGCTGCAGGTTGGGCATTTCTTCGGCCATGAGGTGGTTCAGCCTTTCCGCTTTACGTCGCGGAGCCATTCGTCAAGGTCAGCCTTGGCGAAGGTCGGATGCCAGTAGTTCTTCGGCTGCTCGGTCTTTACCGAGTTGGCCCATGCCAGCGAGTGCAGCATGCCGGGTGGAATGCCGAGGTACTTAGCCGCTTCGTCTAGGCTCATTCCTCGGGGGGCCTGACCCAGTCGTCATGCAACACACCATCGGCGCGCATGGCTGGTCCGCCCACAGGCTCCGGCACTTCCTCCATCCATACGAACGGAGGGCCGAAATAGACCGTTACATGCTGGCCGAAGGCATCGGTATTGAGCAGCCCGAGGATACCGCCCACCTCGCCGGAGAGCGCCTGGAACTGCGCATCGCCCCACGCTTTGTAGGCTTCGGCGGCAGTGAGCTTATCGACGGGGAAAATGACGAACCGGTTTGGCATCAGACGAGCCTTCCTGCCGCCCATGCGGCCATTTGAGTTGCCTGCCCCGCAGTAAGGGGCGCCGTAATCACCACATCCCGATTGGCGCACTGCCCAAAGTTGCCAGCGGTGTTAGCGGTATTGGCGAACATTCGGGTCCGTGTGGTTGAGATGTTTTGCGACGAAGCGACAGAACTTCCATCAACGCCATCGACCCCTACAATGCCGGTCGCGCCGCTTTGCCCCCGGATGTAACGGTAACCCGACAAGTCTGTAGTTGTCTGGATCGGCTGGGCTGTAGAGGCTCCCTGGCCGATCTGCCATAGGATCGAGTTCTGCCCCCCAGATACCCACCGCAGTAGTTGGTTAGAGGTGTTCCCCGTGGTCCCACCAAACGAAAAGACCGCTCGGAACGTTGTATTGGCGGCCAATGCGTCCTGCCTGACAGTCGCCCAAATCTCATGCGCTGTGGCCCCGGAAAGGATCACGCTGGCGAGGGTAAGCTCGTCGTCAGTGCCGTCCGCCGTAACTCCGGGGTGCCCATTGAAGCTCGTGTCGGAATACAGAGGGCGCGCCCCGCCGACTGCCTGCACGAGGTCGTAAGCCGCAACCACGTCTTTCCATGACGTGACCTGCGCGCCGGATAGGGTAATGAGGTCTGCCCTATCGGCGTTCCACCATGCAAGCAGTGATGCGCCTAAAGACGACGGCGTGAACGGGCCGCCCACCCAAGCCCTGAGCCTGTTCCCAGACGTGCGGCGCAGCATTTACTGGCCGTCGCCCGAGGTGAAGTAGAGCGTCGTCCCCGTGGTGCCGATGGCCGCGACCGTCGTCATGCTGTCCTGCACCGTGAACACCTGCACCGTGCCGGGAAGGATCGGCGTGTCGGTTACCGCAGCAGTCACCGACGAGCTGCCGAACTTGATGAACGCGATGGAGTTGCCAGACGCGCTCGTCACCATCACCTGGTTGCCCTGTGTGGATGGGAGGGCGACGTTCGCGGTCGTGCCGGTGACGGTGCGAGATACCGTGCTGTTGGGAGTGAAGGGGTTTAGCATTGTGTCTCCAGCGCTAGGAGCGCGAGGTCATGCGGCGGTAGGCCAGCCCGCCGGGCTGCAGAGCAGTCACACGTTCTCAGCTATCGTTGACGCACGCATGTCGGTGAAAATTGGCAATGTGCCAGTCAGCGTCGTTCGGAAATGCTCAATGGTCGCAAACTGGCCGTTGTACGTGCCGATGAGCGGGTCGCTGATGGAGCCAACCGTCCCGTCCCACATGCGATAGCTGAACGTGTCTTCATCCACCGTGTAACGATTGGTGTACTGTGTTCCGTCCTTCAGCATCGGCGAAGCGAATGTCACGCTGCGGAGCACGCCCAGACCCCCCGCATAGATCCCGATGTCCATCTTCGTCGGGGTGATGACCACATGCAGCGAGCCTGATGTGATGTCGGTTATTTTAGTCAACCCGTGCGGGTTGGTAATCATGCCTAACGCGCCGGTATTGTCGCCATCACTCCATGCCGCCGTTGTCTGGAATACCCGAACTGGAGAGGGCAGCGTGACCCCGCTGTAAGCTGCGGTTGTCGCAATGCCGCTTGATGGCGCGACCAGCGTATTGTCGCTGATAGTGGCGAGAACAACCTGCGGGCCGATGGAAGTCGGCACTTGTATCCACTGCTGCCTTGTCGGCGCGTAGCCGATGGCGCCATTCGCCCGGCGAAAGTCATCCTCCACCGCAGAAGGAGATACACGCAATTGCAGAAATGTGCCGACCATCAGCGGTACGCCACGGTCACCTGGACATTGGCCAGCGTCCCGTCGAAACCGACGTAAATGCCAGTCGAGCACGGAATGTCGAGGGTGACGGTATGGCCCGGCGTAGTTGCGAAAATCCACTCAGCATAAACCACTGTGCCGCTTTCGGCAGTGCTGTCGTAGATCGTCAGCAGACCAGCAGTCGGCGTGGCCGTCACGGGAGCAATCGAGACGGTATGGATGAAGCCGGCAGCCCCCTTAATTTGCGAGTCTGCAACTGCCCTACCCCGCAAAAATGGCCCTTGCTCGACCAGCAGCCCAAGCTGAGAGCCCGCGAGGCGCATCCGGTCCCATGTTGTGCCATTGAAACCAAAGGGCATCACCCTCATGGATACGGAGGCCGTGGCCGCAGCCGTCGTAATCCCCAGCATTTGACTGGCGGTATTGCTAAAGCCATCGGTAAAAGCTGCGCTCGCGGCGCGGGGAGACGACACCAGCTCACCGCCCGTGCCGAACTGTGCTTGAGCGCGATCAAGGTTGGAATATGTGGGGTAGGTCGTATTGACGATACCACCAAGCGGAAGTGGCACTGTAGTGCCAGCGGCGGCATCATCGGCCGCTAGCGGATTGCCGCCAGTTTGAGTGATGTTGGACGCCACAGCCGTCTGGTCGCTCGCAATGACCACTGGCGAGCTATTCGCCATAGTCGCCTGACCATTGGCGTTGTAGGTCAGAGGAACGCCAGAGGCGTCTACGATCTCGACCTGGGTGCTCCCACCTGGCCCGCTTCCAACCGGCGTGACCGGGAACGGGAAGCTCGCATCGTACTCGATGGAATTGCTGTCGGTCAGCGTTGCGTTAGGCATTGGCACCCCACTGGCGCAAAATCATTTCTATCCAACCCGGCAAACAGGCAGACATCACCGGCTGATAGGCCGCTGTTTGAGCAAGTCTGTTCTAGATGCGACCCGCCGGCTGAGCCCGCGTGGCCCATGCGTCCTCAAGCGTGAACGTGTTGCCCGGCCCGACCTCGAGATGCCGGGGCTTGTCGCTCTCTTTGGGCGGGGGCGCTTCCTTCATGCGCTGGCACCCGTAGGCAAACCCGTCGCCGGGATGGCTGGCCCAGTTGTGCAGGGGCTCACGAGAGAAGACGTTGTTGTCCTCATTCCACTCGAATTCCCAGGCGCCTAAGCCATCTAGCCCAGCCTCGCACCGGTCCTTATGGAAGGCGCACCGATCGATGACCTCGCGTGCAGCGCTGATCTGGTCGGACTTCTTCGACGGCGCTACCATGCCGATCTTGCCGGCGCCGAACTTGCCGATGAAGCGCTCGACCGTGGAATACTTGGACTGGAACGTCTTGGCCCTTGCGTCAGGCGGAAGCCATATGCGGCCTAGTCGATTATGGGGAATACCCCATTCCGTAAGCTTTGCCTGCAGCTCTGGCGCCCAGTCGTCAGCGTCCATGCCGGATGCACCAATGTAGCCGAGCACGGAAAAGCCGCCAAGCTGGCGCTGCCATAGCCACCACGACGCAGTGTCGTGAAACCCGATATCCGCCGAGAACTCAACGTCTGTGCCCTCAGGATCGAACAGCACGTCATGGTTGATGCGGCCCTCGCGGTCGGCCTTGTTGACCCACTTGGCGAGGATGGCACCAAGCCCAGCACCATACGCACCGTTCCAGACGTGCTCCGCTTTGTCAGGGTCGGCCGCAAAGTCGTCCAGCATGTCCTGATAGAGCGGCGTGTCCTTGAACCACGGGTTATCCGACCAATTGATCGATACCGTGATGCTGTTCTCAGGCGGGCGCTTGCGAAAGAATTGGTCTACCGGGTCAGTCTTGTACCGCGGGTTCCATGAGAACCACAACTCAGAGCCGGGCTTGCGAAGGGTCGGCCGCAGCATGTCCAGCGAGGCTTGCGACAGGGTCTGCGCTTCCTCAACCCAAGCTATGTCATACGCCTCGAGCGATTTGATGTTCGCGGCGTTGTAGGACTGCATGCCCTTGAAGATGATGATCGAACCGTTAGGCCCGCGGATTTCGGCCTCGAGCACGTCAAATTCAGACTGCAGCCCCAGCTTGGCGATCTTGTCTGCCAGTAGCTGTTTGACCGAGTCCTTGATCGAGTTCTGGATCTCACGAATACAGACGGCTCGGGTCGGGCCGAGGAAGCAGCGCAGGATGATCTGCTCTGCGAAGAAGTGCGACTTGGCCCCGCCTCGCCCGCCGTATGCCCCCTTGTAGCGAGCCCGCTGCAGTAGAGGCTTCAGCTTGCGCGGGACTTCAAGTCTCAGGGTCAACTATGACCAGCTCGACGCGGTGCCCGATGGGGTTGCCATCCTTGCCGGTCAACTCCTGCTTCTCGGATAGCCCTAGATCACGGGCGATGATGTTCGGGTTCAGCAGCCCCGCTGAGGCACCTTCAAACTTCTGCGTGCGGATGATGTCATCCGCTCGTGAAGTGATGTCACCAAAACCTTCCCGGTCGCGGTACTCGTCCCACGTTTGGCGCGATATATCGAGGAAGATGCACAGCCCAGTAACTGTCATTGCACGCATCTTGGCCAGCGGTTCATGCTTGGCCGTGCCCTGGAATGTGACTAGCCCGTCTTCGTACAGCGGATTGTCCTCTACCCACTGAAAATACTGGCAGCAGGCATCCCACAGGTCTTCAGCGCTTTCGAACTTCGGCTTGCGGCCATGCGAACTGCGCTGCAACCAAAACTGGTTGCCGGGAGGGGCAGCCATGTCAGAGTTGGCCTTCGAAAATCTCGTTGAGCCACGCGTCGTAATCGGCGGCGCATACCTTTTTCAACGCTTCCTTGCGCTGCGCTTTGTGGGCGTCTCGTATGCCGATGAACTGCGTTGCGCCCGCATTGATGAAGCTCTGGAACCGATGCATCATCTTGAAATATGCGCCGCGGGGGCGAGGCTTAGACTGATAAGGCGCCAAGCCTCCATCAGCGACGTTCAGAAGTTGCGCACCAGACGCGCGATGCTCGGCTATCAGCCGGCGCTCATCACATTCCCAATCCTCGCTGTCCCGCACGAGGATCGTCATCAACGGGGAACAGTTTTCTCGGCACAAAGCGGTGATCCACTCGTCCTTTGGCGTCAGCCCCTTGTGAGCTTCGCGAACGTGCTGGCCGAACCGCTTAGACGGGTTGTTTGCCTTGCCGATGTATCTGACCGCCCCATCAGGGTCGCAAAGCGCGTAAATCGCTGGCATCGCTTACCTGCCTATGTTGTGGGGAGTAACGCGACGGAGACGTAAGTCTCAACGTCGCATTAACGCCTTATGCCGCGATTTGGTTTGCGCTGTCAACCTGTCTGCGCTTGCTCCCACTGAAATGATGCGCAAGGGCGTTGAGCGCCAGCCGGCAATCCCCGACAAGATGCCAATGCACTTCGCCGCGGCACACGATGTAGTCGAGTCCTGCAAACAGATTACGTCCGCGGTTGTCGTATAGGCACTGGTCGGCCATCACCGCCTTTTGGGCAAGGTCGTATTTCTTGATGGCATTGCGGCACCAGCCTTCATAGGTCGGGCTTTCGCCTTGGTCGCCGCCACCGCTCGAGCTGCGAAGCGCGTCAGGGCTTTTGACGGCACGCTGGAACGCTTCGTAGACCTGCAGGTATTCCTGAGCCGCGTCGTACTGGATCTGGCTTATGGCCTTGGTCAGCTGCAGCCGGCCGATGAAGGTGGAAGCCTTCTGGTCGCGTGCATCCTTCTCACTGAGGCCGAATAGCCGCATGCGGGTCAGGATGGGCTCGAGGTTTTCCGTGTAGGCGTCGGCGGCCCTGGATTTACGCCCGCTTGCCGTCCGCTTTACGCCTGGTGTTCTCTTGCGTGCCACTGTGGATGCCCCGTAGTTGGAAGGTGGTATGCTGGGTTAATGGGTTAGGGGGTTGCCTTCTTTGCCCACTTGAAATGGTTTCGCGCATAGACGAAGGTGATGGCCAACGTCATCGGCAACAGGCCCCACGACGCCGTCGTGATGATCCATGTGGCCCACAGAACTTGGTTGCACAGGCCCACGAGCCAAGTATGCTTCTTCAGCTCGCCGGCTGCGAACATGGTGTAAATTGTCACCGCCGACATCACCCACGGCAGATAGTTTCTGATCAGGTCGCTCATGGCTTCGTTTCTCCCAAGGTATCGGGGGTGGAGGGGGCGGATCGTCCGTAGCAGCACACTTCCTTCGCCGCATCGAGCGCCATGTCGTAGGCGCTTTTAGACGGTTCGGCGCCGCTGTTTTGCTCGATGGCATCGACAAGCGTGAAGAGCGCGCAGAAAAGCACTGCGTTATGGAAGCGCTCTCGGTCTAGTTCATTGGCCCAATCGCTCATGTCCGTTCCTGTTCCTTGAGGGAGGGGGAGATGGCTTCGGGGAGCGGGTGCCAGTACAGCAAGTTTTTGTCCTGTGCGCTTCCGCCCCCTAGCCACGACCAATATTTTCCCCGCCACCGCGCGACTACCGGGTTCTCGCTGACTGGCCTCGTCATTCCCGTTCGACGCCAGACGAGTACCCGAGTCCCATCCCTCGGGGCGGTTTCAATAGGTTGCTTCGCCGCCTCCATGGCAGCAGCTACGCCCGCCTCGAACGCCGCCTGTAGTTCATCCTTCGGCCCCGTCAGTCGTTCAGCGCGAAGTGAGAAACCCTCACGTTCGCTGTACCAGGCTTCAAAAGCGCTATCGGTCATTACTTCACCTCTTCCGATAAGGGTTGGGGAGACAGGACTGACGCGAACTCTTTCGGCAGCACGACGTTGGCCGGCGCTCCAGCGAACATCGGCGCTATCTGCCACGGCCTGTAGCCAGCGAGGCCGCAGCCGATTGGAGTAAGCTCAAATCGGAGCTCAGGATGTTTCTCGGCGTAGACGAGGAACCCCGTTACGTATGGCCCGATACGATGCAGCGGCAGCGTTTTCAGCCGCTCGTCCTTAGTCGGAATAGCGTAGCTGTCGCCTTGGTGCCCAACACCTATGCCATACCGAGCACCACGATTCTCACGAGCCCACAGAGCTGCGCCAGCGCCATGACGGCCCGCCAGATTGCTTCCGAATACGAAGATGGGGATTTCGCTCATGCTGCGTTTTCCTCTGCTGCTTCCGGCGCCCCTATGTCGTAGCCCCGGCTGGATTGGCTAAGGTGGGTCAAGCTGCGTTCTCCTCCGACTCCGGGCTTCCGATGTCGAAGCCCCGGCGGTCACGTTTGAGGCTGAGCCGGTCGGTCAGACTGTCGGCATCCTGCGGGGGGTCAAAGTGGGCATTGACACGAGCCCAGCGTTCCTTGCTGGCGGCCATCTCTGCTTCTGTCGTGTCCAGGTTCACCGCGCCGATGGTCTGCGCTGCGTACTTAGCCTTCTCCCGAACGCGCTGGCGCTGCTCGTCGGTCTTTTCGATGGTCGGCGCCATAAGCTGCGGCGCACCGAGGCCGGCAAGGTAGCGCTGGCGAGCGTTCTTCTCAGCCGCTAGTCGACACGCTGTCGCCAGCATCGGCGGCGTCGGGGCGAAGCGCCCATCATGGCCGGGCAGCTCGCCGCGGATTATCAGATCTACCCCATCGGTTAGGAAGTCCGTGGCGAAGCCAGAGACCGCCGTGAGGTAGTTGTGCAGCACCAGTGCCGGGTCGCCGTTAACGGGCGGAAATGAGGCGAGGAGCCGTTTGATATCCTTCAAAGTTTGCTGGGGAGTGCTCATCTGCGAAGTCCATGCTGGTTGACAGGGTGTCGATCAGGCTGTCGAGGGCTCGGGGCGGTGACCCCCGAGCCTGGGGCATTCGCGCTGCAGCCTCCCGGCACCAGTTCCGCCATGCGGCATGCCAGTCGGTCTTTGCCCCGTTCGGCGACGACAGGGACCAATCCCGCATCTTCGACGCCTCCAGGTCGATACGGTTCGCAGGCAAACCAGCTTCGACGGCATCCCTGCCCCAGCCTTCCGGCAGAACCCAATCCGCTGGGAGGCGGGAGGCTTTCTTTTGGACCCCTTTAGGGGTCTTTTCTTTGTGGGTGGTGGGTAGGGTTGGTTGAGTTTCTTTAGGGGTCTGGGGACCTTCTTTGCTTGGAAGGGAAGGCGAAGCGTCACTTGTGACGATTTGTGACGCTTTGTTACGCTCCCTGTAACGCTGCTGACGCTCTGCGGCTGCCGACCGAGCCGGGACAACAACCGCGGCGACCTCGCGAACGCAGGCGAGCGCATCGACAATTGTCGAGTCATCAAGCCCGCGTTGGCGCATTTCGTCTATGGTTGCCTTCAGGTCGATCATGCTGTGGATAAGCCCAAATCTGATGGTCAGATATTACCGCTGTTCGCGGCGGAACGCTTAGGAACTCAACGCTCGCAAGGCCATATCTGTGGATTGCCCTGTGATAACTGTTCAAACTGTGGATAACCTAGGCGGCCTGCATTAACCCTTCCTTAACCAGTGTGGCGTTCTGCTGCCCCAGCGGGGTCAGCCCCTCCAGAACCCGTATTGAGTCCGCTAGGTCGGTGAGCTTCTTGAGCGTCAGCGCTGCCCGCCTGCCATCGGGGTAGATGACCTTGACCACGCCACCGCCGGCCCCTTGTTTGTAACTCGTCTGAAATCCTCGAGACCGCAGCCACAAGGCGATCATGCCGGGATCGCCAGTAGCCCCGCTTTCGAATTTTCGAGGGCCGCCGTTTCTGGCCAGCCATTGAGCCACCAGGTCTTTGTCGCTTGCGCCGATTGGCGGCGCGACCTTGACGGCGGTGCCGTTGTTTCGGAACACCATCCTCGGGAGATCGTCGGCGGCTCGCTTGGCCTTCATCACTGCAGCTCGCCTGTCACGCGCCGCTTCGCGAGCTGCTGCCGACCAGCCGACCGACTTCTGTTTCTTGGTCATGCGCTTGCTGAATTTTAGACGGTGGACTTTGCCGATGACGGCATTCCGCGTCTTGCCGAGTACCTTGGCGCACTCGCTGGCGGTCTTGCCTTCCACGTTCCAGAGCACGTCGAGCTGAGTGACTTCGTCACCAGTCCAGTTGCCAGCATCTGGCGCGACAGGCGCGGCCGGCGGCGGCGCTGAAACAACACCCACAGGCGCCACCACAGGAGGCGGAGGCGAGACTGGCGCGACGACAACCAGCTTGCGCGGCGGTTGAGCTACGGCAACCACAGCCGGCGCAGGCGCGTTATACAGCCTAGCCCGACGCTCCATGTGCGCCTTGGCCAGAGCCCGCTGTGTCTCGCTGGCAGTGTTCGGCAGGAAATCGACGCTCACGCTGCCACCTCTTGCTCAGGCCACAGGCGCATGCTCGGATAGGCTTCGATGTTCGCCTTGATCCGCTTGTTGCGGGTGATCCGGCATTCGAGCTCGAGGGTTTCAATCCCGTCCGCGTCGCCCTGCCCTGTGATGAAACAGGCGAGCTGCGAAACCTGGATGTTGACGATGTAGGCAGCGTGCCGCGGCGAGTAGCCGAGCGACATCAGCCGGCATGCCTCGTTGTAGAGTTCAGGCGTCATCGACGTGCGAGGCGTCAGGTTTTCGGCGACCGCCTTGCGATCTAGCTTGGGGGGTTGTGTCATATCCTGCTCCTGGGGTTAGGCGGCGCGAGCCCAGCCGTAGACAGCCAGCCCGCTATGATCTGGGATGCCGATGACGCCGCCGTGAGACTTTGCCTCGTCAGCAACACGTGGCGGCACTGGATGGCCTGATTGCAGGCGCCACTTGCCGCCCGGATGCATCACGAGCCGGTCGTTGAGGTATTGGAGGGCGTACAGCACGTCCTTGGTTGTGATGGCGTTACGCATGGGCGGCCGCCTTGCGCTTCTTCTTCGCGCGGACGATTTTGACCACGTAGAAGGCCGCCTTTAGCTTCTCCACGTAGTCATCTAGGACGTGAGCCGGCACGCCGCACATGGGCTTGCCATCGCGTTTGGTGACGACAATGCCGAGCGTTTCTGCTACCTTCGGAGCGTCTTCGCCGATGACCTCGAAGAAGTCCCCCATCTGGATCAGGGCGATCCGCTTGCGCAGTTCCATCGGGACGTAGTCAGGGAACGCCAGCCCATATTCGCGGGCGTGAGCCTGGAGCGTAGACAGCGACCGCTTCATCATCCGGCGGTCGGCGAGATGGGCGAGCGGCAAGCCCTTTTCGCAGAGCCGGCGCATCAGGGCCTCGGTGATGCCGGCGTGGCCACCAATGTGCGGGCCGTTGGCCATTTCGTTCAGCGTTTCGCCAGCCGCGGCGAACATGTCGAGAGTGTCGGTCATGCGCGCCTCCCTCCCCGCATACGGGCGGATTGAGCTTCTTCAGGGGTAAGGCGAGAGACGCACCGAGCGAGACGCTGGCGGGTGATCTCAACCTTGCTGACGTAGCGGCCGGCGTCATCCCTTGGCTGGGGAACTGGCTTGTCGGCCTCTAGGAACCGGACATGCGTGCCGAGTTCGATGATCTGGTCGCGAAGGCCGGCGATCACATCGATCTGATCAGGCTTGAGGCGAAAGAACGGGAAGTTCATGCTGCCCTCCGGCTTCCGCGATACTGCGGAGAAACCTCGGAAACCGGCGGCTCAATCATCGACTGCAGCAGCACGCGCCACGTCGCGGCGTTGTTCGCCACAACGGGGCCGGCATCGCCGTCAATCTTCCCCGTGGCCGGCTTTTGTGCTAGGTTGTCAACGGTTGCAGCATCTACGGCGATGTTGTTTTCGCCGTCGTTGTAGTAGCTGAGCGCACCCCGAACAGTGGCTTCGTCATAGCGGCCTGCCCACGACAGGGGCCAGCAGTAGCCCGAGTTTTTCGGCCGCCAGAACGTCACGTACGAATGACGCCGTTCGGTGTGGACGACGCTTACAATGTAGAACTCCCTCGCCATCTTCTCTCTTCCTCTTGTTTCAGTCGTTGCCGTCAGGGGATGGGGCTGGACGCCGAACCGTGCAGCCCAGCTCGAACTGAACCGCGTCCATCGCCTTGGAAATGGCGCTGCGCCACCCGTCCCGATCAATCTCGTCGGGAAGCGTCCCGGGGTTGTCCCATGCGCCGGGGTGGTGCAGAGCGTTGTAGGCAACGCGGGTTGCCGCCTCGATGATTTCGAATGTCACGCTGCCCTCCGAAGCTCAGGCGCTTGAGTTGCGCGGAAGCTGGCAAAGTCGGCCCCACCAGGCTCACGATACTCGGCCCAAGGCTTTGCCTTCAGGACGGCGCTATCGCGCGCTACGAGCAAGGCAGGTCGGGCAGCGTCACGCTTCAGCGCGAACACCCACCGGTCCTTGACGGACTGTTGCCCACTAGCCCAATTGCCGTTGCCGCTGGGAGGCGGGCGAAGGCGGTGCCATGTCGGAGCCCACCACCAGTTGCAGGCTCGGTAGAGTGCCCCTGTGTGCCCAACAGATGGGTCGGAATAGCTGACGATGGTGGTGACGGCCGGGAAGCGCTCGCGAAGGTCACGCGCGAAGGCGGACCACATGCGGCTGCCGGCGTTCTTTTCGTCGCTGGTGATGCACCAGCGGGTGAGTTCCAGCCAAGTCAGAGGGAGGCGGCGGGAGGTCGGCTTAGCAATGCATATGACGCCATGCTCATTAGCCCAGCCATCGCCGCGCTTGATCGGGCCAAGGTAGTGCTTCTCAATGAGCGTCGGCGCTACGTCAGCCGTCCTCCGCCAGCGGCTCATCTGCGCCTCCCGTTGGAGGCAGCGAGTCTCAGCCCCGCTTTTTTCGCCTGAATCTTTGCAGCGAGTGCATCAGCCTCAGCCACAAGATCCTCAATAGTGTCATCGCTAGTGGCCTTTGTGATTGCGATTTCGTGCTGGAGCTTCGCGACCTGCCGCTCGCACAGGTCAAGGTAAGCGTCTCTGAGCCGGGCGAACAAGCCAACGTCGCACGACTTGGCGCGACCGGAGCGGAGGTGAATGATCTGGTTCGGGCTGAACCCGTAGCGCTTCTCCAAACGGGAAAGCGCGCTCTCTGTGTCGGAACCACGCTGCTCAAATTCTAGCAAGCGTGAGGCATAGTCGGATGCTGCCTCAACGGTCATGGGTTGCACCAAATGTAGGGGTTTCGTGGATTTCGTCATGTCCGCCTCGATCTAAGTTTGGGGCGTTCAGACGGGAGACTTGGAAATGGCCTGGATTAGCCTCGGAGACGCGCTTGAAATGGCTCTTGAGGCTGGAATGCTCGGTGGCGTGGAGGGCGGTGGAACGCTCTCCGATGCCTGCAAATTGGCTAAAAGCGCCGAGGCCGACGCCCCGGCTAGTTTCAGGGAGGTCAGTCAACAGACGAAGGAGCCTGGAACATCCAAACATGACTTCGCCAACCGCACCCACATGGATGCGGCCCTGCCAACGAGCAGGTGGGAGTACGCAGCGATGACGACGAGGGACGCCCCATCCCCGGCTGCGTACTGCCATCTGGTCGTTGATAATGAGGGTGGCGTCCGGGCCGGGGGAGGAACCGCCCGGACGCCTATCGCTCGACTGCAGGGAGGGGACCGCAGGAGCAAACTGGTGTTGGTTCATTCGTCGCCCTCACGTGCATGCGTGTGAGAGGCGCCGTCGTAAGCGCTGAGGTAGAGGTCAAAGAGGGCTTCAGCCTCGAGCAGGTCGTTCGCACCCTTGGCGCGCTTCTCAACGTAGCCGACGACCTTGCCGAGGACGGTCTTGTCGAACCCATTGCCCTTGGCCTCCGCATAGACTTCGCGGATGTCGCCCTTGATGTTCGCAGCCTCTTCCTTCAGCCGCAGGATGCGGTTGACGAAGGCGCGGATTTGGTCCTGAGCCACGCTGTCGCTGTCGGTGTCGCTCATTTCGCCCCCATGATGTTCATGGCCAGAGACAGAGCCCAGGCACCGGCAGAGATGATGCAGAGCCACAGAACAGCGCTCACAAAGGCTGCGAGCAGTAGGCCGTATGGGAAGGGCCAGCGGGGGTCGCGGGTCATGCTGCGAGCCTCTTGGAGGGCCGCTCAAGCAGGCCTAGCTCGTATCCGCATTCTGCGAATGTCAGGCCGAGCCGCCGAAGCTCTTTGTACCGGGGCATCAGGCCAACCGGGACGATGTAGCCACGACGGTGGATGCCGGTGTCGCGGCGCCCCTCGGTTAGGCCCATCTTGCAGGCGTAAACCCTCACCTCAATCGCAGAGACGCCGAATGCCTCCCCAATATCCTTCGGAGGCTTATTGGCGGCGTATCCGGCTCGGATTGCCTGCTTAAGTGCTGCGGTTCGTTCCTTCCGGCGCGAGTGGGCTTTCATGCCGTTTTCCCACGCGACAAGGCGAACGTACCCCTCGGTCACGCCGAGTTCGGCGGCGATATCTTCCTTGGTCCGCCCGGCATGAATAGCGTCGAGTATCAACGGCTTCTTGCTCATGCTGCGCGCCCCTGTTGGTGCTCCGCCAGCAGCCGCTCGATAGTCGCCCGAGCTGCCCGCGATGGCTTGTGCTTGCGGTTTTCCCAATTTGAAACGTCGCCCTGCGCTACGCCGATTTTATCGGCTAGAGCGGTCTGGGTAAGCCCCAGCGTTTCCCGGATGGTTGCGATGTCGAAATGGTCTTGCATCCGTCTGTTATGGATTTTCCATAGAGCACTGTCAATGGGATTTCCATAGGCTACCATGACAATCTCTCCGACGATGTCTGATATTAGCGAACGCCTCATAGAAGCCAGGAAGAAGGCCGGTTACGAAACCGCCGCAGACGCCGCACGTGCGCTCGGGGTGAAGCCGCCGACCTATTACGCTCACGAAAACGGCACCAGCGGGCTACGCCAGACGGTGGCGGAGCAATACGCTAGGAAATTCAAGACCACAGCCGAATGGCTTCTTTTCGGCAATGCTGACCCGAACATGGTCGGTGCAATCCCATACGAAATTGACGTTGCAGGATTGCCGTTACTTGGTATTGTCCAAGCAGGGCATTGGCTAGAAGTGGCCGACTTGCCTGAGGGGACGAGTTATCCGATGGTGCCGGTCGTTAGAGACCCGCGCTATCCACATGCGAAGCAATACGCATTGCAGGTTGTCGGGGATTCCATCGACCAAGATTACCCCGATGGCAGCATCGTGACGTGCGTGGACTTTGCCGACAGTGGATATGCGCTGGCAGAGGGAATGCTGTTACACGTAGAGCGTCATAGAGCGGGCGGGCAGCTCGTAGAGAACACGCTCAAATGGACCGAACGACGTAAGGGCGCCATGTACCTGGTGCCCCACAGCTCAAACCCAAAACACCAACCGATCCCGCTGCTGTCTCTCGGCTCAGACACCGAGGTCGTGGCCAAGGGGTTTGTCGTCGGCGGATGGGCTCCGCGCCCCACCCCACCAAAAGCCGGCTGATTCCGGGCTGTCATCTAGCCGTCGCATAATCACGTTTTGGTCGTATGGATTTCCCATAATCGTTGTTGACAGCCTGTTATGGAAAATCCATAGTGGGTTATCAGCAAGCGCCGCTCTGGCGCAGGGGATCGGACAAAAATGGACGGCACACAGAACCTCAACCTCAATTCGACCGAGTGCATTGCACGCGCCAACGATATTGGCGGCACGCTCATCCGCAACGTGTGTTCCGGGGCGCAGGCCTATGTGGCTTGGGGCTCTGGCGATTGGGCGATGGCCATCGTCGGCACCAGCATCGTGTTGCTCGTGTTCGGCGTGTTCGGCGCGCTGTTCTACTCGGCCAGTCGGTACTGAGCCGCACTCACCCCACAGGAGGCCGCTATGGCAACCCAGACCAGCCAGACCACCAGCATCCCGGCAGGCGAGCGTCAGTGGATGGCCCGCGAGATCTTGCGGCTCCGCAAGGAGGCTGACCGTGACGAGCGCCGGGCGCTCCGCAATGGGGACAGCCTCGCACACTGCGCCACCATCTACCTCAACCGCGTCTATGCCAACCGCATGGAAGCCGAACTGGCGGGGGCGGTGTGATGCCTCACGTCAGCCACTACGACAAATGGGGCTATTTCCACGCCGACCGCCACGGCCTTATCGGGCACGACAGTGCGGACGTTGCGAAGTGGATCGAGGCTCACCCTGAGTTCACTCCCGAGGTCGGGTCGATCTGGTTCGACTACGGCAACGGTGAGGACTGGACCGAGTGCACAGAGTTCTTCTTCCCCGAGGCTGACGAAGCCATCGAACTGGAGGTAGCAGCATGAGCAAGGAACACACGCCGGGGCCGTGGTTTGTTGTTGGCCCGCATCCGAGTGGTGACTGGACGGTTCAGGACAAGGCCGGCGGCGGAGGGCAGTGCATCGCACAACGGTATGGCGATAGCTCGAATGCCAACGCTCGTCTGATCGCTGCGGCCCCTGAATTGCTCAGCGAGCTGCAGCGCATGGTGGAGCATTTCGAGGCTTTCGCCAAGGACCATTCGGAAGAGGCGTCGTCTGAAACGTGGGCAGCGCTGTATTGCGCCAAGCGCGCCATCGCGAAAGCGGAGGCCACCTGATGCTCTCCCGCCTTTTCACCACGAACGCCGGACGCGACTTCGGCCTGTTCCTTGCCGGTGAGTTCGTCGTCGCCCTGATCCTCATAGCTATATAGGTGCGAAATGAACGACGTTAGGTTTTACGTCGGACTGCATCAGCCGGCAGACGCGCACCGCTTCGACCGCGCATGCATCAGCATCAACCGGCTGCGCGGACGCAAAAAGCCGATCCCAGGCGTTCGCGTGCTCGTGGACAGCGGCGCCTTCACCGAACTTAACCTGTACGGCGCCTATCGCCATGAAGTCGATGAATACGCTGCTGAACTAGAGCGACTGTACCGCGAAGGCGTCGTGCAGATCGATGCTGCCGTCGCACAGGATTACATGTGTGAGGCCTTCATGCTCGCCAAAACTGGCTTGACCGTTGCCGACCATCAGCGCCTGACAATCGAGAGATACGATGCCCTCAAGCAAGCTCTGGACGACCGTTTCGAGGGCAATTGCCCATTTCCTATCCTACCAGTCCTACAAGGATATTCCCCCTCCGATTATGTGGCGCATGTCGCCGCCTACGGCAACCGCCTCGTCAGAAACATGTGGGTCGGCGTCGGGTCCGTGTGCAAGCGCAACGGCTCCCCGGAGCTTATCGCCGCAGTCCTGAAGGCAATCGCCAAGGTGCGGCCCGACCTCCGGTTGCATGGGTTCGGGGTGAAGGTGACTTCACTGCTGAATTCCACCGTTCGGAGTTTTCTCGCCACCGCCGACAGCATGGGTTGGTCATTCGCAGCTCGGAAGCAGGGCCGCAACCCAAACTCATGGGTAGAGGCCAAGCAGTTCTCTGACCGGATCGCCAGCATCGTTTCTAGCCCCAAGGCCCCGGTGCAACTCGACCTCATCGAATGGCTGGAGTTGGCTGCATGACGCCCTACCCCCTCACCCCATCCGAACAGGCAGAAGTTGCCAGCAAGGCCGCCAAGCGCCTGCTCGTGGCCGTGGAAGCCCTACAGCGCGTGACACGGACTATCGACCTACCAACGTACAAGGACAAGGCGAAATGAGCATTGACCAATACACCATCAAAGCCCTTGCGAAATTGTACGACGCCAGAGAGCGCCTGCAACACGTCAAGGAAACGGCGAATAAGAACTTCTGGATAGGCGTAGTCGATGATGCATTCAAAGGCACCGGTACGAGATCAAACCTGCGCGAAGCGGTTGGAGGTGTGGGTGAACTCGCGATCCTGCTGCAGCGCACGGTAAGCGATCATTTGGAACAGCAGATGCGCGATCTCGACACCCAGATCGAGGAACTTGGAGGCACGCCATGACCGTTGCCACCCCTCCCTCTAACGCCAACGCACAGACCGGAGCGAAGTCGTGAGCGCGCCATTTGTCACCCGCGACCACAAGGCGGAACGCGATGCCTTCGCCAGCCTAGCGGTCACGATGCGCCGGACCTCTCACGCCTATCGGGCATGGGCTCGAGAGGCTGAAGTACGCGGCGACCTACCCGGATACCGCCACTGCACCAAGGAAGCGGAACGCTGCTGGCGCTCCGCAAAGTGGAACCTCGCTGTCGCTCAACGAGAGGCCGATAGCGTCCTCGCTTACATGGAGAAAGCACATGCCGCTCAAGATCACCAGAGCCTCTGACCCTATCCCGGTGGAGCGCCTGAACGTCGTTATCTACGCCCCGCCGGGGATTGGCAAGACCTCGCTCGCCTTCACCGCCGACGCGCCGCTGCTGCTCGATTTCGACAACGGCGCGCACCGTGCAGCCAACCGCAAGGACACCGTGCGGGTCAATGCGTGGAGCGAGGTCACTAGCCTCACCGAGGATGATCTAGCGCCCTACAAGACGGTTGTCGTGGATACCGCCGGCCGCGCCCTCGATGCGCTCACCGCCGACATCATCCGCACAGACCCCAAGGGGCACAAGAACGGCGCCCTGACCCTTCCCGGCTATGGCGTACTCAAGAACCGCTTCGGCCAGTTCCTCAAGCTGCTGAACAGCTTCGGCAAGGACGTGGTCCTGATCGCCCATATGGACGAACAGCGCAACGGTGACGAGATCATCGAACGCCTCGACATCCAGGGCGGGTCGAAGGGCGAAATCTACAAGGCCGCCGACGCCATGGGGCGCATTGCGATGGAGAACGGCCAGCGTTGGCTGAAGTTCTCCCCGTCTGATGCTTCCTTCGGCAAGAACCCCGGTCAGCTCGAGCCGCTGAAGATCCCGCACCACACGGCGCCAGAGTTCGACGGCTATCTTGGCCGCGTCATCCAGCAGATCAAGGACCGCCTCAACGAGATGACCGAAGTCCAGCGCGAAGCCGCGGCCGAACAGCAGTGGTTCCGAGATGCCCTGCCCAAGGTCAATGACGCCGAAGGCATCAACGCGCTGCTTGACCGAGCACGCGCCGCCGGCACCGCCAGCAAGGCGCTGCTCAACGCTCGAGCGACCGATCTGGGCTTGGCCTTCGACAAGACGGCGGGCCAGTACGGCACCACCCAGAAGGAAGCCGCCTGATGGACCTGCGCGTCTCGACCACCGAGATTGACCTCCTGCGCCGGTTCTACGACGAGGAGGAGGCGGACCTTGCCGACCTTGTCCGGCAGTTGCGCCGGCTGATGCCTTCAACAGAGTCGATGGAGGCAGGGTCTGCACTGCACAAGGCGCTCGAGACGGCAGAGCCCGGCGACCACAAGGGCTTCGTGCAGGACGGGTTCACGTTCTCATTCGAGACGGACGTGGAAATCCAGTTGCCGGCCATCCGCGAGATGAAGGCAACGGCGACCTACGAAATAGAAGACACCACCGTCACGCTCGTCGGCAAGGTGGACGCCATCCATGGGCGCAAAGTCTACGACCACAAGTTCACCGCCCGCTTCGATGCCGATCGATACCTCGATAGCTACCAGTGGCGCATCTACCTCGAGCTATTCGGGGCCGATGCGTTCCAGTGGAACATCTTTGTCGCCATCGAGAGCGCGCCCCGGAACTACCTGATCCGCGACTTCCACAACCTGACCATGCACCGATATCCGGGCATGCAGCAGGATGTGGAGCGTGCCTTGGTGGACTTCGTGCGGTTCGCTCGCTTCCACCTTCCCGAGCGGTTCGTGAGGGCAGCAGCATGACAACCGACGAATTTTACCGGGTGACGCGAGAGCTTCTGATCGAAGCCCGCCGTAAGCGTGACGCCGAACTGTTGCGCCGCGGCGCAATCCGCATCGATGGGGAACGCTTCAACGCGCTCTCCGATGACCGGCAGGAAGACCTGCTCGAGTTGTACGCCGGGGCAATGTCGGCAACTACGGGAGCATTCTCGTGAGCGACAAGAAAACCTTTGTCCTCGTCAGCGACCGGGTGCGAGCCAACGCCATGCTGGCGCTCGAGGCCGCGCCGGAACGGTATGTCGTCACCGTTTCCGAACCGACCCGATCGAGCGACCAAAACGCCATGTTTCACGCGATCTGCAGCGACATCGCCAAGTCTGGCCACCTGTTCATCGGCAAGCCTCGCAAGCCGGAAGTGTGGAAGGTGCTGCTGATCAGCGGGCACGCAGCCGCGACGGCCGAAGGCAGTGAGGTGGTTCCAGGCTTGGAAGGCGAGTTCGTCAACATCCGGGAGAGCAGCGCGCTCATGTCGGTGCGCCGGGCGGCGAGCCTGATCACCTACACGCTGGCCTATTGCGACACCAACGGCATTCCGTTGACCGAGACGCGCAAGGGCGGGTGGCTGGACGAGGTTGCAGCAGCATGAGCCCGCGCGCTGTTCCCGAGTGGCACGGAAAGACGCCGGAGAGCATGCCCGGCAAGCTGGTGCTTCTGCGCATCTACGCCCGCCAGAACGGGCTGTGCGCCTGCGGCTGTGGCCGGGTGATGAACCTCAACCGCGACAAGATCGACCGGGAGCACACTATCCCGCTGATCGACGGCGGAGAGAACAGGGAAGGCAACCTGACCCTGATGCTCCATGAGCACCACGTTCCGAAGACCTCAGCCGAGGCCAAGCAACGCGCTGAAGCTCGCCAGCACCAGGCTAAGGCGTTCACCCGGCCGCCGTCGAAGATGCGTGGCGCCAGCTTCCGGCCCGCCGAACCCCAGCGCACCGCCACAAGGCCAGTCGAGAAATGGAGCCTGCTTAAATGACCACACAGACGGAGAGAGTATCAGACGAGCGGCGGATCGATTGGCAACAGTCGCCTCCGTTCATCACCAGCACGGCCGGTTCCGGCGAATACCACGTGACCGTGAAGGTTCATTCGATCAAGGAGCTTCACGCTGCCTACGACCTTGTGCTGAATGCGTTCAGCGATGCGCACATGTCTGATCTCGCAAGCACATCGGAGAAGGGGCGCCCGACCGACGAAGAGTTGAACGTGTGGAGCCAAGAGTATCTGCCGGACGAAGCACACTTCCGCGTGCCCCGGCTGATAGCCGAAGTGCGCAGGCTCCGCGCCTCCCCCGCACCAGCGGAAAGCGGGGAGCCGGAATGGCAACCGGTCGAGGAGCGTTTCAAGGCCGCTCTTGGCCGCTACGAGACGCCGGCTGAGTTAGCCGAGGGGCTGCGCATGTCTGCCACCTATTGGCGCGACAAGCCACCGTCTGAGTACGCGGCGCAGCCCCGCATCATGGCCGACTTCCACGAGCGCGCCGCCATCGCAATTGAACGCCTGCTCGCCCACCCCCCAGCGGAAAGCGCCGGCTCTCCTTCTACGAGCGGGGTAGGGGTGACGATAAAGCCGCTGGAGTGGCAAACGGACGGCATTGAGTACTCATGCCGCCGATGGGATTACCGCGTCACCACCAATGGAACAAGTTGGGGAATATCCCCCATAGACTGGCCAGCGTTCGATTATCCATACCCGTCTGCTGCTGCCGCAATGGCGGAGGCGCAGGCCAGCCACGAAGCCCGCATCCGCAGCGCTCTTGTGTATCCCTCAGATGCCCCCCGCGATACGCAACCCGCATTGCTTTCAACCGATGAGACACAGGAGGGCGAAGCGAAGCGGTTTCCGAAAACCTTGGGGCGCATCCACGAGGCGATTGACGGGTATGTCAGCGCGCTAGTCGCTCGTGAACATGGGACCAGAGCTGAGCGTCAGGCCTTCGACGCGATATGCGAAGCGCTCGGAAGGGCGCCGCTCCACGAAATGGACGCCCGGCGCCGCGCATTGCTTTCAACCGATGAGACAAAGGAGGGCGGCAATGGGTGAGCTGACGAAGGCGCAGTTGTTTGCGCTCCAGGCCATCGACAAAGGGCGCGGGGATTATGCGTCCCAACTAGGGCAGGCTATGATGGAGCGGCCCGGCGTCGAGGAAAAGCGCCGAGGCGGCAATAGGACAAGCCCGCAAGGCCTTGGGCGCGTCGGTGGAACGATGATCGCCCGGCTTGAGCGCATGGGCTTGGTCCTCCACATGTGCAGGACAGAACGTCGTGGCTCCTATACCCGCCTGACCCCCGCCGGCCGCGCCATCCTTACCCAGAAGGGAGAGTAAGATGGCAACCGAAGAGGATTACGTCGGGCTGCTGGCGATCATAGCCGAAATCCGGGAGGCGTCTGGCCTTGGCGCAAAGCCGATGCTGACAGAACTGCCGACCGCGATCAAAACGCTGCTGTCGAAGTACGCTTTCGAGCGAGACGATGCACGCCGCCAGCGAGACGAAGCCCAGAGCATGGTTCAGGCGTGGGACAACGTGTTCGGCACGATTGAGGCTCATATCATGGACCGCGCGAACATGCGCGACCCCGCCAATCCTGAGCTATATCTGAGCATTATCCGCAGCGACATCGCCGGCATCAAACGCAGCAGCGACCAGATTTGCGCAGCTCGGTGGGCAGACTACAGCCGCCACGTCGCCCGCGCCACCGCAGCCGAAGCCAGCGTAGCACAGTTGGAGACGGCGCTTGATGCTGCCATCGAGGCCATCGCCAGTGTGCCTGATGATGCTCTAGGCATCAATTCCATGGGTGACGCGTCTGTCCCCGGCGGGCTGATGTCGTGGCCTATAAAAGACGAGCTGCTGCACAACCTGCGCAATGTTCGTCCCACGCCAAAGCTGACGCATCTGACGAAGCGAGAGCGTGAATATCTGCACGCCGTCATGGATTGGTCTGCCCCATACGAAATCTCAGAGCGGCTGTTCGGGTACTCCAACGGCAATCTGGTAAAGCCGAAGTTGGGCGCGATGGTCAAGAACGGTCTGGTGACGTGGAGCAGCGCTAACAATACCTATCGCATAACCGATAAGGGGCGCACCGCTCTTTCCCAATCCCCCGACAGGGAGAGTGGGACATGAGCGGGGACGCAAAGGAAGAGATCGCCAAGCTCCGTGAGGCGCTGAAGCTGATGCACCGCCGGGCGCAGCGTGCGGAGGGCCAGAGAGACGCCGCGAGGTTCCTGCTTGCTAGTTGGGATTCTCACCCGGTCATGCACCACCCATCCGGATACCTCGCCCACGTCATTGTCAAGGACGTAACCAAGGTGCTCAATCGCAGGGGCACCCCATGACCTACCGTCGTCCCCGCCGTGCCTCCACCAAGGCCCTGGCTATCGGGGTGGTCGTGCTCGCGCTCTGGTTTGCGTGGGCTTATCGGGATGTGATCGGTGTTCAGCTTCAGTCGTTCATTACCGGAGGGTGGCTGTAAGTGGGGCTACCGCGCATCATCGTCGAAGGCAAAACCCCATCGCAGTGGGTTGCAGAACTGGCTGGCTCTGGTGTTGAAATCTCAGAGCGGACGCTACGGGAGCGGGCTCGAGCGCTTGGCGCTTGCCGGCTGCTAGGCCACGCCATGATACTGCTGCCCGAGCACATAGACCAGATATTTGAGGAACCGGAATGGCGCTCGAAATCTACCTTAGGGGGAACATCTGGTGGGTTAAAGGACGACCTGCTGATAGCAACGAGTACGTCCGAAAAAGCCTTGGAACGTCTGACCAGGATATCGCGGAAGCAGCCGTCCGGAGCATCGAAAGCTCGGCGCGGAAACGTCGTATCCTTGGCCCCGACGCGCCAAGGCCAGAAGACGAGCTGACGTTCAACGCCGCGCTTGACCTCTACACGCCATCGGAAAGCGATGCCCGGTATTTGATGCCGGTCGTCAAGAAGATCGGGATGCACCGGGTGCGCGATATAACGCCGGCCTCGGTGCGGTCGCTGGCGAAGCAGCTTTACCCCATGGCGTCGTCCGACACATGGCAGCGCCAGGTGCTGACGCCAGTCCGAGCCGTCATCAACAATGCACACGAGCTGGGGAAGTGCCCGCCGATCCGCATCAAGGCTTTCGACAAGAAAGAGCGGGTCAAGCAGGACGTGGCGCGGGGGAAGCAGAGCCGCGTGCCGAAGGTGCCGGGGAGTTGGCCGTGGGTGCTGGCGTTCTGCGCTGTTGCAGATCCCAGAGATGCCGCGCTCGTCTACTTCATGTTCCGTCACGGCTACCGGGTCGGGCAGAGCGTGGCGATGACGCGCAGCAAGGACATGGACTTGAGCGCCGGCCGAGTGCGCGTCCATGCGTCCAAGGGCCACCCTGCCCATTGGGTAGAGCTAGACCCGGAAGAAGTGGTGATGATTGCCAATCTGGCGGAGCCGCACCGCAAGGCGGGGTCGGATCGTGTTTTCCGCATTCCGAGCTATAAGAACGGGGCGCTATATCGACGCTGGGAAGCAGCCTGCGATAAGGCAGGGATTGCCCACCTGAAGCCACACGCGGCCGGCCGGCATGGGTACGGCACAGAGATGATCGTGCGCCAGGGCATCGACCCTGTGACGGCTGCTGACAACCTGTGGTCAGACCCGAGCGTGATGCTCAGAACCTATTCACATGCAGAGGATGCGCAGGTTAAAGTTCGCGATGCGTTCCGGGTCGGTTTAGACGCCGCTCGTACAAATCCCGTACAGCCCAAATCGTCGGACAGCAGCAAGCAATTGGCAGGAAAGAAGAAATGACCGCTACGTCAGAAACCCTGCTAAGGGCGCATACCTCAAAAGGGTATCGTGGGTTCGAATCCCATCCTCTCCGCCACCTTCTAGGGCTTCCGCGCTTTTTGTCAGATCGCTTGCTTGCAGTTTCTTGCAGGCTTGAGCGTGAACAAACCGCGATTGTGCGCCAGTATCCGTACACAGTCCGTACAACATGTTCGCGAGTCGTTCGCCATTCTAGACCCGCGCCACGCAAACCCGGATGACGCCCCTGTCAGTGCTGGCGAGCTTAGAAAACGCCGATTGCGACAGATCCAACACACGATGCAACCGCTTTGCCGGGCCTCTGTCTGTGATGGTCACGACCACTGACTTGGTGCCGGCCGTTACCCGTACCTTGGTGCCGAGCGGGTAGTTCCACGAGGCTGCGGTCATCGCGTGGCGGTTGAAAGGCCGGCCGTTGGCCATAGCCCTGCCCTGATGGGCCTGCCCGTACCAAGATGCCTTGCCGCATTCGGCAGCATGCACCCTGTCGGTCCACAAAAAGAAAGACGCCGCCCCCAGGATGAGAGCGGCGCCAACGGCACCAGCGATAATGTCTCGGATCATTTTGGCTTCCACGCTCCTATCACCCTGGTTGCAGCTCCGAACACCCACCAACTCGCGAGCGCGACGACAGCATGGGCACCGACAATGTGCTGAAGGGATTCCGGCCAGTGCAAATATTCGGACCTGATCGGATCTCCGAACAGCAACCCGCTGAACAGCGAGAACACCGACCGGATGACAAAGTCTCGGGTTGTGGTCGGGGGTTGGAATACGAGCGCCAGGAACGCGCCGCCAGCCGCCCCCATAGCCTTAATCGCGATTGCGCCTAGCTCGTCCATTTACGCGCCGCCTTGTAGAACGGAGCGTCTTTTCTCTCCCGATATAGAGGTAGCAGAGCACGATAAACACGACGCCAAGGGACACCAGAGGCAGCAGCGTCATCGGATGCTCCTACCGCTTGGACCGCGCCATGGCCGCCGATCCACAGCAGGGCTATCCAGTTAACGGCCTCGAGGATGACCGAATACGTCTCATGGGGGAAAATTGCCCAAACGCGAAGGGTTCCGCCCAGGTAGACGAAATTGACCAGCACGGAGAGTTGGAACAGCCGCCAGACCCATTGCTCCCATCTGAACTTGCCCCAGAAGTAGACCGCGAGACAAATCACAGCATCGCACAAGCCGGCGATGAAAGCGCCATAGGGCAAGCCCGTACGCCAGTAGACGGTGGAGACGGCATAGGAGACGGCTACGGCGAGCAGCCATCCCCATGAGCGTACGTTGCCGACGCTGACTGCCAGCGCGACAGCCAAGCCGGTGAGCAGGAACAGGTCGGTCGTAGTCATCAGCGACCGCCGCCGGAACGCGGGGCGGGAACGTCAACGCCCTTTTCCTGAGCTTCCGCCGTCAGCTTTTCGTGCAGGCCGGCGATGATGAATAGGGCTTCGTTTACATCGCTGCAGGCATCGGCCGTGAGGCGAATGTACTCGATACCGCCGAGCAACCCTTCATCCCGAGCCGCGGCCAGGATCTTCGGCAGCGCTGACACGAGCGCGGTTAGGCTCTCCTCGGCATTGGCGAAAAGCTCCGCGCCTTTCGCAACTGCTTCTTCCGTCGTCATTGGCATGTGGTCGTCCTTTCGATGAAAGTTCATCGCTCTCCCTCCGTTGAGGGGGTGAGCGTAGATCAGGCCGGTCAGCGAGTCTTGTTGAGCTTGTCGATCAGCGCATCAAGGATGGTCTTGGGCGCCGCCTTCACTGTGGCGTTGATGGTCTGCTGAGCAGCCGGGGCCAGCTTGTCGGTCTCGACCCGCTTGCCCTCGTCAGTGACGACCTGCGGCCGAGTGGTCGCCCTGTAGGACTGCCATTGCGTCCAGAGGTACCAGCCAAGGCCGAAGGCTGCGGAGATGGACAGCCCACCGCCCTGCCCCGTCAGGATGGCGAGGATACCGCGCTGATGCTCCGCAGGCATCCCGAGGTAGATCGGAACGATGATCGCGAGCAGCGAGCCGAGTTCCTGAAAGCGGCGGCCAAGCCAGCCAAGGGCAACGCTGGTGAGAATGTTCATGGGGTAAGCCTCAGACGATGGGAACGAAAGCGACGAAGGCGAGGATTGCCACGATGGCAACGGCGACGAGCCACAGCCATCCAAGGCCGCCCTTCTTTTCGGGCTGGCGGGGGTCAGGTGACGGAATGTCGGGGGGCGGCGGGTTGGGCGTCGTCGGGAGGATGATGGGGCCTGTGGGCTCGCCTGCCTCGCGGAAGGCATCAACGGCAATGCGTGCCCACTGCAATCGGCTGTCGTAGTGCTTGACGCCCGCGCGAAGGAAGGCTTTCTCGAATGCCTCGACCTTGCCCTGCAGGCCGGTGGCGGAGTTGACCTGCGCGATGGATCCGGCTTCCGAACCCTCGATGCCCTTTAGCTCCACGAACAGATAGGCGTAGTTCGCTTCATCGCTGGCGGGGTCTTTGCCGTTGCGCTTGCAGTAATCCTCATAGGCACGGCGCCGCGGGCCGGTCCACTGTGCCCAGCCGTAGCCGCCGCGCGAGCCTTTGACGGTCGGCTTGATCTCCTGGAGCTTGGTGAGCCCGATGCTTTCATGGCCAAGGTTGCCGAAGATGGCGGCGGCGCCTTGCGCGTCGAGTGATGGGAAATCGGACAGCAGTCGGCGCATGTAGACAGGCGCGACCGCGCGGAAATGCTCTTCAGCATTCATTGGGATTGCTCCGGGGATTGAAGGGGGATAGCGGGCGAGGTAACGTGCCGCGATGCACTACGATGGGTTATTCATCGACTGGCGGTATTGGCGCCTCGGCTGGCAATGGACCCGGAACTACGGTCGGCCGGGAGGCTCGCTGTTGACGATCTCGTTTGGCCCAGTCCACCTAGAATATCTGGACCACACAGCTTACGACGATCTTTGACTAGGTCCGACCGCGCCCATCGATCCAACCGATAGTCTGGAGCTTTGCCGTCACATCAGAATCGCTGAAGCTGAGCCGGTAGCGCACTTGAGCCGACGTGTTTGTCTGAACGTCAAGGACTGTAGAGTTGTAGCTTGTGGAGTTGCTGCCGTTGCCGTCCGTGATCACCGTAAACGCCGTCGCACTCGGTGTGGTGTCCGTCATCGCTAGAGCCGTAACCAGCATATGAACATCGGACGTAGTGTCAGTGTCGAGAACTGCAGCATTGACAACGGCCGTTAAGACCAAGCCACTGGGGACGGTCAATGTGGAGGTCACTGCAGACGTGCCAGGGTTCAGCGTTGACACGTCGCTGGCCTGAACAGACCAGTAGAACATGTCGCCGTTCTGGATGAACGCTTTGATGCTGCCACCAGTGCGAACGATAGAGGCGACACGCCGCACATATGCATAGGCCGAACCACCAGTTTCCGCCTGCAGGTGCGCAAGCGCAGTCGCCGCGGTGGCGCTTGGGTCCGCGTAGAAGTCGGGGTCTGCACCGCCGGCCTTCCACACCGCATAGAGATGGTAGGTCGTATTGGCGATGGCGGCGCCGGAATAGCGCATGCCCTGGTTGGTGCCTGCAGCCCAGTTTGAGTCAAGCTGCTTGGTCATCGCCGTTAGCGTGGCCATCGAGACGTTCGTGGAGTCGATGGCTTGCCCAGCGGAGAAGTTGATGTCGTTGGTGGCGTCGGTCCCGTTTGCGATGGTCGCCCCATAGAGGAACCCGCTCGGGATCATCGACCCGCCGTTCAGGTAGTAGTTTGCTGCGTTGACGGTATCGATACCCTTGTCCCCGCCCGCCGCGTTTAGGGTGTAAAGCCCAGCGCCGACATAGGCTCGAGTTGCCAACGCTCCGGCCACAACAGCCTGCAGCAACAGCCGCCCGTCCTCGCTTGCTGCTGTGGGGTCAACGATTTCGGCGCCGACAAGCCCATATGTCTGAGACGCTCCGCCGCTGTCGCGGCCGACGAAGGGAACGGCACCTATCAGGTCGCTAGCTGCTGGCGACGCAGAAAGCCTGTCAAGCGTCAGTAGAGGACCGGCCGCAGCACCGTCATCGGACTTCCGGAAGGTCTGGTCGGCGGTGAACACATTTGCCGTGGCAAGCCCGGCAATGTCGGCCCCAATGGTCAGGCCAAGGTTGCTGCGAGCGCCCGCCTCAGTCCCGGCTCCCGTTCCGCCCCACACCACCGGCTGGAAGCTGTTGAACGTGTCCGCAATATCATCCAGCGGATCGTTATGCTGCGCCGCGGTGATTGTCGTTCCGGGGATCGCAATGTATATGGGGGGCAGAACGTACAAGTAAGTAGGCGGTCCGGAGCGGGGCATCGCGACCTCTGGTCAGGGAGACATGCGGACGCGTGACCAAGCAAGTTGATCTACGGCCCGGCGAATGGCGGGTGAAGGGGTGGAAACGGGCGGCTACGCGGGCAAAGCCGCTGGCCTCTCAGGTGGGGCTTTGGAGCGCCGCCCTATGCGGGATTCTCGCGCTCGCAAGCATCGTCGGCATGGCATCGCAGTGGGGTATCATGCCACCACAAGCCGCCAGCCAGTCGGTCATCAATACGATCATTTTTGTCGCGTTAGCCGCTGCGTTGGCGGCATTTGCGTGGGTGATGCGAAGCGTCAGCCAGAGCGCCACGGAGGAACCAGTTGCGCCATCTGGCGGCCTGACTGACGCGTGGCTTCGTCGTCTTACAATCGCAAGCGGGATTTGGGCGGCTTGCGTCCTGCAGTTTTACCCAGACGTTTACCGCGCACTCTACCTGCCGGGTTGGCTTGGCTTCCCGCTTATGGCCGCCCCCGGCTTTAGTCTGTTCCTCTATGCGGCGTTCACTGACCGAGCATAAGCAGGCGGGCGAGCTGCTTGGTATTCTGCCGCACGTCCTCGCTACCGAGTTCAGCCTTGACACCAGCACTCGGGGCGGCCTGCGTAATCGCCCAAGGCTGATAGCCGAGCTTCCCGCCAACAGACGGATCGTTGCTCATCAGCAACTCGGCAATCTGCTTGTTCACGCCAGAGCGGCGAACGTCACCGACCCAGCCAAGCCCCTTGTCCGCAGCACTTGCAGCAGCCGAGCCGGGGCGGAAGTTGAACAGGTTCTCGAATATCCCCGCGCCTTTTTCCTTGCCGTTGATCTCGTCTTGCGCGGCCTTCAGCACCTGCGTCCGGGAACCGGTGAGCGCGTCGGCCTCGGTGGCCTGGTACTTCATTTCGCGCGTGATGATCGACAGCAGCTTGTCGGCCTTTTCGGCCCCGAACACCGCGGCCAGCTTTGCGCGGTTCCAGTCCCCTTCCCCGCCAATCAGCGACTTGAGCGCCTGGAGGTCATTGGCCTTGGTGCCGATAAGCCGATCGATATCGGCTCGAGCCCCTTGGCTGAGGCGGAACGGCACGCCAGACGGCCCAACAGACATACCCTGCGGGTTTGCGCCGCTGACCATCTGCTCTACGACTTCGGACGGGCGGAGCGCTTCAGGGCCGGTGCGGAGGATCTTGCTGCCTTCGCCCAAGGCCTCGTTCTGGCGGGCGAGTTCGGCGTATTTGGCATCGACCTGCTTGATGTCGGGCACGGAACGAGCGAGTTCCTCATCGATCTGCTTTCGAGCAGCAGTCAGAGCGCCGATGGCCTTGGGGTTTGTCTCCGTGGCCATCATGCCGTCGATAGCGTTCCGGGTCTCGAACAGTGTACGGGGGTTAGGGTCAAGCAAATCCTCGCCGTAGAGGTTCAGCATGCCGCGCACCTTCTTGACGGCAGTCTGGGCATCGCCGCGTAGGTTGATAATGGCAGCGTCGAGTTCTTCGGCGATTGGGGTGCTATCGACCGCCTTCGCGTACTTGAACAGTTCCTCGTACTCAGGCCCAAGCGCGTCCATGTTCGCCTTGTTGCCGGCGAGCACCTGAGACGGCACAGGCGCCGGGCCAAGGGTATCCGTCACGTCACCAGCCAGCCGAGCGTTCCTGCCCTCAGCGCGGGCCGTTAGCGCCTCCAGCACGGTCTTCTGGCCGGGGCCGGGCATGGTGGCGAGCGCCTGCGCGATCTTCTGCAACCGCGGGCTGATATCCGCCATCACGGCATCAGGGCCGATCTCGGCGATCTTGCCGCCAACCTGTCCCGGTTCAATGCCGGAATCCTTCAGCGCACGAGACAGGATGTTCCGCGTCTGGTCCGACATCCCGCCCTTGGCGGCTTCCTTCGCCATCCCGCCGCCGCCAAGCATGGGCAGCGTGGACAGCGTAAGCCCGCGCCCCATCAGTTCGGGGTTGTTGTAGTCGAGGCGGTTGGGGTCGTTGGGGTCGGTGTACTTGCCCGCCAGCACGTCGCCGGGCAGCGCCATGGCGTTGCCGGCATCGACGGCAATCTGAGGCCACGCAAGTCGGCGTTCGCCGGTTGCGTTGTTCTTCTCCATCGGCAGAAGCGTGGCGCGTTCCCAGTCACCGCCCTGCGGCTGAGCTGGCGGCATGTCGGCCGCCATGGGATTGCTGGGAGGGATCGGCGTGTTGGCGCCAGTGAACCCCTGCAGCGCCTTCAGGGCCGATGCCTGATCGGGTGCCTCGATTTCGTACTGCTTGCCGTTGGCCTCTATCTGAAACTTGGCCATCAGTTGATCTCGCGAATGCGGACGCCGTTGCCTACGTCAGTCCAATTGCCGCCGCCTTGCGCGGGGGTGGCAGGTTTTGCCAGCGGGTTGGGTAGGGAGCTTTGAAGCGCCCGGCCTTCAGCCGGCGTGATCTCGCGGTTGGCCACCTGCTCGGCAATCTTGGCCTGCGCAATCGTGTAGTCGTTGATGGCCTTGGCGGTCTCGAGGATCTTCTGATTGCCGCCGGGCTGGTTGACAATCGCCGGAAGCGACTGCTTGAACAGAGCCAAGTCAGCATCCGACATAGTGCCCGAGCCGGGCGGGCGCTGGCCGGGCACCATCTGGTTGATGAGCGCCTGAGCCGCCTGCACTTCATCGAGACCCTGAACGGGGATACCAACGGCGCCCGCCAGCTGCGTAATGCCGCCCTGCATACCCTGCGGCGCGTTCTGCAGCAGCGTCTGCAACTCACCAAGCCGCATGTTGTTGCTGCTGGCGTTTCGGCCGGCATCGATCAAGGCCGCCTGCTGCTCGCCGGCATCGGTGTCCAGCTTCTTGTAGAAGTCGCCAGAGCCGCCGTCCGTGTTTACGTTGATGGTCTGGCCACCGCCGCCGATGGGGTCGATCTTGCCATCGGGGCCGATCTGGGCGGGCATCTCGGGCGGCAGGCCGGCCGCAACCTTCTCTTCCGCCGTCATCGGGCGATAGCCAGGCGCATTCGGGCCATCGAAGAACAGTTCCGGCCGGGAGTTCGGATCGTTGGCGTTATAGCGGTACTGGTCGCCGCCGGCCTCGAACATCTTGAACTCCGGCCGGGATGCCGCCGCAGCCGCTTCGGCCCGCGCCTGAGCCGTCCGCGCATCCTCGCGTGCCCACTGTGCGTTACGGTCGCCTACCTGCCAATCACGGCCCTGCAGGGTCGCCGCAAGCGCTGCCTGCTGCGGGCTGGCCCACTCGTTGCCCATGGCGCCGGTATAGTCCTTGCCGGCGAGCAATTCAGCCACCTGCGCATTACCGGCCTTCTCGGCTCCGCTGGCGTCCTGATCGTAAAGGCCGCTCACCGAGCCCTCGAGCCCCATGGCCAGCGCCCCAAGCGGGTTCACCGCCCGGAAGTTGCTACCCATGAGCTGCTTGGCCAGTTCGCGCTTGCGGTCGGCATCGGCTTTCGACAGCTTGCCCGACGACTGAGGTCCGAAAATCGCCACATCAGGCTCCCATCAGTTCGCGCGCGTTGACCATCATGAACCCGCCCGGTCCCTTGCGGACCGCGTCGGGGCGCTTCTTCTTCGCCTCCTGCGCGATCACGCCCACCTGCATCATTGGCGAGCCCTTGTAGCGGAACGTCTTGATCGGGATGCCGTCCTCGGTCTTCTCGCCAGTCGCGTGGATATCTTCTTTCAACCGTTCGTCGGAGAAAGCCCAGCCGCCGAGGGTCTTGCCGATATTCCCTACGGCGCCCCAGGTGTTGGCGTAGTTGTTCGAGTCTGCCTGGTACTGGTTGTTCACCAAGCCGGTATAATCGACCGGGGAAACCCCTGCCTGCGGGGTCTGCTGGTTGATCTGCGTACCCGAGAGCATGCCAGTAAGCTCGTTGAGCGGCTGGTTGCGGGCCGTGAGCAGTTCCGACAGCGCTTGAGACCGGCCGTTCAGGGCAAGTTCGTTCCACTGGTCGTTTTCACCCTGCGTCACCGCTTCCATGCCGCGCGTGTAGGCCTCGGTGCCGGGCCGCACGCCGCGGTTGAACAGGCTCTGTTCGGTGCTGGCGCGGCGCTGTTCCAGCATCGGGTCGATGCGGGATTTCTGCAGGTCCATCAGGTGGCTTTCGATGGCGTTCGTGTCCATCGAGAACGGCTGGGAAAGCGTGCTGTAGGCGTTATCGACCGCGCCCTGTAACTGCGGATTGAGCGACGTGCTCTGGCTGTACTTCGGAGTACCGTCTGCCCATGTGCCGCTCTGGGTGTAGGAGGTCGAGCCGAACGGGTTGGACGAGTCCACCATGTTCAGCTGCTGCTGAGTGGTGGCCGCCTGAGTGTTGTACTGGCTCTGCGCCTCGGCAGTCTTTACGGGGTCCGGTGCCTGCGGTGCGTTCATTCAATCGTCTCCAGCCACTTGCCCGCTTTTTCGCGCGGGAGCACATAGACCAATGCGTCATCGCCCCGGTCGGGGCCGTAGAAGCGCTTCTGCACGCCTTCAAACTCGAACCTGCCCTTGCGACCGAGCAGCTTCCTGACTTTGGTGTTCCGGTACGCGGTGCGGATGGTAATCCGGCTGGCCTGCAGTTGACCGAATGCGTATCGGGCCAAGGCCCTCTGCACGGTCCGGGTCAACGCGCCGTCGCCGACGAATGTCAGTTCGATGTTCCCGCCGCGGTAGTATTCATTGAACACCGCCGCCCCGATGGCTTCCCCGTCCCGAGCAATGCCTATGGCGACGAAGGGGCGCTGAAACGTCACACCGAGGCGTGACCCTGCCCACAAGGCCACCGCGTCATCCTGCCCGAATACGATGTCCATTCAGATGAACGCCCCATAGGCGTAAAGCATGTCGAAGCTGTTGACCTGCAGCACGCGCGGCGCCCTTACATCCTCAGACCATGGGATATCCACCGTCATGCGGATCGACGCGCAGTAGCCGAGCCCGCCAATCGAGAACCAGTTGGCCTGCGTCGTTTCGCCGGGCCACGTTGCCTCATTCCACACCGCGGAGTTCCAGGTCGGGATAGACCCGGAAGCCGTGAATTCGACCGGCGCCAGTTCGGCATCGGAGCCGAAATCCACGTTGAGCCCCATGTAGGGCTGCACCGGGAACGCGTCATCGATGGTGATCGACGGCCGGATCATCGTCCAGCGCTTCTCCCGGCCTCGCTGGCTGTAGTAGTTGAAGGCCCCGCGCATATCGGCCGACAGCGTCTGGTTTTCGTCACCGCCGGCATTATCGGCCAGACGGACGATCCCGTCATTGCCGCCGAAATACGCCCGGTCCTCGAACACTTCCCAGCAAGAGCCGTTCTGCCCCTCGAACCGTGCCCATGCGCCCGTAATGGTGTTCATCACGAACTGCACCTGAGTGGTGTTCTCCACCTGCGGCACGTTCAGAATGGCCATGGTGTTGCGGGGGTAGCTGGTCAGCTGCCAGCCGAACTCGTCCTTGTAGCGCTGGGCTGCGTCCGTCATGGCCTGGCGGATGTTCTTGGTGATCGATGCCCCGAGCAGCGCCGCCTTGTCGTAGCTGAGCACCTGTGACAGGGGCAGCACCCCATCGATAGTTATCAGCCCGAGGTCGGACCCGATCTTTGACAGGCACCGCCGGCCGATGGGCGTAGAAAGCGAAGCCGTGCCGCGATAGAACACCTGCGCCGCAACGCCGGGATCTTCGATCTGGAAAATCGCTACGTCCCCGAACTGGCTGACGAAGGCGATAAACTCGTTGGGTCCGTCGTTGGTGTCAGTGGACCATGTCCCGATGGACTGCAGATAGCCACCATTCGGGAAGTACGTGCCCACATCGAAGATCGTCGCCGCGCCCTGGATGCTGTCCACCGGGAGATAAGCCGCCTCGGTAGATTCCTTCAGCACCAACCAGAGCCTCGAGCGGTACGGGCAAACGTCCGTGATATCCTCTGGCGTCACACCAGTGATCACCGTAGCCGTGATGGCGGCGCCGTCGAAATACTGCGGCACGTCCTCGCCGTTGCACATCCAGCCGAACGACCCGCCCGAAGTTGCGAAGTTGGTGTACTGCCAGCGATTGGACGTGAAACCCGAGGCAATCGACGCCGACACTGCGCCCGTCACTTCGAAAATCTCGCCATCAGAGGCAGCAAGCAGCGCGTTCAGGGTAGCAGTAGCCGACTGGTAGGCCATCAGGGTTTCGACGGGCAGGCCTGTCCCGGTGTCGCTGTGCTCGGTGAAGCCGCGGCGCAACTCGACATAACCCGGCTGGGGGAACCAGTTGACCAGTTCCAGCGCGTTCTGCGGCGGCATGGTGGAGATAGGCGATATCGCATCCCATCCGCCGACCGGCGACGAAATGGACGAGCCTTGCGCCTGGTTGGCGGCCGAACCGCCTCCGGCGCCGCGCCCTGCCTGTCGGAAGGTGTTCCTCATCAGGGATTGCCCGGTCCGGGGAAATTGCCGTCTTGCACGTTCTGCGGACCAAGCAGGAAGAAGTCCGAAGAGCCCTTTGCGAGGGTGAGGTCAGGCGACCCGCCGTCACGAGCCATGAGCCGCGCGGTGTAGTCGTTCGACTCCGCCTGCATGGCGCCGTATTCAAAGCCCTTGATGGCCCACAGGCGCCACTTGATCGCAAGGATGATGGCCTGCGCGTCGATGACGGGATAGTCGGTGTCCGCGGTGAACTGAGCCTTGCGGATGCCGAGTTCGTCGGCCACCCAATACCGGCTGTTGAATTCGAACACCAGCGTTGCGGGATATGAGCCCGTAGCGGTGGGCGGCGGCCACAGGCGCCAGTTCGTCGGCTCGACACCGACCTGACGCCAGCGACGGCGCGGGCCCACCGTCACGATGCCGGAACGCTGCCATTGGTCAGCCTGCGGGGAGATGGGGCCGATCAGCTCCCAGTGGTTGGTGCGGTCCCACATGGTGCGGTTGGCGAACCACTTGAACTCGTCAGGAACGTCGTAGGTGTCCTGAGCGAAGACCATATCCGAGCCGACGATGGTTTCGGTCGCGTACATGTCCACCCGGACCGACGTGGCGGACAGGACTTCGCTGACCCGCGTTGAGGTCTGCAGCCCGTTGCCCGAGACGGCCCAGCTATTGGCCAAGATGCCGGTCGTGTCCGGGATGTTGGTGATGATGCCGGAACCGGAGACAATATCGCCCGTAGTGGTGATCGGCGTGCCGATCTCCACGATGTGTTCGTCCTGCGAGACGATCCAGGGGTGAGACTGGTAAATCTCATCCCCGGACCTGTTGGCGAGCGCCAGGATCTGGCGGGCCGTGTTGCCAGCGTTCCCGACCACAGACGAAATCTGCGGGAGCCCGAGTTCATTGACTACGGCTTGGGCGATTTGCAGGAGTGTCGTGGGCATGGGTCAGCCTCTAGGCGGTGAGGAACGAAATCCAGCGGGTGGACGACTTGCGGATGAAGATGCGCCCGAGGTTTTCAGCGATCGACACCGAGGCATTGGCGCCGGCCGCATTGATCGAACCACCGGACGGCGGGAACACCAGAGCCGCGGTGGAGCTGGAATTGACCACCGAGTACGGCACATCGATCTCGATGTCGGACGACAGCACAAAGGCGGTCTGACCGCCGGCCGTAGTGGCAAGCACGTTGTTGACGAAGTTGGGGATCGACGCGGCGCCCGACTGGGCAGTTCCGACGCCGGCAATCGTGGTGAGGTCGGAAAATCCGAGGCGCACAGCCTGCTCTTGCGGCAGGCCGACGCCCATAAGGTCTACAGCAAGCGACATGGCTTACTCCTTGGTCTTGGGGGTTTTGGAGACGGCTTCCAGTTCCAGAAGCCGCGCGTTCATCGACTTGATGAGGTCGTCTTTCTCGATGTTCTTGAGTTCGGCGTCCTCGAGGCGCTTTTCCAGCAGGTGGAAGCCCTTGCCCTTTTCGACCCCCTCAAGGAACTCCGCCGCTTTCTTGCGGTAGTCAAACAGGAAGGGGATGCTGGGCATGCTGCTGTCCGGAACCGCCACCAGTGCCTGCACGGTCCAGATATGGTTGCCCTGCAGGGTCGTGACGATCTCGGGGTTCTTGGGGAACAGCACGCCAAGCGGCGTTCCGTCCTGCACCTGCTCCATGCCGCGCTGATAGTTCTGCCACGCGACGGGGAAGCGCTGCTTGTGCACTTCGGTGACTTCGAGTTTCACCGAGTCACGTTCGCCAGCCTGGCGGATTTCAACCATGTCCACAGCCTTGGCGACGGGAACGCCCTGCTGCTGGGACTGGTAAAAGTCGGCCTTCTGGTCGCGGTAGAAGCGAGCGAATACCTGGTTTTCTTTGCCGCCCCATCCCTGCCCGTTGTGGCTGGTGGACGACATGTCGAATTCAGAAAGGCTCATGGGTTGCTCCGGAAATGGGAAAGGGCGGAGCCGAAACCCCGCCCTGTTTCATCAGTTGGTCGTGCCGACCACCGGGAAGTTGAGGTAACCCGGCGCCGTGCCAGCCGAAGCTGCGCGGGCCGTGGTCAGCCACATGCCGGTGATGTTCTTGGTCGGGTTGGCGACAGCGTCGTCCAGCTGGCCGGCGGTGACCGTCGAGGCGAGCGGCACGTTGGCAGCGCACGATGCCGAGACCTGGATGGCATCGCAGGTGCCGTACATCTGGACCCAGCCATAGTCAGCGGCTGCGGCGACGACGGGAGCCACGGCGATCTTGTCACCGAGGGCGCCGACCGAGTTGGACATCATGACGGCGCCGAAGTCCTCGTCAACGACGACGACATAGCCTGCCGCGGTGACGCCGCCGGAACCGAACAGCACGTAGACCCACTTGGAGCCGTCCGTACCATCTGCGAGGGTGCCGACCGGGACGGGCTGGCGAGCACCCGTGTTGTAGGAGCCGGCGGCGGGCGGGGTGAAGGTCTGCGTAAAGGCGAACCCCGCCGCGTTGGAAGTCGAGTAAGGAATAGCCATGGTGATGCTCCTTTCGGGCGATCAGGTGGGGTAGTGAACCGCCTGCAGGCGACGGTTCGAGATGGTGAGATTGCCGGCCCACGCCGTGAGCTTGACGACCGCGTCCTGATTGATCGAGAAGCGGTCGGGGTTCAGGGCAGTGAAGTTGCGGTCACGGTGCGGCCGGTACTGGACGTACTTGGAGTTCAGGAACCAGGTGTAGCCAGTCGGCACACCACCCTGCGGCATCCAGTCAGAGCCGTTGGCGCCGCCGAAGGCAGCGTTGGCGTAGCCCTGGAAGCCACCGTCGAGCACCACGGGCGCCGACATGTATTCCAGCGAGACGAACCCAGCCGCCGCCATGTCCGCATTGGTGATGCGCTGCAGCGGCTGCAGGGACTCGTTGTAGAGCCGCCAGTTGGTGTTGTCGCAGACCAGCAGGTCCGGCTTGTCGGTGCCGCGGATCAGCTGGGGATAGATCGTGTCCCAGTACCGGCGGATGTTGGCCGACGTGGTTGCAGCGCCGCCGTTGGTCACCGAACCGAACGTGATGTTGCGCCAGAACGGCCAGGTATTGCCGTCGATGCCGCCCACCGAGTTGGTCGGGGTAGTGGCGACGAGCTGCTGCAGCCCGCCGATGGACTTGGGGTCCGAGCCGTCCGAATAGATGCCGTAGGCGATGAGCGCCTGCAGGGTCTCTTCGGCGTTCTTCACGCGGGTCTCGATGAGGTCGATCATCTGTTCCGGGCCGGCGTTCTGGAGTTCTTCCAGACCCGAAATCGACACGGCCACGGCGGCCTGGCGGATCGGGAATTCGGCGGCGGTGAGAATCTGGCTGGGGGAGACGTTGATCTGCTCGTAGCCCGAATACCACCCAGCGGTGGAGTTCTGGGCGTACTCGAGTTCCTGCCAGAGATTGCGACCGCCGGAGAACGGTTTGGCGGTTCCACGCTTCATCATGCGATTGAGAAGCGCGTTATTGCGGGTGATGTTGTCGGCGGCCTTCTTCGAACGGTTTTCGATGGTGGTCGCGACAATATCGCCAATCGAAGGATTGGGGGTTGCCATGGGATGGTTCCTTGAAGGGTTTTAGGGTCAGCGAGCCATGTGCTGCGCGTAGGCGGCTTCGGCTGCTGCACGAACGGTTTCGTATTCAGGCTTTGCGCCGACCGCCGGAGTTCCAACGGGGGAGCCGTTGAGACTGAGGGAGCCGGCACGGGCCTTCTTGACCGCCGCCTGTTCTGCTGCCCGCTTCTCCTCCGCTGCCTTCGCGGTTTGAGCCGCGATGAGCGAGGAGCGAATAGTCGGGTCGAGCCAGATTGCCTTGTCGTAGGCGTCCGGCAGATCGGCCGCCTGCCCCGTTTCGATGAGCTGACCCATGATGCCTTTGACGGCATCGAAGTGCTCATGCCCGGGGGCGCTGGCGAAGGACTGGATGGACGACTGCGCTTCGGCTTTCTGCTGCTGCTGCAGCATGCCCATCAGCCCGTTGAGCTTGGTCTGCAGTTCGTACACGACCGGGTCGGGCTGCTGGTTTTGCTGCGGCTGCTGCTGCGGAACGACCGGCGGCGGCTGCATGCCGGTCTGGGGTTGTGCGAGATTGACGCCGTAGGACTGTGCGAGGGCACGAATTGCAGCGTGGGGCTCACGCTCCATCCATTCGCTCATGCTGACGAGGCGCTTGAACCCCTCATCGAACGAAAGGCCGGTGCGTTGGGCCTGCTGCCGGATCGGGTCCAGCATGGTTTCGACGGCACGCTTCTCTTCGGACCACCGCCGCCCGCCTTCGTTGATCTCGGTCTCCCTCTTGATGACCGCCTGTTGAAGGGCGGGAGAGAGCTTGAGCCACTCGGCTTTCGCGTCGGCCGACCAGCTGGTGGGAGGCTCGGGTGCGGTTGAAGGCACCACAGGCTTGTCCGCAGATGGGTCCGCGTCGGGAACTCGCTGGGCCTCGGCTTCGGTGTCAACCGTGCCGTCAGCCCTGATAAATTGGCCGCGCTCGTTGCGGGGGCGCTCAAAGGGAGCGGCGTCCTCGCTGGTGGCTGCGGCGATCTCTTGCTCCGGTTCGGGAGCGGTGTCGGAGGGGCCTCGCAGCTGCTCGATGGCAGCAACTACGTCGGCGCGAACGTCATCGTTGCCAGCGCCCGTTGCCGGGGCCGGTTGAACTTCCGTTTCCATGAATGGTCCTTGGGGTTACTGCCAGCCGGTTCCGGTGGCGTCAGTCGTGCCAAGCGAGGGTTTGTAGCCCTGGCTGACCTTCTGGTAGGCTTCAGTGACTTCGGCCTTTGTCACCGAGTCATGCTTGCGGTTGTCGGTCTGGAAGTCGTTGCCGACCTCTTCAGCCCCTGCGGCCTTGGTGGCGGCGCGGAACTCGGTTTTGCTCTCGTACTTGCGCCCATCGTGGGGGTGCCAGAGCGGGTCGATGCCGTCCCGGTTGAGCATCGGGGCCGGGAGGGCGGAGCGTTCGATGGTGGGTTCGATATGATTGGCCGGCCATGCGTCGGTCCAGTGGTGCGCACCGCAACAGCGGCACTTTCGATACTTAGACCGCATGTGCAACTCCACGCTTGGCTTTCGCGCGGCGGCTCTGCTCATTGGAGCATATCGAGCAGTATCTTTCGCCAGACGGTCTCTTCCTGTCGTAAGGATGCCCACGCGGACATTCGGTCTTTTTGGCGTGTGGGCTGCTGGCCTTCATCTTGTGCCGCGCAAAACCGATATTTTGCTTTGGGGTCACGGGCCAGAGGTGCTGCGGGTTGCAGCACTTAGGGTTCTCGCAACGATGGTCGATCTGCATCCCATCGGGGATTGGTCCGTTCCACAGGATGTAGGCTGCCCGATGGGCATAAATGACCCCCGGCAATTCCTTGCCACCGTGAAACTGGCCATAGCCGCCATGCGCATGGAGCGAACCGGTAAACTCTACGCAGTGGGTAGCCGGGTTGAACCGCAGTTTAGCCATCAACCGGTCCAGAGCGGGTGCGGGTGTGCCTGGCATTATTCCCCCATCCTCGCAATCTTCTGCGACGTGACGAAATCGCTGTCGTTGTCGATGTGCGGCAACTGGCGACGAGCCGGCTTATCCGGGAACCAGTCATCCATCGCCCCATCCGTCACCAGCGTGCCGCGGAAGACCTCGACCGCATGCCGCATGCAACGGCGGGTTTCTTCCTTCACCGGGTCAGTGGCTTGCTTCCATGTGGGATAATCCACCGGCTTGCCGCCCGACTGGCAATAGCCCTGACGGAAGGCGTTCCAGTAGCGCTCGCACATGAGTTCCACGAGGTCGCCGGGCTGGCGCTTAGGCGGGGTGATCTTGGCGTTCGTCTCGCGGGAAACCATCAGGTCAGCTTTCCAACGATCGCATTTTCGTCGAGAAGAAATTGGCCGTCACCTAGGTCTTCAAGCGACACAGGCCGGTAAGCCACGATATCGCCATAGGCGAATTCCTTGCCGCCATCGGATACAACGCTGCCGATGGGGAATCGACCATGCCTATCCGGCTTCGTCTCGATAATCACATAACCGTCTTTGGGGTGCAGCTTCACTATGCCGTCTCCTTTGGTTTTGCCGCCGCCTGCTGCTGAGCAGCCTGCGCTTTGGCGTCCATCGTCTGCATATACAGGTCGTGCCCATGGTCGGCCGCTTCACGGTTCAGGGCGTGGTCCTCGCGCTTGGCGGCAAGATCCATCTCGGTTTCCCTGGCCTTCACCGCGGCGCCGACCATCAGTTCACGCTCTTTGAGTTCGAGCGTTTTCACCTTCAGGTCGTATTCGCGCTCCTTGAGCGCCATGTTGGTCTCGGCAACCTGGATCTGCGCATCCAGCTTGGCCTGCAGCGCCGCCATATCCATCTGGTGGCGCTCGCGGTCGTTGGCGAGTTCCTGTTCCTGGCGCTTGGTCTCGGCTTCCTGCTTCTGCATCTCGGCCTGAGCCTTGATCTGGTCAGGGTTCGGCT
>Ga0181339_1000052_pt1 | contig 43206 bp, 74 predicted proteins | sample Sp13VDMM110DD_FD_130101 | JGI IMG/M metagenome (GOLD analysis project Ga0181339, IMG submission 130101) | Freshwater viral communities from Lake Michigan, USA - Sp13.VD.MM110.D.D | ecosystem: Environmental > Aquatic > Freshwater > Lake | place: USA: Michigan | collected 2013-04-23 | reverse complement strand
CCACTGTCCTACAGGAGACGCATTCTGCCAGGGTATAGCTGAGATACTAGGGATTGAATATGTGCCTGAAGGTAACGATCAAAACGATCACACGGAATCACATGTAAAACCAGCAAAAGGTATGGCGATAGAAGTCAGTCGGTTGAGTGATGAGGATCGAGGATACATAGTTGGCGTTAGGAATAAAATATGCGATTGGCATATGTGGAAGTATTGCTCTTTCAAGGATGGAAGAATAATTCTTGGCGATGAATTATATCGAGGCCTAACCATCACCGAATCACCCACTGAATTCCTAGAATATGTAGGTAAACAAACAGGTAAGGAGTATGAATCTATGAATAGCCACCAAGCAGTAACAAGCGGAACCAATGACCAAAATGACCATACAGAATCGCACATCAAGGCTTCACAACCATATAACACTCCGAACATTGTGATATCAACACAATCCTACCCCCACAAAACATACCGCATCCTTGACAGCCTAGACGGGATTCCATTGGATACGCGGTTTAAGTTAAGTGAGTGGATTCCGCCGTTTGGGGTGGATGTAAATTTTGTTCATAATGACGATTTCGACAGAGGCCATGTTCATTGTATAGCCAAGGAAGGAATCATTGTTAAATGGAGAAGCCTTGATTGTGTGTTTGAAGCAGACGGTCATTGGATGAGGATTGTATGAGTGAGGAAGAAGAATTGCTTGAAGCACTTCAATTGGCAAATTCTATTCTAGAATATTGTGGTGGAGATAGCTGGGAGATGGAAGTCACAGACTCCGCCAGAACTAGGTTTCAACAAATATACGAAAAACATTTCCCAAGCCCTGAGCCCATACCGGTCATTCAGGCGTTACGATTCCATTGTGTTGTATGCAATAGAGAAATGCCGATGAATATGAAAGATTTTCATTTAAGTGGCAAACCACATGCCAAAGAGGTAAAAAAACAAAATGAACGAACAACTTAATTTAATAAATCAGTGCATTGAAAGCTATGGAGTAATACCTGATAATGTTTGCACAAGGCTTATGGAACAAATTGAGCAAATCCTCGCCACCCGTCCTACTTGCGGTAAAGAACAAAGGAAGTTTTTGGATGAGGTGGAGAGCGACAAGTTTGTTTGGTTACCATATTCAAACGGTTTGATTGCTAACAATAATCACGGGAATAATCCTACAAATATATTCCAGGTAAATTTCAAAGCCGACCTACAAAAAGTACAAAAAGGAGAATGAGAGAGAAGATGGAAACAATACCACAAAAAATGCTAAGAGCAATAGAGAAACTCGCAAATAACCAATCAGAATACGATGGTAAATCTTTGCCAGAAATAGCAGGAATTACTCAAGATGAATACGCAAAAGTTATTCACGGAGAGTCTGTTTGTTCCAAAAACGAACGAGCCTTTCTAGATGAGATAAGAGAATTTTATAAAGTGGATGATGACGGAGATTTAATTCGAGACACGTCCAAATTCAGAAGAGAGATCTTATTCCAATCCGATTTCACCAAAACCAATCTATCTGAACTAATGGAGGAGAAAGGATGAAAGAGTTCATTGATCTGTTTAACATATTAAAGAATAAAGACCGTGGTTATAGGTTAGAAATAGGCTATTCACCAATTGCCGATTGGGGTCTTAGATTATTTTATGGAGACGTAAACAAGCAACATACAATATTTTCAGTTGAAGCAGTTGAAACAAATTTACTCTTTGCCGAAGCATATTGTAAGTTGGCCGAATATATGTCGGAAACTTTCGGAGGCTACTAAATGACCACCCCCACACCTAAACAGAGGTTGATAGAAGCTGTGAGAGAGCAAAAGGCTCAAGCCGAAAATGCCAAGCAATGGTTAGCAGAAGAAAACCAGAGTTTCCCAAAAGGATATATTTGGGCATGTGATGAAGTATTAGCTAAGATCGAGGAGATACTAGAATGAGTGAAGAAATAATTGAAAATTTAAAAACAAGGGTTAGAAGATGCAGAACTCAAGAATTGCGGTCGTCTGTATTTTTTACAGATGACATTGAAGAATTTTTAAAGCTATTCCAATCCGAACGCCAAGCCCGTCTCAATGCAGAAACTAAATTGAGAGAGTTGCAAGATGCGGTTGTTCAAAGATACACATCTTTTGACGAGGATGTAGTCGAAAAAGCTAGCCAATATCTCCAAAGGACAATCCAAGAATCACGAACAAGGAACAGTGAATCTTAAAGACGCTCTTTACCTTCTCATCTTCATCGGGATGATTGCCTGGAACTATTTTATCCAAGCAAGACTGTCACACGTAGAAGATGAGAGTAAGACATTTCATACGAAGATTTATAAACACAAAGGAGACAAGAGAGATGGAAGAAAAAAAATATGGCACTGAGGAAGAGTTTATCTGGGTAACTCCTTTTGATAAGAGAACCAGAACAAAAGAAGATAGATTGGCTTTTAAAAAACAGAAAGCCGAAAGAGTCTTGAGACGTGGGAAGTTTAGAAAATCTATTAAAGGCCTTGGTCTTACTCCAGTTTTTAGAAGTAATATCAGTTGGCGTGAAGATTTCTTGGTCCGTCTATTTGGTAAAATTGGCTATATCCAAGTATCATTTGGCTGGACTGATTACGTGATGACCTATTCCCAGGTAGGTAAGAAGGCTTACGTTATCGGATATCATATTTCTCCCGGATTCCATTACAATTGTCGTTGCATGGGGGTTCTCGCATGAACCGCTTTGACGATCAAATCACAGCCGTGCTTGAAGAACTTGCCAGAGATCCGAAGGATGCAAGGAACCGTAAGGTTATATCCGATGCGTTACTTTTGGCATATCGCAAAGGGAAGGTTGAGGCGAGAATGGTTGACGATACCCCGGCGAAAGGCTGTGTGGATGCCCTAGGATTGTGGTAAATTTTTTATTTTTTTTGTTTGACAAAGTAAAATATTTTAAAATACAATATTTTAAAAGGAAGTGACGAATGACCGCAACGATGAAAAAAAAGACTTACCATGCGATTTACCTTTCGCCTGAGAATTTAGCGAAAGTGAAAGCCGTTCAAAAAAAAATGCAAACTGACTCCCAAGTTCGAGTTAGTTTCAACGCCACAGTAAACAAGATCATTGAGGACAGGAAATGAAATTATTTGAATCTTTTTGTGTAGGGTTTACTGCAGGAGTAGTGACTTACTGGTTACTTAAAGGAATATTTTTATGAACGCCAAAATGACAGAGAAAGAGAAGGAACTTATTTTAGGCCAACTAGAATTATTTAAATTAGCAGTCATTAACGACACGTTGATTTCTGTTGAACAAATTATTTCAAGAGAATCTAATAAGCTGATCATTGAGGCATACATTTTATGAACGAACTCGCAGTCATACCACAAGAAGACATCGACACGGCACTCGCTAAGGTCGAGAAGCTGTCAGAACTCTTTGCATCCGAGACCACACACGACAACGCACAGGCAAAAAAAGACGCGTCTCTGGGATTGTCTAAGATTGTAAAACTTCTTGATTCTAAGAGGGCAGACTTAGTCAAACCAGCACTCGACGAACAACGAAGAATCAACAGCGCGTTTAATGTTGTGATGCACCCAGCCGAAACATTAAGCAAAAGACTTATCTTGCAAGTATCCGACTTTGTGAAAGCAGAGGAGAAAAAGGAGCGGGAGATTGCACAGATCCAGGCACGAGCAGAAGCAGAGAGATTGATTGCGGGTGAACCGGTCGCAGAACACGGCAACGGAAATACGCATACACCTGGCACTTTAGTCATCCCCAAAATCTCAGAGACCAAAGTTTGGGCATACGACATCATAGACGAGTCGCAAGTCCCTCGTGAGTATCTGGAGTTGAACGCTGTGAAAGTTACGCAAAGTATCAAGGCCGGTAAAAGACAGATCCCAGGTTTGAAGATTTATGAAAAGACGATGGTAAGGAGAGGGTAGAGATATGGCGAAATGTGAAGATTGTAATTACAAATTAGAAAAAAGTTATTATGACGATTCAAAATATGAATGTCCGATTTGCGGCCAAACATACACAACAAAAAAGAAAAGTCGGGACGACGATTTACTTGGGGATGTTTTAGGCCTAGGCATCGGTTTGATTCTTGGTGGTTTAGGTGGTGGAAGTAGTTCCTCTTCCTCGGATTCTGACTCAAGCAGTGATTGGTCTGGTGGTGGCGGGGATAGCGCTGGCGGAGGTGCGTCCGATGATTGGTAACATGACCCCGTCGATTGAATCGTGGATTTATGAAAAGACGATGGTAAGGAGAAGGTAGGGATATGGCCAACACATACAAAGTAGAACTAGAAGATGGCTATGAAGTTTGGAACGAAAATGGAAAAATTTCTGTTTTTAAAAATTGGAAAGCCGATGAAATCAGAAACGATCGTTATCTTGGCGACAGGGTTGTCTTGTTTTTGCTTCAAAAAATTGAAGAACTTGAAAATAGCCTAGAAGAAACTAGGGAGCTTCTAACATGACCCCGTCGATTGAATCGTGGATCTATTTGTCGCTTGTTTACATTGGCCTAGCCGTCACCTGGATTGGTCTTGTGAGAGGTTTGATTTTTGTTTTTGAAAAATTTGGAGAGAGGGAAGAGGGATAGTATGCACGCATTACACATAACAATTCACGTCGAAGATGGAGTGACTAACGTCGCTATAAACAATTTGGCTAGGGAAGATTCGAACCAAAAAGAACAAAAAATGATAAAAGCCGTCGAAGAACTTATTGGCGAGATTTTCAAAATCAGCGCAAAAGATGGCGATGAGATAAAGGAGATAGGAGACTAAAATGTTTGGAATATTTAAAAAAAAGATTCAAGTCATAGAACCTTTGCCAGATAAAGATCCAAACGATTTTACTTTAACTGAGTCTAGCACTCCTTGGAAAGCTGACTCTAGTTTCTGTGTAGTTTGCAAAAAGACTACTAGCCATTCAGAATTTATGTCAGGGGTTTGTAACGGGTGTGGGTCTTTTAATGATCAGCCACTTTATCGCAGATCACATAGAAAACTATATATTGATGGAAAATGGAAAGTTCAATATAAATACAAAAATGGCGATGTTGAAATCGTCGAAAAGGAATATTAACAATGACATACCCAAAAATTAAATATTACGGCACTCTTGTTGCCACGTTCTTTGTGCTACTACTTTCAACGGAACACATCTCGGAGGCTCTGAAAGTCGTGGAGAAATTCACGTCTAGAGATTCTGGGATGACATGGCTTGCGGCGGCTGGACTCCAAATCTTTGAAGTCCTAACAGGCATGGGTGTTGCGGATCTTATTGCGAAGCGAAAGAAACAATACTTTGTTGTGTTCTTACTTGTCTCAATCCTCGTGATGTTCTTTCTCATTAACGTATCTGGGAACGTCCTCTATGCGTTTGCGAACATGACTGGCATGAGTGGACGGGAACTGACATTACAAAGCATTGAAGAACTTGATAACCTAAAGAAGTTCTGGGTGTTTTGGGCATCGATTCCAATACCTCTCATGGGTATTGCAGGGATCACAGTCCAGGCAATTTTCAAACTAGATTTGGAGACTGCGAAGACAAAGGACACGAAAGAGAAGAAAAATTTGTCCGAGGGCAATGTTAAGATAAAACCACAGGAGGGAACGAAACTCGCTGAAGTATTAGACGAAAAAAAAAATTAGATAAGCCGACTCCCAAAGGTGTTAGGCTATGGAACGGGGACGAGCTAGATTTGACCCCACCAAAAAGAAAAATGGAACCGCAGTATTTGGATGATATTGCAAAGGAGATGGAAAATGGAAATCGCAGCTAAACTGCAAAGACGCAAAGAGGCAATGGAACGCCTCGAAGCATTGGAACGAGTTTCAAAGGAAGTCGAGACCGAGATCAAAACTCTTGAGTCCGAGATTTTGGAAGAAGCGACTAACAACATGGTGACGGACGTGACCTTGGACGACGTGAAATACAAGTTCAAGTTCGAGAACAAGATATTTCTCAAAGAATCGGTGTCAGATCACTCGAAGAAAGTTGAACTTATGCGACGGCTTACGGAACTTGGGTTTGGTGAGGCTGTGTTTTTTCAGTCGGCATACTATCCAGCCGTTGCACTTCGCAAAGTTTGGGATGCGTTACCACCTGAGACGATCATTCAGTTTGCGAAAGACGATTTGATCTATCACGAGACAAGATCAAGTATTACAAGTAGGAAGGTGAAGGGATAGTATGGCAACACTAGAAGAGATTTTAAAAGCACCAAAACTTTTAATTAAGAAAGGGGCATGGGCAGGAAAAGAAGTTTTGGTAGAAGATGCAAAAGGGAACCAGGATGAGCATTTTGAGCTTTTTCTCACAGATTTGAATCATCCAGGGCTTTGTATGATACAAGGGTTTAATTCGAAAAAAGAGATCGAAGATTATTTTGGCCTGATCCCAGAGGTAAGCCAGGGTAAATTTAATTACGACGAATTAAATGCAAAATCCACCGAAGCATTAGAGAAATTGAAAGTAAAGGAACTTGAACGGATTTCGTCTAACGAAGAATATCGACAAAGACTTATTGGTTCAATCATTGCATTACAAAATATTGAAACTAATTTGGATTTTGGAACAAGAAAAATAAACTTTAAATTTTAGAAGGTAAAAGGATGAAAATCGGAACGAGAAAAGACCGTGAACTTGCGGCGTATTACAGAGACATGAACTTCTATCTGTTTCTGAATAAGCTGAAAGTCAAAGTTTTCCCAAACAACAACTCGGCAAAATATCCAGGATGTCCTGGTATGCCAGGAGTAAGGGACAAGCGAAAAAGGAACAAAGTGGCAAAGGCAAGCCGAAAGGCAAATAGGAGATAAGGACAAAACAATGACAGGTTTAACAACAACTAACACAACAGCAATGGCTATTCCGAAGGAATGGCAGGGGTTTACGGAAGAGGAAGCGAACGGTGGGATGGCTCCAGTTCAGGAATCGTATCTAAAAAGCTACAGATACTTTTTGTCTAGACCATCCATGAAAGCCAAGTTCCAAATCGTGGACAACGAAACGGACAAGGTAGTTTGGGAAGGTGCGAAGATTGAAGGAGCCGTAATTTATTACGGTCACGAAGTCGTTCGCTTGAAAAAAGGTCACGTTGGCAGCCCAGATAAATCAGAGGCAGATTTCACAGACGAAGAAAACGAAATCCTTGCAGTGACTTACGATCCTGCAAACTCCAAAGGAAACTTTGAGTTGAACGGATACGGAAAGTATCTAACAAAAGAGTATGCTGATTTGAAAGGAAAACTTACTCGTCTGTATTTGGTGATGATGTTACCAGGTAAAGAATACAACACTGGTTTGAATCTGGTTGCAGCGTCTTTTTCTGTGACAACAATCAAATCTTTTAACTCACTTCGAAAAGCGATCAAAACTTATGGTGCGATTCCGCTCCCATTTTTTGAAACAGAGATTTTCTTTTCCGATGCGGTTTCTAAGTCAGAACAGGAATACGAAAGAATCGACTTTGCTTTACGTAAAGACGAAAATGAATTACCGATTCCAAAGTTCAAATCACCCGATGCTTACCGTGAGTCAAAAAACGGCTTAGGTCTCCTGAACGCAATCATCGACACTCACAAGGGTGCTGTTCAGAACGCAGAGAGAAGTGGATTTGGTTCTGGGATTGCCGAGGCGGACGTGACAGTGCCAGCGTATTCGGTTGAAGATGACATCAAGGATACGTTCAAAGGTAAGGAAGTAGCTGACCCGCTAGCTTCGAAAGAAGACAAAGGGCCGTGGTAAGGGGGATTTTATGAAAAGAATATTTATGCTATTTGTGACCATGTGGGTTTTTAACTGCCAGGCAATGGCTTGTTTTGTGCCATCAATCAAAGTGATGATCTCGGAACAAGAAGGAAAAGCGAAACTTGCAGAAGCCGAATCGTCTCGTAAGATTAAAGTTTATGAAGCACAGGCAGTTTTAGATTCTGCGAAAATGTTAGGAGAGGCTGAAATCACAAGAGCGAAAGCAACTGCCGAAGCAAATAAAATTCTTGGGGATTCATTGAAAAACAACCAGGCGTATCTAAGATACCTTTGGATCGAAAAAATCAGTGAACAACCAAATGTAATTTATGTTCCTACTGAAGCAGGGCTTCCAGTCCTAGAAGCAGGTAAAAGGTAACATGATTTTCCTAGGGATAGGTTGCATCGTGATTGCAGTCGTCCTCTTTCTGTATGGGAATTACCTTCCCATACAGAACGCCGTGGACGGTTGGTGGATGAGACAGCAAGCAAAGAGATTGGATAGAAAGGTGAATGGGAAATGAAAGCTAACATTTTAAATGACAAACTTATTATTAATAACCGTGGCGATGAATACATATTTGCCCCCAGGTCAATAGCCCAAATGGTTTTTTATACTTGGGATAGGTTAGAGATCATTATTAGATCCAGTAAGATTGGGGTTGTAGGTGATACCATTTCTTTCAGACAAGATTGGGAGGCTGAACAATCTGAGGATTCTTTCCGAAATGAAGCAAATACAGTAATGAACTGGTTTAAAAACAATGGCTGAATGGAGTAAAGATGGATATATCATAACACCTAAAGGCTGTGACCATTGTCTTGATCCAGATGGTCAACCATGTTGCCCTTGGGTTGGTGTAACTCCGCATCGGCACAAATTAACAGATATTGGAGACGGTCATTCAATGTTGCATACCATAGAAGATGATTCCTTATTCGATGAAACTTGTATGGAGATGACAAAGGGCGGAGAGTGTATTTACTATTGCCCAACTGAAGGATGCCCTAATTCAAAAGCACTATATAAATGGGATTCAAAACAATGATTTTAGCAATAATAATTATTTTAGGGATTTTTTTCGCTGTGTGTTTTATTTCGGTCTTTTGGATGCTAGGGCAAGAAATGGCAGAATACAAAAAAGAACATGCTTTATATATGGCAGAAAGGCGACGGGCGTTAGAGATTAGATATCCAGAAACGAACGTGACTGGTTCAACCGTCAAAGGACTTGGTGAAAAACGTGGCAACTAAAATGACCCAAGCAAAGATCGTCGCTAAAATTCGTAAGCTAGGCTACAAGGTCACGGTGCTAAATGCGCATCCAGCTAACAGGGGAGGAATACCGGATATTGTTTTACCAATCAAAGGAATCCCTGTTTTTGTAGAGATTAAAATTTTACCAGACAAATTATCAAAATTGCAAGGGGAATTTTTGGATGAATACTACGCATCGTCTTTTGTTCTTTATTATGACCCCAAAGCAAAGCAATTTTCTTATGTTAGGCATGAGAAATCTATTTGGGGATTCGCCACAGAAGTCCAGTCGATCGTAGACAAACTCAATGCTCTCTAACTTCCTAGAACTCACAAAGGCACAGGGTGCGTCGTTATGCGATCCTGTCGGATTTGGCAAATATAAAGGCAAGAAAGTATGGGAGATCCCAGAGACCTATTGGCAATCCTTTTGCACAAAGAACGGTTTCGCATATTCGGCACTTCTCGAAAAAATAAACGAGGCAAGGTATCACCGGGATCTTTTGCAGTCGAAGCCCGCACGAAGAAAAATTGATCCGACTGACATCCGTGAGATGCTATTCCCGCACCAAAAAGAATATGTCCTTAGATTCGGAGACCTCCCTTACTCGAACCTTTGGGCGGCAATTGGAACAGGGAAAACCTACTCGTATCTGGAACTCGTTCGTCACAAAGTCAGAGTAGAAGACAAGGCTCTCATCCTTTGCCCGAAGTCCGTTTTCACTTCTTGGAACAAAGCGATTCTAAATTATCTTGGCCCGAAAGCTACATACATAAATCTCACAGGCACGACCGACGAGAAATTGCAACGCCTGTCATACGATAGATATTTTTACATCACGAACTATGAGACGCTTCTAAACGAACGAATCTTGGCGGCACTCATAAACAAGGGATTCTCATTTATTGCAGCCGACGAAGCTCACAAGTTTTTTGCAAACACAAAGACGAAGACTTACAAAAACGCCATGGCACTCTCTGCAAATATAGAGAACAAAAATATCCTTACAGGAACACCTCGCAGATCCAAGGACGAGAATCTTTATGGACTCATTACTTTCCTTGATCGTGGTCAAAGATTCGGAGCCTCGTTCTATGCGTTTCGAAAGAAATACTTTACCTCTGACTACATGGGTTTCAATTACACTTTTAACGAATCACTTCGGAAGGAATTCTGGGACAAGATCAAAGAGCTGTCTTACATCGTCACCCAAGACGTTTTGAAATTACCAGAACTCACAGAACAAATCTTAGAAATCGAACTTTCCGGCGAGGCTCTGGCACATTACAAAGCGATGAAAGACGATGCGATGATTGAGGTAAACAATTACAACCGAAATAAAATTGTCGCAGCGATTGCGATTGCGAAGATCACAAAACTTCGCCAACTCTGTTCCGGCTTCGTAAACGACACCGAGCAAAAACAGACGCTCGTTTTCAACCAGGACAAAATCGAAGCCCTTGCCGACTTCCTCGAAGGAATCGACGAGCCTGTCATCATAACGGCCTCGTATTCCCAGGAAATCCAACTTATAGGGAAACTACTAAAAGAAAAAAATTACTCTTATGGTGAAATTTCCGGCAAAATAAAAGACGAGGCCAGGAACAAATCCATCGACTTGTTTTCAAATAACAAGCTGGATGTCCTAATCATCCAAGAGGATTCCGGTGGCGTGGGTATCGACGGATTACAAAATCACTGTTCGCTTATGATTCGATATTCCTACGGATACTCGTATGACACGGATCAGCAGATCATCGGAAGGATTCAAAGGTCGGGTCAAAAACAATCTATGCGAATGGTGAGGTTTAAGTCCACCTTGCCGAACGGAAAAGAAACCGTGGAAGATGCTATCATCGATACAATAAAAAATAAAGAAGAGGGATTCGAAAACCTCGTGAAACACTTAAAAGGATAATATGGAAGACAGAGTTACACACGACGAGAACGCATATCGATACATGATGGATCATTTCCCTGGTTCCGAACGCCAACACGGGACAGACCGGTTCCTCACAACCTGTCCATCATGCGGGGCCAAGAAAAAGTTCTGGTGGTTCGACAAGATGCCACACAACGGTGGTTGTTTTGCCTGTGACCATAAACTGAAATCCGTGTTCGATCTTGGATATCGGACAGACCGAAAAACTCGGGAGTTCTCGGATCTCTCATCCATCGATTCCCTTGTTCTATTCTACCATAACAAAACAAACAAACGCCACAGGCTTTCTAAAAGGGTCATAGACGAGTTTTCGCTTCAGTCGCTACCTTTCCAAAAAAAGAATAGTGTCGGGTTCTACCATAACATATCGATCCCAGATAATGCAACTCTTGGATGCGTGAAACACCTAAATTTTGGAGGGAAGGATCAAAAGCCTACTTGGATCTCCGTCCCAGGTAAGTTCCGAAATGACCGGGTATGGCTGAATGCAGAACGGATCAAACCAGCCGACGAGTATATTTTTGTCCTCGCTGGTGAGTGGGATATGTTTGCATTCTGGGAGCACGTAGGCATCCACGGGATCTCCCCAGTCGATGGGGAAGGAACCGCAGGCAAACTCCCGAAAGAAGCCTATGACATTTTCTCGAATAAAAAGGTCATCATTCTTTTCGACAACGACAAAGCGGGTCGTGCAGGATCCAAAGGACTTGCCAAGGCCATCCAAAGACGGGTCAAAACCAAGTCGATCAAAGTCGTGGATCTCGAGCGCCTGGGGCTTGTCGGTGGCGAGGACATTGACGACTTTTTCGCCAACGGTGGGACGAAAGACCGGCTGAAAGAGGAAGTCGAGGCAACCCCAGAATACGAGGACGCTTTAAGCCAAGACGAGGTTGAACTCGAAAGGATCCCGGAACCATTCGGCAGACCTCACAACCCGAACTCGACTCTGGAACCATCTACGCTTGGAAAAATCTGGAAGACTCTCCTACTTCCAGAAGCCAAAAGGCAGGCCATCCTCTCAGACATCGCAGAGTCCGAAGGATATTCCAAGGAACTTGCACCCGGACTTTTCAAAAACCAGATTAGAACCTATGAACAGGAATTGAATACGCTTCGCTACGCTGCCTTCGATCAACTGATCAATGACTGGTTTGACACCTTCCACGTCCGCCAATCTATCCGTCACTCGGATATGTCCGAGGCTCTGTATTATTACTATGCCGAAGGATACTATCAATACATTAGTGATGATTTCCTTACGTCTCACGCAGATGCAATCGCTAGAAAAGTTACGGCTCCAGACAATAGAACCGATCTTTCCAAGGCACGTAAGCAAGTCTTGGAGGACATAGAAACCAGACTCTTGTCAGCACCCGAAACAAATTTCGACAATCACAAAAAATACATCAATTTCGAGAACGGGACTTACGTCCTGAAATCTCGCGAACTCGTTCCCCACAGTCCGAAGTTCCTATTGAACTACAAACTTCCCATCACGTTTGACGGAACCCAAGATTGCCCAAATCTAAAAAAGGCTCTCCGAGACTGGACGCACAAAGAAGAGGATGCGAAGGAGCTTCTGAAAGGTTTGTTCTATTTAATATCTGGTGACAGATCCAAGGACGTGATCTTTTGGCTCCAAGGCGACGGAAACGACGGGAAATCCCAGTTCACTCATTTGTGTCGGTCACTCATTGGAGAGAAACGAACGTCGGCTCTTGCCATTGAGACCATAGAAAAAACGCACTACACTGCGGAACTTTTTAACAAATACCTGAATATTGCCGACGAGGTTCCCGCAAGCTACGTAATACCAGATGCGATGTTCAAAAGGATTTCCGGGAACTCGGTCCTTACCGGGGATCCAAAATACAAAGGGCTTTTTACGTTTGTTTCCCGTGCGCTTTGGGTCATTCCTTCCAACCATTTTCCGAATATTTCCGACACGTCGCGCGGATATTTCCGACGGTTCAAAATCTTCCTATTCAAACAAATCACGAAAGAAAAGGAAGTGTCTGAGTTTTTCGAGACGCGCCTCAAACCAGAACTTTCTGGAATCGTGAACTACATCCTTACGGAGGGCAGGAACCTTTTCGAAAAAGACGGGTTTGTCAAAACAGAAACCGAACTCGGCGCCATGACCGAGATGAAGGAAAAGAACTCGGCTTTCCTATACTGGCAAAATACTTTCACACTCTGGGAAGACAAAATCAAAGAGGCCATGGAGAAATACCAGGACACCAGAGAGCAGGTGATCATGCGAACGATTGCCAAGCCTTCCGATTTCATGGACACGGAAAAACTGGACGTGATCCAGGTATATGAAAAGCAGAACAAAGAAAAAGTGATTGTAGTCAACCCTAGAAAGCATTATGAATATTACAGAGAGTTTTTCGAAAAAGACGAAGTGAAGCCTATGAGCCTTTCGAAGTTTCGCAAATCCACTCAGAACTTTTACAAGGAATATTTCCCTGAAAAAACCGTGGAGAAGATCCGAGTCTGGAAGCGGGATTTGGACGGCACGAAGTCGGATTATTTCCTGAGTATTACTTGATATCCATTCCTAACCTAGTTTCCACCACTCTCCAAACCCCTGGGGGATTTCCTCAGGGGATTTTTTTACTTTTTTTTTGCATAATTTTATTAAAAAGTGGTTGACGTATTTGTCGATCGAGTTAGATTGTTTGTATGACAACAACAGCGAACAACACAATCCAAATCGGTGAAAAACAACTCATGCCAGGAATTGCAATTTGTGAAGATATTACGCAAGAAGCAAAAAAAACAATGAAGTTTGCAATGCAAGGTTTTACGACTCCGGAATATAAAAAAATGGCATACCTCAGAGAAAGAAAATGGTATTGGATGGACAATGGTTTTTCTGAAGAAATGGCAATTGAAAAAGCGCAAAAAGATTATGAATGGTCAGAAAATTAAAATAGGTTCATCGGTTAAAACCCCTCACGGTGAGGGGATAGTTGTCAATGAGGAAGTTTTCCGATTTTGCGAAAGATGGGGTGTAAAATTAAAAAACTCCCCATCTACTTTTCCCGTAAGTTATTATTTTAAGGAAGAAATAACATGACCCCCACCCAATTCAAAACCCAACTTCGATCTCACATCGACCAAGCCATTCAAACCCACGGAGGAGCAAAAGCCCTTTCCTTGGCACTTGGGCAAAGCAAATCATTTGTGTCTAAGGTGATGGAGAGGAACAATCTGTCGGGGCTTGTGAAGCTGCATAATCTAGTTAAACAGAAAGAGGTTGGCTAAGACACAGCTTCCTCATAATCTTCGAAATCTTCTGGAACATAAATTTCGTCGTCTTCTGCCTCTTTTTTTGCTTTTGATTCTGCTTTGATCCTTATCGCTCTTTCTTCAAGTTCTTTCTCATATTCCTCATGAGCCTTCCTTGCATCTTCCTCCAGTCTTCCACGCTCCTCTAAATAAACTGCACGAGCCTCCCAGTGAGTTTCATAAGATCCAATCCGATATTTTTTGCCGGCAAACGTAAATTGCACCCGGTATCGTTTACGAGAAGGGTCGTATGTGTATCCAAGGAATCTTTCGAATTTTTTTTCCTTACGTTTGTTTTTCTCCATTTCTTCTATTGCCAATATTTTTTCATGAAGCTTACGGGATTTTGCATTCATTTCATCCAATTTCGCTTTCTTTTTTGCCTCATGTTCTATCAATCTTTGCCTGTCTTCTACCCTCATATTTTCCCCTCGTGTCACCAAATTTGCAGCCTTTTACGTAAGTCCTATTTTACCCCTATGGAGTATTTTTCTACACTTTTTTTTATTTCTAACTCAAGGCGGATATTTTAAAAAATCGGCTTTTTTACCGTTTTGGTGACACTTTTGGTGACGGTTTTGTGACTTGTTGGTGACTTTAGATTGGCTTATAAATGCAATATACCAGGGTTATGCCCTTTTTTCTCTTTAATTTATATATAAGTAACTAAGTCACCATTAATATTATAAAAAAGACTATATTAAACCAAAAAAAAAATCTTACTCCAGGAGTGAGTTAGAATATGGATTTTTTGCTTTAGTAAAAAGTTTTCAAAATCCGTTTTGGTTACAGTGACTTGGTGACTTACGGTTTTTGGCAGAGTTTGGCTGATTTCCCTTCTGGTATTTTTTAGTTGACAAAGGGGGTTTTAGGGGGTGCTTAGTTGGGTTATGGAAGAGGAAAAAAAGCCGGAGTGGGCAGACAATCCCGAAGAGATCCCGAAAAAAACAGTAGGTAGAAATGGAAATCTTCTGAATGTCGGCGGCACTTACGAGGGAGCCGGTCGTCCAAAAGGGGCAAAAAACCGGTCAACTATTCTAAAACATTACCTTGGGCTTAAGCTCAAAAGAAAAGATCCGATTACAGGTGAAGAAAAAACTCTTCCTCTTGATCGCTTTCTGGAATTAGAAATGCTTGCAAAAGCACTCGAAGAAAGAGATCTCCCAACTTACAAAGAAATCAAAGACACCGTATTTGGTAAAAATACCGACAACGTAAATCTTACCGGTGACATAGATTTATCCAATGCAATCCAATTGAACATAGGTTTCGAAAAGCCAACCGAACAATCGTCCGATGGAAATTAAATTTCCAGAAAAAACAAAAGAACTCTTTCGTTCTAAGAAACGATACATTATTCTTTACGGGGGTCGAGGGTCATCGAAATCCTGGACTGTCGCCGCTTTCCTTATTCTCCAAGCGATCCAATCGAAGATACGAATCCTTTGCGTCCGTGAAGTTCAGATGTCGATTGACGATTCAGTCCATAGGCTACTTAGGGAAACCATTTCTAGGCTAGGACTCGATAAGTTTTTTATGATCCAACAGAAATCGATCAAATGTTTGAACGGTTCCGAGTTTATCTTCAAAGGCCTCTGGAACAATTCTAACAATGTTAAATCGACGGAAGGGATTGATCTTTGCTGGGTCGAGGAAGCACAGGACACAAGTTCGCAATCTCTAGAAGACCTTACGCCTACCATCCGAAAGAATGGATCGCAAATCATATTTACGTATAACCCAAAAAGCGAAGAAGACGCAATCGACAAAGAATTCACTGTCCCGGCTCGTGACGGCTTACGAAACGACTGCGAACTCATTGAAATCAACTACTGGGATAACCCACATTTCCCAGATGTTCTCCGCGAGGAAATGGAATACGACAAAAAGCACCACCCGGACAAATACCTCCATAAGTGGTGCGGGAAATATCGAATCTATGGAGACGAGATCATTGGAGCTTTCCAAACGATTCCACAGTTTACGTCGCCTTATCTCGTTGCCTTTATTGACGGGTCCTTTTCCGATTCTACGGTCTCAGACCGCACAGCCGTGTCCATAGTCGGATTTGTCCCGCAAGGCTCCAAGGAGTCCAAATACTGGCCTATAGAATTCACTGGAATGTCGTGGCAGAAGTCTATCACGAACCCGGAAGTCATCGACGACCTTTTACGATTCCTCGACAAATACAAACCAATTGAATCTTGTCTGGAATCCCAGCTTGGGGACTCGACCGTGACGTTTATTGATAGGTTCAAGGAGCGCGAAAAGATCCTTGGTGTGTCCGTAAAGAATCATTGGTCCTGGTTTCACCAAACCAAAAACAAACACGAGAGGATCATGTTGGAAGTGGCAGGTAACAAGGACAGACTATTCATGGTAGAATCCACACCGTCCGAATATAAGAACCGTGTTATCAGTTACAAAAAGAAAGACAAGCACGAGGATGAGATTGACTCACTCGCGGGAGGGATTAAACTATGGCAGACTTCACAAGCATTGAAAAAGTATATATACCTTATGAGCAAAAAAAGACGATGAAAATTTTAGTCATTGGTTCTAGTGGATGGATCGGCGGATACGTTGTAAAGGAACTTCTCAAACGTCCAGACATCGAGGTGATCGCACCGATTTCTGTTGGGTCATTTCCTAAAATTGCCGACGAACGGGTTACTTACATCACTGGCAGGGTGGCGAATATTGAGACTATGCCTGATGCTATTATCTATCTTGCATGGCCTGACCTGGATTACTATGACAGTATTAATCATCTAAAATTTATTGCGGACTCCTATACAATAATCAAAGGGTTCGTAGACCGAGGCGTTCGGAACATTACGGTTACGGGGACCTGCTTCGAATATGGTCAAATGGAAGGCGAACTTGTCGAGACAATGGCACCGAATCCAACGAATAATTATGGGATAGCGAAGGATACTCTTAGGCGGGCATTGTCCAATTCCAGATATGATCTAAAATGGCTTAGACTTTTCTATTTATATGGCGACGGGCAAAGGAAAAGTTCGCTTATTCCGACACTGGAACAAGCCGTTAGAAATGGCGAAAAGAAATTCGTTATTTCAGGTGGTGCAAAAGTCAGAGACTACCTTCCGATAGAAATCGCCGCTGAATATATCGTTAAATGTGCGGTCCAAACGAAAGTTACAGGGATCATCAATGTATGTTCTGGCGAGCCTATCACAATTAAGTCATTTTTAGAAAGCTACATCAAAGACAAGGGATATGATATGGAAATCGGCGAAAGCATCCGGCCCCATGGAGACTATGGAGCGTTCTCTTTTTGGGGTAACAACGAGAGATTAAAAAGGATCATCAAATGAACTGTAGACACTGCGGAACGCACCTAACCAAAGTATTCGTGGACTTGGGGATTCAACCACCGTCCAATTCCTACCTTGCCAAAAAAGACGAACCCGAAAAGAAATACCCTCTCAAAGTATTCGTCTGCCATGAATGTTATTTGGTCCAGACCGAGGATTTCGTTGATCGAGAGGAAATGTTTTCCAAAGACTACGCCTACTTCTCGTCCATGTCAAAATCGTTCCTGGAACACTCCAAAGCCTACGTGGATATGATCACCGAAAGACTCGCACTAGATTCGTCGAGTCGGGTCGTAGAGATCGCTTGCAATGATGGCTACCTTCTCCAATACTTCAAAGAGAAGGGCATATATCCGATTGGAGTCGAACCAACCACAAGCACGGCCGAGAAGGCCAGAGAGAAAGACATCCATGTGGTCGAGGACTTCTTTGGTGTCGCACTCGCTGAAAAGATGGTGGCGGACTACGGATACGCAAATCTCATCCTTGGTAACAATGTCCTTGCACACGTCCCAGACATCAATGGTTTCCTTTCTGGTGTGACCTTACTACTCGCAGGCGACGGGACGGTGACGTTTGAATTTCCGCACCTTTTGAATCTGATCAGACACAACCAGTTCGATACGATCTATCATGAACATTATTCGTATCTGTCCCTTACGGCACTTGTGAAAGTATCCGAAACGAATGGCTTAGAGATTTATGATGTCGAGGAAATCCCTACGCACGGGGGGAGCCTTCGGGTATATGGTGGAATCAAAGAGCATGGGCATCCAATCCAAAAATCTGTCACAGACCTCCTATACAAAGAAGAACTCTGCGGCCTCAAAAATATGGAATTCTATGATTCCTTCCAGGGCGACATCGAAGAGATCAAAATGGATTTCGAACTATTCCAAAGACACGTAAGGGAGAAAGGCGGCAAAGTTGCAGGCTACGGAGCCGCAGCGAAAGGCAACACGTTTCTAAACTACGTCGGGGCCAACAACAGATTCATTTCCATGGTCGCGGATGTATCACCAGCCAAGCAAGGGAAGTTCATGCCAGGATCTCGCATCCCGATTGTCTCCGAGGGCGAGATGAAAGCGTTCGACCCTGATTACGTGATTATTTTCCCTTGGAACATTAAGGACGAAATTAAACAAAGTTTGAGAGAAGGAAAATTCGTAAAAGACTCCTGTAAGTTCGTGACGTTTATTCCCTGGTTGGAGGTTGCAACGTGATCCGCACCGTCATTGCAGTCGTCATCCACGACCGACTTAAAAACCTAAAACGGTGGTTGCAAATCTGGGACAAGTTGAACCTCCCAGATGCGGAGCTTCGAATCATCCACAATGTCCATCCGAAAAATAACATCGACAAGTTCCAAACTTACTTTGGGTCCAGACCAAATGTAAAATACATTCCGAGGCAAGCCGGTGGCTACGACATCGGGGTTTTTCAAGACGTTTGTCGGAATCGGCTTCGAGGATTCGATTTAGACTTCGAGTTCCTTCTCTGGTTCACAGACGACACGATGCCCATCCAAAAGGATTTCCTGGACTACTATTTGAAGCCGTTCGAGGATCCAAAAGTCGGGACCACCTGTTACGAGATTTCTCCACAGGTTCGGAGGCATGTCCGCACCACTGGTTTTTGTCTACGGATCGAAACGCTCCCAAAGATCCAATTCGAACAGAACCAAATCAAAACAAAAGACGACTGTTACGGCTTCGAACACCGTTCCTTAAAAAACACATTCCACCAGCAGATCCTCGCAATGGGCTTGGAAGCCCGTCAGATCGCACCTCTAAAAACGTCTCCGGTATTTGACACCGAAGGCGGTGGGATGCAGTGGACTGACCGGACAAAAGAGTTCCTTAGATATTGGGAGTTCGAATTGCCTCCTTCCAAGGTGGCAGTGATTTCTCCGTGTTTCATTCGCTATCCGACGATTGTCGCCTCCATGATGAACCAGACTTATGAGAACTGGGAACTTCACCTCGTTCATTCGGGGCCTGCGCCGCATAATTTTCCAAGATTCAAAGATGATCGAATTAAATTTTTCGAGACGGCGAGGGATAGGCAAAACTATGGACATCCCACGCGGGTAGACTGGCTGAACAAAATCAGAGCGAAGGAAATTGTATGTGACTACGTGGTCATAACGAACGACGACAATTTCCACGTTCCTCACTATTTAGAAAAGCTCGTCGCACCTTTGGAAAAGGATAACCAGTGGATCGGGTCCTACTGTTCCCAGATGGTTCATAACTATGCTGGCCCACTCGGACAATACGAACCAGCGAAAGGGCAGGTGGATGGTGCGGCGCACATTACGGACGGATACGGTGTCATCGACTGCAAGCCACAACAAGGATACATTGATTGTGCCTCGGCTCTCATAAGGTCAGAGATAGCCGGGAAAACTGGATGGCCTTCCATGAGGCATTCATCTGACTGGGATTATTTAGAAATGGTAGCAAGTAAAAATGGAGGGTGGGGTCGCATGAAGAAGGTTGCGGGCGCACTTTTGGTGCATAATTAATGAAAATCGGGATCATCATTCCAACAAATGGCAAAAGGCCGCACCTTTTCGAGAGGTGTGTGTTTTACATTGACCGCCAAACAGTCAAAACGGACGCAAAAGTTTTTTTAAGCGGGACCGGCACAACCTTGAAAGAGAAATACAGGCAGGGCCTTGAGACTTTGAAGTCCGAGGTCGATCTTATTTTTTTCATGGAGGATGACGACTACTATCCGGCAAATTACATTGAGAAGATGCTCGAAATGTATGAGTGGGCAGATGAGCCGCAAGTTTTCGGGATTGCAGAGACATGGTTTTACCATCCAGAGTTTCGAGCCTATTGGTATTACAAAAACCAGGAACACAATTCCTGTGCTTTTTCTATGTGTATCCGAGCCGATGCAGTGGATAAAATTAACTGGAACATGATCGATGATGTGATTGTTGACGCAGGACTCTGGAGGCAACTTGAAGGCCAGACTGTGGAACTTGGAAAACCACTTTGTATTGGCATCAAACACGGACGAGGAAATTGTCTTGCAGGTGGACACGTAAAGTGGTTTTATGAAGAGAAGTCTAAACTTAACAAAGGAAGCGAACAGTTTGCCGAGTTTTCCGATACATGGCTTCGGGATACGATAGGCGACGACGCGGACTTTTATGACGAGTTTGGAAAGGATCGGTCGCTTGTATGAAATCCCTTGTATTCGGTGTAAACAATGTGATGGTCGAGAAGAACGGTGATGCGGTTGAACTCGGTAAGATTGCTATCTGGAACGAATACGGCACGAGAACAATCCCACCGAGGCCAGCTTTCCGAATGGGCCTAGAGGCTGCCATGAATACAAGGAAACCGAACATCGAGGCGTTCCTAAAGAACTTGGCGAATACGGTTCTTACAGGTCAGATGAAGGTCAGGCAATCCGACCTCGACCAACGACTGAAAGTTCTCCTTACTGGTATCGGTCAGTCCGCAGTGAAAGAAACGAAAGAAATTATTAATATGGGTTCAACAACTCCGAATGCTCCCTCGACTGTGAAGCGAAAAGGATTTAACCATCCTTTGTATCATAGAGGACTTCTCGTGAAGAATGTGAACTACGAGGTCATAGACGAATGAGAGTTGAACAACAATTAGAAACTTTATATCTGGCAATCAAGGCCTTAAAAGATCTCCCAGTCGAGAAGCTACAAGCGAACGGGATGCTTCTAAAAGAGATCCAAGGGGTTTTAAACTCCAAAGGACTCCATGGAATCATCAACGGAATCGCAAGAAACCAAAGACTCGAACAAGATCTAAAATACCAGAAGGAACAAAAGAAATCCAAATACTCTGGTATGACCTTTGAGTCCGATGACTTCCTTCACCTTTATGCGAAATTCCAGGGAGCCGTTTTTAAGACCTTGGATTCCCAAATTGCAGTTTCCGCAAAAAATTCTAAAGACGGGAAAGGCAAAACTAGATTCACAGACATCATCTCCAAAAAAGATGCGGTCGCTTTCAACTCACGCAAAGAAAACCCTTTTCGGTCCGACGAGGTGAAAAAACTCAAAGAAGCGAAAGAGTTTTCCGAGGCATTCAACTCGATCTATTCCGACCGGTCTCTTCAGATCAATACACCAAATGACCCGACCGTGATTTCGAACTACATCGATTACAGTCCCTATTCCTGGAACTATAAAGACTACCTAGCAATCCCGACCCTTTCAAAAACCATCGACCTCCCGATCCAGATGTCAACCAGGCAGATGCCAATCATGGATTTCGACGACGACAAACTTCTAGAAGCCATGACCAAGGCGTTAAAGCGGGTTCGGTTTACAGAGATCATTCAAAAGATGCTTTTGTATTCTGCTCTCTCCCCAAGGGGATCTCTCATCGTTCCGATCAAAAATGACGACGGGACCATCCGATTTAATACGTTCAATGACACACAGTTCACTTATGCGACGTCCTACCAGTATTCCAGGATCGACTATGTAGAGAATCTCACCGGCGTAAACACTCTCTACGTCTTAGGTCACATGATCCAAAACGAGGTTACGGGTCATTTCCTTTGTCCTGGATTCGAACCGCTTTATGCAATTGGTAAAAATAAAATCTATCAATTGAAAGACGCAGCCGAAGCCGTGAACATCTACCTCTATACGATCAAAGTCCTTTGTATCCGTGCGCAGGTGATGACACAAAAATGGGGCGGGGAAGGCCAGAACGATACACTTCTTGACCGTATGCAAAGGATGACGGCTGAGATCAACTCGACATTATCTCTCTCGACCACTGTGCAATTACCGGAAGGTGCAGAATTTGACATCTTAAACAACAACATTACGGAAGGGTTTTCGAAGGTTGCCGACGTTGTAAAAGACTACCAAGGAATGCTTTCTGGTGTAAAATCTGATTATTTTTACGGGTCGAATACGGCCTACAGTGCGAACAACTTCAATATCCACGCCACTCATCAGGACATCCGGTCGGACATCCAGGAAGCACAGATCGAGCCGATTTACAGGTTTGCAATCAACAAACTCCTGACCATGGACAAACGGTTCACCAAGTGGAAGAAGAAAGAAGACGATTTTGATATTGAATTCCAATCGCTTTACGAACCGACACAAAAGGAAAAACAGGAAGTAGACGAGATAAGAATCCGAAACATCATATCTATGGCGGACTATCCACAGCTCCAAGACATCTTCAAAAAAGAAGGACTCATGGAAGACTCGGACGAATTGCCAGAGTCAGTCGAGGAAGGAACTCTTCCAGGCGAAGGCGGGGAACCTGGTGACGATGAAGGCGAAGGGAATGGTGACGGAGCCGACAGCCTACCAGGGCAAAGCGGCAATAAGAAGTCGGAAGGCGAAGGGCTTTGATTGACATTTTCAAACGCCTAGCACCCAGTTATGCGAATATAGTTCGTAACCTCGCAATCGATGTCTGGTATGAGAGAGAATCTTTTGACAAGTTCATCACAAGTGCAGAGAGATTCAAGCAACGATATGAGAGAGAACTTGCAGAACATTATCGTCGTCTGAAATATCCATTTCGGCGTTCGGAGATCCGAGACCTCGCAGATGAATGGCTCGCCGACCAAGTCACGATTTATGGAAAAGTTCAAGAGGTCGCAGACGATAAAAAAAAGAACTTGCAAATTAAACTAGATGAGTCCAAAGATAAGAAACGCGAGGAAGTCTCTAAGCTCATCGAAGAAGCAAAGAGACACGAAGGACGCATTGCAAGGGTTTTATCTTTTGCGGATAACTTGGAAAAACGATCCGAACAGATCGGAGAAGACCAAGCCTTTGAACTCGCTACGAAGATAAACCACCAAGTAGTCGAACAGATTTCAGGTGTTTATGTTTGGAAGACGCAAGAGGACAGTCGAGTTCGAAAGACTCACCGGAAACTTGCGAATAAAATTTTCGCTTATGATGATCCACCGACTACGGAAGGTCCTTATGGGCATGTTCACACGGGACATCCAGGAACAGACTGGGGTTGCCGATGTTGGGAAGAAGCTGCGAGAGGGAAACCACTTCGAGGCTATATCGTCAGAGGGTAAAGAATGAGCGAATTCACAGTCTACATTTATTCGATCCTCGGACTTTTGTTTTTATCATTCAATTCCTATATCCTTTTTCGTGTCATAAAGTTGTTAAAACCTGTTCCGAAACCTACTCCCAAGCGGAAACCAAAAGCGAAAAAAGCCCTTGCCTCGGCAAAAAACAATACGGCTGTCAATGCTGTCCATGAATACCAGAAGATCCAGACAGCCGAAATCACCATTCCTGTCATCGCAGAGGATGTTTTGACGTATGGCCCTGGGGAACTTGGAGCCGCTTACCCCGATACAACGAATTTATATTATCCTGAATCCGCAATTTCCGACGAGGATTATTTAGATACAATTACCCGATCGGCTCTCCAAGTCCAAACCCACGAAAAGAACACGTCGGAATATAACCGAGACGTAGACGGGTGGCCTTTGGAAGCCTGGTATGATTCGGGCACAAAAAAAGCGATGCTTAAAGGGATTCTCCATGGTGAGGCAAATGTTGCCTATGCGAAAGAGAATTTAAACAAACCAGGGTTCGGAACATCGGCATTTATTTCCTTCATCAAAATTAGAAAACAGGAAGGGATTGCACCAAACGGCAAAAAATACAATGCTATTGCGGAAAAACTCGTGAACAACCACGTTGCGATTCTGCCAAATATCCGAGATCCAAAAAATGTCATCGTTGCCTTGAATGCAGTAGCCAAAGAGGAAGATGACACAACCACAGACGACAAGGACAAGAATGAAATTACTAACAACGAGGACAAGCCAATGCCTGTAGACAAAGACGAACTCAGAAAAGCGATGAATGAGATTCGAGAAGAAGATGCCGCAAAAGAAGACGCAATCAACAAAGCGGTAAAAAACGAACTCGAAAAAAAGGAAAAAGAAGCCTTAAAAGAAGCCGAGAACAAAGCCAAAAACGAAGACAAGGAAGAAACCAAGTCTGAGGAAAAAGCGGAGAACACAGCCGACGAGGACAAAGACGACGCAGAAGCAGCGAACGCTTTGCCATCGGACGAGATGCTTAAAGATTTTTCCGATCACCTCGGAATCAAATTTCCAAAAGCACCGACTTTGAGACAGCTCGGAAAAATGGTCGGAGTCGAAGCCAAGAATTCTTTCGAACTCATCACGGCTTTGAATGCAAAACGAAAAGAAATCACTTCTGGATCGTCTGACGATAAAGACACACCGGAAGGGAAGAACTCTAAAGAGACCGTAGGGACTCTCGACGAGTTTCTAAACAAACTATAAGGAGTCATAAAGATGCCAGTTAATAACCAAGCAATCGGACAAACAAATCCAAAGACTGGGACTTATCAACGAACTATCAAAAGGATGCAAGGCGTAGAGCTTATCATCCCAGAAGATGCGGGCGTTGCATTCGTTACCAACAATCGAATCGTTTCCCTTCAGCAAGATGCAGAAGGCAATATGTATGCAGTGGTCGCAAGAACCGCAATCGCAGACCATATCCTCGTCGGCTGGGGTGTGTTAGAAGAAGCCCTTCAATCAGGCGGGAACACTGCAATCGCTCCGGTTCCTAACCAATTTGTAGACGGTGACACGGTTGTCGTCAACAGAAGTGCTGTGGACGTTTACATGATCGACTTTGATCCATCGAACGAACCAACGCAAGGAATCGGAACAGCTTACCTTGACATCCAAGGTCGTTTGTCGTCCGTATCTGGATCAGGGAACCTAGCTCTCCAAGGGTCGGTTTTCGATTCCATTCCTGCCAGAGAGATGTCCAACCAGTTGAAAGACGGTTGTCTATTCTACCAAATGCTTTCGCCAATCGTGCCATAAGGAGACCACTTAAATGAAAGGTATTAAAAAAATCAATGGTAACTCGGCGACGCAAGTAGCTGAGCAATTTATGGTTTCCGCAAATGCGGTTGCCGAACAGAACCGTCAACGAGGCGAAAAATACGAATTCGTATCCGCTGCAAACGCTCGTGCAGTTTTGAAAAAAATGATTCAGACTTCCATGGCTCTTGCAAACCCTGCAAGCCCAAACCATGGTATGGCTTTCAACGCTTTGAAAAACGAGTTCGATGGTAGCCGTGAATCTTTGAATGTGATCGAAAACATCGGTTCTCATTACTTGAGCGAAACTCACCGAGTAGCGAGTATCATTGCAAAGAATTCTGGTATGGCTCCCGAAGCTGCTTTGGATTCTGCTATGAACAGTTTGGCTGGTAACCCTGTGTTTGACCACTTCGGGAACTTGAACCTTCTCGCTGCGCAGCTTTACGAGGAACAAACTTTCGTGGAATCCTTTCTGGAATCTGGGGACGCTTTTGCGGTTCCAACGGAAGGCGGAACAGGTCTAGACAAAAGTCGTTTCCGTGCTCCGATCGAACAAGTAACTGGTTCAGCGAAAAGGATGAACGGGGATATCAATCCTCACAACAACATTCTCGACGACAACAACCGGACTCAAATTTCACTCTTTAACGAGTTTAAAGATGCGGAAACTTTGGACACTGTGTTCTCAATCACCCAAGCACAAAGAGACCAAGCCCTCGGATATGAAAAAGCAGTTTCCCCTGCACTCGCTGGATTCATCCTTCAAAACCGATACTTCGGAGCTTCCATCAAGCAAGTGATGAAACTTGCGGAACTCGATTTCGTTTTTGGTCAAGACCAAAGAGCAAATTACATTCCTAGCGTTGGCGGAACTTACGGGATTCTATCCCCTGACATCCAACTCCAACTCGCAAGCTGGAACCAAGCACAACCAGTTGTTGCAAACTATGCGAACTGGAATGCGAACCCTACGAAACTGATCCAAAAGATCCAAAACTTCTACTATGAGCCGACTTCTACAAGCGGGCCTTTAGACATTGGCGTCGATCCGTCGCTTATGTATAAGGACATCGTTCGTTTGTTCAACCTACCAGCACAACAGAACGTCAATTTCACACCTAAGTCTTGGAAACTTTATGTTCCGACTTCCTGGTATGCTCTTGCGGTTCAGTATCCTGGAACTCAAACAGGTGGTGGTCAAGGGACTTTTAACAAGCAGTTGAACGAGATGGTTCTTACAGCGACTCAAGGGAAAATCATTGGTAACATTGAAATCCTTCCTTCGTCTCTGTTAAACGCAGGAGCCTCCACAGGTTTCGGCGGAACAAACGCTTACAACTACATGGTATTAGTTGCCCAAGGTTGCCAACAAGAGAACAAGCCGGTCATTATGCCAGGCCAGACAGCAGTTCCTACGATCGTTTCTGAAAACGTATCTGCACAGATCATGAACTTCCGAGCACAATACTTGTTCGGTGGCCCAATGTTCATGCACTACGGCGGGGCGTTCATCATGGAATTCTCTCAGGCGGCATAACACCAAAATGGCGTTTGATCCGGCACTATATTTGGACGAGTTAAGAATGGAATTGCAGAACCCTGCTGTTCCAGACACCGACCTGATTATTTATTTAAATAAAGCGTCAAGGGAAGTTTCTCCGACAAACTATAGTCCGAACGATTACACGTCTCAGATTCTAGACACCGCTTGCCATTTGCTCCTAATCGACGGAAAATTCCCAGAGATCCAGAGCATTTCGTCAAACGGTGTCTCGACTGCTTTTTCTGCCCAAGATCCCGAAAGATACAGACGGAAAATGGCAGCGAGACGAGCCGCTTCATGGATGCCTAGATGAGTTATCTTACAAGAGACTTATTATCTTACGCAGTCGGTCGGAACGCAGGGGAACAAGTGACACTGGTTACTTACCCGACGTTTGACAACAACGGTGACGGATCATATTCTCCAAACGAGGTAGAAACACCGGGTGTTTTTGCAAGAGTCGTAGACTTAACAGCGAACGAAATCAAACGATTACAAGATAAAGGTATTACGATTCATGATGGTGTCAGTATTTCTATTGTTGGGGAACTTGCGAAAGCACCTTACAAAGTTAGACGAGCCGACGGAACCGAATACGTTGTCATGAGTTATACGATTTCAGAAAACGCTTCTATCTTTTATGCGAGCCTGCCAGCTCTCGGGAGTGCGTCCGAATGACAACACAACCTTCTGGCCTCACGTTAATGCAAAGGTATTATGCGATCAACCAGGCAATTGATTCTTATTTAATCAGTAAGGATATTTTTTGTCCTGTTATTAAATATGGAATCGATCCAGCGACATTGAAACCTGAATGGAAGGGTCGAGCATACGATAGATTTCCATACATTCAAACCTATATTTCCAACGTGAAAGCACAACAGTGGACAAGCTATCAAGCTGGCATGCTTACGGAATGGGATTTTCAAGTGTCATTTTTCACGGCACCGCCTTCCGAATTTGTAAACGATACAGTTTTTTTTAAACCTTTCGAGGCTGTAAAAAACGGTTTATCAAACAGGAGATTAAATCTCTTGCAAACTACAAGCGAGGATGGGAAGGTTACTACATTAGCGGACATATTTGATCCGATTCGTTTCCATTACGAATTCGAAATGAAGTCAGGATCACCGGTTCCATCGGCTTTCATGATTTTGAAAATGCGAGCAGTATGCGGATACGGACAAGATTTGGAAGAACCAGATCCTACGTTATCGACTGACTTGGATAATGCGATTACATACGAAAACATAGAGGTATAAAATGAGCGCACCAGAATTTATAACAATATCGAGCGTCACGACCACCGGAACCCTTGGGCCACTTCCTCGGATTCCGCTTCTCGTGACTCGGGAACTTGTGGCAGGTTTTACCCCTGATCCACAGACTGGACTTTACAGAATCAATTCCACGGACTACGAGACTTTTATCACCGACAACCCAACGAAATACGGTCTCCGAAATGCTCTTAGGGTCACATTCGGTCAGGTGTATTTTTACCCTTATGTCTACATCCTTTCCGCACCGGACGGGGTAACAGAGGAAGAACTCATTGCAGCGAACAGAGACGCAAGAGCCTGGAGTTTCATCACTTACGTGAGCCGTGACCAAGGCGGCGGGAACTCAGGAGCCGACGAAGCTGATTACTTCGCAGATCTTGAAACGATCAAGGCTTGGGGACCAACTACCTACGAGAAGATTGTCATCAATACCTACTCAAAAGAGGAAACCGATGGCCTTCTAGAATTACCGGCTGAACTGGTATTAGGGGGGTCAATCAATGAGGACTCCGGGTTCAAGACTATCGTTTCCAACGCACAGTCCCAGGTTGCAATCGTTGGCGGTTCTCCCGTTTACGCATACGACAACATAGGCCTCGCTTGGATGTCTTTTTGCATCAATGGTGGTGCGGTCTCCCGTTCATGGGGCTCCCTGTCCGATGCGCATGATTTCCTTTTAATCAGTGCGGATTCTTATTCCACTGCTTCGAGAAACGTGATCGCAAACAACTCCCTTGCACAATACAACGGAGCGAAAGACCGAGCAAATTCTACATTCGTTTATGACACGCAAATGAACGATGACGTGAATCCTCCTTTGACAGATCAGATCGAGTCTATCCTTGCAGGATACTACATCAACGATTACATTTACAACAAGGTTGCGAACACGCTCCAAGCCGCAGGTCAGACCGGTCTTCCAAACGATGACGCTGGTATCCAGACGTTACTCGGGATCGTAAGACAAGGACTTAACGAGTGTTATGATCTGAATTTGATCCTAAGCACTGGAGACGGTTCCCCAGATTTTACGGTGAGTGCAAAAACCGCCGCACAAGTTACGGTTCTTTCTCCTACTTGGCAACAAACAGGCGTATGGCCTGCCGGTGTTATCAGTGCGAGAATCCGTAGGTTTGCAGCAGCTCACTACATTACAATCAATTTCGCTTTCGCATAAGCTAACGAACTAAAGGAGATATAAGTCATGCCAGGAACATCGATGAATTATGCGACAGCGATCGCAATTATAACACCAAAATCAGCGGGGTTTTCTCCGATTGCGATCCAGTCGGACACGTTCTGGAACGAGGAAGAGTTTTTATCTGAATTGCAACCGACGAAAGACAGAGCAAGGCCGTTTATGTCGAACGACGGGAACACCGTCCAATACATAGACATCTTTGCAAAGTCCGGTAAGCGTGACATAACCCTTCTGGACTCTCCTTTGACGGATCAGTTTATTCGAATGGCTATGGCAAACCCACAGCCTCTTTTCGATTTCAACTTTACGTATCAAAGAAACGACCAAGATGCGAGTCAAATCAGAGCGCAAAACCACCTGGATTGTAAAGTGATGAATCATCCGATCAGGGCCTTGTCAAATGACATCGCAGTGATTAAGTTCACAATCCACTATGCAAAAATCGAACTCCTTAACGCAGCCGGGACTCCAGTATGAAGGTTTTTGATAAACTTATTCGGGTTTCTAAGGCTGCGATTAACGAAAAGCACTTTGGTCCCGATTTTACTAGAGAAGTTTTAGAAGCCAAGCTCACTGGCGAGGATCTAGAAAAGGCTCTTGCGCTTCTTCCAACCGAGGAAGAGCAAGATTTTATGACTATTTTCAAAAGCGTGGTCGCTGGCCTTGCACGTCTTCAAAGGAAAATGTCCGTATGCCTTGACGTAGAAGTTTTGGAACTTGAAGACGACCGAGTGAAATACGATTATGCTGGGAACATTTACGAGATCAGGGAACCGAAGAACGCCTTCAAGATTTGCACAGAACTCGACAAAAGTTCTCTCGATGCGTTCGTGGAAGTTTGTAGACAGGAATGTTTTTTCGAAAATGGGGTATTGATTAAAGACGTAAAAAAAGACGGTGCAATCAAAATCGATGCTCTCGTCCTTGCGATCAGAGTTTGCGACAAGTTTTTTTTTCGGACATTCATCATTTAGTTGACAAAGACGGGAGAACGCAAAGCGCAGGGATTTACATCGAAGACATTATCGTCATGAAAGTGATGACACTGTCAGAAACCGAGAATTGTGGGATAAGAACCTTACGGAAAATTTATTCCAGGTTTAGTGATCTAAGGAGCCAAGGACGTATATGATCGAAGAAGTATTAAGTCTAGGGGTCAAAGGAGACGACCTGGTTCTCTCCCAACTGCAAAAGATACAGGAGCAAAAGGAACGGTTTGAACGTCCCGCAAATGTTTCCATCACCGCAGCAACCGGGAACACTGCACAAACACCAGGCCAAAAACAGACACCGCAAGCAGAGACCAAGGCCCAAGGGATTTTTAAAGGTATCTTGGATGCTGTGAAGGGTCAAAAGGATGCGCTGACCAAAGGTTTGGAAAAGTCTCAGAAGAAAGAGGAGCCTTCTAAAGAGCAACCCACCACAAAACCTGAAGATAAAAAAGAAGAAACGGAAAAGAAGAAATCAAATGATTCTTTTAAGGAAGTGAGCCAAGCCGCAAAAAATGCAGCACAAAGCCTTGCGACTCTTTCGGCGGGGAACGCCCTCAGGGGAGTCTCTGGTTTAATTGGGGCAATACCAGGCTTGGGTCTTGTAGCCGAGGCGGGTGATGCAATTATTACCGCCGCAGAATCCTTTAAAGCAAACGTAGAGAACGCAGCACGGATAAACTTAGATACAACAGAATCAAAATCAAGGATTGGCAATCTTATCCAAGGGTCAGGTGGGAGTAATTTCACAGGCAGAGTTGATTTAGATATTAATTCACAACGAGCGTTGGCGGAAACTTTAGGAGCCAAGTTTGGAACTGTCCAAAAACCTTTATCTGACGCAATCAAAGAACTTTATAAAGATCAAAATGGTAGAGGTGTTGACGTAACACAAGCAGGTCAAGTTGCTTCTGGAAACTTTGCAGCATTAGGGACAGACAAAGGATTTTTTCTACAAAAGATTGCCGATCAACTTGGGAGTTTACCTCCGACCCTACGACAAGGAATTCAAGCTGGCCTTTTAAGCACTGTTAAAAAATCAGAACAAGACACAGAAGATAAAGCTTTAACAGGCGCAAGATCAACAGTTACTAGATTTGATACAGAACAACGTGGTAGAGCTGCTGGTATCGTAGGGCAAGAAGGAGCCGTTGACAATGCGCTTGCGATCACAGGAACTTTGAATAGAATTGACGTAAGTCTAAACAATGGATTTAGTAAGATGGTGACAGCACTAGAAAGAGCAGTGAAAGAAAGAAGTGTTATGCCGTTAATTGGGGCGGCTGGAACTATAGGAACACCATAATGCCAGCACCGTTCGCAGTCAATCCCTCGTCTATGCTTGGAGGACTTTCCCAAGGTCTGACAGGACTTCCTATTATTGTAGGCCTTCCATCATTTCAGTCACCGGTTCCGAACTTTGTTGTCGGGGTGACTACGGAAGAACGAGCGAATACGTCCAATACTCTTCCTGGTTTACAGTTATCATCGGGGGATTTATTCCTGAAATCCGCAAGGAACGCTGGGGAATATACATTCAAGATGGTTATTTCCGAGACTCCGAACATCAATAGCACCCTGATAAAACAAGTATCCCAAGCCTTGCAGCAGATTTCCACCCTTGCCAACACCTACGCTGTGTATGGTGGTGTCATACCAAACCTTTCTGGTATCTCTTCGAACTTTGCAGTCGCACAAATCCAGACATTGAACTCGATCAAGGATGGGTTCCAGCCGATCCTTGCCCTCAATCTCTTTATGCCTCTTGGATCTTTTTCGACGAGAAACCCGTTCCTTACGTCTCAATGGTATATCAAAGATTTGTATTTCGAAAAAGGAGAAGCCGAGAGAGGCGTGATTGCAAACATCACATTAAAAGAGGTTCTCGTGAAGCGAGATGCAACAACCATCACCTACAAGAATATTGCCAAAAACCTCGCCAATGAACTCCTTGGCCCTGGTGTCGGTTCGTCTATAGGAGCGTTACTCTAATGGCAAATTTTCTACCCTTGGAAGGTGCGATCGTAGAAGCAACCCTGGAATTTGCAGAACCAGGAGAAGGAACCCTTCAACAATTTTTTTGTGTGGCGGGGGAACTTGCGGGCTTCCGAATCATTACAATCGACATCCTAGGGGAACCATTCCAAATCTCGCAAATCTATGACGCTTCCAGTGGCGAAGCGATCCAAGTCGGGAACGTATCCGTCATCCCTGGGATCGATTTAACGGGTGGATATTTTTCTTCCGGCTGTTTTTGCAATGCCGATCCATTGGCAGAAGGAACGCAATTTTACAAGGTGGACTATCCGTAGGATGCTCATCTTCTATACTCCATCGGCTGGGATTGCGCTGAAACCCGTTGTCATTTGCGACTATACGAGGTCAGACGAACAGTATTCGATCCCGCAAATTCAAACGCTTTCCAACTCCCTCGGAATTTTACAGAATCCAGGGAAATTAATCTTGCCGGTCGATCCAAAAAACGTTTACTCGCTAGACTATAAAATGTCTTACTCTCACGGTGGTGCGGAATACGGGGATTCCCTTAAAACAAAGTTTACTTGTCAGATCGTAAACCCTCCGCAGAAGCTAGTTACTCTTTTGAATATCAAACAATATGGTAGTTCCCAAAACATCGAAACCCTCAGCGATACTTTGACATCGGCGATTCTTGACCCGGAAATTCAATTCCCGACCGGTGCCTTTGTTATAAAGCCGAACTCAAATTCGAAAATCCCCGACACCATTAAACGAACCTTTATGGTCTACTCGACGACTTTTAATTATGACGAAAGACGAACAAACGCGTTCCTTACGATCAATGGAGCCGCTTTCGATTCCATGGTTGTTCGTCTGGAATTTGCAGCGAACATCGATAAAACAAAACCGCTTATAGGCCAATTAAGAGATTTGGCCTCTGGTTCTGATTTGAAAGTTAACGCACTGCCAGCACTCGAAACGCTTCTTCCGAAAGTTTCCAAATATTACGCACCGCAACCGGCGGCGAAACTTATCAATCAGGTTTGCAATGACAATAATTTAATGTCTGATTTTAGTTCGGCAGAAAAAACGATTACAATAAAGTCACTGACTCCGAACTCTGCGTCGTCTGTGCAAACAGAAGTATTGTGTTTTACGGGGAAGGTCCCAGGTGCTTTGATCTTAAATCAGTTCGCCTTACAAAATTATTATTCATGCGATGTCGAGTCGGAAGCGTTTGATGCTACGCTTTTCGATTACGTAACAATATGCGATGACACGGGGACGGCGGGACAATTCGCAGAATTAAATAGAGTCCCTTTTCCAATCCCAGCAGGTGCGACAACCGTGAAAGGCTACAAATTCTATGTTCTCCAATACACTTACGAGGATTCCAGGGTAAAGACCATAATCAAATTCAGGGGAACAAACAATTGGTTGTTGTCGAACTTGAAACTCGATAACTTCCTTGAAGCTAAAATTTATTCGGGGTTAGGCGTATGAGTAACCCTGGTAAAATGGTCGGTGGTGCGGACGCCTTCATCTGTGACGTAATAAAAAATAATGGCGACGGAACCTGGGACGTTGATCCAAGGATTGTCGAGATAGACGGAACTGATCATCCGACAATAAAAGTCAATGCGGTCGGTGGGATAAAAGCTCAGGTAGGAGATGTCGTCCTAGTCGAAACAGTTAGAAACAACTTGGACGACAAAAAGATTTCTAGGTTCTACCCGGCATCAGAAACCAACGGGAGAATCGTTGGTGTTGCCGAGCCTGTCCTTCAATACGTTTTTAAAGGCGACTATAAATTTGAGGGTGACGTGACCATTCAAGGGAACTTGGAGGTTACGGAAAACGTGCAAGTTGGCGGCAATGTTTCGGTTACGGGGAACACAACTATAAGTGGAACATTAAGAGTATCCATGGATTTAACCGCCGAAAATGATTTAATCGTTGAAAAAAACTTAAACGTTACAGAGGATTTAACTGTAGACGGGGCCGCAGACGTTGGGAGCCTAAAAGTCGGCGGCATAGATTGGCTACTCCATACACACTCTGGAGTAGTTGCCGGCGGGGCAAGCACCGGACCAGGGAGTCAATAATGCCGATAGCACTGACAGACAACGGAAATTTTTTACTTAAGGATGGTAAACTCACCGCTGCCCAAAATCCTCCTTTGCAATATTTTAAGTCTGAGGTTCGGTGTATTCAAGAGACGTATGCGGTGGATCCAACTTTCGGCAGGAACGTCCTTGTCTGGAACCTCTCTCAGTCCGTAGGTGACAGGTGTTCCGATCTTTACCGTATTGGCGAGAAATACATGCCAGTGAAAAGTGTGACGTATGATTCAGAATTACAGGAATATAACATACAAGTATGATAAATGAAAACGGTGTATACACAGATCTTACGCTAGGGGATGCCCTTACGATTGTTTTGAGTCCGGCAGTAAAACCGGCAGAGATCGTCGTCCAAACAGGATCCGTCGAGGAACAGATTGCGAATTGGCTCGCTCAAACCCTCGTCCAGTCCGACTCGGCATCCTATGCCCTTTACGTGAAACAATTCAATCCCACTGGTTCCGACATCGATATACAGAACCCTGGAACAAAAAGGCTTCAAGCAAACGTTGCCCAAGGTTATTTGGAAATCGACAACGAGGCCGAAGTCACTCCTCTCGCAATCCCAGCCGATTCAATTTTCACGGCTCCCAACGGAAACACTTACACCAACGGGGTCACTCTTGCAACCATTCCAGCCGGTGAAAAAGGATTCATTGCGGTCTATTCCACCACTACGGGGAAGAACCAAAACATCCCGGCCTTTATGGTATTCGATACGTTCGAAGGTCGTCCGGTAACAAACCCACAGCCATTCGTCACTGGAACCGATACGGAGAACGACGCACAGTATACAAGCCGACTCATTTTCCTAAAGACAAATAACACGTCCGAACAGGCGACACCAGCGGCAACCAAAGAGCTTTTGGAGTTTTATGCGGCGGCAAGGTTCTACGTCAATAACACGGAAAACAACCTCACCACACCGGTCCCGGTTCCTTCCTCTGGTTACGTTGCTGTCGTGCTTCTCCCGTCTGGGCCGGAAGCAGGGCCGGAAGAGATTCAGAACGCAATCAATATTCTTGCGAGCCGTTTCGAATTCGGGAACATTCTCAAAGTCTCGACGACAAATCACCCGATCATCCAAGGGGTCATTTACACCGGAACCTTCCCGCAAGCCTACACGGTCGCACCGGCACAGGCCGTCCAGGTCACGCTCACAGCGAACTTGTATGTATCTTTTTCCGTAGGCACAGCCGACGAGGAAAAACTTGTTCTTTCGGAATCTTTCGCCACAGCATTCGTCCAGAACCTAATTGATTTTTACGGTGGAGCCGCAGGGAATTACAACCTTACGTTCCAGGGAACAGGAAGTCCAGTCCCACCACCTGAAGGATCGACTCCGGCGGTCACAGCCTCACAAGGTCAGATTAAGATTGGTCCCGTGCTTGCCGTGGAACAAATCCGTTCGTTTATTTCAGACAATGATTCTATCGTTCCGAACCTAAATTATCTGGAATGCAACTCACTGGAAGCCGAAGTGGACCCGCTAGTTGCAGGACAACCTGCCGTCACTCTCGACATCGACGCACCAGCCGGCGGAACCGTGGCAGTCATTAACTTCGTAGAGGACGCACTTTTTACAGACGATACTTCCTGGTATGACAGATATGTGTTCCTTGACCCTGCACTCATTACGATCACGGTGACTGAGATATGATATACACCAGGAGAACATTCCAGCAATTGACCGCACCTGGTTATTTTGATTATTCCGCACAACAAACGGAGTATGATAAAAAATTCAATGAGTGGTTGAACAACATGACCGCAATCATCCAGGATAATATCAATCTTATGGACTCAATCTTTCGGTTGTGGGCAAGTCGTAGCTATGCATTAACGACTGTCACTATGACCCCCTGGATCAAATACCTACTAGTCCAGAACGGGATCGGCTGGTATAACGGGTTGTTATCCACTGCTATAAAACTACTTATTTATGTTACACGGTCGTATCCTAAGAGTGCGGTTCTGTGTTTCCAGCAGTATTTCACCTTTCTTTTGGATGTCGGTTGGATCACACAGGCCGGTCAGATCCTTTTCAGCTCTGCACAGCCTGCCATATTCTCGGAAACTTTTCTCATTTATTCGGATTCCGTCTCTCCTCCGAGCACACCGTCGCCTTCCACATACACCCCCCTTGCCTGGGCTGCTCCCAGTGGGTGGACGATCGGCGCGTCTAATGCGACGTATTACGCCAGAGGGTATATAAGTGGAGGAAACATCGTTTGGATGGCTCCCTTGTCAGTGAATACGGTTTTTCTCATGACTGACTATGCGATTATTGGCGACCTCCCAGGCTCAGCAACTACGGGGACTCTTGCCACCGTTGCCGATGATGGATCAGGTGACGTGAACGCGGTCTATTACTGGGACGGTGGGGCGTGGCGGAAGACCACAGGTGTGAACGCAAACCAAGGGCTTGTCATAGGACAAGTGCCTCCTGTCCCTGGTTCGTCTGTATGGACTCCAGAGTCCGACACGTATTCGTCAGGTGTCCAGCCGCCAGTGGATGGACCGTCCGAAGGTTACGGTTTTTATGGGATCTATGGTCAGTTGGAACTGAAGGCCAAGAGAATCGACATTCTCATAAACCTCACAGCCGACGGGGTCGCAAACCTAGGACTCATAATTTTTCTTTTTAGAAAAATCAAGCCAACGCTAAATTCTTTATATGTCAGCTATACTACACCAGATAACAGTGAGTATACGGAAATAGAAATCTTCGATTCAGGAGCCGTGTAATATGTCATTACCATCACCTAACCCAGCCTTACCAAGCTATCCCGCACCATATTTCTTAGACAACTCGTTTGTTCGTGGCGACCAGCAACGTGCAAACAACGGGTTCATCTGGAACAACTTAGAGGACTTGGATACGAGGATCACAGCGATCGAGGGTTCGGTCGTCAAGACAGCGATCGATTATGGAACTCCTCTTGCTGGGGTGGTTTATATTCCCGACGAGAGAGCAACGAACTTTACGTTCAATCCTGCATCACCTAGGGATTATTGGCCTGCAATCAATCTATCGGCAATAGATAACTACCAAGATTTTGTATCAATAGCAGAAGGCGGGATATATCCTAACGATTGGGTAAATTATTTAGAGGGTATCAACGCTAAGTATTTGCCTGGGGAATCTGGTGAAGTTGAATCGTTTGCAGTAACTATTTCAGGAGTAAACATAACTTTCCCGAATACGGTCTCAGCAAATGCAATGCTTGCGGCAATCGTAGAAGACGTTCGCACTGGCGGCTCTGAAGTTCACGATAGATTTGTGGAAGTTGGTGGGTCAAACTATGAGATCAGCACCATTAACTTATCGACCAGGGTGATGCAAACTAATACGTCTCCACCTTCAGGGAGCCAGACTCTCTACGTAAAACCTTACGGGACAAGCACCCCTGGAACTTGCCGAGTTTTTGCAATTAAGGGCGAAGCCATCATGGCTCCAAACGACCCCGATGGTTATTTTATTATGAACCTACGGACGAGAGGTCATTTCCAAAATCATCAACACGCTTCATATACGATAGGGCAATCTAATTCTATATCGGGCATGTCTGGTGCTATCGGGGACACTGCTGGTGTAACAGGGCCAGACCCAGGGATAGGCGGGAACGGTGCGTTAAGTGACGGCGCATTTACTGGGACACCACAAGGGACGTATTCAACTAATTTTAGGTCGGCCTATGGCGACCCACTCGTTCGTAAGATCACACACGGGCCGGCATATACACTCATTCCTTATATGTGGTGCGGAGGATAATCATGAAAAAATTACAGCTTTTAGAAATTACAACTATCGGACGACCTGAATTAAAAGACAAAGATGACAACATCATTCAAACGAAAGTCGATGAAGTTTCTCATGTCTTCGTAGAAAACGGGTTCACTTACGAGGAAGATTTATGTCTCTCTAAACTAGAACCAGAGACAACCGAAAAGATCATTCGTAAGAAAAACGGGGAGAAAGTTCCGACTCCATGGGAGATAAAAACGACCGGAGAAAAGGAAAATTACTACTTTGATCTTAGGTGCGGTGCATACAAAAAAGAATGCGACCGTATCGCAAAACAATTTCCAGACCGTATTTTCGTTGTAAAGATTATTGAGACCTGATAGAATCGTCCGAAAAGGAAACTTTATGAAAAAAATAATACTAGGTTTAGTCCTAACACTCATGAACTGCACAAATTCAGTTGGTCTTGACGTCCTCCAGATGGGAGGGATATCGCTAGATACCTCTGCGATTACGGAACTCGTCGCACCGACCGCAAAAAATCTCATCGCTGGTCTTACGCCAGAGGAAGCTGCGGGGGTCGTCGTCCTTGCGAACCTAGAAGAACCCGAACCAGAAGAACCGCCTCCACCTCCATGGCAACCAGAATCACGCTGGGTTTATATGTTTGGAGCCGATGGGAACTTAATTGTAGACGGGGACTTCCGATACGAGGAACGCGTTGCGGACGATATCCCATTTGAGCTACGTCTAAGAATGTATATTTTGCAAGCCGAGCAAATGAATCGAACTGTTGATAAAGGCGGCGATCCTCGCTGTTGGTGCACTGTTCGGCACGGTGGTCCAGGCGGTGGGATATAAGTGGCGGAAGGATTTAACAAGATTTTTTCATTCGAGAACATTGCGAAACTTGTCGTTTTGGCCTTTACTGTCTCTGGACTTTATTTCAAATTAGAGTCCAGAATAGTGATCCTAGAAGAAAGGTCGAGTCAGATGGTAGAGATTAAAGACGACATCAAAGAAATAAAACAAGATATTAAACGAATTTTTGTAAGTGGGAAAGTAAAATAATCATGGGTCTTGCTCTCCAGAAAGATACTATTGCTGAACGTATAAACTTCCTCCACGGCAAGGTTATACACCACAAAAAAATGACTCTTGAAGCCATGATGGAATGTGGACGTTTATTGATTTCGGAAAAGCATAAGCGAACTGGTCAATTTCTATGGTGGCTAGAGAAGAATGTAAATTTTTCAGAAAGAACAGCTCATAAATATATGAGAGTCTACCGGCTTCATAAACAGGGTTATTGGGATAAAGATGACACTGTGGCGAACAACTTAGCAAGAAATGCAGAACCTCAAACTTTTGCTCAATGTGTCACGCAAAGCAGAGCCGAAGAAATTTCATTGAAACACGGGATTAAAATGACTACTGCGAAAACAATAGTCAAGGCCATGGATAAAATTCCAGAAGCCGCGCCAATCATTCAAATCATAAATTCCCTTTCCGAAGAACAGAAAACAAAACTCAGGATCAAATTATTCGAAGCCATGGAAAGATCCTATGATCTTGGGAGAAGAAACAAGATTCTCCCGATTTCAGAAAAAAGAGATTACTTTGAAAAATTACTTGGAGTAATTGAAAAATGAAACTATCCGAAAATTTTACATTGGATGAACTCACTCGCTCGACAACTGCCGATCGGCTTGGTCTCGACAACACACCATCTGACGAGGTGACAGAGAACCTCAAACGACTTGCGAACCTAATCTTGCAACCGTTACGAGATCATCTTGGGCGACCAATCACAATCAATTCGGCTTATCGGTCTCCCAGAGTCAACGCTTCCGTTGGTGGTTCCCCTCGTTCACAACACATGTTAGGCGAGGCCGCAGATATTCGAGTGGCGAACTTGGAAGTCACGGAACTTGTCGAGATCATAAAAGACCTTGGGCTTCCGTATCACCAACTAATCAATGAGTTCGATTCGTGGGTTCATGTATCGGTTGCGCCAAAAGGCGAGAAGCCGAAAAAACAAGTATTACATTTTAAGAAGGAAAAGAAATGACAGAAAAAAGACCGTTCTTACGAGAAACAAACATTTGGCGATTACTTGGGCTTGGAGTCGCATTCATTGGCATATTGTTTGCCGTCCTATTTCCTGAACTTTTAGTTTACGATAACCATGGAATCAGAATCTCACTTGGTGTCGTCGTCATGACTCTCGGATTCCTTGGGTTCTATCCGACTCTTAAAGAAGCGTTGGCAAAAAAGGCAGGTAAGTGATGGGTATCCTTGAACTTATCGCAGCTTGGTCGAAAACTTGGAAGGGGATTGCCACAGGGCTTGTCATCCTTCTTGTCCTTTTGTATGCAATTTTTTACGTTATCAATTCCGAAATTGGAGAATCTCAAAATGAACTTATCGACATTAAAGAAAGCACTGTTCCTAAGCCTTCTGATTTTGACGACCTTTGCCGGGTGTCAAACGAAGGCAAACCATGCCCGAAACTTAGTAAACCAAAGCTGTTCTGACTTAGGGATTCCCACGGAACTCGTCGTCCGAGGGAATGAAAAAATCGATTTTCAGGGACGAGAATTTGTCCTACGGCTAAGATATAATTATTCCCTGTCCTATTCTAAAAAACTGACAGAGTGTATCTCCGCCTACCAATGCTCGCAGAAACAAACCGACCGACTGTTCGAGTGCCAGAAAGAAAGATCCTTTTTCGCTGAACTCGTATTTGGTCGGTCGTCGTGCTCGCTTCCTGAAATTGATTGTTAACCCCTTCGCCCTGGTATCTGCCAGGGTTATGTCTCCCGCCAAACAAAATATTTTAAAATAAAGTAAAATATTTTACTTTACATAATCCAGGCAATCGTATATGGTTCCTGGTATGGAAAGACAAGAATATAAACTAGACGAGCAAGGTGTGGTAGAACTAGGCCATTTGTATTACGGATACTATCTGGCAACAAAAGATCACAAGAAATCAATGGAGTTTATAAAGTCTTACGGCTTCAATGCAATTGACATTTTGCGTGTTAGGCACTGGGTGAAACAAGCGATGAAAAAGGATAAGGTGAAGGGATGACTAGATTAGAAAAAGCCACAGAATTGTCAAAAGACTGGGGAGGTATTCATTACCCTGAAGATATATTAATTCTAAAACAGAACGAAAATATATCTAAGTTAGACGACATAGTTGTAAATATTTTATGGTCTGCTTGGTCTGCCGTAAAATTTGCAAGCTGGTTGACTGTGAACCCTAATGACGGTGATTTTTTATGGGGATTCGCATGTTCCGAATATGTAGAAGATAATTTTTTGCTTGGGAATTACGAGTGGTAATAAAGGAGACAGCACAATGAACAACTTCCACAACCAACTTACACAAGCAAACGAAACATACGATGGTAAGCCATACAAAGAAAAACCGACGTATATCACTCCTGGGCTCACAGAGGCGGAGAGGAAATCGATTCGAGAACGATACAGTCGTGAACACATGGCACGGATGAAAGCAACCATTGACTACACACGAAACAAAATGGGGGATATGGGGATATGAACGAGGCAGCAATCCTAAAGGCCGAAAAGATCGGTAAGGAAAAAGGATGCGCTGGAGCCGACTTGAATAATTTTCTTCAAGGTTTTTCCGAAGGATATAACAGTTTCAGGAAAACGATGAAGGGCGTCGAGGCACACGAAGAAGGATATGACGAGGGCAAAAGAGAGTCCGTTCGTCTGGAATCTATGCGGATCAAACGCAAATCAGAGGCGTTGAAAAAGGAAGAGGGAACAAAATGAACACCACGGAATTCACACACTCGCAAGGCGACGCACTAAGGACGGTTCAGGTGATAATAGATGCTCACGAAAAAAGGGATCTCCCGGTATTAGAAGTATCCGACCTCGTCAATCTCGCAAAGTGTTTCATCGAACTCGAAAACACGATCAAGGCTGTAAGAGAAATGGTGAAAGACAGATGACCCCGTCAGCTACGTTACCAAAACTAGGGGAGTGGTGGAAAGAACCAAAAGTAAACGAGTATTCGTATGCCGAGGTTGTGGATATCACAGGCTTTGGTGAAATCAAAATCAGAAGTCTTGCGAAAGAAGGTAAGATCAAAAGAACTAGACACGGCTTCTACGACAAGGCATCGGTGGACGCTTATCAAAAAGATAGGGAAGAACGTCTTGCAGTAACACCTAATAAGACGATTAAAAAAGGAGGCGGGTATGCCTAGGTATAGAAGTAAAATATCAAATCCGAATGCAGGGCTTAGTTGCCTGTCACCTGACTTTGATGGGGATTGGGATATGTCAGACGAGGAACTTAAGGAAGAACAAGAGGCAGAGGCCGCAGATTATTATGAAGAGAGGAATGGGGTATGAGTGATAAAGATTACGAACCGTTTGGAGAAGAATGGGAAAAAGAAGTTATGAAGTGGAACAAAAAACATATAATCGAGCAATACAAAAACCGTGCGAAGGAATGTAGCCGATTAGAGCAAATTATAAAAGAGTTAAAAAGCCGGGATAACCACACATGAACGGACTACACACAGAATACAGTAACCTAACCCCATACCATATTCAATGGTTGGATGGATGCGGGAAACTATGGAAAAGTGGGGCACCATTCTCCGAAGGCCCGCCCCACTTGCAATTTGTCCAATTCGGTTTCGAAGATGAAGAATGGAAATTTATGATAGGGCATCCAGGAACCCACTGTCCTACAGGAGACGCATTCTGCCAGGGTATAGCTGAGATACTAGGGATTGAATATGTGCCTGAAGGTAACGATCAAAACGATCACACGGAATCACATGTAAAACCAGCAAAAGGTAT
>Ga0181339_1000050_pt1 | contig 44023 bp, 54 predicted proteins | sample Sp13VDMM110DD_FD_130101 | JGI IMG/M metagenome (GOLD analysis project Ga0181339, IMG submission 130101) | Freshwater viral communities from Lake Michigan, USA - Sp13.VD.MM110.D.D | ecosystem: Environmental > Aquatic > Freshwater > Lake | place: USA: Michigan | collected 2013-04-23 | reverse complement strand
GACATTTGCCAAGTACTTTGATGATGTTATTTATGCAGAGAAGGTAAATGGCAAGCACAAATTTGCTAGTAGTAGCACCTACTCTAACTCAATTGTTCTTGGTAGCCGGAGCGGCAAAGAGCTAGAGTCCAAAGATAGCTCCGGTTCAATCTTGGAGTTATTCAAATGAAGAAACGACAAAGTCCTGATGCTGTTGCTAAGATAGATCCATCCATCAAACCTGCTCCACTGCGAACCAGTTTGCTGTCAGAAGCAGCTGCTACTATCAGTGGCCCTCGCGAGCAAGAGTACGGCGGCAAGTTGCAGAACTTTACGCAGATTGCAATGCTGTTCCAAGGAACACTAGCTACCAAGCTACAACCTGGAGCTCACATCACACCAGAAGATGTAGCACTGCTGATGATGCAAGTTAAAATTGCACGACTTGCTAAGTCTCCTGACCACAAAGATTCCATCTTGGATGTTGCTGGCTATGCTGGCTGCTACGATGAACTTCAATTGCAACGTGATGCTGATACTGCATTGCTCGGTGCTACTATTGATCCTCGTGCACGTCCAAAGAAATTAGTAGCAGGTTAACTGCTGCCAATCCGCGGAGTGCCGGGCTGATTGCAGCAAGCACCAATTTGTTTATTAACATTCATTCCATTATCATTAAGGAAAATTCTCATGAGTAACACTGACAACGAAGCCAAGTTTGCAAATCTTGATGAACTGTTCGCAGGTAGTCTTGATGACATTGCAGACCTTCCCAGTTTCGAGACACCTCCCAAGGGTGCTTACATTCTCGACGTGTCCATGAGCACGAAAGAGATCAACAAGAAACCAGCAGTCTCTGCTGACTTCACTGTTGTTGAAACTGTGGAACTGGAAGATGCAGACGACAAGGAAGTAGCAGTTGGTACCAAGTTCAACATCGCTTTCATTCTGGGGAATAATATCTCCGAAGGTAAGCTGAAGCAGTTCTTGGCACCCTTTGCTGAGCACTACGGCACTCGTAGCATCCAGGAACTGGTGCGCGACAAGGTGCAGAACTGCCGCATTGCTGCTACTATGAAGCATCGTGCTGACAAAGATGACAAAGAGAAAGTCTACCCTGACATTCGCAATGTCTCTGTTGCATAAGTAGCAAGTTAGCGGTGTAGTGGTTTGTGTTAGGACTACCCTTCGGGCAAGCTACTGGGGTTGATCGTACCAGTTCCGAATAGATCACTTAATAACTCTCAGACACGCAAGGAAATATCATGGCTAAGTTTCGTTATTACATCATCGTCCCCATTGAAGAGTTCTCTGCAGTGACTGGAACTAATGACAAGAAGGTAGCTGATGCGGCAGGTCAGCAGCATGGAGTAGCTGTGATTGACACTGAGACTAACATGGAAACCAGTCGCAACAATCCAGTAGAGATTGCAGAAGAAGAAGGCTACCAGCTGTCATGAGTGCTACTCGCCGTCCTGATGAGGACTTTGCTGCATTCAAAGCACGGCAGAAAGCTGAAGCTAAGAGAGCTAAGCTGTCTCCGTACATGTGCAGGGATGCTGCCGACAACTACAAGAAACTCCCGACAGGTCAGTTAGTTTCTGACGAGGGAATTACTCGTGGCAGGGCGAGGACAATGAAGTACAAAGCAGCAAGTGCTATTGCTAAGAAGGATAAGAAATGAACCGTCGTGGATTCCTTCATGGAATTCTTGCTACGGCGATGGCTCCGGCCATTGTTCGTAGTGAGAGCCTCATGAAAATAGTAGTACCAAGTCAGGAGATTATCTTAATAGATAAGATGGCTGCGCTACATGCTGCTGATATAGAACGTGCTATATTCTATGGCAACTCTGCAATCATTCCAGAAGAGCTAGCTCGTAAGAGTTTTGCTGCTTTGATAACTAGACTCATGCCAAATGGAGACGCTCCTTTGTTTAACTTGCAACGTGGTATCTACGTACCTAGAGTAGAAGAATGACAACTAGACTCCTACACTTGGGTACTGCTGGTGAAGAAGAATACAGCTGGCGCTTGAACAATGCAGCAGCTGGCCAGCAAGTAGCATGGAAGCAGCGACTCTCGCTGCCAAGTACTATTGCCGAACTGGAGTTCCAGTGCAAGGCTCATAAGATTGATGGTGTCGTTTGCACTAGTCAGCCCTTCCTTGAGAAGCTGTTGCTTGCTCAGTCAGACTTCACTATGCCTACGAAGAAGGTGGGAGTTACTCTTGATGACTATCAAGGAAGTATTCTCAAGACTCCCCGCGAAGGGATAGAAGTTGTATTTCTGAATCCCCTCAGGAATCTGGTAACACAAGCACATGCTACACCAGCAGCGAAGCGATTCATTAGCAAACTAACACAGCCGCATAAATGGTGGAAGCAGACGCCATTCACTTGGGAGCTGTACAACATAGCAACAGTTGCTGAGCGATATGATTACTGGTTTGCCAAAGCTGCTATCATTAGTATCGACATTGAAACTATTAGGGATGACCCGCTGCGCCGCATTAGCTGTGTTGGATTCAGCGCTTATTTTCCCCATACTAATACTAGTGAATGCATAGTTATCCCTGTCAATGACATGATGCAGCACCATTGGATACAAAAATTCTGCTCACTGCCTCAAGGAAAGATCTTTCAAAATGGGCTTTATGACAACTTGTATCTCTTGCGTTGGAATATTATTGTCCACAATTGGCTACATGATACTCAGCATATGTTTCATAGTTGGTACTCTGAGTATCCTAAGCGCCTTGATTTTATTACTGCCTACTGTGTACGCGATGTGCGCTATTGGAAAGACGATGGCAAGACTGGTAGCTTAGAAGACTACTACCGTTACAATGCTAAAGACTGCTGGGCCACATTGAATAGCTACTTATCCATGCTTAGCGAAGTTCCTGAGTATGTCTTTAACAACTATGTTGCTGAGTTTCCTCTTGTCTTTCCTTGCCTTACTTGTGAACTTGAAGGTATCAAGGTAGATATGGAGCGACTGGCTACTGTGAAGCTAGCGAAAGAGAATGAAGTAGAACAAAAAACTATTGACTTCCAGACTATGATTGCAGCTCCAGGCTTCAATGTCAACAGCTCACAGCAAGTTAAGAAACTCTTTACTGTTCTTGGGGTTGGTAGCTTGCCAGATACTGCAGCTGCTAGCATGTTGAAAGCTCAGGCAAGTACTGCCTTTAACGGGAGAATCTTAGGTGAAGTCACAGCAATACGTAAAGCTCGAAAGCTTGTCAGCACTTACTTCAAACCAGAAAAATTCTGGAATGGACGATGCTACTACAAGCTCAATCCAGCCGGTACAGATACTGGTAGGCTCGCAAGCAGCGAGTCTAGTTTCTGGTGTGGACTTCAAATACAGAACATCCCACGAGGGGATGCTGTTAAACAATTTCTGGTGTCAGATACCGGATGGCTACTCGCTGAAATTGACAAGGCTCAATCCGAAGCTCGCTGTGTTGGATATCTATCAGGAGAAGAAGCCCTCATTGAACTGGTGGAAAGTCCTCACGATTACCATAGTTGGAATGCTGCTGCTTTCTTTGGCATTGATTATGACAAAATCTACGACGAAGCCAATGGAAAGCAGCTCGACAAAGTTATCCGTGATTTAGCTAAGCGTACCAATCACGGGGCTAATTACAACATGGGTGCATGGATGATGCTTAACACCATGGGCCCTAAGAATGTGAGTATTGCTAAGATCAAGCTAAAGCTGCGGAAGTCTTTGATAGACGTCTGCCAGTTCTTGCTAGACCGCTACAGTGCTACCTACCCACGAGTCAAAGGTGCTTGGTACGATAGCATCATCAAGGAAGTGGAAGTAACAGGTCGTCTTACTAGCGCACTTGGCTGGGTTCGTATTATCTTCGGTAAGCCTAACAAGATGAACAAGCTGGCACTGAATGCAGCAGTAGCACACCCACCACAGAATTTGTCAGTTGCTCTTATCAACCTAGAGTTCTATAATATTTGGAGAAGTCAGATTCATGGAAACTACTACAAGCTCGCAACAGAGGAAATTCAGCGCGGATGGTTTACAGCGAGAGATAGGATTGTACAGCAGCGAGTTCTTAAAGACATTGACCTCAGAGGAATTGTCAGAATCAAAGCCCAGATCCACGATTCCAATTTCTTCCAGTACCGTGATGGAGAAGCGTATAAGCATATTCCAGAACTCATACGTTCTGAGTTCATGGACACAAGGATTTCTGTGCGGGATTCTACTGGCGTCAGCCGTAGTATGTTTATCCCAAGTGATATATCTGCTGGTAAAGTACGGTGGAGTGAATTGAAATGATTGAACGAGCAACTCCTTTGGAGCACTGGCCTGATAGAACTAAGCACAGCCCAGTTCAGCGATTACAGCAGCGTCAGTGGCAAGCACTAGGTACGCTGTATCGCACTCGTGCTAATTTGTACTTCGCTCGCGGCTGCACTGCTTACAAAGAAGAGTGGATTCAAATAGACCAAATGGTACGATTGATAGATACTATGATTGACCGCAATCTTGCAGCACAGCGCACACTCCCAAGCAAGAAGAATAAGAAACTGGGATTAGTACCATGAGACGTACTCCTGCTAATCCTACGTACCAGTTCACAGTACCAGAACACATTCCATTGTCTCAGCACGTGGGACAGATCATGGTGCTAGGACAATTTCCGAATCAACAGAGAATAGAAGTGACATATATTAATAAGAAGACACGACAGCTGCACTATAAGATACTCACAAAGAACTAAGAACTAATAGACCTATAACTTTGGAGAAGGCGGTGAGCCATGCGAACAACAAAGACTTATTCAGTCTGTACTTTGATTATGTCAAGGACACAGAGAGCCCAACAATCTACCATCGTTGGAGTCTCATAGCAGCAGTAGGTGCGTTGATGGGGAGAAAGTTTTGGATGCCGTTCGGCAGCAACAGAATCTTCCCTAATCAGTATGTCATGCTGATAGGTAATCCTGGAGCACGGAAATCCAGTGCTATCAAGACTAGTCGGAGACTGCTTAGCTCTGCTGGTTACGATACTTTTGCTGCTGAGAAAACAACCAAGGAGAAGTTTCTCCTAGACTTAGAAGGAGCTGATGATGACACTGAGAACATGGGAAGAGGATCGGCTAATAGAACTAGAACACTCAATGCTAATGATGTTCTCAAGTCTCTTGAGTTCGGAACAAGCGACAGTAGCCATGACGGGATTCCGAGAGAAATCTTTATCACTGCAGATGAGTTCAACGAGTTTGCCGGCAGCGGAAATCTTGATTTCCTTTCTATGCTTGGACAGCTCTGGGACTGGGATGATGAGAGCGCTACTTATAAGCATCGCTTTAAAAATTCCAAATCTATCAGTATCTATCAACCTACCATCAGCCTTATATCTGGAAACACCCATGCCGGATTTCAGTTGGCGTTTCCAGCAGCAGCAATTGGACAAGGATTTCTGTCGCGCCTTATCCTCGTTTATTCAGAACCTAGTGGTAGAAAGATTACATTTCCTACAGTCCCAGATGAGCGAACTGCAGTTGCAATTGGCGAGAAGTTACATGCGATAAAGGAGAAAGTGAACGGCGCTGCTACTCTCAGTCAGGATGCTAAGCAAGCGCTAGATACCATCTACCGGACATGGAAAGATCTAGAGGACTACCGCTTCAAGAGTTACAGCACTCGTCGACAGACTCACTTGTATAAACTTTGTCTGATTACTGCCGCGATGCGAGTCAGCACTGAGATAACTAAGGAAGATGTAGTACTAGCGAACACCATACTTACTTGGACTGAGAAAGATATGGACAAGGCGCTAGGCGAGTTTGGTAAGAACAGGAACTCAGAAGCAGTGCAGACAATTATGAGTGCCTTGCTTGGAAGTTCTGAGCCGCTTGGATTTGAGAAACTTTTCAGCTTGGTGCGCCGTGATATTGACGGCAGGGACAAGTTACCTGAGATACTGAACGGCTTGGAAGCTGCTGGTAAGATTAAGCATCTTAAGGAGCAGAAGAAGTTCGTACCAATTCAGCAAGCTCCCGATGAAACAGCACGACATGTTAATTTCAACTTGCTAGTAGAAAGTAAACCATCATGACAGTTCAAGTAGTTAACTACACAAATTTAAGACTTAATTACCATGAGAAAGTAACAGAAGAGCCTGCTATTATTATCAGTATTATTGGCGATGCTGATGTAGCAGCCTTCAAGAAATTAGTGCAGCAAGGTAGTAACCTTGAGCCTAATATAGGTCCAGCCATGAAAGAACTGGCAGACTTAGTGACAGTAGGAAAGATTCAACAACCTTACAGGAGTAGATCAGAATGATTCATTGCAACACAGACCTCACAGAAACTACCCAGTTTCAAACTACTGTCTTCCCCGGTGGACATGTAGAAACCATTGCAGTTACTTACGAAGAATTCGTATGCAACTTGGTTAAAGAAATGGGCGGTCGTGACAACAATCTTGCTCATATGGTTCTCGGCATTGCTGGAGAAGCTGGTGAGATTGTCGATGCTATCAAGAAGAAAGTCATCTATGACAAGCCACTTGATATAGATAACATCATTGAAGAACTCGGTGACTTGGAGTTCTATATGGCAGGTATGCGTCAGTTGCTGGGAGTGAGCAGGAAAGAAGTACTCGCTGCTAATGTAGCTAAGCTAGGCAAGCGATACGCTGATGGCTACAGCGATGCTGCTGCTATTGCTCGCGCTGATAAGCGACAGGAACAAGCTGCTGAAGCTACTGACGTGTACGCGCGCACGTTAAAACAACAAGGCAAAGCCACTGCTATCAATCTGCCAGCCGCAGCAGTTGCTGGAACTGACGACATGGCAGGACTGAGCAAAGCAGCAGTTAAGGCACTGGATTCTCTGGAGCCGACAATTCAGGTGGGACCTGGGACTGATAATCTTCCAGACCCACTCCACCCATAATCTCACTCAGTCGTTGCCCGTAAGTACTAGTCATCTTACTGCGCATCTTTTCAACGGTGCTGATGTTAGCATCTTTTGCCCATCGCTGCATCGCACCGTTGAAATTCTCTACTCTCCCACCAGCTCGCGCATAATCTAGCATGAATTTATCCATTACATCATCTGGTGGAAACTCATTCTTGTACAAGTAGCTCTTGACCTTCTCGCCAAGGAAACTCATACGCTCTTGGTCTGCTGCTTGATAAGCCTTCACTCGATACATGTTATTCAGTGCTACGGCTTCATCCATAGGCTTAGCGCCCATCATCCTAGCAGCACTACTAACCATGTTAAAATCATTGCTAGCAGAAATCAAACTACCTTTGCTAGTCGTGGCTTGTCCGTTCAGCACCTGAGCAAAACCAGCCAGTGGCCTATTGATACCATTGTGCTCCAAGCCTTGCAACAGCGTCTGACTTACATCAGCTCCAGACACCAGCTTACCACCAACATCCATGAAGTTTTTAACTACTCTCATGCTAGCATCAATTGCTGGAATATCAGCAGGACTGATAGGGAGAATACTGGCATGGCGTGGATTGATATCACCACGAGTGTACAGTGCTGGCCAAGAGTTACCAAATGCAGGGAATGCACTAGCAGTTCCATACATCAGCCAGTCTCCCATCTCCTTGCCCATTAACTGCGGTGCAATGCTATAAGCATCATAGTGCCCTTGGTTAATACTAGCATTGCCAATTATGTGAGTATTGACTGCCTCAAAGAATGGAGTTCCGTTGAGTCCGAAAGTTCCGGCCTGCATTCCAAACAATGTTGCAACTGCTCGCTTGTCTTTGTTCTCGACATGCCTGAGTAACTGCTGCATAAGGTTGAAGCTGTATGTCTGGAACAGTGAAACTGCTGACCCAAGGACACCTTGAAAAACAATCGGCCGTTGGCTGCTGATGTAATTGCCTTGCACTCGGTTGGTGAACACTGACATGTAGGCATTCTGTTCTTTCAGTGAGAGTTTACCTGCTTCTACCAGTGGATCAGACAACTGCCGCATCACATCAGCACTGATGAATCGCGTCATCTGTTCTGCTTGCTCATTCAAAGTAAGTTTTGCACCCATCTCAAATGCATTATTTACTTTGTCGCTGAAGACTTTAAAGTCAGCTCGCATTGCTAGGTTATCCAGCATGGAGTGCAGCTGACCAAGAGTATCTTTCACGTCACCATTAGCCATGTACCTAGCTAGCAGTACATCCTTCTCAGGGCCAAAGAAGTTACTAACAGCATTAGCAATCAACTTAGTTGTGCTAGGCACAGCAAGTCCACCAGCACCTGGGATCTTGATGCTAGTAAGCTCGCTTAGTTTCCCAAGCAGCGCGGGGTCACTCCCCATAAGGTTCCTGATGCTAGCAAGTTCAGTGCCGAGCATCATAGGAGTGCTAACAACGTTGACGATACTGTTGAAGAAGTCAAGACGCAGAACAGTATTAGCAAGGAAAGCATTCGCTTTACTCACATACTCTTTCACAATGTTCCTGTCACGAGGAACGTTAGCAGCAAAGAAATCTTCCTGAGAACTATACACTCCTTTGATGCCCATCTTTTCCATCTGAGCATTAGCCTGTGTCCAAGTAATCATACCTTTCTGAGCATCACCAAAGACGCTACTAACAGCTTGGTAGGCACGGGTTCCCAGCGCATCGACAAACTCATTAGCTTGATGCAGGAAGGTATACTCACTGCGCTTGCTAACATCTAGTGCAGTCTTGACATAATCATCAATAGGATTGGCAATTTCAGTTTTAGTTTTTCTGAGTGTTCCCGCGAACTGGCTGGTAGCAACGTCAGCGTAAGACTCACCTAACTTTCTCAACTCTGCTACTTGCTGAGCATAGTAAGTTTCAACGGAGTCCCGTACCAGCCTGCCAGCTTGATTCTGATGCCAACGAAGATAATCCTCGATTAGGTTCTCAGGACGCACCTCAGGCTGGAAGTTACTGAGCGCACCACTACGCTTAAGCTCTGAGTTAATCCTAGGCTCATTGATAGTCAGATCAAAATCGTAGTCACCTTTGGCTTTGAAGAACTTCTCAGTATCTTGCTTAGTGATGACGTCAAAGTTCTGACGATCGACGCTAGCAATTCTCTTACTAAGTTCATCAGCATTCCTACCAAATACCATTGATACTTCACTAGTTCCAAACGCCTTACCTTGCACTGGTCGCACGAATGCAAAGTGCTGAAAGTACGTAGTATCAATCGGTGGAACATAGACAACATCAGGGTCAATGTTAGATTGAAAGCCTTTAGCATTGTTCAGAACTGTTCGTTTGTTCAGTCTGTCACTGTTGAGGCTGGTGTGAGTTTTGAGAAACTCGACAGCTGTATCACTCTCGACATCAATCATAGCACGCTTGCCATTGCCAGTAGCATCATCAAGAGCTGCTTTGTACTTGACAGGATCGTTCTCAACTGCTTTCAATTCTTTCAAGATCAGCTGCTTAGGAGTCAGTGAACTCCAGACATATTTGTCCTCACTGCTACGAAGCAGGTTGGTAAGAATACCAAGTTCTGCTGCAGCTTCTGGGTCAGCTCGCAGCTTGATGCTAACGCTACCCATAGCAGTGACAACAGTATCAACCTCTTCCTGAATCCATTTGTGTGTATGCTTGCCAGTATCTTGCGCCCACAGCTTAAGAGTTTCTCCATAGTTAGCATTGGCACTTCCAAAGGTACTAGCACCAACACCTGTGGAGTCAGCAAGTTTAGCAGCATCCTGAGATAGATCAATTAGCTGACCAGCCCGCTCACTCCCAAGAACTGCCGTAGCTGCGTTCCTGTTGAGCATTACAGCTTCTCGTACTCGCATACCCCAGGCAAGTTCACCAGTTACAAACTGGCCACCACTAGCAGCTACGGATTCTTGAATCAAGTTCCGCTTCTGCTGCCAAGTCATTTCAGGAGTGATAAGATCGAGTTCGCGGAATTGTTGTGGCCGAGAGAACTCAGCTATCAGATTCTCCCGACGAGTGTAGCTATTGAGATCGAGTGCAATACCTTGCTGCGGATCAATTCTCTTGCTGCCAATATCCAGCGTACCCGCCATGGATTCTTTGAACCTGCTAGCTACAGCATTCTCTAGCCACTGAGCATCTACGTTCAACTGGTAAGCAACAGCACGAACATCAAGTTCTTTGCCCGCTTCTGCTGCTTCCATGAAAAGACGCTGAGCTTCTGAAAGTTTCGCAGACTTGATAACATCAACTAAGCCAATCTCGTCAGCAGTTCCAAGAACCCTGTCACCAGAAGTGATGAGCGGACTAGCATCTGAGCCATCTTCACTACCCGTCAGTGTTCTAGTACGGAGACGATCCATGAGTGAGAAGTCAGTGACGTCAATAGTGTCTGGCAAGTCTTTGTCAGCCAGCTTACTTGCCCATGCATGACGAGCAGTAAAATACTCAGTATCGCCATCAGGACGAAACTTCTTCATATCAATGACTTTAGTTCCAGCTTGCGTAGGCAAGTAGACAGCATCTTTCTTGAGAGCACTGGCATCTAGTGACTTGCCCTTAGCAAGGCGATCAGCGGCAGTAAGAACTGTGTTCTCAGTAATAGCACCTGTGCGGGTATTGATGAAACGACTAGAACCGTAGACAGGATCATCTACTCGCTTCCAGAGTGCGCTACTATCATTGACACGCAGAGTTCCATCTGGCATAAAGGCTACATCCTTGCCAGACTTCCACGCTTCTGACAAATTCTTAAATCCGTTGTCACCTTCACGACCAATGTATGCAGCATCTTTGAAAGATTGCAGCCGTTGCTCGTTGCTGCCAAGAAAGACGTACGGCTTTTTGTAAGCATTCTCAGCAAAGGGAGAATTGCTACGGATAGCTTTCTCCCAATCAGTAATGTTCTCAATCTTAGCCAGATCTTCAGCACTCATAGCTTTCTTGAAGTACCACAGATCCTGACCAGCTACCATTGGTTCATCAACAGCAGCACGAACTGCTTTCAACTCAAAGAGAATATCTCCGAGTTGATCTTTGATCTGAGTAGGAGTAGCACCAGTATCTCGCAGTTTGACAAAGCGATCAAGAGCAAAATGAGCAAAACTCTGAGTAACAGTGCTGTCAGGACTGAGTTGCTGCAAGGTAGTCTCAAAGTCTAGCAAGCTGCTACGCTTAGTGCCTTCTAAGGTGTTTCCCAAAATCTTGCTGATATCCACTTTCCTGACAGCAGGACCAGCAGCAAGATGAAAGCTAAGTTCCAAGATCTTATCAGCTGGTAGTACATCCTTAGGCAGATCAACTAGTGAGTTAACGATAGCAAAAGCCTTATCGCCAACGTCCAGAGAAACGCCGTCCAGACTACTAGCATAATCATAATTCCTTTGTTTGCTGTCAATAGCTTTAACAGCGCTCTTAAAACTCTTGTTAAGTATGAGCCCATCGATACTTCCTCCAATGACACCACCAAATGCAGCGCCCATCAGAGCAGTTTTACCAATGTCCCACCAGCTATCGTCAGCTAGTAATGGGGACTGCTTCATAGTGAGAGCCACGCCAGTTTCAAAAGCTGCGGCGGTAAGTGTTTGATCTGCAAACCCCCAACCAATAGCTGCGAGTTTGTTCTTGTTGATACGAGAGAAAACAGTTCCTCCCTCAGCAGCTAGTTCTACTAGTGCTGCATCTAATGCTTCAGCTTGTTTTGTCCTAGCAAAGCCAAGAGCACGGCCAAAAGCACCAGCACCACTGCCAGCTCTTGCCATGTTCAAGCCCTTAACAGCAGCGGTGCCAGGAATGAAACTGCTACCAATGAAGCCAACTACATCTACAGCAGTCTCATTCTGCTTATAGTACTCTGCCCAATTGGTGTCAATTTCTTGCAGCTTCTTGTATGTATCAATTTCTTCAACACTGCCACCAAGAAGATTAATGCCAGCTGCTGCTGTATTGTAGATGCTGCCAAGTCCACTGAGTACTGCCGCACCAGTTCCATAAGTGAGAGCGTCTCCAGCTTGCTCAAAAATAGTCTGTCCACCAGCCTGTACGCTAGTGGTATCAGCAGCAGTTGCCATTGCAGAATTAAAGAGACTCATGTTATTCTTTCCACTGAATTGCTTGAGTGCTAGCAGGATAGCGCATTGGAGTCTTGACAGATTCAAAGCGACGATCAAATGCAACTCGCTTAACTAGCAAGTTTTCTACTTGAGTTGGATTACCCAAATCAACTGGCATTGTAGAGAAGTCAGTATCTTTGATACGAACTGCGTAAGTTTTCTCAGGCCTGCTCATGCCAAACAGAGAGTACTGTGTCAGTTCCGCTTGCTTCGCTGTAGTAATCCGATAGTAGTCACTGAGTTCTTTAGCAGCCGCTGCTACTGTCATGGTTCCCTGTGCTACTGATTGAGCAAATCGTTGAACAATATATTGCTCGTCCACTTGTGCCATCATTGGCTCAGTGCCTTTGGGACCGTACTTGTTAATCCAAGCAGCTAGTGCATTGGTCTGCAACTCAGGCAACTTGCTCATTGTGCCATAATCTAACTTGTATGGGTTGTACTGAGTAGCAAGCCGCATATCACTGTTAGCTTGAGCTTCATACTGAGTCTGCAATTTATTCAGTTCTTCTGGTAGTTGCTTCTTGGGATCGTACTTTTGCTTGAGTTTCTCAGCAGTCAGTTGCTCTTGCTGCACAACAGTGCCAGCAGCCCCCGCAGTACCTCGAACCCAATGAACAACAGTAGCTCCGCCACCAGCTGCTACTTTATCTTGATTGCCATCATTGTACAGTAGTTCAAAACTCTCAGCAAAATTCTTACCAAACTTTCCGCTAGTTGCAGCACTAAGCAGCACTTCTTTCTTAGCAGATGGAAGCTGCTTGAATTGAGCTACGCTAGCAATTGGATTACCACCAGCTGCTACTAGCACCTTGTTAACCCCTGCCAAGGATTCTTCCTCAGCTCTGGCTGCTTTAGCTTTGTCAGTTTCTCCTGCTGTCTCACTGACAGTCTGACGAGAGAGCTGCAGTGCTTGTCCTTGCAAGCCAATCTTCTGACCTAGGAGTTGCATAGAAGTTAACGCATCCCTAGCTTCAGCTCCGGCAGTTTCTAGTTTCACACGGCCAGCAGCTTCAGCAGCGTCAGCTGCAACACGAGTAGCAGTAGCTTTGCCTTGTTGTAGAATCAAGTCAGCATCCATGCTAGAACTAATCTGCTGCTGAGTGTTAGCAATGCTTGCCCTGCTAGCAAATGCTTGCTGAGCATTCTTTTGAGTACTAACAACTCCATTGTATTGCTCTACCATTCCTGGCAAACGAGTCTGATTAATCAGCCACTCAAGTGGGTTGTCAAAGAAACCAACAGACATGCGAGCATCAATCTCAGGCTTCATAGCTGCTAGCTGTGCATCAGTCTTGTTCACTATATCCATTGCTTGCATCATTGCATTCTCATTAGCATCTGGATTGAGGTTAGCAGCAGTAAGAATCTGTGCCCTTCGTGCTTCACCCGCGGCAGTTCGAGTTGCTACCGCACCTGCCTCAGCAGCAGCTGCTTCACCTTTAGCAGTTACAGCATTGACTACATCTTGACTAAGCAACTGACGCTGAGCGCCTGCATTAACAACAGCTTGCGTGGTAATGTCAAAAGCACCGCCGGGACGAACTGCTGACATGACGCTACTCATGAAACCATCCATCTGGCCTGGGTCATAAGTAACTGAGCGAGTTGTACTGCGGCCAGCTGTAGGCGTGGTTGAATTAGCAGCAGGATCTGCTGGTGGCATGTATGCACTGGGATTATTCCCTTGAGTTCCACCTAGTTCCATGTCAGCTCTCCTGAGTTTCGTAATATAGTGCTGTGTCTCTGCTGGAAGTGCGGTCATGTTACCAGCTTTATATGCACGGTGAGTTTTGCTACTCCCATTGTACACACTAGCAAGTTCGCCAAGATCATCAGGATTGTTCATCCTACCAATCTTCTCTTTGATAGCAGCAAGTCCTGCCTGTACTTGGCTACTCAAGTTAGCAGGATCGTGCTTCCAATCAGCAGGAAGAAAGCCTGCTTGCTGGAGTCCCTTAGCAGTATCAGGCATAACTTGCATAACACCGCTAGCACCTTTAGGACTGACAGCATCACCTCTATAGACAGTCTTTTTAGCTAGGCTTCCGCTATCAGTATTCTCAGCAACAACAATAGCTTTAGCAGTACGTGGATTGACACCGAAAGCATTTGCTTGTTTATCAATTTCTGCAAGAACATCTTCCAGCTTAAATTCCATTAGCGTGCTCCAGCTGCTTTCTGAACTGCTGCTGGAGTGTGCAGCTTATCTTGAATCTGCTGAAGCAGATCAACTCCAAGCATGTCTACCACATCCTTGCTAAAGATGAACTCGCCATTGGCAGCTTTAATGTCAATGCTGTCACTGATACCAGTGCCGGGGCCTTTTAGATAACCTCCATCTGCCCAGCTGCCACCATCACCAGCAGCATCACCACCAGATCCTGTACCATCACCGCCAGATCCAGGACCGCCGCCAGCATCTGCTCCAGGACCTGCGCCAGCTCCAGAACTACCAGCATCGGTATCGCCACCACCAGGCCCACCTCCTGCAGAAGCTCCAGAACTGCCTGCGCTAGCATCTGCTCCCATAGCAGCATTAGCTGCGTTCTCAGCAGCTTGAGCATCCATACCAGTAGCAGCAGGAGAGTTGCTAGGACTGGCCGCATTAGCAGCTGCATTCCCTCCGTCATTATCACCAGGACCACCAGGACCTCCACCGCCACCACCGCCAATTCCAATTGCTTGAGCCAGTGCTTGAACTGCTTGGGTTTGCATGCTAGGAGTATTAGTCATCATCCCCAATGCCATTGCTGCCATAGGTGCAAACATGCCAAGAGCACTCATAGCCATACCACCAACAGCTGCACTGTTACTTGCTACAGAACCAACAGTTCCGTCAGAAGTGCTGGCAGTACTGTCACCGCCTCCTCCAGTAGTATCAAGAGTAACTGCCCTTCTAGCATTATCTTGAAGAATACGCTCAAGTAGGGCAGGCTGACTTAATAGCATTCCACTCGTCATGCTACCTCCGCCTTGACTACTGTTGCTCATAGTACTGCCAGGAGCTGATTCTTGTTGCATTGGACGAGGAGCATAGTTAACAGCTCCACTGCCCATGCCACGACTGAGAGGCCCACCCATGTAGTTCTTATTTCTTACCATGCCTCCATCAGCGTAGCTGTTGTTTGGAACTGTTCGTACAGTTGGCATTGGAGGTGCTACTTTCATACGATGATTAAAGCTAGCAGTGGGATACTGTGGACGAATGACACCACCATCCGCAAACCAGCCACCAAAGAAATCTCCTACGCTGCTAGCAGCATCAGAGAACCAATCAGTTCCACCTTGCAAGTCATAAGCATCGTAGTTTTCAAATCCAGCACCCCCGAGTGCTGCTTCATCTAAAACTCCGCCACTACTGGCAAATCCATTAGCAAAGTCGCCACCAAAGCCAGAGAGGTCATACATGCTAGGATCAAAACCACCACCTCCTCCAAACATGTCAAAACTGCCCAGAGTTGGGAAATTAGCAGAACCTGTGTCAGGAGCAAATCCACCAGACATGTCCATGGGAGAAGCAGCAAATGGCTGCAATCCTGCGCCCCCTTGCAAATCATAGCTGTCATAGTTCATTGTCAGACTATTAGCATCAAGTGGCATAGCGCCAGCACCAGGAGTTCCAGTGAACATATTGCCAACACTGCCTTTGAGTCCTTTGAGCAGTCCCATCTTGTCAGCAGCATTCAATGCGAAGCCTGCAGCTCCCAGACCTGCTGCGGCCTTAGGATTACCTGTAGTTGTAGTAGTTGCAGGATTCACTTGCGTGCGAGTTTCACTCGTGCCACGGCTAGCATTTGCAATTGCAGCTGCTGTGTTGCTAGTCTTAGCCTGCTGGTCACCGAGCAGTGTGGCAGCTTGGCCAGTAAGTCCTTTGTTCAACTCAGCAATAGCAAGGGCTAAACCAGAGTTACCACTGCTACGTGCGCCACGGGCGTTAGCATAAGCATCCGTCAGTACGGGAACCTGCTGCGCGCCTTGAGAGAACAGCTCTCCCAGCAATGCTTGCATACCAGCAGGAGTACTAGTACCCATCTGCTGGCCGAAAATCTGCATCAGCGGATCAGTGTTAGCAGTAGACGTGCTGCTGCCAGAACTGGTAGTTGTACCTCCACCAGACTTGCTAGTGGTCCCTAGCAGTTGTGTCAACAGTGCAGGCAAAGCAGATTGATATTGGATAGGATCAGCCATAGCAGACTCCGTGTGAATTCATTAAAAGCAGTATCTCATAAATAACTAGAAGAAGCTAGTAGCGAATTAGCCCTGTCGCTCAAAGTGGGGAGCATCTACAAAGGTAGACTTTCTAGCTTCTATCAAACCTCTCCAGCTGCCGCCCCAGCGGTTCTTAACATCAAGTCTCTCCCACCAGATTCCTAGTGGTTTAATTTCTTCATGCGTACAGATCTTGCCATCACGCAAAAGTACTAGGTCAATTGCCAGTTTCTTGATATGCTGGCTGTCCATAGTCTTACTACGACCCGTGCGCACATAGATTTCTTGCATCTCAATAGGACGCTGTACTTCTCCCAAGCGTACTTGAAAGCCTAACTCCCAGGCTTGATTAATGAGCATCACTGCGTGCTTAGCAAACAGTTCCTGTTGTTGGCCGAGTGTCATTTGGAAACTCCTTGAGATAGATTCTGGATGGCAGCACTTTGGCGGTCATTGCCTTTACTAGTGCCAAAATAGTAACCAAGTACAAGAGTTACCACACTAGTAAGACCTAGTCGTACATCAGAATCAGGACTGTAGATCACACCAAGTCCACCACCAATTGTCACTACCAGTGCAAGAATGGGTACAATGTTTTTAGCTAGCCAGCTACTGTCAGTAGCCGCAATTGCCATCTCCCGCTTTCTGGCCGAATCTCTGTCAGCTGCGTCTACCTTGTAGTAGTCCAACTCCACTTTCTTATCTTCCAGTGCGGCTGTCAACAGAAATTCTTCCTTGTCATTCTGCAGTTGCTGCAATTGGATTAGGCCCGCTTCAGATGTGGTAGCATCATCAAGAGAAACTCCAAGCTCCTTCTCAACGTAATCTTTCCCTTTGTTGATGACAGCATTACCAATCAGGTTCAAGCCGTTTTCTGCGAGTTTAGTGAGCAAGCCTGCAAGTATAACTGGTATCATAGTAGTTCCTAGTTTTGAAAGTATTGAAGGGGAATTTCCATTAGCATTTCTGCTGCACCGATAGACAAACCAATAGGTTGACGAATAGTACCAACTACAGTTGGTGGAATATTTTGAATAGCTCCAGGAGTGGGACTTAACCAGTACAGGATTCCAGGAACCATCCCACCAATGTTGTTAATGTAACTACGCAACCATTGCATATGAATGCGCTGGCCTGCTGCTGCACTAGTCATGGCAACTCCATGGGCCAGTGTGAGAGCACTGCTAGCACTTGCTAACCTAGCATCAATACTGCCAGCATTGTCAAACAGATTAACAATCTGCCCTGCTATGATTGGAACAGTAGCTATCGGGTACATGCGGGTAAGATTAGCCGTTAAAATAGTGTCTCTGAAAGGACTATCAGCCCACTCGCTAGGATCAACATCATCAACGCCTGCATAAACTGACACACCTTCTGCTAAGTTTCTAATGGCATTGTACACAATTTTAAAGTCATCCCACAGCTCTTTTGGCAGTGAGTCTGATGGTAATGATGGCAGACCAAGGATGATCTTGCTACTATCTATCGCCATCTTCTGTTACCTCCAAAACATACGCACTGAGAGCAAACGTACCAAGCAGAATAAGTGAGACATTCATACCAGTTAGTCGTTTAGCAAACTTGGCAAACTTGCTTCCTGCTTTGAGCAGTGTCATTGGATAGATAGCATCAGGCTTGTAACCATCAACACTAGCCGCGGCAAAAATTTCAAAGTGAGGCTGTTGTGTGAAAGTATCTTGGTACACACCTTCAATATCTACTTGTTGAATCGTCATCAGGTTAGCACGACGTAGTTGGAACTTGCCAAAGATCACAACTCCTAGTTGTTGCACATCTTTGTTATAGTCCATTTCTAGAATCTCTACACTGCCCGTAGCTGTGAGGAATCCTACACACAACTTGCTAGGAGGATCACTAGCAACTCCAAACGACAAATCACCGTAACTGGTATTCTCCAACTCTCCATAACTAGTGTTGTTCAGATCACCGTATGTGAGATCACCAAACAAATTAGGATAAGGATAATAGAAACAATCCACATGATCGAGTTTAAGTTTACCCCAGCGCTTCAAGCTAATGTCGTAGATCAATGCATAGTTATACACACCAGAACCACTGCCTGTGTTGTAACTAACAACAAGCCAGCGGGAGCTAATGAAAGCTACCTTAACTGGAAACTCTGCACTCTCACTGTAAACTTGTTCCAGTCGCTTGTTGCTGTAATCCCAGTACTCCCACATCTTACCTGCTAGAAAGTCGCTGACTTCAGCACTAACTTGTTCGCTGCCTTGGATGGTAATCTTTTGCAGACCGCCAGTAGTCCAGGCGTAGTGCGGGCCAGAGTTTTGCTCACTGGTAACTTGCTCGTAGCTAAGGATACCACCAGCATTGCTGACTTCTTTGAAGGTAAAAGGAGCGCGAGTGTTATTCGTGTAAACTGCCGCAACAGCATTCTTAGTCGTGTAGACTATGAAGCCTCCAGCGATCCCAAGCACGGCAGTAATTCTGCCTTTGACGTCCTGAGGAATAGCAAAACCAGCTCCAGTTTGGAGACTAGGAACCATGTCGAGCGGGTCAACTAGCGAGCTCCAGTGTACTGTGAGTTCTGTGAAGATCAGCAGGTAGTTGCTGCTTCCACCTACTCCACGAATGTCAGCATCTGCAAGTCCTTGGACTGTCTGCTTGTCAAAAGTACCTAGAGTAGCATCATACTCGTAGATGCCTAGTCCTTCATAACAGACAAACGTTCTGCCATTGACATACGCTCGAGTAACTAGTTTGCCTTCTGCTCCTGTCAATGGGTTGACAGATTCCCATACTCCTGCATTGGCAGTATAGATGTAATTCAGCCCACCAGCAGGAGATAAGATGAAGTTATTCTCATCAGCATCTCGCAACGTGATAGCTTGATCAAAAGCTGCAATGCCAGCTAGTCCTTCAATCACACGACTGTATCCAACAGATTGCAGTCCTTCTCCAGTAGGTACTACATTCTCGCAGTAGCAGAGTTGAGGAACTCCGTAGTCGTAGTCTTCAGCGATAGCATTAGCTTTTGGCGGCCGTGCGTTAATATCTAGTCCAGCCTGCACTACTGTGCGAGACTGCAGGATACTAACCATTGGGAAAGATGCTGCATTAAGAGCACCTTTGAACCGTTGTTTTGCCATGAGTTGAGTCTCAGTTACCAGCCACGATTAACACTGTACTTATAAAAACCAGTAGTTTGCGTACTGCCTGCTACAGAAAACGCGATATTAGTTAAGGTGGCATAGCTAATACTGAGTCTAGTAATAGCTCCAATCTGGTTGGCTCCAAAAGCAGCTGCTCCGTTATAGTAAGGAGCTACCAATCGAGGATTTTGTCCTGTAATTGAATCTGCTACAAGCGGCTGCACTTGTTGAGGAATTACTCCTAAATTGTGGGATTTCGGATATTGAGTACTAGCTACTACTGCAAACCACTCACTCTCATATCTTCCTTTAAACGCATAACTGACCACCGATGTAACACTAGAAACTCCAGTAACTGTTTCTCCTACATACAATTTATTCACTGCTGTCATTGCTGGATCAGTACCAGCAACTGTACTTTCAGCAGTGATTTCATACATCTTCATCTGAGGAATACTGAAGAAGTCAGATTTAACATCTGCAAATGTAGGTGCTACTGTGGGGCCTGTTGCTTGTGCGCTGGTGAAACTAGCAAAACGACGGAAACCAGTGAATCCAATATTACCATTGAATCCAATTGACGCATCCACTCCAGCACCTATTGTAAAAGCGGCAACACTGCACATTCTAAGAGTTGAAGAGAATGTAAAATCTTGTACCTCTGCTGCTCCATTATTACTGAGATAAATTTGATAAGTTCCAGCTACTGCATCGAACACAAATCTGAGATAGTAGGTAGTGTTGATAACTAATGTGGTAGCACCAGCGGTGCCATTAATGATATCATTAGAGCCACCTGTGCTAGACAGGTAAGTTGTAATTTTCCCGCCTGTAGTTATGATTAACTGAAGTCCTACTGTGTTTGATCGCCCCACATTCAACAGCATTTGCTGTGCTGCTAAACTAGAAGTTCTAAAGCTAGTGATAATTTCCCAACTTCCAGACCCTACAGTGGTAAATGGAATGTGTACCAAGTCAGTAGTTCCATCTAGTGCTACTGTATTAAGTCCCAGAATCTGAACGGCCGTACTCAGTTTAGCGTTACCTGCAAAAGTGGCAACATTTCCAAAATCTTCTGTGGTAACTGTTGCATTATTAATACCAGGCCAACGAATTAACAGTTGAGCTGTTTTATCAAAGACCTTTCCGTACTGCACAGGTGCAAGAGTTTTACCCCAAGCGCCATTGAAAATCTTAGTAATGTAGCTCAAATTACTAGGAGCTAAACCAGTGACAGCATCAACTACATCCTCATTAATTGCTTCGCTGTAGTTAATATCACCAGCAGCTCCAGAGCCAGCAGCGTAGGTAAGAGCAAGTGGCGCGGCTAATCCATCCACATCAACTGCTAAGCCAGTACCAGCAGCAAGAAAGTTAGGATCGCCATTAGCATCCTGACTACCAATCAATGCAGTTTGCCTAACTGTCGGTCCCTGACTAACAGCTCCAAGTACCAATCCTTGGATGTACGCTTTCAGCGCACGAAATTCATCATCAGCAGTACCTGCTTTAGTACTGTCAGTGGGCTCGTTGACGTTGGTAGGATCTGGTACGTATGCCATGATTATTTCCTAGGAAGTGCTTTGATATCGTTACGAAGTTCTCGAATCTCAGCAAGTAATTCTTGCCTGTCGATGAACCTTTGCTGGTTGATGGTAGCTATAGCTGCTGTATTGCTGGTAGTTTGTGCCTGAGCTTGAGCAGTGATAGTAGCATTGGCTGTTATCTTGTCAATGAGCCCCCAACTAACACCTACTGCTGTCAAGCACATGAGTATGGTGTTTAGTGAGATTCTAGGATCATAAGCAACTTTCAACCCTTTAGCATCTCTGCGATCTACTGTGTTGCCATAATCATCAGTGATAGGGTGATCGCTCATCTTTAAGCTCCGATCAAGCCATGAGTTGTTAGATCCTGCTTAAGTGCCATCACCTGACCAGCAAGCTGAGCAAGCGTGACAGTAGCAGTGTCAAATCCTGTCCGCAGTGCAGTACCAGTATCAGCAGTCCAACCAGTGGCGCGGGCACCCACTACTTGGTTACCTGCATTGTACAATGCTTTGCCAGCTGGCAAGTACAGATTACCAGTAGGTGTGAGATTGCCTGTCAGTTTATCAATGCTGACAGGGACGTAAGCCAGCAGTTGCTGAACAGGATCCCATGCCAGCACATAGGCTTGAACGTCAGGAATTGTGGGAGTTGCTTGCTCCATGGGAATTGCAAAACCTGCATTCCCGTTGGTACCCCATGCTGCAATTGCTGTCATCGTATTACTCCAAGTAAGAAGTTATTTTTCAAATAAGGAATGTGAACTGACTGTGTCATGCCCATGTATTTTTTAGCTTTTTCTTCATTACCATTGGTATCTAGCACAATGCTAGCAGCCCAGTAGAGAATAACATCAGGGTACAACTGAGCAATCCAGCTGTTGTACAGCTCTCTCATAGTCTCAGGTGCTTTGAACCACTCAACTAAAAAGCCGTAGGTGTTAGTTAAACTGCGGATGTTCAAGCTCTCGCCTGCTACGTAAGCTATGTTATTTTTAATGGCTCCATAGTCATCATAGATATCACCCAGCTCAATCACATTAATTCTGCCCTCTTCTCCGTAAGCAAAGACAGGAACAAAATTAACATCTAACGGTCGAATTGCTGATAATCCACGAAATCGTGGAAACAGTGTTGGAATGTTCAGAGTTGTCTGGTATGAAGCATTAGGAAGTTGCACGGTTTGTGTAACTAGATCCCTAGGATAACCATCAGAGAAGTGAGCATTATTAGTAGCTGTCCGCAATGCCAGAGCAGTTTCATCTGCTAAGTCAGGACGGGCAGTCAACGTAATAACGTCATTCACCATGGCGTCAAAGAGATCAGTTTGATAACTCATGCAACTCTCCAATGTCTCTTACTGAAACTTACTGCTGACCAGCTGTGTCATTGGCAATGGTCTTACCAATGTTGTTTTGAGCAGCAGCAACAGCAGGATCTGTAGCACGACGGCTGTTGGCAGCAGCATCTTCCACGGCATCAGCAAGTGCTGGATCAACTTGCTTCTTCTCAATAACTTCCACATGACGCACCTTGTCTTCAATGAGACGAGTGATCTGGGAAGTAGGAGCTTTGCAGATATCTTCTAGCCAAGCAATTTCTTCTTCCTTACCAGTAGTGTAGTAGCCCATGCCACCGGGAAGCCAGCCGCCGCCTTGCAAAGCACGACCAGTTTTACCAGCAAAGATCAGACGACGACCATCTGGCATGATGGTACTAGCACCAGCAACTTGGTGCACATACGTCTTGGCAGTTTCCAGAGCATGCACTACTTTCTGCAGTGGGGTTTCTTCCAGAACTGAGACGTTCGGATTCTGACGCAGTGCTGCTACCAGCGGCTGACCTGCTCCTGGCTGCACTGCTTGTTCAGCACCTTGCAGTTCTGCTTCACGTGCTTTAACTTGATCCAATAATTGACCCATGATTAACTCCTAGAAAAGTTGATTAATGACTGTCTGCTATCTTCTACCGAATTGAAAGTGTGAACTTTCAGCAAGTGTCTCTTAAAAAGAACCTGAGACAAGAAGTGGGTAACTTCAAGTCTCAGGCTAATGGCACGATCAAGCACCAGCAGACACTCACAGAAAACTCTTACAGTGCGTACTTATTCTGTTCAAGGAAGTTCGACGCAGCTGCTGCAGGAACTACAATATCTCCACTGCCATTTGGTGTGTACTGTACCGCATTGATCGTTACAGAACTCACGATAGATGGAAAGCGAATAGTTGTATCTCCGTTGGCCGCGGTCTTAACTAAGAATGGCTTAGTTTGTACACCGCCAGCACCCGTCAAAGTAGCGAACTCTGCGGCAGTTAGATCAATCCTGCCGCCCACTGGAGTTTTAGCACTGGCGTTAACCGTGATAGCACTCACATTGGACGGCAGTTTCATGCTAGGCATGATTGATGCTCCTGATTAGCCAGCGACGCCAGCAGTCAGGTTGTAGATCACACCATCAGCAGATGGATTCTTGACAAGGCAAGTCAGCTCGCTGGTGAGAGTACCACCAACAGCATCCACACCGTTGTCAACAGCAACTGCACCGTTCATGTTGAACTCACGATTCGTAGTCTTGCGACCAGTCATGTAAGCAATGTTGAACGTGTTGAGGTCAACACCAACAGCCATCTTAGCCCAAGTGCTAGTCTGACCATAAGCATTGAACAGTGGGTGCTCAATGATGGTAAAACGACCACGAGGGATCTTGAAACTGTCGTACTGCATGCCCCACTCAGTTTGACCATCTTCAATGAAGTAGGTGCTATTGAGACGGAAGATGTTGTGCAACACGTTGCGAGCAGCACCACCAACAAACAGAATCCGCTCAGGCTTGCCCTTAGGATCTGTAACTTGGTTGAACAGTGGATCCAGTGCTGCCATCAGCTGAGTCCAGTTGGTAGTAGCACCAGCAGTGGTGATATTACCAGGAGCACGCTGAGTGATAGCATTGATCAGACCATCCATGGTGTGGAACGGCTGGTTGTTGCGAGCACCGAGAAACTTCTGTCCAAAGAACAGGGCTTTCTCAATATCAGCAGCGTGGAAAGCAGCGCAATCAGCTTTGCTCTCAGCAACAGCAGTGTCACCAGCAATCATCATGGTAGCACGAGTGGTGTCACTCACAGCCCAAGTGTTGCGGAAGATCTGCGTGTAGTTGACGATCCGCTCAGGGATAATCAACACAGACTGCGGACGCAGGGATGCTTCTTCATAAGCATTACCAACCATCCACAGATTCACAGCATCAGCAATTGCCTGAGCAGGAATAGTACCAACAGCGCGCTGCACGTTGACCTGAGTAGGACTGTTCACAGAAGTGATCAGAATGTTCTCATTGGTAGTATCGCTGCGGAACATCATGCCAGGAATGACGTTAGCAGTGCTCACCACATTGATGACAGTGTCACCAACAGCGACAGCACCAGCCAGTACCATCTGTGGGAACAGCATCGTCTTGGAGAAGAAGCCGTGTTCAATCTGGAACGCAGTTTCTTCTTTCAGCAATGCTGTCAGTCCGAACAGCGGAGCATCACCATTAGGCATGAGCCTGGTGATCATCGCACTGAACGATTTCTTTGCAAGATCTTCTGGGATCATCGCGGTATTAAATGCACCAACCATGTTAATTCTCCTTAGTTAAAAAGTTTTTCTAGCTGGTGCTTACAGCGTAGAACTACGAACACCATCAACCGAGATACGGTTGAAGAATGTCAGACCTACAGTGCCAGACGCCGTAGCATTAGCACTGAGAGTAACAGTACCAAGAGTGCTGTTAACACCGATGATAGTTGTCAGAGCAGGAACACCAGTACCAGTGACTCCCATGCCGGGAGATAGTTGAGCTGCTTGGTCTTGAGTAAGACCAGTAACAGTGGCACTCAGGTTGGTAGTAGTACCAGAGAAGATACCAGAGACACCTTTGCTCAGCACCGTGAACAGGAATTCACGCACCAAACTAGCAGCGATCGCTGTATTGCTACCAAGCACCATACCAGTATTAGTGGTAATAGTGTTGGCAAACGCCACGGTGTTACGGATGATGGCACTAAAGCTATCACCAATACCGAGCGTAGGAGCTGCTGCCAGAATAGCATCAGCAGTTGGCAGAGTGTCTGCATACGCACCAATAGGACCAGTGCGGTTAACAATGCCACTCAGAAGAGCAGAAGCAGAGATGGAACCATCTCCAACAGTAGCAATACCAGTGTACTTCAGCATGCTGCAGACGATTTCATTCGGCTGCTGCATACGGACGTCATTAGCACTGCCGTCGATTCGAGCTTTATTTTGGCTCATAAATTTCTCCAAAGGTTAAAGAAAACTAACTCTTAATGTACTCCATCCAGTTAGTTTCTCCTGCTGCCTTTTGCTGCTTAGCAGCTAGGGCTGTCGGAGAACCTTCTAGCAGTGCTGTAGCAAAGTCACTAAGATAGGACTCAACTGCTGCGTTAACTGCTGCTGGATCTGCGTTGGGATCTTTTGCAAATGCTGCTCGTTTCATGGCAGCAACAAGTGGTTGCGCTGCTGCATGAGAAAGCACTGGGTTGTCTGAGCTGGTTTGATCCAGCTGAACCTGTTTGATGTGCCGTGGCAAGGTAGTCTTGATACGGTCGTTGTTGGCAACAAGTCCCTGGTCAATCAGTTTACCTGTTTGAACAGTCATTGCTGCTACTGCGTTTTGAGCAACTTGATTCATCAGCGCGACAAGAGCCGCAGGAGATTTATCGCTGCCAGCAAGAGCCTCAGTGACGAGCTCTTGAGAAACATTACCAGTAAAGTTTAGATTCTTTGCAGAATCAGCAATCTTTGCTGGATCAAAATTAAATACTCCGGTAGTAGTTGGGTCCACTGCTGGCGCCACATCTTTTCCTTGAGCATCTTTTAGATTATCCCAGAAGGTCCTGTGATTATCAAGTGGCGAACTTGGCTCAGTAGGAGCTGCTGGTGTAGGAGCAGGGGCTGCTGCTGGTGGACTTGCAGGACTAGGAGCTGGTGCTGGAGACGTGTGACCGCCAGGACCTCCATTGTGAACGATAGGAGCGCTATTACCGAAAAGATTGCCAAACATACCTGCCATGATGATACCTCTGTTGAGTTAAAGTTGATTACTGTTGTTGAGACTGAGCTGGATTTAGCTGCGCTGCCGCAGCATTATGATCTTCCATGATTTCTTCGAATGCTTCTTTCTTTCCTTTCATTAGTTGGAACAAGCCAATCTCTTGACTTATCTTCTCTGGTGTCCCTGCCATTTCTAGCGAGGCCATTTCCATTAGCAGCTCGCCAACGCGATTCTGGTAGTGTTGAACTTGATCATAGGTTAGCAGTCTCCTGCGAATATCTGCTTCTACGTCTGCTGTGTGTGTCTGAGTATTGCTCATCGTGCTGCTCCTGTTGCTCCTGGGTCTGGTGGTTGTGGTTCTGGTACATCTTTATCGCCAGATGCTTGTGCTGCTGCTTGCATCTGTGCCATATACGCTGCTTTATCTGCTTCACTGCGCTTGAAATCTTTCACCCAATGCGCACCTCTAATTGCCATCATGTAATTAAACATTCCCATGAAGTCATAATCAGCTTGCATTGCTGGCATTGCTTGTGCTGTTTGCAGCATGGTAGTGAACATACCAGTATCTAACAGCTTATCGCTTGGCAACAAACCATCAGAAAGCGTGAAACTAATCATAGCTTTGCGCAGCATTTCAGGATCTACCTTGACAGCTTTCTTGCTTTCACTGTTCATGATAGTAACAGGGGGCTGGTACTGCAAAATATTAGCTTTGATTATCTCTTTGATGGGAGTGAAGAAGCTGTACTCAAGAGCAATTGCTGTCATCTTCTGACGACTGTTACTGTTGCTCATGACAGTTTCAAATTCAGTTCTAGTTTTGTTTCCTTTCTGGAACTGCCCTTGTTGCACACGGTTCTGTCCGTTGACAATTTCTCCCATGCCAACAATCTGTTGGGAGATTTGGAGAATGTCACCAACACCATCATCGCGGTATGGAACTGCGTAGATAGCATCACTGATAGATTTGCCGAAGCCCGAGTTCTTGACAGGAATCCTAGCGACAGGGCTAGTGTTGTCAATGTCTTGTTTGCGAATCCTGGTAGGATCATACAAGATCCTGTCATAGACTTTCTTCTTCTGACTTGCTAGTGCGCTGTTAGTAAGAGCACTGGAGATTTGTTGAATAGGTATGACGTTCTCACCAAAGCTCTTGCTCTGCCACCCCATGCCATCATTGCTAGGTTTGCACACAACAATAGGAAGATAGTTATGAGCATTAGTTTGGCGTTCAGCAAAGATAACTACTGAGCGATTGATAATGATAAACTTCCAGATCTGTACGTGATTCCTGTCCTTGCCAGTCATACCAAAATCACTTGGCAGAATACGAGCATACAGAACTGTCCACTCGTAAGCATTGCGGTATGCGATGGGAGTTTTACCTGCGGTGGGGGTAATCCCAGCCCAGTTCATCCAGTTAAACTCTTGAGTCTGCGAAGGTTGCAGCAGAGCGCTAGGATTGATTTCTGGCAGGTAGAAATTGCCAACAGGAGAATTGCTGCTAGCAGGGCCAGGAGTACCAGACTCCCAAGCTTTTCTAAAGTTCATAGTACCTAGTGGATCTAGATCATCTGCACGCTTCTTAGCTTCAATTCTGCTGAGCATCTCAGTGTAGCCAGCATACTCACCTTCGATGTGATTCTTGTCAGGAGATACCCGAGTATCTAGAATCAAATTGTAAGGTGTAAGATTCTTGATGAAATTCCCTTGGTACTGGGTCTCATTAACTTTCCCTTGCTCCAACTTGTTCAGCTCAGGAGTTCCAATGTTGAAAGTTTTGCGAGTTTCCCAGACAACTTCCACAGCTCCAAGATCATGCTTCAATCCGTTTCTGAGACATTGCATCAAGTGCATTGGCCAGCCAGCACGAATAGAGTTCTCGCCAATGAGAGTTTCCATGGCGCCAAGAGCATCAGCAAATTCAGGTGGAGAAACAACTCCAAAGATTGGATAGCCTGTGAGAAACGTGTCACTCAGATAGGCTAGTGCTGACTCCACTTGTGGCATAACTACTGGCACTGTAATGTTCTGTACTTTCGTAGCATCGCCAGTGTCATTAGCTACGCGAGCCCGCCACTGCTCACGAGTCCCATCTTGCTCACGATAGTACGCACGATCTTGCGTGAGTAGCTGATTGCGGATGTTGAAACTACCGTTGTACAAACTAGTAGCAGCAGTCAAGTAGTTAATGACAGCAGCTTGTGCGTCATCTGTGAGTGGCTTGGGAGTAGAGGGAGTTGCCATGTTGTTCCTAAGTAACTTAACCGTAGTTTAAAAGACCATCATCATGCGAAGCTGCTGGCATTTCTTCTTGCCAGTTATCCATAATCATCAGTGGAAGATGCATCTCATTTTCTTCCATCACCTTGTAGATGTAAGCAAGAATATCGAGTAAGTCATCTACGTTCTTAGTCTTGAGCGGATTAAACTGAGTAATCTGGTAGATAACAGCAGAACGAACATCCTTATGTAGCAGTATCTTGCCAGATAGCAACAATTTAAACATTGCTACAATCCTAGCATTCTTCAACATGCCAGCAGGATTCACTAGTCCAATGATAAATCCTTTGATACCCATTTGCGTCCAGATGAAAGTAAACCAGTAAGCAAGAGTGGCTTGGTATGCTACACCTTCAGCAACTATCAATTGCATACTGTACTTTGCTGCTAAGGAAGTCGATTTAGTAATCGTTGCTCCGGGACTAAACTTACCTACATCAATCTCTCGCAGAACTGGGATACCATCAAATATCAGCACCGCTCCAATAGCTACATCATCACTAGTCTTCTTGCCAAGAGAGGGATCAATGATTACCATTCCACCTTGCGCTTGAGCACCATCTAAGTGCTGAGGACATTCAGGAATCTTACTCACATCAATACCGCTCACTGTTCCAGATTCCTCGTCATTCATAACTTCTGAGAAGAACAGCTGCGGACGACCTTGCTCAGTATCAAATGCTAGCTCTTGCAGCAAGTCTTGGATGCTACGATGTTCAGGCCAGAGAGAATCTCCATCAGCAAGAATACCGCCAGTAATGAAACTTATCCATTCTTTGCTGTGTTTCAGTTTCCGCAGGATACTTCCTTGGAACGGATACATGTTGCCAACAAAAATGAACACACATTTCTGAGGATGGCAGGCTTTCATCAAAGTACCAAGCATCCAATCGAACATAGCACTAGCTACATCTGGGTTCTCTGCTTCTTCCCTGTTCTGCATGTCATCCATTAGCACAATGTCAGGACGACGGAACTTAATGTTAAGTCCCCGCACAGATCCACCACTGCCGATACCTGCTAGTATGATATCCTTTCCACGAAAGTGAAACTTCTTTAACTCCTGCCGATCTTTCTCAGGCTTACCAGTTGGACCTCGCCAATCCCCAAAGATGCTAACGATGTTGCTGTTACTGAGCATGTCAGCTACGTCAGCGATAAAGTTCTCAGCATGACTAGCCGTATTACAAACTACTAGGATAAACCTTCTATCAGAAAAGAGTATCAGCCAGACTACGTACAACTTAAGTATGATAGTCTTAGCAAATCCACGAGGAATACCAATAGCATACTTTGGCTTACCTACTAGTGTCATTGCTGCTGCAGAAATCATCTGGAATGCAGCTTTCAATGGAGCTGGATACCCATAAGCGTAGATCTCTGTCAGCACCATCGCCGCTAAAAAGTCAAGACTATCTCGACAGGATTCTACCAACTCTCCACGACTAGCAGCTGCTTCAAAAGTAGGCTCAACATAATCATCCTGAAACTCATCAGGTTCTTCTACAACAATAGTAGAAGGATCAAAGGACAATTGCTACTCCATCCATGTGCATTGTCATGTCACGGAGAATCTCAGTGGCACGAGCTGAATCTTTCTGATCCTGCTTCTCTTTGTGAGTTACTGGCTTCGCGGGCCCGTTCAATGCAACATCTAACACATTAGGATCATGCAATCTTGCTTGCAGTCCTGGAAGTGCCTTGCTTGGTAGTGGTGCCATGGTGCGTCCTTCTACTTCAATCACCTGATTATTCTCATTCAGCTTGAACAGCAGATTAGCACCTCGAGGAATGGTAATAGTTACTTGTTGAGCAGCAACTGCATCAGCACTTGGGTCACTAGCAGTATTTTTACGCTTCATTCCGTTCAAGGCCTGTGCTATCTTGACTGCTTCCACAGCAGATTTTACATATGTCAGCTTATCCCCTACCATCTGCAGCGCACGACTCTCCAGTTTATCTAAGTTATCATCATTCTCAATAGCAACTTCCAGCCGTTTAGCTTTTAGCAGGCTGATTTCTTCCCTTACTTCTGGCAAGTCCAGGAGTTGCGTGATGTATGCGGGTGTAACTCCGCAGCTGCTAGCTACGACAGACTGCTGAATATCTTGTGCTAGATATTTAACAATCTTTTCTCGGAGGGATGTACTCATAATTAACATCATCTCATAATCACCCTTCCATTGCCACTAGCGAATTCCCTATCCTAGCAGTTACTCGCAGATCAAGGAAGAAGTAGAAAAATTTAGTAATTTTGGAGAGGTACTGATAGGAGATTAGTAGACAAACTTCTAAAAAAGCCCCCTACCCCGTCAATGTTACTTGGGAGGTAGGAGGCTAGCTGCTAGTTACTTGCTAGCGATGCGGCGTCTGTAGCGATAGGTCACTGGTATCAAGTTGCCCTTGCTATCAGTCAGCAGTGCGATGCGGGTTACTGGGATGTAGCTAGCGTGCATTACAGGTCATCCATGCTGATAGTAGCTTCATTGGCCTTGGCAGTCAGTGCTTTGTTGATAGCTTCCAGTCTGCCCATGAGTTCTACCATCAAGGATGCATCCTTACCGTCCAGGTCAGCAGCGTCAATCAATGCTGTGAGTTTCGTTGCTTCGCTAGCTTCTTTGAGTCCGTGATTCTTAGCAGCAGTAGCAGCGAAACGATTGCGAACGAACTGCAGCAAGGTAGCTACTTGTGCTGGAGTCTTGCCTGCTGCTGTGTACTTGGCAATAAGAGCTGTAGCTGTGCTGCTGCTGTCAAACCAGTTCTCAATCTGCTCCCGTGTGAATGTGATACTGCCACGACTGCTAGCAGTGTCAGCCTGCCAGCTCAGCAGTGCAGGGACAGTATAGTCCTTCAGTTCGATAGTCTTTGCCATCGGCTCAGCAGCGAGAGTATCCCGGAGCCTATCACTGGCAATACCTTGCAGCGCAGTGCGCAGGACATCAGTAAGAGACTGATTACGCTCACCATTGATGGTAGTTGCCAGTTCTCCCCAGTGGTTAGCAGGCAGGACAGCGCGACGGATACGCTCTGCGTCTGTCAGTGGTTTCTCTTTGGTGCTGCGACGGTCAGCAGACAGCATGATCTGGCCGATGGTGATAGCTGGCACTGTGGTGTCAATGGTGACAGAAGATGTATTGATGATAGTCATGATGGTTCTTTCAAGTTAGCTAGTCGCGTGATTGCTGCTAGCCCAGTTATACATGCAAGCAGTGTGCCAGTTCTTAGCAGTTTCTCTAACTAACTAAAATGTCCTTTAGAATCAAGCACTTAAGCTAGTTATCCTCAGTTATCCACAGCTGCAAGTTATACAACTTATCCACAAGTAAGTTTCATGTTGGTGCATTTTGCACTATTTTGGTGATTCTGCACCAGTTTAGTGCTAATTAGTTAGTAACTGCTGATTTAAGTTTCTCGTTGGTTAGTTCTGTTAGTTTCGTAGAATAAACAAGATTCGCCCGTAGCAAGCGTAGCAGCGTAGCACAGTGTCACGGGGCTCTGTTTGTGTCTCTATTGGTTTGAAATTGCATGTCTATTAGTTTCTCTCTGTTGCTATCTATTCCTCACTATCTATTATTCCTATCTATTTTTCTTTCTGAATTTTAAGTGTGGGGTTAATATATAGGAAGCATTGTCAAATAGGGAGTAACTGATACTTTGAAGTATGAGGAGATAGTAGCATAGTCTGTGGGGCTAAGGAAACTACCCTGCACAGCAGCAAGAATAGAAACTAGTAGCAGTGAATAGAGCACAAGGAAAGTGTGAAAGTGAGGGGTATGACACGCTGCTACTGTGCTACACGTGCTACGCACGAATTCCGATGGATGGAGTAACTCTTGGCTTTGCTAGTCTGTGAGGCTAAGTAAGGTTGCATCACAATAACTAACTAGCTAACTAATGTAACTCTGCTGCTAAGAATGCAGATAAGGGGTTGACCGTGAATCTTTTTTCCTGTACCATGTATGCAGGTGGACAAGCTATGCCACCTGGGAGTGTTGTATTTATACCACACACTGATGTTGCTAGCAGAGTAAGTAACTAACTTGAAGGAACTACCAGCATGAGAACTATTAACTACTGGATTGCTACAATCCTTATCCTGCTTGGAGCAGGACTAGCAATGCTTGCTGATCTGCTGATTGATGCAGGTGAGTGGCTGCAAGATGCTGGCAGAAAGTTAGATAATCTTGGATAACTCCCGCGACAACTTGAGAAACTGAGCCAGTCAGTTACTGGCGTAACTTGAAGGAAATGAACATGGATACCAATCAAACAGCAGTAACTCCAAAGCAGATCTTGATTGCTGCTAAGGAGTTAGTCAGCACACCAGATAAATGGTGGCATAATGTTGCCAGTATGCCACCAGATCAGCATTGCTTTATCACTGCTATTAGCAAAGCTGAGGAAGAGTTAGCTAATAAACAACTAGAGCCCACTAGTGATATGTATCAACTCACTCGCGACTTTCTCTGCAAAGCAGCAGATCTAGAACACGGTGTTGCCTTGATGGATTTCAATGACAACCCAAACACTACTCATGAGCAAGTACTTGCCATCTTCGACAAGGCAATAGAAGCAGCTACTGCTAAAGAAGGTGCTTAATCATGAAAAAACCTACAACTCTTCCAACACTGGAAGGCAGTGAGCAACACTTGTCAGTGACTGTCAAAGTCATTCTTGCTGTTGCTTGCATTCTTGCTATCCTTGTCCTCATGTCTAGTGGGAGTAACTAACATGAGCAACGGTAACGAACGCACCAATGCTGGTGAAACAACTACTGCTAACTTTAGCAGCATGGCAGCAGTTCCTGAGCATCCTAAGTGGGCAGCTAAGCAACCAGTACAAGTAGCCATTAGCAACTGGATTAACAGCTGTGGCAGACAAGATGAAATGACAATAGAAGATATTGTTGATGCTTGCTGGATGCTGACTGAAGTGCAAGAGTATTTTGCTGGAGCAGTGCTAGCTAAGCCAGATGGCATTGTGTATGCAGTACGCATTGACCATCGCAAGCAATTGGTACGCAGGTACATCAGTCAATCCCTTCGTCACTACATTGATGCAGTAGTGATTGCATCTGTCCCTAAATGATTCTCTCTTTCTCAACCCGCAACTTACTGGAGCTTAACATGCTTATCGCTATCATTCTCGCTATCTCTACCATCACAGCAACTGCAAGCAAGCCCGGCAGTAACATGCCAGCCCCGCAATTCCATGCTACTAACGCAATTCATACTACTGGCGAGTACAAGCCACTGACTGAGTACACCTGTGGTGAAGGTGCAGTAGCACGGCAAACTACTAAGCACTGCGAGCAATAACTCAGCAGGCAGCTTGAAGCAGCTAGGAGTTAGTTTTCTTGGCTGCTTTGAACTGCAATGTTGCAGGACTTGAAAAACTGGAATGAGGTCTAACTTGAATGAACGCTAACACCACACGTAGCTTAACTGCTACATCCCTAGCAGCAGCACTGCAAGCTCACAGACAGCTAGCACTAGAAGAAATAGCTGCTATCCCAACTGCTGCTGAGAACAAAAAGTTCTTTCGACTGGCACTCACTTGCCAGCACACTGGCCTTAGCTGTGGCAGTCTTACACTACCCACAGTTGCTGGCTATCTCCCACTGCTAGGACAATGGAAACAGCAGCAAGTACTGCATCCACTGTTTAGCTTGGCACCCATCCCACTGCTACAGTTTGCTAAGAATACATGGATTAGATTCTGTGGGTTCTCACCTGATGAAGCCGCCGATGAGTCACTAACTCACAAGCAGGAGCAGGTCTTACAAGTTACTGCACTGGCACTGATGCATCAACTGACAGAAGTACGTCAGGATGTAGTATGGTTGCCTAGCTTCATTGAAGTGCAGAACAACTGGCAGTCGCTTATCAGTCTCAGCTACTGGAAAGCCTACCTTGATTCGCAACGCTTCAAGTTTCCTACTCTCAGAATCTCAAAGCTAGAGAACAGTGTCAACATTCATGCTTTCTTGCAAACTTGCTGGGATGCTAAGAAACAGTATGAGACTGCTGTCAGTGAGCGGATTGAGGAAGAAAAAGTCCTGATAGCTGAGCGAGCACTGGTAGGTATTCGTGATGAGCTAGCAGGTAAGCGTCCTGTTAGTCAGAAACTTCTCTGGCGCTGGTTCCTTGCTAACTTGCCAAAGCGCTACGCTCCAGATACTGAAGGCTGGATGAAGACTCTCTACTTTGCCAAGAGCATTCTTGATACTAACTTCACAATGGCTGACCTTGATTTGTTCGAGGAGATTGTTGTCAGTGAGTGTCCTACTGGCAGCAGTGTTAGCCATGCTTTCCTTGATGTTCTCCGTAGCAAGCGGACGACAATGGAGCAGCACTTCGAGGCATTCGAGATACTCGTTCCTACTGACTTGCAAGCAGCAGCAGACTCTGGTGAGATTGATGAAGCTGAGCCTAAGTTGAAAGATTTTGCTAAGAAAGTCCACTGGATGATAGCTCATGCTAAGTGGAAACTCACTCATGGTAGTGATGCTAGTGGTAAGCATCGTGATGCTGCTATGGATAAGCAACAGCAAACTACTGTCAAGGCTAGCTTTATTCCTAAGTTGGATACTGGCAGGAGCAAGGATTTTGCTGACCTACTGGAAGCTAATATTGATGATGTATTAGATGACCCAGGAATCAATGACATTGACTATGTAGCTCCCGACTCAGTAGCTGCTAGTTTGTTGGATGATGAGCAAGCTGAATCTGGTAACTTTGAGGATTAATATCATGGACCTGCGAAATTACCCCTCATCAGTGACTGCTATCACACCTGCACGCTCTGATATTGCTGCTACCAAGCAAACCACTAGCATTGATTCAGTGATGACTGAGCAGTATGAGTTCTGTGATGTTGACTTTATCTTTCACAGTTTCTACTTGCCAGTGCAAGTGCTGAGAAGTCCACTTTACAGCATCAACCCAATAGTAGTAATGTCTGGAGAGCAGTTCCTCTCTGCGGAAGCTACTATGAAGTTAGATCAGAAACTGATGGTCTATGAAGGCTGCTGTCCTAGGATGCTTTACAACGCTAAGCAAGTAGGTGTCAGTGTGAGGCATATCCTTAGCAGTGGTCAGCGAGTAGCAGTGTGTAAAATCTGGTATGGGAGAATCTGATGGAACCTACAGTTCCAAAACGCTTACGAGTTGCTGTCTTCGGTTCAGGTACTGCATCTCATACTTGGATGCTTGAGCAATTGAAAGAGCTAGGAGCCGAGCTAGTCTACTTAGACATACAAGCAGCAGAGACTAGAATTGCTGGCATTCAACCTGATTGCCTGATAATAGATGACTACTGCGCAACAGTGCATGAGTTGAAGCTTAGCAAGCTTTTTGAATCAGTAGAGTTATCTGCTTTTCAAAAACTTCCAAAGAAGAAAGCCCAGTGGAAACAAGAGATGAATAAGTACAAGGGTAAGAAACCATGATAGCATCCCTCACAGCTATTGAGAAAGCTAAGCTGCGACTAGTTCAGATCAAGGCAGCAGAAGAAGCTAAGATCAAAGTGCAGCACGAGAAAGTACTAGCTGCTACTAACATTTCAGTTCCATCACTTCACAGCTTTGGCTGGAAGATTGATAGGAGTGTGGACTGGAATGCTGAGCAGTTAAATGCCATCAACATGGGGCTTGCTCGTAAGACCTTCTGCCTTATCGGAGCAGCAGGTACTGGTAAGACTACCACACTCAAGGGTGTTGTGTACTCCTTGCTAGGGAACAATCTCATAGCACCAATTCCTCCAGATCAGAGTACCAAGTGGCTGGCTGGGAATACTCCCGGCATCGTCCTTGTTAGCTTCACAAACATGGCAGTTAGGCAAGTAGCCAAGCACTTCCGTGGAGACATAACATGCGTTACTATCCACAAGCTGCTTGAGTATGCACCTATCTACTATGATGCAGTTAATGAAGCTGGCGAGCCTATCCGTAAGATGGAGTTTGTACCAACTAGGAACAAGCTGAATCCGTTACCGCGAGCACTGACTACTATCATTATTGATGAAAGCTCAATGGTTGACATGGCACTGTATGACTTGCTAGTAGCAGCACTGCCTGACCCTGATAGCGTGCAGTTTATCTTCCTTGGTGATCTTAACCAGTTACCTCCTGTCTACGGTGGCCCCGTGCTAGGTAAGAAACTCCTTGAGTTGCCTATCGTGGAACTGACAAGGGTCTACCGTCAAGCATTAGAATCTCCTATCATTCGTTATGCTATCCAGATGAAGGATGGCGCACTGACACCAGTAGGTAGCCAGAAGATAGTAGAAGACAATGGCGAGCATGGCAAGGTAACAATCCATCCTTGGGGCAAGTCACTGTCTTGGGAAGACGCACTAAACAAAGCAGAGAGTTTCTGCAAAGCTGCTATTAAGGAAGGTGCGCTAGACCCAATGCAGGATATCATTCTCTGCCCATTCAATGTTAAATTCGGAGTGATTGATCTTAACCTAGCAATTGCTGATTACCTTGGTCGACAGCGAGAAGCTGAGGTAGTGGAAGTTATTGCTGGCTTCAACACTCATTACTATGCCATTGGTGACAAGGTGCTAGTGCGTAAGCAGGAAGCTATCATCACTGGTATCAAGCGGAACAGCAAGTATGCTGGTAAGCAGCCAGTAGATATTACCAAGTACAAGATCGACAGGTATGGTGGCTTGACTAAGCGCACTACTGAGCTAGAGAGAGCTACTGGTTTGGACTTGCAAGGTGACGACTTTGATGTTGATGCTTTCATGGACTCCATGCAGATCACTGTTGTTACTGACAGGGTTACTACTGCCAGCCATGAGATAACTGTTAGGTTCCTCGGTGCTGAGGATGATGAAGGTGTTGGTAGCACTGCTGAACTTAAGACTGCTGCTGAAGTTAATGACATGGTGTTTGCGTATGCTATCACTGTTCATAAGTCACAAGGTAGTGAGTGGCGGAAAGTATTCTTCATCTTGCATAGCAGCCATGCTCAAATGTGCAGCAGAGAACTTATGTATACTGGCATGACTCGTGCTAAGAATGAACTGTACATGATAGTAGAACCTGACAGAGGAATGAAGAGCGGGACGCTTAGCAGCAGTGCTAAGAAGCCAAGGTTGAAAGGTAACTCTCTTGCTGAGAAACTTGTTAGCTTGAAAGAACGCTTTGACAAAGAAGCAAGAGAGTCTCAGGACAAGCAAGGTAAGTTGGTACTAATTGAAGAAGGAGATACAGAATGAACACACGCACAAAGAAGGAATTAAAGACACTGAAGTATCCTAGCATGCTTCAGATAACTAACGTGACTGAATTGCCAGAAGCTGAGAAGCCTATTAAGGCTATTGAACTACAGCGTGGCGACTGTTTCTTACGATGCGGCAGTCTCTGCATGGTGGTAGAATGCAAGGAAGTAGCAACTCCTAAAATGGCACACAATTCTCCAGAAACTGTAGCTATTATCAACTTAGGTACTGGCAGAGTGTGGGCAATCCCAGCTACTGAAGAAGTAGAGCCAGTAGTGGAAGTGAAGCTAACATTCAAGGAGCAGCTATGACTGACAGACTACAAGGTGGAATGAAACATGCACCGGGTGTGATGTGTATTATTAGGGGGATACCCAGCTATTTTATTGACTCCACAGATAACAATAAAATAGTAACTATTAAAGAACGAACCCCTTCAGAGGTAATATGTCCTATCTGCGGAGAACATCACAGACTTCGCTACTCTAATGGAATCAGCTGGCAAGTAGAAAGCGAGGAATTTTTAGTACATTGCAGGCGCAGTTGCGTAGGCAGTAGAAGAGGCATACAACAGTGTTATCTAATACCAATCGGCGACAGCTCATTAATAGAAGGAGAGAAGTGGGAAGCAACAAATCCCAAGGAAGATAAGATCGAACAAGCTCAAGTGCTGGTAGCTAAATTTCGTAAAGCTTATCCAGCAATTACTCACACATGGAGAGAGAAAATTAAATGATTACTCCCGACACAAGTTCTGCTACTCCGGCAGAAACTCAAACCCAATACATTCAGCGACTTGCTGCTGATATTAACAGCTTCAACCAGATCGCATACTTCTGTGGTATGGCCACTGCTGGACAAGGACTGCCGACAGTGCAACTGGTACTTGGTGACCAGCGTAGAACTACTACGTTCATGAATGTTGCTGTCATCCTGCCAGCTCTTAGTGCAGAAGGTAAACGGCTTATGGAATCTCTACAAGCAAGAGAGATTGATACTGATGAACTCATGCAAGATGTTGGTAAGAGCATCTCCCTAGCAACAAAGCAAACAGGGGGTTGACAAGACAAGGGATACGTGAGATACTTCATCACCTGCACAAAATTCGTGTGCGGGATTTAACCAAACCAACCTTTAGGAACTAGCAAATGAAATCGACTTATAACTCTTACAGCCTGATCGCAATGCTGGCAGGCATCACAGCAGGCCTTCGCATGAACATGGCAGAAGATACTGGCGGCGGTAACGCTACTCCCCAGGAACCTGCTGCACCAGCACCCACTCCAATCAACGAGTTTGTCAACATGCAGGAAACTGCTTTCCACTTCAAGACTGACAAAGACACTGTAATCAAGGATGAAGCAACTGGTGCTGTCATTGAAACCATCAAAGGTAAGAAGCCTCCTTCTGTCAAGATTCACTTGCCAGTTCCGAAAGCTTCCCGCATCGTTGAGTTTCTGACTGACACTACTGGCAAGTTTGCCAAAGAAGTTGAGTTGCTGAACTCTGCAATTCATTCGGTGATCTTTGGTGTTACTCGTGGCCAGATCAATGAGTTCCGTGAGAAGAATCCTAACGATGCAGTTACTGCTGCTGTCATCAACTATGACAAGCTGGACTGGACTGCCATTGCTAACATGCCCAAGTCTGAGCGTGGTAGCTTTGTTCCTGCTGATGAGGATGTGAAAGCATTCCTCGACAGCTACTTGGAAATCATGCCTGCTGCTACTGGCAAGGACCCTGCGAAGATCAAGAACCATTGCGATATCATCGCTACTGGCTTCAAGAAACAGCGGGCACAGAAAGATATTCTGGAATTCTTCCAGGATGCTTTCGCTATCTACCTCACCAAAGCTCCTGCAGAAGTTGCTGAGGAACATGAGGAAGTCATCGAGTACTACCAGAATCGTCTGGCTCGTATGCTGAAAGTGGAAGAAAAGATCACGATGGATGATCTGTAACCTCTAAGGTTACTAACCACTCAGGCTACTGAGTACTTAAGAACCCCACTTCGGTGGGGTTTTTTGGTGAGAGGGTTAGATATATCTCGGGTGGCATTCCAAAGAGTGCGCCTCTGCTTAGGCAGTCGCTAACTCTCTCACCTAACAGCAACCACTAGGACTATGACACTCCAAGATATCTTTGATACTCTAGTACTTGAACGTCGTGTGACGGTACAATTAGACAAGTCAAAGGCAGAGAGTCTCAGGATACAGCTAAGCAAGAAGTGGAGTAAGTACAAGACGGACTTAGATTCTCTTGGCTTCCTTGAAGATGACTTAGCAGCGTGCAGCCTGTGCAGGAAAAAAGTAGAAGACGGCTATGAGTTTCTCCTTGAGCCGCGGGAGAAGAATCTAATTGAGTACACACTAATAACATGCGACAATACGAACGTATCTGGCTAGAGCTTAAGAAACTTCCAGTTAAGGAAGAACTGGCTGTCCGCGTTCATGCTGATGCTAGGCGTCGGCTCATTCAAGCTGTTAAGTTAGAGAAAACAAAGGAAGTAGCAGTCAAGAAGAAGGTAGGAATGCCTAGGCCAGGATTGCTAAGTATTAGGTGGACTGAAGATACTGTGAAGAAAGATCCTCAGTTTGTTGTTGTTTATTTTTCCCTGCTATGGGATGGGAGTAAGTTGTGATTTGGCTAATAATTCCAGGGTTCTTTCTGCTTGTGCAGCTTATATCTATAGTATTGCACTGCAAGTACTATGACTTTGAAGACTGGATACGTCATACTTATTTATTCTTGCTAGTCATAGCTTGCTTCGTTGCAGGAGTTCTGTTCAAATGACGATCGACCAGCGCACTGACAAAGAGAAAGGACTCCATCACCATGATATGGAGTCTCGTGCAGCTAAGGATAAGAACTTCGACCAGAAGATCTACATGTTTCCTGAAAGCTACAATGAGCTGAGGAAAGAACTAGTAGCTCACTGGCCTACACTCTGGCAGTTAGTCGGATGGCCAATGGCGTATGCTGCTAACATCTTTGTCGAGACTATGAATGATGCTCTCGACTTGAATGTGGTGCTTGACAGCAGCAGAGTAGATGCTATCTGCACTGAGTATCTGCAAGCTTTGTGGAAGAAACGTGGCGTAACGAGGCACTAACATGAATATAAAAGACTTCACTGCTGAAGAACTAATAGCTTGCACTGGTGTGCATGTGCATGGCACATTAGAAGAGCACGAAGAAAATCCAGCTATCAAGAGACTCACTATCACCATCTATCCACTGCCAGAATCTGTGATAGATGACTTGCAGCAGGTCATTAGGTTAGCAGCCATGAAACTGCTGACTGAGAAAGAAATAACAAACGGACAAGTCACAGATCTCACAGCAGTAGGACCAATGCAATGAAAGTCTCTGAGCTTATCCGCATCCTGCAAAAGCTACCAGTAGGTCAGCTAGACTGTGAAGTAATGCTGAGACTTGGTAACACAGCAGAAGTTCCAGTAACAGGGGTGTTCACTCAGGTAATGGCATCGTTAGATATGCCAGTGCTCAAACCCAGTACTTCCATTCTTATCTACTCAAACAAGTCATGACAACAGAAAATATTCCAGCAGAAGAAACCAGCGGCGAGGAAGAAGTTCCTGGTGCTGCACTGATGGCCGCGCCGCTAGCAGAAACTCCCAAGCTTGATGCTAGTAATCCTGTTCACTTCGTAGTCATTGATAGACTAGCTCAGCTGGAAGCAGCACTGCTAGCTCGCGATCCAATGATGAAAGTCCACCTCGGTGCTATTCACAAAGAACTGAATCAGCACGAGGAACTAGTTCACCTACTCACCAATGAAGAAATTGGCAAGATAGTAGGTGCGCAACAGCAACACACCAACACCATGCTTGCAGCAGAACTCAGTGGCAAGAAAGGTAAAGCAGCAGCAGCTAATCGCACTGCTAAACTTGGATTGGATGATCTATGAACTCCGACAACCGCTCTGATCTGGAAGCACTGGCAGAAGTAGAAGACAAGAAGAATGAGTACTGGCCTAGGATTATTGATTCCATTACTTGGGGAATTGTAATTGTGCTAGTCGCTTACTGGCTGCTCTTTACTTGAGTCATGGCAACAGCATATGCACACGCAGTACGTCATACCACGCTCCGACTTCCTTGGAATTTTCAGTGGAGAGTTGGGAACAGTAGCAGACCATACAGCGCCAACCCTGCCAGTGGAGTTGCATTCCAGTTACTCCAAGCTGTTGGAGCTTGGCCTGCGGAGGCTTATTGCTTTGCATCCAAGTGCTACTATCATAGTTATAGAACTGATAGCGGGCACGGACTCTGTTATTTTTGCAAAAGAATTATCACTGCTACCGGACTTCACTTATGCTGTGAAGGATGTAGCAGCTCCCTTAAAACCTATGAATATGTTCGAGTATTCTCATCTGCATTGGAATTTGCGAGTCAAAGATGGCCACTAACAAACCAGACCCCTTCGCTAGACTGGATGAGCTCACATTCTCTGGAAGCAGTGAGAGCGGAACAACTAGCAGCAATTGGAACCAATCCGAATCTCAGTCGCTTGGAGAAGCTAAGGCTATCAGCGCAAATACATCTGACAAAGCGTACCGAGAACTTACCAGCAGAGAAAATGTAACTAGCTTCTCGCTGCTATCAGCACTTCACCAATGTCCGAGGGCGTATGAACTTAATAAACTACAAGCCAACCATCCTAGCAGTCGTGAGCCTGTGGAGTTTGTCAATCTCGATTTTGCTTATGGTCATGCTGTCGGAGCTGGCATACAGACCTATGCTGCTACTGGCTCTGTTACTTCTGCTATCTTTGCTGCTATGCTTGCTTGGAAAGCACCTTGGGATGCGGAGAAACTAGATAAGCGTGACCAGTGGACTGGCAAGAGTCTTGCCTATGCTACGCTAGCAGTAGAGAAATTTGCATGGTGGTGGCAAGAGAACATGAGCGAGTGGGAAGTAGTAGTACTACCAAGTGGCAAGAAAGCTGTCGAGCTAGCATTTGCTGTTGACTTTCAGAATGGCCGCTATCACTTTGGTCACATCGACGTACTGCTACGGAATAGAGTAACAGGTAAGCTAGCAGTCTGGGAAGGTAAGACTACTGGCTTTGAGAATGTAGATGAAGCAATGTATGCTAACAGTAGTCAAGCTCTTGGCTACAGTGTTGTTGTCGATGCAATAGCTAAGGAGATAGGCGCTGATGGAACAGAATACGAGGTCCTCTACATTGTATATAGTAGTAAATCCCGGGAGTTCCAGCTTCTCCCTTTTGGAAAGACTCGTAGCCAGCGCGCCGAATGGTTACAAGATACTCTCCTCGACCATGCTAGTCTCGATACCTATAAACGAATTAAGTTTTATCCTAAGAGAGGAGAAAACTGTATCAATCGTTACGGCTTTAAGTGCCAGTGGTTCGGCAACTGCACAATGAGGAATGAGTCATTGTTCCCAGGACTAGAACTCAAGCAGCTGCCAGCAGAAGAACTACACAGCATTGAAGCACTCGACTTTGTCTTTAAGTTAGATGATCTGGTAGCAACACAACAGGAGAAAGCATCGTGATGACCCTATCACAAGATCACTTTGAAGATAAGGTATTCAGTAAGTTCTTTATTTCCTCAGTTAAGTTTGTACCTAACAAGCAGTTTGCTGAGTGTACTAACATTAGAAAAGCAGAGCTCATGAAAAAGAACGAAAAAGGAGAGTATGTAGATGAGGCTATCTCTGCTATGTGGTTTGGTTACTCAATTGCAATGAAAGAACAAGAGAGCGCAGCATGAAACTCACAGACTACGAACAATCAATGGCCCGTAAGATTCTTGTCTACGGCGCACCTAAGACTGGCAAGACTGATTTCGTTGGTCAGCTAGCAGCAACTCACAAACTCTGGTGGTTTGATCTAGAAGATGGTATCAAGACATTGATGCACTCTCCACGGATTACTCCCGCCATGCGTGCTAACATTGAACTGTTTAAGATACCTGATACTCAGATATTCCCTATCGCTGCTAGGACTATTCTCAAGATGATTAAGGGAAAACCTGGAACCATCTGTGAAGTTCATGGTGCTTGGGACTGTCCTGACTGCACCAAGTCTGGTGCTCCACGAGTAGCAATGGATCTGAGCACATTCACTAACAACGATGTACTTGTCATTGATTCTGTCTCGCAACTTGCAGCATCTGCGATGAATGACATTCAGAAAGATCTGATTGCCAAGGACAAGTTCGATGCTAAGCCTGACTGGGATGACTACTTCAATCAAGGCCGCATCATGGATAGAATCTTTTCCATCATGCAGCAAGCAGCATTCAATGTAGTTGCCATTAGTCATGAGCAGCTAGTTGAGATGCAAGACAAGAGCAAGAAGATTGTTCCCATTGGCGGCACCAGCCAGTTCTCCAAGACATTTGCCAAGTACTTTGATGATGTTATTTATGCAGAGAAGGTAAATGGCAAGCACAAATTTGCTAGTAGTAGCACCTACTCTAACTCAATTGTTCTTGGTAGCCGGAGCGGCAAAGAGCT
>Ga0181339_1000049_pt1 | contig 44189 bp, 61 predicted proteins | sample Sp13VDMM110DD_FD_130101 | JGI IMG/M metagenome (GOLD analysis project Ga0181339, IMG submission 130101) | Freshwater viral communities from Lake Michigan, USA - Sp13.VD.MM110.D.D | ecosystem: Environmental > Aquatic > Freshwater > Lake | place: USA: Michigan | collected 2013-04-23 | reverse complement strand
GGTTAGTCGTTACTTCTTAACCTTTAGATTTAGTACTAAACTTCAACGTTTTGTAAAACTGTTTTTCCCCAGACTTTTAAAAGTAGTAATAGAACGGGGTATCTGGGTATTTAGTCGTAAGTCGTTGAATAGAAAGGAAATAAAATACCCCGATATACTGGGTATCGACGGGGTATGACGGGGTATTCGTGTAAGATGCTCCATAACGGTTCTTACGCGTCGTTCGGGAAGGGATAGCGGAGAGGGGGCGGACCTCGTAAGGGAGTCCCGAGAATTCCTTGCCGGAGTGAAAGTTTGGAGGTATGCTCCGCGCATGACTACGACGCTACCGCTCAACCATAACCGCCTCCGGTTCGTTGCCGAATACCTCTCCGCCATGCCGCGGAACGGAACGGCGGCTTACGGACGCGTGTACACGACGGCGTCGTACGACACTTGTTGCACCGAGGCGGCGCGACTGCTGAAAGACCCGCGAATCGCGGCCGAGATTGATAAACGCGAAAAGCAAATGCAAGCCGGCCTCGCCTTGACCGCGGCCGACGTTCTCGAGGAGTTGTTCCTCGTGGCGAGTGCCGACCCTCGCGAATTGTCCGAGCATCACGTCGGAGCGTGCCGCTACTGTCATGGCGCCGGCTTCCTATGGCATCGTACCCAAGGCGAGTACCAACGCGACTACGACGCGTACGTCGTGTCCCGCAAGGCCGATACGTCCAAACCCGCCGACCCGTTCGGTATTGAGTTTCCCGTATTGGGCGGCATCGGTTACAACCCGTACAAGGATCCGCACCCGAATTGCCCCGAGTGTTTCGGCAATGGCGTTGGGTTCGACGTCTACAAAGACACGCGCAATCTGTCCAAAGCGGCCGCCCGCCTATTCCAAGGCGTCAAGCGCACAAAGGAAGGTATCGAAATCAAGATCCGGTCTCCGGAGAAAGCGATTGAGCTCGCCGGGCAACACTTGGGACTGTTTAAAAAATCGATCGAGCTCGCCGGCAAGAATGGCGGCCCGATACAGCATGCCGGCGTCACGCTGACGACGACCGACCCCAACACGGCGGCGGCGATCTATCAATCGTTGGTATCGGGCGACTAATGCCGATACCGTTTCCGCACGACTTCCGCAACCCCGATTACGTCCAGGTATTCGAGTGGCGCCTCGAGCGTTTGCAGCGTATCCGGGCCGCTATCGCGCTCGAGGTCGCAGAGAACCGCCCGCCCGAAGTAATCCCCGGCCTAATCACGTATTACCGCGACCATCCGGCGCAATTTATTATCGATTGGGGCATGACGTACGACCCGCGTAACGTCCCCAAGAAACTGCCCGCCCGCCTCCCGTTCCTGCTGTTCCCCAAGCAAGAGGAGCTCGCGTCTTGGTTGCTCGAGCGTTGGGCCGCCGGCGAACCGGGCATTATCGACAAGTCGCGCGACATGGGTATCTCTTGGCTCGTCATGTCGCTGGCGTGTACGCTGTGCAACTTTAATAACGAAATGGCCGTCGGTTGCGGCTCGCGCAAAGAGGAGTACGTCGATATCCTCGGCGACCCCGATTCGTTGCTCGAGAAAGGCCGCTTGTTCATGTCCCTGCTACCTTCCGAGTTCCGCGGCGGTTGGGATAGGCGCCGGCATTCGTCGCACATGAAACTCGTTTTCCCGTTGTCCGGGTCGATCCTGACGGGCGAAGCCGGCGACGGTATCGGACGCGGCGGCCGGCAATCGCTTTACCTGGTCGACGAGGCCGCGTTCCTCGAGCGCCCCCTCCTCGTCGACGCGTCATTGTCCGCAACGACCGATTGCCGTATCGACCTCTCGACGCCGAACGGGCGCGGCAACCCATTTGCGCAAAAGCGACACTCCGGCAAAATTAAGGTATTTACGTTCCATTGGCGCGATGACCCGCGCAAGGACCAAGCGTGGTACGACAAGAAAGTCGCCGAGATTGATAACCCGGTCGTCGTGGCGCAAGAGATAGATTTGAATTACTCGGCATCGGTTGAGGGCGTGTTTATCCCGTCGGCCTGGGTACAAGCGGCAATCGGCGCGGCGGCAAAACTCGGCATTACCGTATCGGGCGCCCGTAAAGCCGCGCTCGACGTTGCCGACGAGGGACGCGACAAAAACGCCCTAGCCGGTAAGCATGGCGTTGAAATGAATTTCCTGAAGCAATGGTCGGGTTTGGGAAGCGACATTTTTGCGACGACCGTTAAGGCGTTCGACATTTGCGACGGCGGCGGATACACCTCGTTCCAGTACGACGCCGACGGCCTCGGTACCGACGTCCGGGGCGACGCTCGCATTATCAACGAGGCGCGCGTACTCGAGGGCAAGTCGGAGATTCTCGTCGACCCGTTCCGCGGATCCGGAGCGGTACACGACCCCGAGGGCGAAATGGTCGAGAACCGCAAGAACAAGGATTTTTTCCAGAATTTCAAGGCGCAATCGTGGTGGCATCTGCGTATCTTGTTCCGCAACACGTACCGCGCCGTCGCCGAGGGTAAAGAGTTCAACCCGGACGAAATAATCTCGCTCTCCCCCGACCTCGAGGACTTGGTGCAACTGTGCTCCGAATTGTCCCAACCGACCTACACGCTCAACACGGCGGGCAAAGTCGTAATCGACAAAGCCCCCGACGGCACGCGCTCGCCTAACTTGGCCGACGCCGTAATGATGCTTTACAATCCGGCCGGCGGCGTCCTAGACATGTGGGCGAAACTAGCGGGCTAGTCTTTCGGGAACAACGGCCCGTCGAGCGAAACTTGGTCGGGCGTTATATCTTTCATCGCTGGCCGCTCGACGGTACGAACCTCGCGCAACTCGGCGATGCACTCGAAACGCGGGTGCGCTTGCGCTTTCATTTGGTAGCAGATATACAGCCGACCGAAAAGCGGTACCGGGATTGCCGTGCGTACCGCCCGCTCCAATTCGACGTACAACGTTTCGTCGTCCGTCTCGATCCGGATTGAACGCGGCCCCCTCATTTCAGCACCTTCCCGACGAGTTTTACATGCGCGTCGCGAGCCGCTTGCAATGCTCGGTCATACTCTGCCGCTCCGCGTTCCGCAACGAAGCGCACGAGCCGTTCGTGTATCTCGATTTTGATATTGTTTATTGCTTGTTGGATTGAACCGACGAGCACCATTTTTTCCGGAGTTATCGCCCCGCCCTTTACTATCTCTTTCGCTTTGACGAGCGCGTCGAGAGTCGTTTGCAAGTGTTTGAGTTCCGCGTTAGACATGCGTAGAAGTTGGTTCATGCCGGCACCCCAAGCAAGACGAGAGACGCCCATACGATCGCGCCGCAAAGCGCCGTAAATCCGATAAGCCTTACCATTTCATTACCCCCATAAAGAACGAGAAAAGCGCCACGAATGCGAACCACGCGGCGAGGATTTTTGCGAGCATCATACGCCCGCCTTTGCGATGTAAGCGGCGGTCGACTTCTCGGCGGCTTTTGACGTTGCGAAATGGCGGCCTTTGTAGCCGCGGCACACTTGCTCGAATCCATCTTTTTGCACGATTACGACCAGGGCGTAAAAGGTACCGTCGGCGTTTTTGGTAATGTTGGCTTTCATGTCGTTTGCTCCGTTGCGTTGTCGATGAATAGAATAGTAGTCGCATTATTCGACCATTGCAAGCATTATTTTGTATTAGATGTTGCGGATATGCAAAACGGCGCGGATAACATACAATTGCCGCATTCGTAAAGGGGTTCCCCATGGCAAAGAAAATGCACCATCGCGTCGTACAGTCCGTCGCTAATCGTCAAGCGGCAATACAAAAAGGTACGGACCAGGCGCGGCACGCTATCCGCACGGGGGACTCGTTCCAGAACGTAAGCGCCCGCCTCGGCTACGGTACCGATACGCTACAAAGCGGCTCGCGCTACGGGATAGACTTTATCTCCCGCAACCCGTACAACCTGGAAGCGGCGTACCGCTCGAACTGGCTTTGCGGTATGGCCGTCGACGTGATCGCCGAGGACATGACGCGCGCCGGCGTACAGTTTCAATCTGACGAGCTCAAACCCGACGACACGGATAAAATGCTTAAGGGTATCGAAACGCTGCAATTGTGGAGCGAGATATCCGACGCGACCAAATGGGGTCGACTGTACGGCGGCGGTATCGCGGTATTGCTGATCGACGGCCAAGACTTGCGCACCCCGCTACGCCTGGACTCTATCGCACTCGGCCAGTTTAAAGGTATCGTCGCGCTCGATCGCTGGCAGGTAAGCCCGACCCTATTCGACCTCGTGACCGATTACGGCCCCGACCTCGGCAAACCCCGCTACTACGACGTGAACCCAAGCGCAAAGGCGCTTATCGGCGAACGTATCCACTATTCGCGCTGTATGCGTATCGACGGTCTCAAACTCCCGTTTCGCCAAGAGCTCGCGGAAAATGGTTGGGGGCAATCGTCGCTCGAGCGTCTTTGGGATCGTATCGTCGCATTTGATTCGACCACGGAGGGCGCCGCCCAATTGGTCTACAAGGCGCATTTACGCACCATCAAAATCAAGGGCTTCCGTTCGCTGATCGCGGCCGGCGGCAAGATGTACGACGCGTTTATCGAGCAAATGAAACTCGTACGCTCGATGCAAAGTAACGAGGGTTTGACCGTACTTGACGGCGAGGACGAATTCGAGGCGCACTCGTACGCGTTCTCCGGCTTGGATAATCTGTTGCTGCAATTCGGCCAGCAAATTTCCGGCGCCCTTCAAATCCCGCTCGTACGTTTGTTCGGGCAGTCCCCCGCCGGCCTCAACAGTACCGGCGAGTCGGACTTGCGCACCTATTACGACAATATCGCCAAAGAGCAAGACAACAAACTCCGCCGGCCGCTCAATGTCGTTTTCGAGTTGGTCTCCCGCTCGATCCTCGGCAAGCCGTTACCGGCCGGGTTTAAATTCGAGTTCGTACCCTTGTGGCAACTTACCGAGGTCGAAAAAGCGCAGATCGCCAAAGATACAACGTCCGCTATTTGCGAGGCCGAGGCGTCCGCGATTATCTCTCCGAAAACCGCGGCGAAAGAATTGCGCAACGCGTCTCGTACAACCGGCGTATTTACGCAGATTACCGACGAGGAAATCGAAGCACTCGCCGAGGAGCCGCCCAAACCCGACCTAGTCGTGCCAGGCTTGGACGTGATGCCCGGCGCCGAGGATGACGCAACGAGCAAGGAACCGCGACTCGCGGCGGTCAAGTAACGCATGCCACGCCCACGCAAACCCAAAACGCCACCACCACGTACGCGCGGTATTGAGCGCCAGTACGCGCGCCAACTGCGTAAGATTGCCCGGCACATTGGCGACATAGTCAACGCGTTCGACCCGTACGACCCCGCGGCCGAGCCGGCTATCCGTCGCGCCTTGGACGGGTACGCGCAAGTTATTGAACCGTGGGCGCGATCGCAAGGCGCGCAAATGATCCACGCCGTCAACCGTGCCGACCTCGCCTCGTGGAACGCGCACTCGGAGGAAATGGGATCGCTCCTCGGGCGCCAGATACAGAGCGCGCCGGTCGGAGTCGAACTCCGGGGCGCCCTCGAGCGGCAAGTACATTACATTACCTCGTTGCCGAGAGACGCCGCGCAACGCGTGCATGCGCTGACGGTCGAGTCCCTCGAGACGTCGTCCAGGTCGAAGCAAATAGCGGAGGAAATCAAACGGTCGGGCGAAGTGTCGGCGAGTCGCGCAACTCTTATCGCTCGTACGGAGGTCGCACGGACCGCGTCAAAGTTGACCGAGTCGCGAGCCCGCGCGGTTGGATCCGAGGGCTATATATGGCGCACCGCCGGCGATACGGACGTCCGGGACAGCCACAAGAAAATGGCCGGCAAGTTTGTACGTTGGGACGAGAACAACGGCGAGGGAGCGCACCTAACCGACGGGACGACATGCCACGCCGGCCAGATTTACAACTGCCGATGCTATCCCGAGCCGGTTATCCCGGATTAGCGGGTTACGTTCAACTCGGCCATGCGCGCCAAATTCTCCGGCGTCAAGTCCTCAAGCAAAGCGCGCATTTCCCGGAACCCGTCGGCGTAATTGCCCGTTTGGAAAAGGTAGAAACCGCCCTCGCCGTCGTAACCCGTGTACACCCAACCAGGCGGCGCCATAATGATTAGCTTTTCCCGAGGCGCTAAGGTCGGGCAATCTTGCTCGAACAATTCTCGAGGCAAAGCATTTTCGACAATGACGGCCGCGGCGTTTCGCTCCGCTAGAGCCTTGATCGTCTCGGCGGTAAAGTCGCTGTCGCTACCGTGGCCGAACCATTCGCAAGCCGCGACGATGCCGTACGCTCGTATCGCATTGTCCCAAGCGTCGGCCGGAACGTTGACTGGTACCGGCGGCAAATCTCCCGGCGCCCCGTTTTTAAGTGTTGTCATTTTGCCGCGTCCCCTTCCGCCGTATCGCCGACCGCAAAAAAGTCGTTAAGGAATTGCACGCGGCCCATGTGGAAAGCGTGCGTCTTTTTGAGCAACCGGATTTTATCCTCGACGACGCGCGTATCGGGCCGCGAGTGGCTTTCCCAGTTACGTATCCACGACGTAACCTTGACGGTCATTTCGTAATGATGCAAACGCATTTCGCGCAAACCCGCGAGCACTTGGTCGAGCTTTTCCGGCGTTTCGGTTAGGTACGCTTGCCGGTCGGCGTTGACCATGATTTTAAAAACCGGGTCGTTTTTCATATCGAATTTTCCTTGTAATGGCGTTCCATGACGGCGAGCATGCGGCGAAGCGCGACGGCTTTACCCATACCCTTGTGAGCGCGAACCCCGGCCGGGAAAAATCCCTCGGGATAATAAACGGCGAAATGTTGCCCCTCGTCGACGAATCGGGCGCACATGCAATGCGCCTCGACCTCCTCTCGCGCCTTGATTACTTTGGCGATGTTTTCGGTAACGCTCATAAGTTGTTTTCCGATGCGTCTTGATCCTCTAAATCCCAAACCCCAATTTGCCCGCCGTTCCCCGGCAACATGCAAAATAGAATTACTAGGTCGTCTCGTTTCGCCACATGGGCGCGGCCGTAGCCGTCAAGTCCCCAAGTGTACCGGCTCATAGTTGGCCCGGCTTTTTGTAAGTAAAAGCGCGTTTGAGTGTTGGGGCGGCGCAAGGTACCGAAAGAACCGTTTTAGCAGCGCGCATTGCTGCAACCGATAAAGCCAATTTTGCTGCGAGTTTTTCGTTACTTACGTTTGTCATGTTGTTCCCCAGTGCGTTGTCGATGTAGGAATAATAGTCGCATTATTCGACCATTGCAAGCATTATTTAACGCCCTCTAATAAATTGTTGTATTTACGTTCGGCAAGTATGATATAAAGGCGCAACATTGCCATACAGCATACGAAATGAAACTTTTCTCTACCGAACAGCTCGGCCCGACGCAGTCATTAACCCCCGAGGGTTACTTGCTTTGCGAAAACGTCCCCGTCGCTCGCGTAGGAAAACAAATCTATACCGCCGCCGACCTACCAGGCGTGCGCGCCGGTACCGACGGTTTAATCACGGTTGTACGCGAGGAGTCCGAAGTATTCCGCCCGGAAACGGTCGCGAGTTTCGAGGGCAAATCGGTTACCGTGTTGCACCAATTTGTCGACCCTTCCAACGTCAAAACGTTCGAGGTTGGTCACGGGCAAAACTTCCGCCGTAGTGAAATCGACCGCGACTTGATGGTATGCGACTTGCTCATTAAGGACGAAAAGGCAATTAAGCTCGTACGCTTCGACCCCAAGAACCCGCTAAAAAAGTCCATGCGGCAAATTTCTTTAGGGTATGATGCGGACTATATTGAAGCCGAGCCGGGTTTGGCGTATCAGAAAAACATTATCGGCAACCATATTGCACTAGTAGAACGAGGCCGAGCCGGTCCGCGCTGCTCAATCCAAGACGAGGAAACCATGTCAAAAGCTACCGCCCCAACAGTGTTACAAAAATTGGTCCGCGCCTTCCGTACCGGCGACTCCGACTTGATCGAGAAAACGGTCGACGAAGCCGAAACCGAGGAAAAACGCGTCGCGGACGAAGCGGCCGCCGAGGAAGAAAAGAAAGAGCGCCAAGCAACAACCGACGCTATTTCGACGCTTACCCAAACCGTCGCGACCTTGGCTAAAACCGTGGCCGACATGAGCAAGCCAGCCAAGACCAAAGACGAAGCCGGCGACGAGTTGCCAACGGGCGACGAAGAAACCGCGGAAGAAAAAGAAAAACGCGTCGCGGACGAAGCGGCCGCCGAGGAAGAAAACAAGGTTAAGACCGAGGACAGCATGCGCGACACAATCAGCCGCGCCGAAATCCTCGTACCTGGCTTCTCCGCCCCTACCCTCGACAGCGTGACCGATGCGAACGGCGTTGCGGCGGTACAGCGCAAAGTATTGTCCGAAGCACTGAAAACGCAAGACGGTAAAACGGCTTTCGCTGGATTGCTCGGCGGCCGTACCCTCGACGCGTTGACCGTCGACCAGGTCGGTACCGTGTTCCTCGCCGCGTCAGAATTGGCGCGACAAAAGAACAACTCTAAGGGCGCCGTAACGGCTCTTAAAACGAAAGATTTTGGCGCGCCAACATCGGCCGCCACAATCAACGCTCGTAATTCCGAGTTTTACAAAAAATCTTAATTGGGGGTACCTCATGGGTAACGCATATTTAACACGCATGCCGTCGGGTATTCCCGGTGACATTTCGCGCCGCGCGCAATCGGTAGTCGAGCAAGTTGTCCTCGACCCCGCAAAACCTTTCTCGGCGTATGGCTTGCCCGGTAAGATCGTTGCCGGCAAATTCGTACCGCTGGAAGCCGCTGACACCGCCGCCGTAATTTACGGTTTCCTTGTCCGCCCTTACCCGACCCAAACCGCTAACGCGGACGGTACCGGCGTAAGCACCGGCAAAGTCGGCGACGCATTGCGATTCGGTTTTATGACCATCAAAAACAACGCAGGTACCCCGGCTCTCAACAGCCAGGCGTATACCCGTATCGCAAACCCGGCCACGGGTAAGCCTATCGGCGGTATCGAAGCGGTTGCGGACGGCGCGAATACCGTTGCAATCGGTAAATGCACTTTCAAGGATCCGGGCGACTCTGCCGGAAACGTTGAAATCGAATTTAATATCGCTTAAGGGAGCGGCGAACATGAGCAAAGTACAAAAGAGCATCATTCTTGCTTCGTGCATGGCCTCGGCCTTGGCACAAGCGTATAGCCCGCAAACCGTTCGAGGCGTCCGTACAAATGACGGCTTGATGACTTTCGACGCGCAAACCGTCGACAGTGCCGGCGCGTTCCTCGTTGGCGAACTGGAACGCCTCGACCAAACCTTGAACCTGCCACTCGTGGACGTTTCATGGGGTCGCGACATTCAATTGCGCGAAGACGTGACGATCGCGGACGAAATGTCCTCCTTCACTAACTCGTCGTTCGCGGCGGCTGGCGGGCCAAGCGCACAAGGTAAAAACTGGATCGGTAAAGACACTACGACCATTAAAGGCCTGGCGCTCGATATCGGCAAAACGGCCAAACCGTTGACCCTTTGGGGCATGGAATTGGGCTGGACTATTCCAGAATTGGAAAGCGCGCAAAAACTGGGCCGTCCGGTCGACTCGCAAAAGGTCGCCGGTATGGAAATGAAGCGCAATATGGATATTGACGAGCAAATCTATATCGGCGATACCCAATTGTCGCAAACCGGTTTGTTGAACGACGCAGGTATTAGCCTGGCTAACGTCTCGAATGGTGACTGGGCGAACCCGACCACTACTCCGGACGAAATCCTCGCCGATATCAACGAAATTCTGTACCGCGGTTGGCAACAATCCGGTTTCGCAATTTGCCCGCGCGACCTGCTGTTGCCGCCTTTGAAATTCGGTACGTTGGTTACCCGCAAGGTTTCCGACGCCGGCAATATTTCGATTCTGGAATATGTCCGCATGAACTGTATTTCGTTCGCGAAAAACGGCGTACCGCTGAACATCAACCCCGTCAAATGGTTGACCGGCGCCGGCGCTGGCGCTACCGACCGTATGGTCGCTTACACGAATGACAAAACTCGTGTCCGCTTCCCATTGGTTCCGGTACAACGCACTCCGCTGGAATACCGCTCGCTCAACCAACTGACGACATATTTTTGCCGCCTGGGTTGCGTCGAATGGGTATACCCGGAAACTGGCGCGTACGCTGACGGCATTTAATCGCCCCAGTTTGTCCGCGTAGCTTCATCCGCAAAGGGCGCCTCTCATTTTGGGACGCGCCCTTTTTAAACAAAATTCCTTTAGGGGTTGACATGTCGAACGAAAAACAGAAACAAGTAAAAATCCATTTGTCCCGCGCTGTTATTCTTAACCGCAAGGGCGAAGAGCCGGTACCGTTGCAAGCCGGCGCTAATACCGTCGACGCTGACGTCGCGGAGCACGCTTTCGTTAAAGCGCATTTGTCCGACCCGAACGCCGAGGCGATCGAAACCGGCGACCCGGAGTTGCAAGCCAAGTACGACGAATTGCTCGCCGCGAACGAAGCCGGCTCGAAAATCGTTGCTAAAGCAAACGCGAAAATCGAGTCCCTCGAAAAGCAACTCGCCGGCGCAAAAGATGGTAAAGCACTCGTCGCAGCAAACGCGCGTATCGCCGAGTTGGAATCGGTTGTCGCAGCGTACGAAGCGGCCGGCGAGTAATACGCCATGACGATTACGGTCGCTCAATTTCGAGTCGATTTTCCCGAGTTTACGGACGCCACGAAGTACCCGGATACGATGGTTACTTTCTGGCTTACGCAAGCGGGAAAATTGTTGCGCGCGGAACGTTGGGCCGACGAGCTCGACCTCGGTACCGAGCTATTTGTCGCTCATCAACTCGTGATCGGCGCCCGTAATCAAAAGAGTGGCGGATCCGGAGCGGGAGCAAGTATCGCTCCCATTTCGTCCAAGACCGTGGACAAGGTAAGCGTTTCATACGATACCGGATCGGTCACGATGGTCGACGCCGGATTCTGGAACGCGACCAACTACGGGCAGCGTTTTTGGTGGTTGTTGCAAATGGCCGGGGCTGGCGCCGTACAGCTTTACTAATGGCAAAGTCCGGAGTTAAGGTCGTTCGAGACGACGTCGCAAAAATAATGAAGTCTCTCGATAGGCTTATGGGTTTGGACGTACTGGTCGGCATACCGTCGGATAAAGCGGCACGCGACGATGACGGGCCTTTGAATAACGCGCAAATCGGTTATATACAGACGTACGGGTCGACGATACAAGTACCGGAAAAAGAGGCGTCCGTAAATCGACGCAACGGCAAATTTTCCAAGGCGAAGAAAGCCACGAGTACGACGTCCCATACGGTACCGGCGCACGAAATCGTCATACCGCCCCGCCCGTTCCTCGAGCCTGGCGTAATCAACGCCGAGCCAAAGACGACGCCGCGATTAGAAAAGGCGATGCGAGCGGTATTACGGGGAGACGGTGCCGGCGCTGAAATTGAATTGAACAAAGCGGGCCTCGAGGCGGTTAGCTCCGTCCGAGCCGTGATTACCGGCGGCATTGCCCCGGAGTTATCAGAAAGTACGAAACGCCGCCGCCGGGCGAAAGGACGCACGGGAGAAACCCCGCTCCTCGATACGGGCGAATTGAACAACTCTATTAGTTACGTCGTGAGGAAAAAATGATTGACCTGGACGACGTTTTAGACTGTGAGGAGCTCGGCGCCACGACGTTACAATGCGTACGCGTTACCGAGACCGTCAACGACAAGGGCCGCGCGGTCAATACCGAGGCGACGACCGACTTTGGCGGCATCGTGACGCAGGACTCCGGCGCCATTCTTGACCGCTTCCCCGAGTACACGTACGTAAAAGGATCTATCCTCGTGACGACCGCGTTTCCGTTGCGCATGGACGGCGCCACGGTCGAGGCCGATATCATCCTTTGGAACGGCAAACGGTACGCCGTAAACCAAATCGCCGACTACCTTATCCACGGCGTCAACTGGGCCGTATGCAATCCGGACGGGGTCGACAATGGCTAACACTTCGGCAAGCGGCGGCTATCTAACCCCGACCTCGGCGCCACTCGTCGAGGACGACGCGCTCGACGACATTTTCTCCGGAGCGATCGCAGGTATTACCGGTCTCGCCGGCGAACTCGTGCGCCCGAAATGGCAAAAGAAACCGCCTAAACGCCCCGCCTCTACCGTCAATTGGTGCGCCTTTGGTGTAACCGAGGACAACGCCGACGCCGGCCCGGTTATCGCGCACGATCCGGACGCCGACGAGGGGCTCGGACAAGACACGTATACACGCCATAAAGACATAACCGTGATCGCCTCGTTTTACGGGCCGGCCGCGAAAGGCGTTGCGCAATTGCTCGAGGATGGTATTGCCATACCGCAAAATCTTGAAGAACTGCAATTAAATTCCATTTGTTTTATTTCCGCAGGTACAATTCGGGCAGTACCCGAAAGCGTCAATATGCAATGGCTTGACCGCTACGACTTGTTGTTGTATTTCCGTCGCGCGGTAACAAGGACTTACGCAGTACAAAACATTCTTACCGCCGGCGTCGAGTTAAACGCGGACGGGTACATTACCGAAATTATCGTAGAGCCGTAAAAAGCAAAAGGGGAACCGCAATGTCTCAACTTTCCGTATCGCGCCTCGTCAAGGTTAACGTTATCTTAGCGGCACTGGCCGCCCAGGCGCAAAACCTTTCGACCATTCTACTATTGTCCTCGAGTAACGTTATCGACGTAATCGAGCGCCTCCGCTCGTATACTTCGCTCGTTACGATCGCGGACGACTTCGGCTCGTCCTCGGACGTATACAAAGCCGCGCAAAAAGCATTCGCGCAACAACCGCAAGCCTCCGAATTCAAAGTCGGCCGGTGGGCTAAAACCGCAACCGCTGGCCGATTGGTCGGCGCGCCGCTCTTGGTCGCAAATCAAAGTATTGCCCCGTGGGCGGCGATTACGACCGGTTCGCTTAAAATCGGCATCGACGCGATCGCCCCGATTGACGTTACCGGCATGACCTTTGCCGCGCAAACGAATTTAAACGGCGTCGCAAGCATTATGCAAACCGCCATCCGTGCGGCTAACGCAGCGTTTACAGCGATGACCGTCAAATACAACGCGATTTACACTCGTTTCGAGTTCGACTCCGGCACGACCGGCGCGGCGTCTAAGGTGACGTTCGCATTAGCCGCGGCAACCGGCGTCGATATCTCGAGCATGGCCGGCTTACGTTCAACCAATAGTGGCGCGTATGTCGCCGACGGCATCGTCGCAGAAACCGCCCTTGACGCGGCGGTATTGTTCGACGGTCAATTCGGCCGCACCTGGTACGGCATGAATATCCCGGAAGCCGACGACGACGAAAATGTCGACGTTGCGGGTTTCCTAGAAGCGACCAACAACAAGCACATGTACGGCATTAACACGCAGGACGGCGGCGTATTGTCAACCGTGGTTACCGACGATATCGCCTCCCGTATCGAGGCATTGTCGTATAGCAAAACCATGACGCAATACTCGAGCCAAGACGCGCACGCGGTAATCTCGCTCATGGCGAAAGCGTTCTCGACCAACTGGAACGGCAACAACACGGCAATTACCTTGATGTACAAAGGCGAGCCGAGCGTTATTGCGGAATCAATCGGCGAGACCCAGGCGCAAGCGTTGGCGGCGAAAAATTGTAACGTCTTTGTCAATTACGACAACGACACGGCAATTATCCAAAACGGCGTAGTCGGCTCGGGCGATTTTATCGACACGATTACCGGCGCCGATGCGATCGCGGTCGACCTGCAAAACGAACTGTTTAACCTGCTGTACACCTCGCCGACCAAAATTCCGCAAACTGACGCCGGTACAAACATGTCGGTTACGACTTGCGAGCGCGTTTGCTACAAGTATGTAACGAACGGCTATGCGGCTCCGGGCGTATGGGACCAAAACGGATTCGGCAATCTGTCCGAGGGAGACTTTTTGGAGAAAGGCTTTTACGTCTATGCTCCGCCGGTCGCGTCTCAATCGAAACCGGATCGCCAAGCGCGTAAGTCGGTACCGATTCAGGTTGCGCTCAAATGCGCGGGCGCTGTTCACTCGTTCGACTTGCAACTCAATATCTCGCGTTAAGGGAGCGCCTAGACCATGAAAACATACGCTTTTATGAATACTCAATGCTCGATGGTTGGGCCGGGTTGCATGTTGAACCTCGGTTACGGCGCGGGCATTGCCGAGGAAGGTATCTCGATCGAACCGGCCGGCGATTTGTCCGGCATGACGATTGGCGCCGACGGCCAAGGGCATCACAATTTGTACTCCGACCGTAGCTCGAACATTACTGTACGCGTGCTCAAGACGTCGCCGCTTAACGGTTTGCTCGCTGCCGTACTGGCGTTCCAACGCTCGAGCGCGGCCAACTTCGGGCAAAACACAATCACGACTGTAAATACCGCCTTGAACGATACGATTACGGCGCAACAAGTCGCGTTTGCAAAAATCCCGATGATCGAATACGCCAAAGACGGCCGCTTTAACGAGTGGCGTTTTAACGCAATCGATACAGACTTCGGACTCGGCAAATAATGGCGGCCGTACTCGTTAAAGAGTTGGAACTCGGCGGCCATAACTACCAAATCGCCAAGCTCGACGTTATGCGGCAATTGCATGTCGCGCGACGTTTGGCGCCGGCGGTATGGGCGTTGGCTCGCTCCGGCGGCGCTGTCTTGAAAGAGGCGTTACCCGAGGGCGTCCCTATGACGATGGAAAACATTGTCAAGGGTCTGAAATCGCTCGAGGACGGCGCGCTTATGGGCGCGGTTATCCAAGCCGCCGGCCCCTTGGTCGACGTCTTTGCGCACATGTCCAACGCCGACAGCGAGTACATTATTAACGAGTGTTTGTCCGTGTGTTCTCGCGAGGTCGACAATAACGGCGGCTGGCAAGCGGCATACGTCGAGGGAAGCGGCTTTTTGTTCCACGACATGCAATTGCCGGAAATGATGCAACTCGTACTCGCGGCCATCGGCCACAATCTTGGAAATTTTACGCACGCCCTCGCAACCCCGAACTAGGTAATAGGACGGGAAGCGCCGGACCTGATTTGGCCGTAATGGCCGACGGCGAGGGTTGGATAATGCGGCCAGTATTGCGCGGATTGTGTTCATACGAAAGCCTCAAAGATTGCACGGTCGACTTGTGCGACATGATGCGAATGAACGAAGCGATCGACGTCGAGGACGAAAATAAACGACGTATAGCCGAATGGGCGGGGAAATAAAATGGCTGGCGATACCGACGTAATTAAACAGTTTTTAGTTAGCCTCGGTTTCCAAATAGACCAAGCCGGCTTACGTAATTTCCTTGGCGGAATTAAAGAGTCGGACAAGACGGCCAAAGCACTAGGCCGGACTATTGTTGGCGTCGCTGTTGCGGCCGAGGCGATGGTAATACAGTTTTCGTCCTCAATGGAAAAACTGTATTACTCGTCTAAGCGCACAAACTCCTCGGTACAAAATCTCCAAGCCCTCGAGTTTGGCTCGCGTCAAATCGGCCTCGCCGCCGGCCAAGCGCGCGAAGCCCTCGAGAGCATGACAGCGGCGGCCCGTACAAACCCGGGTCTCCGCGGTTTGATGGACGGCTTACTCGGTAAGAGTACCGCCGGTCTGGACCAAGCCGAGGTAATGCTCGAGCTCGTACAAAAACTCTCCTCAATGCCGCATTTCATCGGGTCGCAATACGCGTCGATGTTCGGTATCGACGAAAAAACGTTCTTGATGCTCAAGGACGGCATGCCGGAGTTGCTCAAGTATGAGCGGGAACGCCAAGAATTAAACAAACGCGCCGGCATTGACGCGCAAGCGGCCGCCGAGGCGGGCAAAGAGTACGCCAACTCACTACGCGACATTTCCGAACGCGCGGGCGTCCTACGTGATCGCCTGGCGATAGAACTTTTGCCGACCTTTCGCGAATTTAACGAGATTGCCGTAACGACTCTCGACTACTGGGCGAAATTCAACCTTGACGAGCACCCGAACGTAAAAGCGATCGCGGACAGTTCGTCCGAGGCGCAAGCGGAAATCGCCAAGGGGAATTACTGGAAAGGATTTACAACGCCTTTCCGTCAAGGTTTCGAGGCTATTAACGAGTGGCGCGACTCGTACCGCCCCGGCGGTTCCCGTTCCGCAAACCCGACTCCGGCCGCTCCGGTACCGGTCACGGTTGCGCCGACCCCAGGCGCCCCGACAACGACCGCCCCGCCCCCAAAAGGCGGACGGTTGCCGCTCGGCCTACGTCAAAACAACCCGGGCAATTTACGGTCATGGGGTAGCGCGCCGGTACAAAACGGCTTTGCCTCGTTCAACTCGCCGGGCGAGGGTTTGGGCGCGATGGCCGGCAATATCCTTGCGTATTACAACAAGTACGGTTTAAACACGGTGCGGTCGATTGTGGCGCGTTGGGCGCCCTCTAACGAGAACAATACCGGCGCGTACGTCGACGCCATATCCAAACGGCTAGGCGTGGGCGAAAACGACAAACTCGACCTCAAAGACCCGGCCGTCCTTTCGCGCATGATGGGCGCCATGATCCAACACGAGCAAGGGTACAACCCGTACGGCGCCGCCGAGCTTACCGCGGCCGCGCAAAGTCGATTAGGCGGTACCGCCGCCGGCGCCGGAAAGCAAGTCGTCATTAACCAAAAAACGGACATACACGTCAATGGCGGCGACAGCCCGCAAGCAACCGGCCGCGCTGTTGGCATGGTTCAAGATGAAACAAACGGCACTATGGTACGCAACATGCAAGGGGCGATACGATGAGTTTTACCGGCTACGCACTCCCCGCCCTTACCATTGGTCTAGGCGCTTTCCGGATCCGTCCGCAACGGGGGTTTTTCCCCGGACCGAACGCGGCCGGCGTTACGCCGTCGCCCTTTGTGCCGCATGCGACAATCGAGGAGTTACACCGCGACGACTTGGAAATTACCGAGCACCCGGTCGAACTGGGCGCGCCTATCGCGGACCATGCTTTCGTACGCCCGTCCGAGGTAATTATCCGTTGCTCGTGGTCGAATAGCCCGCCGGGTTCGCCTGGCTTGCTCGGCGCGGCCGTCGGCGTTGCCGGAGTGTTCGCTCCCGTCGTAGCGGCTGGCGTTGCGATCGCCCAAACGATACCCGCCGCTCAATCGATGTTAAGCGGTAACGCCCCGCAACAAGCGCGCGATACGTACGACAAATTGCTCGCGTTGCAAGCGTCCCGCGTGCCGTTCGACGTCTATACCGGAAAACGCGTGTACCGCAATATGCTTTTCCGTTCGCTCGGTTGCACCACGGATCGAGAAACCGAAAACGTGCTCTCGATTACGGCGGTATGCAAGCAAGTAATTATCGTCCGGACGACAACCGTACAAGTGCCGGTAAATACCGCGGCGCAAGGGCAACCGGAAAAAACGTCGCCGGTTGTCAACGCTGGACAAAAGCAACTTAAAAGCGCCCCGCTTGGTTTGGGGTCTGGATTCTACGGGGTATTGTAATGGCGAATTTTTTCGAGATACCGACCACGCCAAACCCGCAAACGTTTTCCATTACGTTAAGCGGGGTGCAATATCGCCTTACGCTCAAGTGGAACGTAACGGCACAAATTTGGGTTTTGGATATTGCCGATATCGATAACAACTTGCTCGTCGCGGGAATCTGCGTCGTAACCGGTACCGACTTGCTCGAGCCGTTCGGGTACCTGAATTTCAACGGGCAAATATTCGCTTCGACCGATACCGACCCGGCCTCCCCGCCCAATTTCGAGAACCTCGGCACGACCGGTCATATTTACTGGGTTACCCCGTGATCGATGAAAAACAATTCATTCGCAAGGCGACGCTAATCGTAGCGGCCGGAGAGGACGGTCTCGACCTTTCGGAGTTGCGGATCCGGTTCAAAGTAACCAACTCGGACAACGAGAGCCCGAATACCGCGGTTTTCCGTATTTACAATTTGTCGCCGGATACCGTACGCAAAATTACGGGGCGTACGCCGGTCGAATTTACTCGAGTTATTTTCCAAGCCGGGTACGAAAACGCGTATTTCGGCATTCTGTTTGACGGCACGATTAAACAGTTTCGCGAGGGCAAAGAAAACGCGACGGACACGTACCTCGACATTTTGGCCGCGGCAAACGATATCGAATACAACTTCGGGATTTGCGGCGCCACGGTTGCGGCCGGGTCGACCTCGGCGGAGCGCGGGAGCCTGATTGCTAAACAAATGGGGCTCGAGCTCGGCCAAGTGCCGGCGTTCTCAACCGGCGGCGTTTTGCCACGGGGTAAAGTCCTTTGGGGCATGGGGCGTGCTCTCATGCGTTGCGAGGCCGATAGCGCCGGCGCCACGTGGTCAATACAAGACGGTAAGGTACAAGTCGTGCCGCTGGCCGGGTACCTGCCTGGCGAGGCCGTGGTACTCAACGCCCTAACCGGCCTTATTGGCATCCCGGAACAGACCGAGCAAGGCGTCGTCGCCCGTTGCCTTATCAATCCGAAACTGCGAATCGGCGGCTTGGTACAGATCAATAACGACATTATCAACCAAACGTCGCAAGCCGATTTACGCGCGTCGGGATTTCCGGAGAGAAACTTACCCGAGGGGCAATTGCCGTACGACCGTTACGCCGGCGTGCAACTATTCGCCAACATTGCCGCGGACGGATTTTATAGACTTTACGTAGTGGAATTTATAGGCGATACTCGCGGGCAAGATTGGTACGCGGACATTATCGGTCTCGCCGTCGACAGATCATCCAACAAGGTACTAGCGCAATAATGGACCGCACCGAACGCCTCAACGACCCGCAAGTCGCCTTACGCGCCGCCTTAACTGGCTGGCAAGCGGGCGTCTTTACGGCGTTGCCGGCGATCATCGAGAGTTTCGACGCGGCCAAACAAACATGTACCGCGACTTGCACCGTGCAAGCGCAAGTAACCGACAAAGCCGGCGCGAAATCGTGGGTAACGTTGCCAAAACTGGTCGACGTCCCCGTGCATTTTCCGAGCGGCGGCGGCTATACAATGACGTTCCCAGTATCCCAAGGCGACGAAGCCTTGATCGTGTTTTCCTCGCGTTGCATCGATAATTGGTGGCTCGCCGGCGGCATTCGATCGCAAGCCGATTTACGCATGCACGACTTATCGGACGGCTTCGCGTTTGTCGGGATTCGGTCACAAGTTCGGCTCTTGGCCGGCGGCGTCAAAGCCTCCGCGCAATTTCGTTCGGACGACGGCCTAACGTACGTCGAACTCGCCGCGGGTTCCCTCGTGAATATTAAGGCGCCGGGCGGCATCGACTTAAACGGCGTAAAAATTGACGCGGCCGGAAACGTAACCGGCCCGCTTGGCTCGACAATCAAAGCGCCGATAGTTTGGGGTTCGACCGACGTACTATTCGGGCCGACGAGCAAGCCCTCGACGACGCACCAACACTCGGACGTTACGAACGGCCCCGACAATTCAGGCGGTCCGGTATGAGATATCGAAAAGAAAGCCCGACCGGCGATTATCAATTCGGGTTGAGCGACGCGCAATTTTTAGTCGACTCCCCGGAGACTGTGGCGCAAGCTGCAAAAACGCGGCTCGAGTTGCGTACGGGAGATTGGTACCTCGACTTGACCGAGGGGACGCCTTACAAAGAAAAAATTCTCGGCGAGAATACCGACACGACGTACGACCAGGCCGTGCAAGAACGCATACTCGGAACGCAAGGCGTTACGGGAATTACTCAATACGCAAGTTACCGCGACCAAGCCCGTAAATTAACGATTGGCGCGAATATTACAACCCTTTACGGGGACGGAGAGGTCACGACATGAGCACCGGGGTAACCGCCGTAATCACTGAAGCCGGTATTTCAGCGCCGCCATTTGCAACCGTGCTCGACACTTTGCAAAACAACGTACGCGCGATCTACGGGAGCGACATTTACATCGAGCCGGACAGCAAAGACGGGCAATTGATCGTCTTGTTTGCGCAAGCCGTCAGCGATTGCAACGACGTAGCGATCGCGATAAAAGGGCAATTCGCCCCGGGCTCGGCAATCGGTACCGGCCTCTCGTCCGTCGTCAAGGTCAACGGTATAGAACGCCTCGAGGCATCGTACTCGAGCGCGCCCGGATCCGTTATCGGCCAAGCCGGTACCGTCATTACAAACGGCGCGGTTAAAGATACGAATAGTCGTTTATGGAACTTGCCGCCAACCGTGACCATTCCGCCGGGCGGCGAGATTTTCGTTACCGTAACCGCGCAAGAGTTGGGCGACATTGCCGCGCCGGCCGGATCGATTAACGCTATCGCAACGCCCGCTCTCGGCTGGCAATCTTTTACCTCGACCGCGGATGCGACGCCGGGCGCCCCTGTTGAGCGCGACCCGGTATTGCGCCAACGCCAAAGCGTTTCCACGTCATTGCCGGCGCTTACCGTCTTGGGCGCCCTCGAGGGTGCGTTGCTGAATTTGCCAGGCGTACAACGCGTCCGCATTTACGACAACGATACCAAGGTTACCGACTCGAACGGCATACCCGCAAATTGCGAATGCGTCGTTATCGAAGGCGGCGACCTCGAGCAAATCGCGCGTACTATCGGCCAAAAGAAAACGCCGGGCGGCAATACTTACGGTTCAACGTCGCAAGTTTATGTCGACCCAAAAACCGGCATTACGTACGCGATACGTTTTTACCTCTTGGCGCTGACGACTTTAAAAGTACGGATTATTGGCACCGCGTTACCCGGCTACATTACGGCAATCGGTACCGAAATTAAAGAGTCGATGGTCGCGTACCTGGAGTCGCATATCATCGGCGAGGACGTCGAGTATACGGGCTTATGGGCGCCGGCGTACCTCGACCTCCCCGCCCGTTTGCAACCGTACCGCGTCAACACTTTGGAAGTTTCGACCGACGGCGGCGCGACTTGGAACACGTTAGACGTCGCGATCGATTTTAATAAGGTCGTCAATTGCACGCTTGTCGATGTTACGGTCACAATCACATGACGCCGCGCGTAATCGAGGAGTATCTCTCGCTGCTGCCGTCCCGGAGTCGGTCGCAACCGGATTTTGTCGCGTTCGTTACGGCGATGCTCGAGCCTTTCGTCGAAATTCAAAATTGCATGCTCGGCATGCCGGACGACTTCGACCTCGACAACGCGGTCGGCGTACAGCTCGACGAGGTCGGGCAACGCGTGGGCGTCTCGCGCAAATTGCCGGTACCGATTACCGGCGTTTATTTCGAGTTCGATAGCGCGACGGTCGGTCTCGATCAAGGCGTTTGGATGGGGCCGTTCGACCCAGTTTCCGGCCTAACGAATCTCGACGACGAAACGTACCGGTTGGTTATTCGCGTCAAAATTCTGGCGAATACTTGGGACGGCACGCTCGAGGACGCGCAAACAATTCTCGCCACGTTGCAAGGCGCCGGGACGTACATTTTCGTTCAAGACAATTTCGACATGACGATGACGGTCGGAGTCGGCGGCGTATTGCCGAGCGTTTTATTTACGGCAATCCTCCGGCAAATCGTCGGGTACGTGAAACCTAAGACCGTCGGTATTGATTTGATTGTTGCGACGAGTACCGACGGAGCCCCGATTTTCGGGTTTGATATCGGCAATGGCTATATGTCCGGCCTTGACGTTGGCGCGTGGGCCGTGGAATACTGAAGCACTTACAAAGGGGCAACAAATGGCAATTAACGATTTTAAGGCGCTCGCAATTGGCGGTGGCGCGAATGTTATTACGCAAGCGGAATTCGAGGCGTTGGTAACTCTGATCGCAAATGGGTTCACCTCGGGCGTCGTGCCGTCAAACGTGTGGAATAAAGTTGCGCGGCAATCGTCCGTCGTGGCTAGCGCGGTCGCACAATATATCGCGGATAGCGGCCTGGACGCCTTGGACGACGGGAGCGCCGCAACCCTGCTCGCCAATTTAAAAACCGCGATAAGTTTACAAATCGACGGGCGGTTTTCTGGAAAAGACCCTAAAGACTCCGTACGCATGGCCTCGACCGCGAATATCGCGTCGCTTTCGGGTCTGTCTGCAATCGACGGGGTTACCCCCGTGGCGGGCGACCGTATTTTGCTTAAAAACCAAACGACGGGGTCGCAAAACGGCATTTACGTAGCGGCCGCCGGAGCTTGGGCGCGCTCCGCGGATGCCTCGACCGGCACTCTTTCCGCGGGGGCGACAGTACCCGTCACCGAGGGCTCGGCCAACGGGGATACCTTGTGGCTACTAACCACGAATGACCCCATTGTCGTGGGTACGACTTCTCTTGTTTTTGTATCCTTGGGGGGGATATCCCAAGCGACCGCCGACACTTTGTACGCGCCTATTTCACAAAAAAGCGTCGATGTGCGGCAAACGGTCCTCTCGGGGCCGACAGACACGAGCGGAAACCCGGCTTTCGGCGGAGCGCCCGGGAGCACGACGGTTACTGCCAGCGGTACCCTCGTGGTCACGGCGGCAAATGGGTATGCTTCGCCCAGTGGCGCACGCGATCGAGTATCGAGCATAATTAACCCCTCATGGACCGGGCTGTCGAACAACGGGCGGATGCCTCTTTACTTAGATCTTGCGGCGGACGGAACGTGTACGACTGCGACGGCAAACTTAATGCCGGTTTACCGGCTTGCCGGAGCGGACGTCGTCACTAACGGGCAATTCACTTTCAACGTTTCGGAAATGTCGGGCAAAGTTGGGAACGGGTCCGCGGCGGCACAGATTTATCGAGTCTGCGTGGGCGAGGTCACCGTTTCCGGCGGGGTTGTCACCGCTATTAAATGGTACGCCCTAAAAGGCCGGTACCATAGCGGGAGGTTCGCGGTCGCGGCGCTCAATTCCTATCCGAAAGACCACGTTATCGGAACTAACCCGGACTTTTTTAACGTTAAATGTCTGGGGGCGGGAACCGTAGGCGGGCCTTTGGGAGAGTTTTTAAGAGGTCAGTATTTTAACGGGAGTACCAACTCTTCAAACTGGGGGGCGGCGCACGGCTTTACCGAGCTAACGTCTTTTTTCTCAATGGGAGCTTTCCCCTATATTGTAAACGGAACCATCACGCAGCCCGTCGCCGTCGAAGCTACGGTTTCCATCGACCGAGGGTGGTAACGCAACAACGAAACCCGCTCCGGCGGGTTTTATTTTGCCTATGTAAAACATTTCCGAGCGGTTATAATGCGGCCATGATTACCGCCGACCAACTCCGTACGATCATGCCGAACGCCGGCAAGAAAGCCGATTTACACGCGGGCTTTCTATCGGCGGCGGCGGTTCGGTTTGGCATCGATACGCGGTTACGGCTTGCGGCCTGGCTGGCGAACATCGCCGAGGAAACGGACGAGCTCCGCACTTTGGTCGAATCGTTCAATTACAAAAAGCCCGAGCGGCTATTGCTTATTTTTCCCCGAGACTTTAAAGACCTGGCCGACGCGAAAGCAGTACACGCGCGAGGGCATGCCGCGATTGCCAACCGCGTGTACGCCAACCAAAACGGCAACGGGGACGAGGCGAGCGGCGACGGTTGGAAATACCGCGGGCGCTCCGATATCCAAACGACCGGCAAACGCAATTACGTTGCGGTAATGCTGGCGCTCGACCTGGACCTCCTCGAGCATCCGGAACTATTGGAACAACCGGAGCACGCGGCCAACGCGGCCGGGTTTTACTGGAATACGCACCAAATAAACAAACACGCGGATCGAGGCGATATCGTCGCGGCGCGTAAAGCGGTCAACGGCGGCAAAATCGGCCTTGCTGAAGTACAAGAATATTACCGCCGAGGTCTCGAGGCGTTCACAGTTAAGGGGGCGTAATGGCACCGCAATTAAATTCGACAGCGACGGACGCCGCGCTCACGGCGGCGGGCATGATGACGATAACCGGCGGTATTCTCGGCATGCAATTCGACGCGCTCGTAATGGGGTTCCTCGGCGGCCTGATCGCCCTCTCGTTCCAAGAGCGCCAACAAGGTTACTTACGCATGCTTTCATCCGTGTTTAGCGCGTCGATTCTGGCCGGATTTGGGGCGCCTATATGCGTGGCGATCGTCTTGCATTGGGTATCGTTTTTATCTACGGTTCAAGCCGACGCGTTACGTAGCGCATGTGCCGGCGGTATCGGCTTGGTAGCGCAATACGTTGTCCCTGCTATACTGGAAAGATTAAAAAACTTTGTCGCGACCTTTCGCGCCGGGAGTCAATAATATGACAATCGCAACTATGGTCGTTACCTTACTTTCCGCCGTTATTATTTTGGCGTACTGTTTAAGCGTAGTTAACAGCATGAGCGGAGAGACCAGCCATTACATACGGTTCGCGTTTATCCTGCTTTGCGTTGCCGAGTTTGCGTTGCTTGCCGGCGCTGTTTTTGGACAGCAAATATCTAGCCGGTTCGAACTAATGGTACTTAATTTCGCTATTTTGCTTTTTGCCGCATTCGACCATCGGCACCGCCGCACCTGGTACCGCTCAAAATGATTATTCCAACTTGGGCGAAATGGCTTATCGCCGCGGCTCTCGTTGCCGCGTCTATCGTCGCGTACAAATCTTGGGAAGCGCATGTTTATAATCAAGGTTGGGACGCGTACAAAGCTGTTTCCGAAGCCAACAAACTAGCCGCCTCGAATGCCGCGCTAAACAAATTCAACGCGGCCGCCAAGGATGCGAAAGACCGAGAGGACGCGTTACGCGCGAGCCTCGCAACGAGCGATACAAAACGATTTGAGGACGGGGCTAAAAATGAAAAACTTATTGAGTATTGGCGCGCTCGTGCTCGTGCTGGCGATAGCGGGTTGCGCGTCGCCGTCGTCCCAAACTCACTACCTGGATGCGCCGAGAGCAACGGTACCGGAATTGCCGCCGGACCTCCGGGAGAAGCAAACGCCGTCGTTATGCCTCGAGTTGCTGAATCTGTTTTCAGCATCGCCGGACGTATCGCAGCAAATATGCGGCGGTATAACGACCTCGTCGACCGTTACGACGAAGTGGTCGCCGCGTGTAACGCCCCTAGCGTTTCGAGTAATACTCCCGCGCCCACTCCATAGCGTCCGCCGGGTTTCCGAGCTCGCCAGTTACCCGGCGGCGTAAATTTATAGCGGCGCACTCTCGTAACGTTATCTCGATCGCCCCGAATTTTACGGCGGCGTCTCGCATTGACAAGCAAATATCGTAATGGCTTCCGCTCGTTTTCTCGGCGGTTTGGTGCCAGCGACGAGATACTCCAATTGCCGCGGCCATCGCGTGCAACTCCTCGTCGGTATCGGCGACCATGTGGCACATAATCATGCGGCGGTATGGCGCCCGCATGTCGTCGACGTATACCATTACCCCAAACCCTTGACGAAATGCGCGTACGCGAGTTGCATGCCGGCGACGGCGTCTCGCCCCTTGCGGTACTCGCGCAACATTTCCCGCGCCAAGTCTGCCGGCAATTCCGTGTAAATCCGGGCGGTAAGCATGAGCGGTACCGGCGCCGTTTCCATACGTGTGACGGCTCGAGTAACCGCACGTTCGGGAATTGCCCGGCGATCGATCTTGCGGCCACACTTCGGCGGCTCCGGGTCGGCCACGTCCCAAGCCAGGCCGCACCGCCCGCATTGCATCTGATCGTTACAACGTTGCGCCTCGCATGCCATGGCTAGTCCTTTCCGTGCGCTGCTGCCAGCGCGTCACGCATTGCATTGAATCGGTCGACCGTAGTTGGATGCTTGCCGGCCGCCGCGATCGTTTCGTCGAATGTCATTAAGGCGAGCGCCACGGCCTCGGGTTTCGGTTTGTATCGCTGTTGCTCGCGCACCCAAGGCGTAACGACTTTCTCGCCATCGATGTAACCGACCGATACACCGCGCATTGTGCCGCCGCTCTTTATCGCCTCGATTTGGGCCGGATCCGTGATACGGAACCCGCGCGGCTGGCCGTCGACAATCTCGGTACAAATGTCAATATGCCGGGTCGACTCGTGGGCGCGCGCCGTTGCCGCGTCGACGAATACGTACGGGTCAATTGCCGCCAAAGAGCAACCGAAACCAAAGCCGGGAATTACTCGAGCGGGCGCACCCTTGCGCAGAAAATCCGGGATGTTATCGTCGTCCATTACCAACCCGCCCGGACTCGTTTAGCGACCCACTTGCCCGACGCCTTGCGAACGCCGCAACGTTGCGCGCGGCTCGGTACCTCAAATACGCCGATTTGCTGACGCGTGGGCGTAGGGTTCGGCACGAGAAACAATCCGACGCCGTCCTCGACCACGAGGCGAAACGAGAGCCCTTGGCGGGTTCCCAAGTTCGATAAATAGTTAAACAGTTTTCGTAGCATATTTGCCTCCGGGTTTGAATTCATCGACTAAGCCCTCAATATGGGCGCGGTACCAAGCGGAGCGACTTATCGTACTTTGCGCCACGCCGGTAAGTTTTGCGGCCTCGTACGCCGTTTTTCTGTCATTGACGATTAAGGCTTGCGCCCGTTCCATCGGCGACGAGCCCGAGCCGTCCGGTACCACTTGCGCGGCTTGGAAGTCGAGATACCATTTTGAGCGAGTGATCGCCGACACGGTCAAGCCACAATCTTTGGCCGCTCGGTACGGGGTCGCCCCGCGCGTAATCAATTCCCGCGCTTGCAACATTGCCTCGGAGGTTTTAGCGCCCATATTAGCCCCCTGCCGTACGGAATTTGCAACGGCTATCGATGCGTGCGGCACCGCGAACAAAGCGACGTTTCCCAACGCCACGCCAAGTCCCGTTATCAAAAATAAGGTTGCGCAGCTTGGCGAGATAGTAGCCCTCGCGTTTGTTGCGGCTCATGGCGGACGATACCAAGTACCCGCGTTTTTTGGAAATTTTGATCGTTTTCAATTTGAACCCTCGTTAAGTCAGTTCGTAGAATAGTCGCATTATTCTACCCTTGCAAGCGTTATTTATTCTTTTCGATATCTTTCGCCACGCCATCCGCCGGCCGCCTTAATCGGCCACTTCGCCGCCCACGGTGGCATGGTCGCCATAATTGCCTCGAGTTCCTCGATAGAGCCCCAACCTTTCGGCACCTCGGCGATAATCTCGTCGTACACGTGCAATACGACGCCGTAACCGGCTTTCTCGAGATTGACGATTGCATGCCGCAAGATATCTCGCGCGACGGCCTGGACGATGTTCTCGGTAAGGCGTCCGCCCCATGTGTCCAACCGTACCCAACCCGGCGGGCCGTTTTTCGGGTTTGTGTTCCAACCCTCATACGATATCGATAACCCGCCGCGTTCCGTGTTGGGGCGCAAGCGCGGTTTGTGATACGTAAGGTGACGCCCCGACAGCAATTTAAGGTAAAGGACGTCGCCCCGATATGTAAAGTCGAAGCCGCGAAACGTAAAGGTCGTACCGGGCGACAGAATGGCCGATATGAACATGCCCTCGACGCCGTACATTTGCGGCACCCAACCCGCCGGCGTCTTGCGACGTTGACCGCCCCAAAAATCGACGATCATAGGCGACGCCTCGCGCCAAGCGAGAATAGCTTTTTTCATTTCGTCGTCGGTAAAGAACTCGTCGGCGCCAAATGCTTTCCAGGCGCCTATCCAACCTTGGTACCCGGACGCGAGCTCCGACACTTTGCCGACCTTTTTACGCATAGGATGATGCAACCCAGTAGGCTTGGCCGGCTTGCGTCGGTACCAGTCAGGCGCCGCGAGTTCCTCGTCCGTGTAACCGGCGATTTTCATAAACTCGTTAAACGGAATACCCGTGATTGCCGCGGCGCCCGCTTCGTAGATTTTGCCGTGGGTTTGGAATACGTCGAGCCGCCATTGTTCGCCGGCGACCTCGGCCAATACGACGGCCTCAATCGACGAGTAATCCGAGCTTACGAGGTCGTGACCTTTGCCCGCGATGAAAAGGCCGCGCAAACAGCCGGAAACGGCCGCCATTGCGTCGCCGTAATAGAACTCGACCAAGTCCAAGGATTGCGACGCGATGACGAGGAGCGCGTCGACAACGGCTCGCGCGTTCCATTCAATTGTTTTCTTGCCCGGTACTTGCGGCATTGCGCACCATGGACAAATTTTATGATGCTTGCCAATGTGGCGACCGCACGAGCATAATAAAACTTCAGGCCCAGAATTAGGCAAATTGGTTGGTTGCGGTCCGTTACCGGTCGCCCGACCCGTCCTCGCCGCATGATAGGAGAATAAATCGTGTAAACGCCCCGCCGTCGATGTTTGCATGCTCATTGCAAATACTTTTTTTACCGCCGCCGAGCCGACCGCTTGCCGTATCTCAAGCGCACGTCGCGCCCATCCCGGTAAGTCCGTACGCTTTAGCGCCTCCTCGATATGCTCCTCGTCGAGTGACGCGAAATGCAAGCCGTAACGGGAGAACCAAGTTTGTAGCTTGGCGAGTTCCGACGCGCGCGTAACTTCGCCGCTCGTCAAGGTTTGCAATTCGCCGTTGTACCGCGTGTGCGCTTGGCGAATAATGGCGATGCAATCTTTTACGCCTTGAACGTCGACGCCCACTCCGCGCCAGTTGATCGCCTGGTCCGCGATCCAAAATTCCAACTCCTCGCCCTCAAGATCCGGAATCATGCTCGACGCCTCGGCCTCGGCGATAATATCTATTTCGTTGTACCGGTAGAGGTGCGGGCCGTCGACGGCGTCCTCGTCCGGAGTAATCCGTTTGCGTTTATCTTTGGCGCTCGGGTTGCGCGGCATCGAGAATTTTTTTAATAGCCGGTCGCCCTCTTTGTCTTTTTGGTTGACTATGCGGAGCACTTCGCCCGCTTTCGCCAGTGCGCCGGGCAACGCGTGGGCGCGACTTTTCGCCATTGCGCAACGGTATTGCCGATGCGGGATCGCCGGCCATCCGTATTTAGGTACGCAAACCTTTTCCCAAATCCAACGCTCGAACCCAACGTTCCACGCCTCGACAAGTCCGCCGTTTTTGATGTACGCGAAAAGGTCGACGGGCGGCAACATGCCGGGTTTCCAAAAGCGACGGCCGCGTCCGTCTTTCAAGTCGTAATAGAACGAAATTACCTCGGTCGACGGATGCTCCGCGTATACGGCGGCGCCGACCACGGTTAAGCCTTTTTTACTTTGCGGCGCGCCGTCGAGGCATTCCCATTTTTGTAAGCCGTCGTTCCAACAGAAACCGGCCTCGCTGTACGTCTCGAAATCCATGTCGGGTAAAACGGTCGACAAGCCCATGCCGGCGACGAGTTTCGTACCGGCGGGCAAATGCTCGAGGGCGGGAGGCGGCGGTACCATGTTCATACGTAGTGCGTTCCTTTAAGTAATGCCTGTTGCCGAGCTTGCCGCTTCAAGATTTAAGGCGTCGCGGTTTGTGCATGCCGGCCCCCGTGTCAAATCTATGCGGGCGAGAACCGGTTAGCAAGCTCGGCCTGTTTTATTTCGTACCAGGCGCGCACGAGTGGATTAGAAACCCCCGCGTTTTGTTGGCTCCTCTCCGCTAACTTGTGAGGGTTAGGCGTTCGGTCACACCGAAAGGAGCCAACAAAACGCCCCGCCGGAGCGGGACGCGCGTTACGTGTTACTTATGCCGCCATCATGCCATGCGCGACGAGTAGAGCGTCAGTCCAACCGCCGGCGATCATTGCGTCGTATGTCTGACCGTTTGCCGCCGGGAGCATTACGCGACCGGTTGGCGGAGGAGGTGGAGGCGGAGCAACGCCAGCCGGTACCGCCAGTAATGCCGGGTTAGGGGTAACGGGCAAGGGCGGCGGGGCAACAACAGTCGCGGCAGGGGGTGGAGGCGTCGGGACAGAACCAACCGGCAAAGGGGGCGGAACCGCCGCGACAGCAGGGGCCGCCATCATACCGTGCTGAATCAACAAAGCGTCGGTCCAACCGCCGGCGATCAACGCCGCGTACGTTTGACCTTGGGCGGCCGGGAGCATTACCGGACCGGGCGCAACGACAGCGCCGGGCGGCGGAGGTGGAGGCGGTACCGGTGCGCCAGTAGCAGGAACGCCCGGAGCCGGTGCGATCGCTTGACCAGTGTACGCAGTAGCGCCGGCAGGGAGTACCGCACCTTGACCGAATCCGGCCGCGGATACGTCAGGACCGAAAGCAATCTCCGGACCGACGCCAGCAAACGCGACCATATTGTGATTAACATAAATGCCCGGCGATTGGCTCGGCTTGTTATCGGTTACGTTGCCGAAAACTTGAACGTAGTAACCCGGTTTAACCGTGTCTTTTTCGAGCAATTGTTGCGTACCGTTGGCGTTGTACACGCGGGGCGCTTGACCGCTCGAGAACCATAAAACCCAATGGCCCGGGTATCCCTCTTGGTCGCAAGGCTTTTTAAGTTTCTTGTTTGGTACGGTCGAATCGCCGTCGGTAATTTTCCACGCGAAGTCCGGGCGTTGGGTTTCGCCGTTCGGGAAAGCCGCGTGTCCGAGCGCCCAAATTGGACCGCCCCAAGGCTCTTGCGACCAGTGCGTCGCGCCCGGCGTTTTCGGGAGAGCAACCGCAAAATCATAACTTACGCGGGGTTTGCCGGCGTTCGGGCCGGTTTTGACAACGAGCGGCGCGCCGTCGAAGTCGGTTGTTTTTGGGTCATACAACGAACCGCCGACCAAGCGGCCAACGGGAGTCGTAATTTGCAGGGGTTTATTTGCCATTTTGTGAGGCTCCGAAAAGTGTATAGGATGAAACGGAATTGATTATCTGCAATATTGACGTTACCGTCAATAACTATTTACTAGAAAAAACTTTCCTTGCTTGGGAGCCGTCGTCGGAAACCAACTCGAGCCCTTTTTTACGTTCGGAATACATAGCCACGACCTCGGCCGACATGCCCGCCGTTACCGCTTGTTTCGGGGTAATGGCGTCTTTCTTCGCAAGGTCAATACCGAACATCTGGCCGAGCGATATTACTTCCGGTACCGGCTTGTTCCAAACCTCCCGACCCTCGACGGGTGCGAGTGCGTGGAACGCGACCGGCTGGCCGAGTTGTAACGTAATTTTTGCTTGTTCTTTTAGGCCGGTAATACGACCCTCGAGACGTTTTGCGGCCGCCCGCAAGTAATGCAATTCGAGCCCCAGTGCCGCCGGCGTCATATCGACCGGTATAGACGAGGTCGAGATTTGCGCGGAGCGGTACGCGTCGCGTTGTAACGCCTCGCATACGTGGCGCGCCTTGCAATGGAAACACTCCGGGTTCGGCGTACACTTGGCGCCCGGTTGCATCGCCGCGTGTGCCGAATTGCTCAACTTGTTAAAGTACCCGCGCAAGTCGCTTGCCATGGCCGACCATGTGCGTACCGGGCCGTCTCGATGGTATGAGCGCGGTTGTACGATATGCATATTAACGGTTAGGCTTTGGTCGGCGATCCCGTCGATACCGAGTTTGTCGAGAATGCCGCACGTGTAATCGAGGATTTGCCAATTCTCGAAAATCTCGACAAACTCATGCCCGAATTTAAAATCGAATACGTCCAGGCAAGCGCCTTGCGGGTAGTAAAGCCAATTGTCCGGCGTACCCCAGTTCAACGGATGCACTCGGGGAATATCGACGCGCTCCTCGACGTGCAACCACTCTCGCGTAAGGCCGAGTTTGTGGAGGCGACGGTCGACGGCGTCGACGTACATTTCCGCGCCTTGGATCATTTCCTCCGACAATACGACGCCGTTTGGCGCGTACTGGCCGAGAGCGATCGGGCGCCCGTAAAACAACTCGCCGGCGCCCCAGTGCGTCGCGGTACCCTCGGCCGCTTCCGGCTTTTCTTCCGTCTCTGGGTACATGGCCTCGAGCAATACCGACCCGTGGCAAAGTACCCAACGCGACGCCGAGGACGGCGCTAGTACGGCATGCTCGCCGCTCATTACACGTAGCCCAATGCTTTAGCGACCACGGGTACCAAGTGCGGGAACGCCGCGAGCGTTGGTAAGCCTTGCAAGTTGTTCGCGGCCAATACCGTGCCGAGCGCCTCTTGCGTCAATTGACCGCTACCCAGTGCGCCGGTAATGCGTACGCACAATTGCGGGAAAGACATTGCGGGCGCTTCAGTCGGCGGAGGTGGAGGCGGTACCGCGCCGGTTGGCGGATTAGGGACAGCAGGGGGCGGCGGTACGGTTCCCGCATTCGGCGGAGGCGGAGGGGCCGCGACAGCCGGGGAAGCGGCAACGGGCGGGGCTACGTTTCCCAGTACGGCGCGCAATTCAGCGCGTACCGCGGTAAGGGTTTCGTCCGATACGCCGCGTTTTACTTTCCAGGTACCGACTTTAATTTTTGTACGTGTTTCGGCATGGATCCGAGCGTCCCAAGGGAAACCCTCGGTATCGAGGTCAAGTCCGGCAGCAGGGGCCGCCGCGCCCGAGGGTAACGACGTGGAGGTTACACTCGCCGGCGGGGCATTGTCGGTAGAAGATGCAACCGCCGCCGGCTGGCCGTTTCCCGCTAATTGCTCGAGCGTTGGACCCGCGGCGCCGTCGCCCGCCATCGCGTTAAGTTTCGCCGCGTCAGCATCGAGAGCCGCCGAACCGTGCGTACCGCCGGCGAACACTGTTGCCGGGTCCGCGCCCTCGGCGAACACTTCGGCCGGGTTTCCGCCCGTTGCGAATACTTGCGACGCCGGCGGCACTTCGATACCTTTTGCCGGGTTGTCGTCCGCGTGAATCGTAGGGGTTTGGGCCGTTACGGTTTTGGACAAGTTACCGACTTGGAATTTTTCGGTAATGATAGTCGCGCCGACTGGTTCGCCGGCCATCGTTGCAAGCATGGACGCAATCGCCAGCAATTCCGCTTTATTCGACGATTGCGGGTCGGTAATAATGATTTGTATAGACATACTTTTTCCTCGCGAGGGGTTGATTTAAGTCAATAAATTTATTGACGGGAGGCAATCGTATCGTTATATTGACGGCCTTGTCAACAAGAAACACGAAACTATTTTATGCCGCCTAAACTTCGCCCGTATCAAGCCGATTTAGACAGAGAGACGGACGCCGCATGGCGTAACGGAGCGGTCGACGTAGGGGTCAACAGCGCCACGGGGTCGGGTAAAACCGTCTTTTTCGCGCATAAAGTTCTCGAGCACCAAGGCGGCTCGATCGTGGTCGCTCACCGTCAAGAGCTCGTCTCTCAAATCTCTACGGCGTTGGCGCGTAATGAAGTCCGGCACCGTATCGTCGGCTCGAAAAGTGTTGCTCGGAATATTGTTTCGCTTCACATGGCCGAACTCGGGCGCTCGTACTATGACCAAAACGCACGGCACGCGGCCGCCGGCGTCGACACCCTAATCAGGATGGATCCGAACGCGCCGGAGAATCGCCAAACGTTCCAGCAAACAACGCTCTACGTACAAGACGAGGCGCACCACTTACTCCGGGAAAACAAATGGGGTATCGGGCGGGCGATGTTTCCGCACGCGAAAGGCTTACACGTGTCGGCAACCTGGCATCGCGCCGACGGTCAAGGATGCGGCCGTCATGCCGACGGCGTCGTCGATACGTTGGTTAACGCGCCGATGATGCGCGACCTTATCAACATGGGGTACTTGACCGATTACCGAATCTTTACGGTTAAAACGTCCGACCTCGATTTGTCGCATGTCGATATCTCCGGCGTTACTGGCGACCTCAACCTCGCCCAGTTACGCGACGCGACCAAAGCCTCGAAAATGCTCGTCGGCGACGTCGTCAAACATTACCTACAATTGGCGCCGGGAAAACTGGGCGTTACGTTTGCGGTCGACGTCGAGGAAGCAACAAAAATCGCGGTTGCATTTCGTGCCGCCGGCGTTCCGGCCGAGGTCGTCAGCGCCAAGACGCCCGACCATTTGCGCATGGAAATATTGCGCCGGTTTCGACGCCGTGAAATTTTGCAACTCGTCAACGTCGATCTATTCGGCGAGGGCTTCGACTTGCCGGCAATCGAGGTCGTATCGTTCGCGCGTGCTACGGAGTCGTGGTCGCTCTATTGCCAGCAATTCGGACGCGTGCTCCGCTTGATGCTCGACCCGTCGCTGTATGCGATTTGGGACGCGCTGACGAACGAACAACGCCTCGCATACATTGCGGCCAGCGACAAACCCGTCGGCATGATTATTGACCACGTGGGTAACGTTCTCCGCCACATGGGGCCGCCGGACAAGCGTACCGAATTCTCGCTCGATCGACGCGAGAAACGCGGCGGCTCGGTCTCCGACGCTATCCCGTACCGTACTTGTTTGCAACCGTCTTGCTTGTGGCCGTACGAGCGTACGCAAAAATGTTGCCCGTATTGCGGCACCTACCCCGAGCCGGCATCGCGGGCCGGCCCCGAGTTTGTCGACGGCGATTTAATGGAATTGACGCAAGAGGCGCTCGCCATCATGCGCGGCGAAATCGGACGCCTGGACGGCCCCGCCCCTTGGTTGCCGAATCAGGTTGCGCGATTCTCTGTTGCTAAACGGCACGACGAGCGCAAAGAGGCGCAAATGCAATTACGCAACGCGATATCGTGGTGGAGTGGGTTGCAAGATGCGCTCGGCCGTCCCGACCTGGGCGAGAAGTACCGCCGGTTTTATTTAACGTTCGGTATCGATACCGCAACGGCACAAGCATTAGGCGCTCCGGACGCCGAAAAACTCCGGAACAAAATTTGCGACCAGTTATTAAAATATGGCGTTGACGCAACCGTCAATTGCGCATTACCATGAATCAATTATTTTTCGGAGGTAACAAAAATGTTAATTGAAATGAACGACGCAGAGTTGCGCGAATCGCAGCGCCGCATACTGGCCGGCCAATTGGCTAACATCGCGGGTATCGCAAAAGATTACGGCTTTGTTGTCACGGTTGAGCAACGCCCGCTCGAGCCGTTGGCAATGGGTAACTACGAAACCGTTTTCTCGGTTCGCGACGACTTGCCGCACGTCAAGGAAAAGATGGAAGCGGAACGCCTGGCAAAATTGGCGGCGGCGGAGTGAAGTTACACACATGGGCCGCGCGCTGGCATATTCCGCTCGCTGCAATTGTCGAGTTGCAAAATATCTACGGCATGAACGGGACGGCGGACGATCGCGTCGGCAAGTCTGAAGCGTACGCGCAATCGGTTGTCGTGCTCGAGGGCGCGCGCAAGGGCGTTCGGCTATGGCGTAATAACGTTGGCGTGTTGAAAGACGACACGGGGCGCCCAGTGCGTTACGGCCTGGCGAATCGTAACTCGGACGAAAACGAGATTATCAAGTCCGGCGATTTAATCGGCATCCGTCCGATGCTTATTACGCCCGACCTCGTGGGCGCCACAATCGGCCAGTTTGTAAGCCGCGAGATAAAGGAGCCGGGTTGGCGTTACGCCGAGACCGAGCGAGAGGTCGCGCAATTGCGTTGGGCCGAAATGATTAGCGCACTCGGCGGCGACGCCGGATTCGCAACCGGAGAGGGTTCATTATGATTGCTAGCGACCCGAGCGACGTAGCTACGGAATTGGAAGAAAGAGAACGGGCCGCCCATATCGAGCGCGCCCGCCGTACCATCCCCGTACACGAGCAACCCTTGCTCGGTTGTTGGGATTGTAGCGGTATCGAACAAACGGCCGCGAAAAAGCATTGCGAACATTACGCCGCATGCTTGGCCGATTGGGACAAAGAAAAGCGTATGCAACGTATTATCGGAAAATCGGAATAAATCATGTCTTGGTTTCGTAATGTAGTTTTGTTTCGCCGCCGTCCCGGCCCTATGGATCCGGCCGCAATGGCTAAAAAGCTCGAGTCTTTCAAGTTCCAGCCGTGCGGGGATTTGGATATGGAAACGGCCGGTTTCGTGCCGGTCATGGACGGCGGAGACCTCGTTTTTAGCGTCGCCGGCGGACAATTGTTTCTGTCAATTTGTACCGAGCGTAAGCAATTGCCAAAGCAAGTAATTGACCGCAAGACGCGCGAACAATGCGACCGGCTCGAGGAGCAACAAGGTTTTAAGCCTGGGCGCAAACAGACCAAGGAAATACGCGAACTCGTGCTCGATGAACTGTTGCCGAAAGCCTTTACGACGCGCGCCGTTACCCGTGCGTGGATCGATACCAAAAACGGATGGTTTGCGGTCGACACGCCCACGCATAGCCGCGCAAGCGACTTTATTTTGCTACTGATGAAAGCCTTAGACGGGTTCGACGTCGAGGCCGTACGCACCAACCAAACCCCGCGGTTCAGTATGACGGAGTGGTTATCGCGTGACGAGGCGCCGCACGGTTTCACGGTCGACCAAGATACCGAGTTGCAATCGTCGCACGACGGCAAACCGACAGTACGCTACGTGCGCCACACGCTCGAGGCCGACGACCTTAACCGGCATATTGCCGCCGGTAAAAGTTGCACGCGTCTTGCCCTTACCTGGGCGGATAAAATCTCGTTCGTACTTACCGATAGTTTTGTTTTTAAGCAAATCGCGCCGCTCGATATTATGAAAGAAAACGTCTCGGATGCGGCAAACGACTACGAGCGCAAAGAGGGCGACTTTGTTTTGATGGCCGGCGAGTTGAATAATTTGTTTTCTAGCATGGTCGATGCGTTGGGCGGCGAAATTGAGATTGAAGAAAAGTAATTTTCTTTATTGACGGCAACGTCAACCGCCGTTACTATCGGTAAAACTTTCACCAAGAGAACAAAAAATGTCACGACTCAAACCAACCGACCGTAAAGCCCAAATCCTCGACGCAGCGTTGCAACTCTCCGCAAAACATGGTTACTCCCATGTAACGCGCGAGGGCATCGCAACCGTTGCCGAGTGCGCGCCCGGCTTGGTTTCTAACTACTTCGGCACGATGACCAACTTACGCCGCGATATCATGCGCGCGGCCGTACGTCAGCACAATCTACCTATCATTGCGCAAGGTCTCGCCGCCAAGGACGCCCACGCGTGTAAGGCGCCGGACGAACTGAAAAAAGCCGCTCTCGAAACGCTCGCCGCCTAACCCCGAGGGCTCGTAATGCAATTTTTACCCGCCGCTCTCGCACCTCTTGCCGCGTACCGCCAATTTATCTTATATCAATTGGTATGGAACGCGGCCAAGGGCAAGTATGACAAATTCCCTATCGATCATCGTACCGGGCAAATGCCCCCAAAAGGTACGGGCGGCGCCCATTGGCCGGAAATGTGGACCGATGCGCAAACGGCTATAAATGCTTGCGCGCAATTCGGATCGCAATACGGCGTCGGCTTCGTGTTCACTGTAAACGACCCGTTTTGGTTTCTCGACATTGACAAATGCGCGTTGCCCGACGGCTCCGGATGGTCGGAGCTCGCTACGCAATTGGTCGCGGCGTTCCCAGGCGCGGCGCTCGAGGTATCGGCCTCCGGTACCGGGTTGCATATATTCGGATCCGGCCAGGCGCCGCAACACGGTTGCCGCAACATTCCGTTAAACCTCGAGTTTTATACCGAGGGCCGCTTTGTTGCGTTGACCGGTACGTCGATCACGGGTAACGCCGCGCTCGATTTTACGTACGCGCTCCCTTGGCTCATTCAATACTATTTCGCGGGCAGTAGCGATGCCGGCGTGTCGGGCGACGTGTTCGCGCGTTGGGAGCAATTGGTCGAGATTGGGGCGGATCCATTGTGGAACGGTCCCGAGGACGATGACGACCTCCTCAACCGGGCATTGCGCTCGCAAGGGGCGGCCGCCGCATTCGGCGATAAAGCAACGTTCCGCGATTTGTTCGAGTGCAATATCGAGGTACTTGCCCGCGCCTATCCGGCCGACGGTATGGGCTCCTCGACCCCGTACAACGCGTCCTCGGCCGACCGTGCGCTCGCGCAACATCTGGCATTCTGGACCGGTAAGGATTGCGCCCGTATCCTGCGTTTAATGGAACGTTCGAGCCTGGGTCGCGGCAAATGGGAACGCGACGACTATTTGCCGCGTACGATTATTGGCGCCGTTGCCGAGCAACGCGACGTACTGACGGATAAAGAGCCCGAGCCGCTCTCCTCGAGTCACGTCAGCGCCCCGCCGCCGGCCGGTACCAAAGGCGAGGCCGCGGTCGCAACGGCGGTTACTGGCGCCACGTTTTTAACCATACCGCAACAAGTCGAACTCTTTCGCGGATGCGTGTATGTATACGAGTCAAACCGCGTCCTCGTGCCGGGCGGCCTCTTGCTTAAACCGGATCAATTTCGGGTCATGTACGGCGGTTACTCGTTCCCGATGGACAACGCCAACGAGCGCACGAGCCGCGACGCGTACGAGGCTTTCACGCAGTCCCAAGCCTACCGCTCCCCGCGTGCCGATTCGACTTGCTTTAAGCCGGACCGCGCCGCCGGCGAAGTTATCCACGATGCCGGACGCACCCGCGTTAACGTGTATTGGCCGGTCGACGTGCCGCGCTCGACGGGCGACGTTACGCCGTTTATGACGCACCTCGAGAAGCTCCTCCCGGACGAACGCGACCGCCGTATTTTGCTGTCCTACATGGCCGCATGCGTGCAGTACAAGGGCGTTAAATTCCAATGGGCGCCGCTATTGCAAGGCGTCGAGGGCAACGGTAAAACATTGCTTACGCGTTGCGTCGCCGAGGCTATCGGCAAACGGTACGTACATTGGCCGAAAGCGTCCAAACTGGCGAAAGAGTTTAACGCCTGGATGCTGTACAAATTGTTTTATGGCGTCGAGGATATTTACGTACCGGGCTCGCGTCGCGACGTGTTCGAGGAAATCAAACCGATGATTACCGGCGACGATTTGGAAATCGAGGGTAAGGGCGTCGACCAAATCTCGTCCGACATTTGCGGCAATTTTATTTTCAACTCAAACCATAAAGACGCGCTCATTAAGACGCGCAACGACCGCCGGATATGTAACTTTTTTACCGCGCAACAGTACGCCGCCGACCTGGTCCGCGACGGCATGACAAACAAATATTTCCAAGAGTTGTACGAATGGTTGCGCGCCGGCGGCTATGCGATCGTGTCGGAATTGCTGCATACGTGGCCGATACCCGACGAGTTCAACCCGGCCGGTTCGTGCCAACGCGCGCCGACCACGACGGCAACCGAGGAGGCGATCGTCGAGTCGCTCGGTAACGTCGAGCAAGAGATCCTCGAGGCGGTCAAGCAAGGTCTACCAGGCTTCGCCGGCGGTTGGGTTTCGTCGTTGGCGTTGGGTAACTTGCTCGAGGAAAAACGGGCGTCCAATAAAATACCGCATAACAAGCGCAAGGGTTTGATGGAATCGCTCGGGTTTATACAGCATCCGGGACTTGTCGACGGCCGCCTAAACAACGTCGTTTTGCCCGATGGCGGCAAGCCGAAACTGTACATACTGGCGACAAGTATCGATCGCCTGTTGACAAACCCGTCCGATATTGCCCGCTCGTATTCTGTTGCTCAAGGCGCAATCGGTTCGATACCGTTGCCCGGCGGCTAAATATTTATTGACGGAAACGTCAATACCAAATATCCTACATTTCACGTCGGAAACGTCCGGCGCCATTTGTAGGATATTTATGCACCATCCAAGACAATATAACGAGCAATTTAACGTACGCACTTTTGCGTTTGAAACCGAGCCCGAACCACTACTCGAGACAAAAGAAAATGAACAAGTCCCTACCGAACCGGCCGTTTAACGTCACACAATTCTCGTGGGTTCGGTTTGTCTCGCGGGCAATCAACAGCGCGAGAGCCGACAACGTTTGCAACGACGTACCTATGTCAGCATTCGACCACATGCGCGCAATTCTGATCGATGATTACCCCGACCCGTTGTTGCTCGAGGTCGCCGACGAGTTGCGTATCATCAAGTCGGCCATACGCGCCGGCGCAATCATAAGTAACCGCATTGCGGACGAGAAAGACGGCCAACGACGCATACGCGCCTTGCACGTTATCGTCGATGATTTACTAGAACGTATCGAAACCGGAGGAAACCCAAATGCTGTTAAACCTGTTGGCTAAATTGTTGGCGGTACCGCGCGTATCGTCGTGGTTGATCGAGCGCGCCAAGCGCACTCCGGACGAGTCAATCGGCGACTACATGGACCGCTATTGGCTTTTCAATCAGTACGACCGCGAGTCCCGCGTCGCCAAATACCCGCGGATCCCGTTCTCGATTCGCATACATAACATACGCCGCGAGGACGACCCAGGCCGCCACGTGCATGACCATCCATGGAACGCCCGTACCTTTCTGTTGCGTGGTGCATACGTCGAGGTACGCCCCGACGGCGAGCCGACGTCGCAATCGTTCCCGCACCCAACCGAGGCCGGGCAATGTTTTTGGCGCCGCGCTGGCGATACGTGCTCGCTGAAGTTTAACGAGTTCCATCGTATCGAATGGGTATCGCCGGCGGGGGTTTGGACGCTGTTTGTAATGTTCGAGTACCGCGGCGTTTGGGGCTTTTTGGTCGACGGCGTCAAGGTCGGTTTTAAAGAATACCTCGCAACTTATAAAGGCGATGCGAAATGAAGCCGCTCCCGTATTGCTCGCCCGCTATGTTGGAAATGCTCCGCGCGATCGCTGCCGGCAAAATCGGCGAGAACGAACCGGCCGACAAGGCAAAGGAAAAAATTTACGTCGCGCTCAAGTCCCGCGGTTGGATTAGCCGAGGCGCAATTACTGACGCCGGCCGTAAGTACCTCGAGTCGCAAAATTGAATATATTGATCGGTTGCGAGGAGAGCGGCGTTATACGAGACCGGTTCGCAAGAGCCGGTTTCTTTGCTATGTCCTGCGATTTACAACCGTCCCGGACGCCGGGCCACCATTACCAAGGCGATATTTTCGACGTGCTGTACGCCGGTTGGGACTTGCTTATCGTGCATCCGCCTTGCACGTATTTGAGTTCGAGCGGCCTACACTGGAACCGCAACCCCAAGTCCGTAAGATACGGGGGGGGGGCAGACTTTGGAGGCTCTCGAATTCGTGCGCCGGGTTTGGTCCGCGCCGGTCAAGCGTAAAGTAATGGAGAACCCTATCGGTTGCATAAGTACGCGCCTGGGTATGCCGGCCAGCCAAATAATACAACCGTACCAATTCGGCGACGATGCCAGTAAATCTACATGCTTGTGGCTGGACGGTTTGCCGCCCCTCGTTCCGACGACACGGCACCCCGGCCGCTTGGTGCAACATAACGGAAAAACGGTCGAGCGTTGGTCCAACCAAACCGACAGCGGGCAAAATCGCCTCGGCCCTTCCCTCGAGCGCTCCAAGATGCGAAGCGAAACGTACGCCGGCATAGCCGACGCAATGGTGCAACAGTGGGCGCCAATACTTTTAAATAATTACTTGCAATAGTCGAATAATGCGACTAAGATTAAACCCTCAACAACGAACCGAGGATTACAAATGGCAAATACCTTAAAAGATTTAATCGCGGACCTTACAGTCGGCTTGCCGGTGGCGCACCCAATGAAGCAACGCGCGTTATCGGTACTCGCTTTAATGTCGGCCGGTGCGGACAACGCAAGCGACGCTCTCGACATGATGGAACAAAATTATCCGGTACTTAAAGGGAGTTACAATTTTGGCATCGTACGCGAATACGTCGAACGTTTCGCAAACGACTTGCCGGCGGAATACGTCGACCCGACGTGGATCGAATGGAACGGCGGCGAGAATCCGGTACCGGGCAAAAACGTACGCGTCAAATTGCGCAGCGACCCGGCTACCGCTGGCAAAACCGTGTCCTCGCATTGGGTGTACTGGGCTCATGCTAAAAAGGGCGATTGCGGGAAATACGAGGTTATCGCGTACCAGGTGCAACCATGAAGAAAGCGCAAGCATTATTCCAAACGATCGCCTCCGACCCAAAATTGTTACAGTGGGCGCGGGGATCGATCAAATACAACGACTCGGCGCGAGCCGCGGTCGAGGACTTCCGTTTTAAACTCGTCGACAATAAAGTGCCGCACGAATTCAAGACCGAGGATTGCATACAAGCGTTTCTCTTGGTGCGTAACCATCCGTATACGTCCAGCGAGCAAGGGCACTTTATACACATGGAAGTCGAGCGCCTTGTCAAACACTCGGGTTACACGCTCGAGACGGCCGGCGAGGAAGCGCAAGCGGCTTGGGACGAATGGGTTACACCATGAAAATTAAACAGATAACCGGGCAAATACGCCGCGATTTTTGGGCGATTTACGAGTGTCAGCATTGCGGCGCCGAGGTCAAGGGTACCGGCTACGATGACGCGAATTTCCATAACAACGTTATCCCGGCGATGAAATGCGAATCGTGCGGGGGCGTTGGCGGCGAGGTTACGACAGCGCCGTCGGTACCGGCTTGGGTGACGCTATGAAAAAGTGCGAAGCATGTCTCGGTACTGGTTGGCTCCAAATGCCGAGAGGCGGGTCGGTTCGTTGCGGTTGCGTCGCTAAAGTACCTGTTCCCGTACCTCCTAGCGAACCGCAACGGGAATTAACGTGGCCGGTACCGCCCGCCGTTGCGTCGATTGACCTAACGCCGGCGCCGGTCGATATGATTCTATTTTGTCCGGAGTGCGACTTCCAGCATGTTGACGCGGTGGAGTTTTGCCCGACCGAGGTATCGATAACGCCGCGTGGCTTGGAAATGGGCGGGACCGTGTGGCGTAACCCGCCGCACCGTTCGCACCTATGTAAAAAGTGCGGCTGTATATGGCGGCCGGCGGACGTGCCGACGAATGGCGTAAGAGAGATAAAGACCCGCGGCAAGCGGGATACTTGGAAAGGGGGTACGAAATGAACATTACAAAAAGCAAGCAAAACGCCAACGGTACGACGACGCTAACCGTGACGATCAAACCCGGCGAGACCTTGATCGCGTTGCAAGAGGACGCCTTTTACGAACTCGGGGAACCGATGGACGACGTCATAAACGGGCATATTTTAATAGACGCCAAGCGCGTTACCTGGTGTCCGTTAGAACAAAAATGGATTAGATGACCAAAGCCCCGCAAGGGGCTTTTATTTTACGCCTGGCGTTTCTTTAATCGCCGCGTGACCCATAGCAAATAGGTACGTTGCCGCGTCACGTTTAGTAAATCCCATTTCCGCAACCATGAATTTACCGAGCGGCGTTCCGCATAACATCGCGGTACCGGTTGCAATGTCGTTGTCGTCGCGCATGCCGGCCCGTAGTTGCATCGTGGTGGCGTCGCGCATGCAAACGACAGTACGCACTAGCAACGAGACCAACGCGTCGCGCTTGGGGCCGGCCTTGACGTCATATTCCAGGTTGCGGGCGTTCGATGATGTTGCGACGACCAGTACCGCGGCCGCAAAGATTGTTTTACGCATTATTTCCTCCGTTTGAAGTTATGACGTTGCGCGTTTTGTTTCCAGTGCTCCCGGTCGTTTCGTACCGGTTGTTCCGCTTTTATATCTCGCATTACCGAAGCCTCGAGCGACGCCGACAGTTTCGCCATTTTGATACGCGCGTCGGCCATGCGCTCAAGAACAGACGGCGGCAAATATGTTGCCTCGTCGACGACAATAAATACGACCTCGCGCCGCGTCATTTCCAATGCTCCGGCGGCGACTGTGCCGCGTCGTCGGCCATTTGCTCCGCGGCGTGGATTGCCCGGTCGCGGATACTTGAAACGTTGACCGTGTGCGCCTCGAGGAGCGCGTTTGCGGTATCGCGCAAGAGGCCCAGGTCGCCAACGTCGCAACGGAACCGATACAAGCCGGTACCGCCCGCCGCGTCCGTGGGTTTGCCAACCGGTAGGAACTCGGCCTCGCGCAACATCGGGTACCGGGCTTTACCGAGGGCGATCACTGTTTCGCGAAGCAAAGCAATATCGGTACCGTATGCCCGGATCCGGACCTCTAGTAATTGGTTGGCCGCGTTGGTGTATGCGTTCCGAGCGTCGACGAAAGCGGCCATTTTGTCCTCGTCGGCTACGTCTTTTTGGCGCCGGCGAGCCGTCGGAGCGCCCGCAACAGTCGCCCGCGTTTTGTTTGTTGCGTCAATTACGCATTGCGAACAAGCGCCCGAGGACGTGTAACGGTGGGAAAAATGGCCGCGGATGCACGGCTTACCCGTAAAATATTTGTCTAGCCCCGCTTCGTCGGCTTCGGACCGTTTAAGAATTTGCATAAGATTTGCTCCTTTTATGCGTTTATCTTAAACGGTAATTTTTCCCCGAGCAAGCCGAATTATTCCCCCGGCGCTAAATATTGGAGAAAATGTAGCGTTTTTGGCCTAAAAAGCGGCTAAAACCTACCCCGTACCCATACCCCGATACCCTTTTTCCCCACTAGAACTAAGGGTT
>Ga0181339_1000048_pt1 | contig 44265 bp, 56 predicted proteins | sample Sp13VDMM110DD_FD_130101 | JGI IMG/M metagenome (GOLD analysis project Ga0181339, IMG submission 130101) | Freshwater viral communities from Lake Michigan, USA - Sp13.VD.MM110.D.D | ecosystem: Environmental > Aquatic > Freshwater > Lake | place: USA: Michigan | collected 2013-04-23 | reverse complement strand
TCATGATGTTCAGGAGACTTGGAGTAGCATTGATCTTGCGAGCAATGTTCTTGGTAAGGTACAGTTCCACTGCTGCCTGATTTGTCAGGTCAATTGGCTTGCCAGCAGTTCCTTCTGCCACGCGACTACTGAAGAAGCTAGCATTCGTAGAAGGAAGAATGACGTTGTAACCTGCTGGTTTATCAATGCCAAAGAGCGGATACTTTGTGCTCTCAGCCTGCACAATGGAACCTTGACGGTAGAAGTCTGTGACTTGTTTCGCCAGCGATGGAATCAAAGCAGGATTCAACATCCCTTGGTTTGACAGTTTGTCAAGGATGTTGACTTCATCAACTTTGGAGAATGCCGGAGTCTTACCAGCAGGACCAAACTCATTGATGTAGTCTGCTACAGCATTGCCCTTGAACAGTGGTTGCTTTGCCAGGAACGTGTAATTCAGTTTCACTGGGTTGTTGTCGCTGGCAGTGCGGAGATCAGTAGCAGCCTGATTCTGGTACACTGTTTGCATGTTGTCCAGTGTTTGCAGCAAGTGGCCACGTTCATCAAGAACCTTACCAGTTCCAATGGCAGTGGCCTTTGCCATTTCCAGATTCTTCTGACTGAGACTGTTGGCTTCACTGATGGTTCCTTTGAACCAGTTCATCGCAGCACTGTCGCCTTCATTGGCAATGTTGTTAGCACTGCCCATGCTGTCAATGACATTCATCGCAGTGGAGAAGTTCTTGGCAATGATGCCAGTGCCAGACAGTTCCAGCAACTGGGTCTTTTCTTTGGTGCCGAGCAGTTTGAAAGTAGGAGCCGTGTACTGACGATTACTACCAATCATTTTCAGGTAACGATTGACATCGTCGATCTGAGCCTGTTCAGCAGCAGCCTTGCTCTGCCGTTCCGATTCTGCTGAGGATTCCGTAGTGCGCTCCTTGGTCAGCGCCAAAACACGGAGGTTGAGATCCGCCTTATTGGTTTGCATTGCAAGAGTATTCGCTGCATCGCGCACACCCGCACCTGCCGTAGTAGCTTGCACTTCCCGTAGTTTCGCAACTGCGGCGCTGGCTCGGACAGCGGAATCTGCAAGGATGTCCTTGGCAATGGCATCAGCATCCATGTTGTCAGAGATTGCAATCTGACTTGTCGCCAGTGCTTGGAGATTCTTCGCCGTGGTGATGGCACGATTCTGCTCACCAGCAATAGCGTTGTACTGTCCCACCATTCCTGGGAGTCGCACTTGGTTGACTAACCATTCCAAAGGATTGTCAAAGATTCCTACCGCCATGCGACGATCAATCTCCTGACCAAGCGGCTCAGCGAGCGCACTAGTACGGTTGATGTTCTCAACTGCCATGCGGAACTGATTGTCGATCTGGTCAGGATTGATGTTGGCGACAGACAGGATGTTGTTGCGACGAGCAGCTTGCGCTCCTACAACTGCAGCATGTGCAGCACCAGCAGCACCAATATCTTCAGCGTTCTGCTGGATTGCAGTGACCTGTTGAGTTTCCGCTGCTTTGCGCGCAGTGATCGCGGCAGTCATGTCGGTGAACGCTTGGTCAATACTTCCCCCAGCCTTCGTCATTTCAGTGACAGAGTTGATGGCAGCATCGTAAACCAGAGGGTTCCAAGTGTTGTAACTTGTGCTGCTTGCTGTGCGAGAGCCGCCAGACAAACTGATACCAGCGACTCCGGTAGGAGTGCCAGAATCACCAGCCGCCAAAACTTCTTCTTCCGTCAACTGATTGACAGGACGAGTGTCTGCTGCTGGTGCGTAGCTTTGTGCTTCGATAGCTTGCATGCCCATGATAGTTCCTTAGCGGTTCACAGGAGTGTGAAACTGGTCAATCATCTGTTGAAAAAATTTCCAACCACCCATGGCACTGATAACATCCTCAGGAATGACACCCTCACCATTGGAGTAACGAGCGTCTAAACCACCAGGTTCCTTGCTCTGCATACGAATGGAATCTGACGTACCAGATCCTTTGCCTACGATGCGGAAGTTACTGGCAATGCCACCATCTGCTTCACTGTTAGTGCCGCCTGTGGAAGCATTGACGTCGCCGCCCATGTTACCAAAGCCAGAAGGATCAGTAGCTCCTAGTCCGTAGTTGCCATTGTTAGGATCTGTTGGATCCCGGCCACCATTACCACCAACAGTTTGATCTGCGGGAAGTCCAGTATTCAGGTCAATCCCAGGGACCACTGTTCCTGGCATCTGAGGACCCATGGAAGTATCCAATGCAGTCTGAGTTCCAGGAACACCGAAGGCTCCAAGACTATTGACAGCAGCTTGAATGGTAGCAGGATTGACACCGCGAGGATCAAAACCAATGTTGTCTGGTCCACTTGCTTGTGAGAGCGCTGCGATGAAAGAACCAAGAGGATCAGGCGATGCGTTGATAGCACCCTCTGCTGTGTCACGTTGCTTGTACTGTTTGTACGCAGTTTTGGCAACGCTGCCCCAACCCCCATCTGTAGGACTTCCACCATTCATGACACTGACGAGCATGCCGAGAACAGGATTCATGGTGCCTGCGATAGCAGCTCCTACTTTGGGTCCCATCTCCTTGCCCTGAGGATCACCAAGTTCCTTGTTGAGAGTTCCACCAATTGTAGAAGGTCCCTGTTCGCGAGGAGTTCCGGCATTGCCACCGCCCTTACCCATCTGGTACTCTTCAATGGCGCGAGACACCAAGTCTTGTAGTCCGGCGTTACTTGCACCAGCTCCGCCGCCAAAACCAGTGGCACCGCTGTCACCGTAGTTGACGCTGTTGACACCGTAACGAGTGAGAGGACCACCCATGTTGTTGCGATTGCGGACAACTCCACCGTCAGCGTAACCATTCGGTGTTCCCACAAGCGGAGTCATCATGCGATTACCGCCATCCGCAAACTGATTGCGTTTGATGCCACTGCCAGAGTTCATCAGATACTGAATGAAACCCATGAGATCTGGTGCTTGCGCCTGTGGCTGTGGTTGCACTGGAGCAGGTTGTCCAGAAACAGCGGCAGCGAGAATCTGCCGGAGAATGACGTTCGGATCATTTCCTGTCACTGCTGCTGCTTCAGCGCCATCAATAACATTCTGACGCGAGCCCATGACTCCGCGACCAGCAGCATCTTGTACTTGTGTCATCCCCCCATCAGCGTAACGAGTACGCATGCCTGTCATTGGGGTCATCATTGTGTTCGGCATTCCACCATCAGCGAAGCCAAAGAAACTGCTGACACTGTCCCAGATGCCCGAAGCACCGCTGGTAACAGTATCGTAAATATCGCTAGCACCAGACATTACGGAGTCACCAAAACCGCCGAAGTCGAAACCACTGCCCCCACCTCCGCCGCCACCAAAACTAGTGAAATCAGTGCCACCTCCGCCAAATGGAGTAGCAGCCGCACCACCGTAGTCGTAGCCCATAGGGATGGAACTAACATCAGCACCGCCGCCACCGAAGTTGGTACCACCGAACATGTCGCTGACACCGCCAGTAAACTTGTCAATGAGACCCGACTTATCAGCCTTATTCAGCGCCCAGCCACCAAGCATTGTCAGGAGGGGATCAGTACCAGAGCCTGTCTTCTGCGTAGAAGTTTGGCCACGAGTATTCGTAGCAATGCCGTTTGCAGCATTACTTGCGATCTGTTGTTGGGTGTTGTTTTGTCCCAGAATGGCAGCAGCCGCAGCAGTAGCTGCTTCATTGTTCTGCTGATTCAGTGCCAGTGCGAGGGGAGAGTTAGAACTGCTGCGAGTGCCTGTTGCATTCGACAAAGCTGCAGTGATACTTGGTACATTCTGACCAGCCTTCTGGAAAATACTGGTGATGAGATTGTTATACAACTCTTGGCTCATTGGAGCCATATTACGATCAAACACCTGCTGCAGTGGTGCAACATTAGCAGAGCTGCTGGTATCTGTCGTCGTCTTCTGACCTAGCAGTTGTGCGAGAATGTCAGAAGGTTGGAATGTTTTCGTATCCATGAGATACTCCTAAGTAGTAATCACTATTAACAGCAGTATCCCACAGAAGACGTGAAACTTCAAGAGGGTTATCAGAACTTCAATTCAAAATGAGGCACATCAACGAAGTCACTCTTTTTGGATTCAATCAATCCACGCCAGCTTCCGCCCCAACGATGGCGAGAACTCTTAGCTTCCCACCAATCACCATACTTTTTCATCTGCTCGCGATCAAGAATCTTTCCGTCGCGGAGAATGAACAAATCACCAGCACACTTCTTAATGTGCTGAGAATCCATAGTCTTGCTACGGCCGGTGGATACGTAAATCTGCTGCATTTCCAAGGGACGCTGCACTTCACCAATGCGAACAGTATCACCTTGGGAGAATGCGAACAGGATCAGGTTTGCAAAATCTTGTGCAAACAATTCTTGGTCAGTACCGAGACTCATTTTTGACCTCCCAGAGTTTGAACAGCAGCCGCAGTGCGAGTAGCTCCCATGCTGGTGCCAAAGTAGTAGCTCACAACACCAGTGACAATGACAAGAAGTGCGGATCGCACACTCTCTGTCTCGCTCCAGATGATACCAGCGCCACCACCAAGGACAATAATCAGCGCCAGGATTGGTACGATATTCTTGGCCAACCAACTAGCGTATGGAGACTCTTGTGTACGAGTTCCCATGTCGCGAGCAGAGTTTCTGTCACCTGCATCAACCTTGTAGAAATCAAGATCAATCTTGCGATTTTCCAGTGCGTTGGTCAGCAGAAACTGCTCGTTATCAATCTCCAACTGACGAAGCTGTTGCAAGCCTTCAGGAGATTGTGTGAGTTCCTCGATGTTGACACCGAGTTTCTCCTCAATAACTTCTTTGCCCTTGTTAAGCACAGCGTTACCAAGAAGTCCAAGGCCCTGAGCCAGGAGTGTTGCGACGAATGGGGGCATGATAACTCCTAGAGTTGTTGCGGGTTAAGAGGGATATCCATTAGCATGGTTGCGGCACTGAGAGCAAGACCAATGGGTTGTACAATCTGCCCGACTGTCACAGGTTTAGTGTTTTGCACAGCACCTGCTACAGAAGGTGAAAGATAGTACACAGTTCCAACAGTGAGACCTCCGATACTATCAAGAAGTCCTCGCGCCCAATACACCTCAATGGTTTCACCAATGGCGCCAGCACTGTTGGCAACACCGTGTCCCATAGTAGCGATGCTGTTGGCCTGTGCCAGTCGCACGTTCAGCGCACCAGCATTGTTGTACAGGTTCACCACCTGTCCACGGGCAATGACTGCACCAGCAGGAACATACATGCGCGTGAGGTTACTCTCCAGCAGCGTATCACTGTAAACTAGCGAACTCCAAGTTTCCTGACTTGGTGCATCAATGCCAGAATACTGGGATACACCACGCAACAGATTCTGAACTGCACGATGCAACTCGAAGAAGTTATCGTACAACTCTGGTGGAATGTCCTCAGCAGGAAGCGGCGGCAGTCCTAGCTGAATCTTGAAGTTGTCAATACCGTACATTATCGGTCACCTTCAGCAGTAACCTCAAAGATCGCAGATGAGAGTGCAAACACGCCTTCAACAGCAATTGACATATTCAATCCTGTTACTCGCTTGGCCCACCGCTGGATCAACTTTCCTGCTTTCAGGAGAATCATCGGTACGATGGAATCCGTGTTGAATCCATCTAGGCTAGCAAGGACAGTAACAGAAATCTCCGGCGCCAAAGCAGGATTGCTGTAGACTCCTTCAAAGTCAATGATCTGCGATGTCATCATGCGAGCACGAATCAACTGGAACTTTCCAAAGATCGCAACACCAAGTTGACTAGCGGACTTGTTGTAATCCATGTTGAGGATTTGCACCTCACCAGTAGAGGACAAGAATGCAATTGTCCGTTTCGACGGAGTGACGCTCTCAATACCTTGAGATAACCCAGCGTAACTGGTACTGCCAAGACCAGCGTATGTGATGGCAGTCAGGTCCATGTACCGGAGATTCCCAGTGACATTGGGATACGGATAAGGAAAGCAATCAACGTGATCGATCTTCAGTTTACCCCACCGTTTCAGTGTCGTATCATAGACAAGAGCGTACTGGAACAAACCACTGTTGTCCACACTGTAACTGATAATAAGGTAACGACTAGCGATGTACGCAAGTTTCACTTGGAACTCAGGTGCGCTGGTATAGAACTGCGTCAGTGTCTTAGTAAGAGAATCCCAGGACTCCCAGACTTTCCCGGCCAAGAAATCGTTCACTTCAGCACTGACAGGCTCACTCCCCTGAGTAGTGATCTTCTGCAACCCTCCTGTTGTCCACGCATACTGAGGACCAGAGTTTTGATCCGATGTGATCTGCTCGTAAGTGAGCACACCACCAGCATTTGCAATTTCCTTGAACGTGAAAGGTGCACGAATGTTCTGGCTGTACACAGCCGCAACAGCATTCTTGGAAGTGTAGATGATGAAACCACCAGCAGTTCCAAGAACAGCGGTGATTTTCGCTTTCACGTCTTGCGGGATACTGAAACCTGCTCCAGTGGTGAGACTTGGGATGAAATCCAGTGGGTCAATCAAACTACTCCAGTAAACTGTGAGGTCTACGTAAGCAATGAGGTAGTTGTTGGAAGCAGCAATGCCATCAATATCAGCATCTGCAATTCCAGTCATGGTTACTTTTGCAAACACGTTGGTTGAAGCATCGTACTCATAAATGCCAAGACCTTGGTAGCAGATGAAAGTGCGACCATTGACGTACGCGCGAGTAACAGTGCGATTCGCGGCACTAATGGGATTCGTCGATGCCCAGGTTCCCGTAATTGCACGGTAAATGTAATTGAGACCGCCGGCAGGAGAGAACAGATAATTGTTCTCATCCGCATCACGAATGGTAATGGCTTGGTCGAACATCGTTGCACCAAGCAGTGGAGGAATCTGCTGGCTGTAATCAACAGACTGAATCCCTTCAGCAGTGGGAATGACATTCTCACAGTACAACAGTTGAGGAACTGAAATGTCAGCAGATTCAGGAGTGCCGTACCATGGCTGAGGTACTCGCGTACCTGAGTCCAGTTGTGGCTGCATTACAGTTCGCTGCTGGAAGATACTTACCAGTGGAAATGTCGCAGCGTTAAGAGCACTCTTGAACCGTTGCTTTGCCATTGGTAATCCTTAGCCTAAGGCTGCACGCAGTACACGGAAACGATGACGAGAATTACCAGCACTGAAGCTAACTGCATCAGTGTGCGGACGTAGTACATCCCCTGGAACACAGTAGACTGGGCCGGAGACAGAGACGCTATTACCGGCATTTGCCAGTTGACCAAGGACTATCTTATTCAGGGGCAAACTAGTGAAGGCAGCAGCACATTCAGAAGGAGTAGCATTCAAGGAAATACCAGCATCAGTCTGTGCGCTGAAATAGCACGCCAGTTCTACGTAGTACAGTCCCGGTTTGCCAATAGTAACTGCCACACCATAAGTGGCGTCCATGGACAAAACCATATCCCCTGGAATGTTACGTACCACGGTAGGATAGCTGGTAAGAATACGACTATACGTACCAGCGTATGCTGGTTGTCCTGCTAACCAAATCTCCGATGGAGCAGGTGATGGAAAACCAAAGAGTCCTTCATTCATGAGGATGCTCCTAGTTACACAAAGGTGCCACCACGAGTGATGCTGACGTCAAAGCTTTCACCCTTCTCAGTACTTACTCGCAGACTCCAAGTAGCTTGCAAGACAATACCAAGCCCTGTCAAAGCCTGTTCCCAAGAAGCAACAGTAGCAGAAGCTACTACTACAGGAACCAGAATTTCTCGCAGCAAGCGATAGGTTGTGCCGTCAAACAACCACAGACGAATCATCCCCGCTGTAGTTGTCACTTTAGCTTTCAGCCAAATGTCGTCAATTCGAGCGCCACCAGTAGGGGCAGTGTACAGTGTACCAATGGTACCTGTGCCATCGCGATTGGGATTTGCTACTGCAATGTTAACAGCAGCATTCAGCGGATTGGCAGCATATGCGGGAGATCCAGACATAATTGACTCCTAAATTAGGTTCGGTTGAAGAAGGAATATTGGTCAGTGATAGAACCCCAGAAGGCACTAACACCATCCGTCTGTAGCACTCCGCCACCAGCAGGAAATGCAGGCAAACCAGCAGCAACGATACCATTGAGGTACGCTTTGATTGTGCGGAACTCAAGAGCAGCAGTACTCGCATACTGGTCATCTGTTGGTTGGGTTGCATCAGTAGCAACCGGTGTGTAAGCCATGGTAGTTCCTACTTGAAAAGATTGGTAGGAAGTCCGTACTTCCCAAGACAAAATGCAACAGCCATGGCTCCAAGGAGGATAAGGAACTTGTTGACAACAGTCTTGCCAACCTCCTTATAGAATCCTTCCGTGATCTGCTTGACGGCAGAATCAGCAGCGTAGCGTGCAATACGAAGTTCACGATCTGTCAGTTCAGTGTCAGACATAGGCCGCATCATTGTTGGTCTCCCGTAGGAGCTGGTTTCTGGGATGCAGCTTGCGACTGCAATTTACCAATTAGACCAGCAACCAGCACAAATTGCAATTGAGCAAGCGCGTTAACAACAAGAGTTGCTTCCTTTGCAGTCAATGAAAATTGCAGTTCGACTTCTTCGTCTGGTAGATTGATTGCTTCTTGCATTACGCCACTCCCACAGTTGTAATTGTTCCACCACTGCCGCGATACTTGAGGGCACCAGCTTCCACGTACAAGACGCCACCACCAACAGGATTGGCAGTAGGAATCACGGCATTGGCAAGGTGGAGAGCCTTCTGAGCAGAAGTTGCTGCGGCCATACCATTGGTGAGGAAGTTCCCCAGCGTATCAATGGCAAGACGCTTGTTGGCAAGGAGAGTGCCACCCGTGAAGAAGTTCAGTTCCTTGGCGCTGGCTGTGCCGATACTTAGGACTCCACTCATGGCATACAAGTAGGAATCATTGGCACCATTGATGGTCCAAGTGGCGTCTGCAAACACGGAACTGTTAATGCCCATGTCTACGAAGTTGGTGGTATCCGTGCTGGTGTCACTCCCTGCAACCACATCGCTACTAGCACTGGCACCGGCCAATGCATTGCGAATGGCCAGTTGCAAGAAGCCATTGACACTGCCAGTGATAGAGAGTGGAGCATTAGCTAGTGCCACAGGAACAGCAGAATTTGCCACAATGCTGAGGCTGCCTGTGGTTGGATTGTAGGCTACTGGGAAGTAATCCAGCCCCTGACTAACAGTGTTCCAACCCAGCATGTAGTTTTGCGAGTCTGGCAGTGTCGGTGTCAGTTTCACCATGGGAAGCATATAAGCTTCGTTGTTTTGATTTCCCCAGATTGAGAACATGATTACTCCTAGCGAATGATGGATGTGAGGTAGCTGGAATCAAGTTGGGGTTTCAAGACATTCTGGTAGAACGCCATGTAACTCTTGGCTTTGTCTTCATTGCCATTGGTGGAAAGCACAATGCTTGCTGCCATGTAGACAATGGGGTCTGGCATCAGTTGTGCAATCCAGGATCCGTACAACTCAGGCCGAACTTGCGGAGTCATAAAATAGTCGATGACGTAGCCGTAAACTGGCATGGAAGTGCGGATGTTGACAGCAGTTCCTGCTAAGTACGCAATGTTATTCTTCCAAGTATGGTACTCAGGGTCCTTAGTATCCCCCAGTTCCACGATTTCAATTTCCAATGTTTCAATCACGTTGAAATCAACATCAAGACCCACTACTTGGCTGAGCCCTCGCAGTCGTGGGAGTGACACTTGTGCGTCAATACCAACAATGTATGCAGGATTGGGCAATTTAATGGGAACAGTCTCTACGTCGCGAGGATAAGCAGCACTATTGTGCACACTTATCGTAGCAGTTCGTACGGCAACAGCAGTTTCTCCTGCCAAATCAGGACGATTTGTGAGAGTTACTACGTCTTCGTAGATTGTGTTGTAGAGGTCAGTAGCCATTAAATTCTCCAATGGGCCCTATTGCTAAGGCCACATCTTGTTGCTGAAACTTACGGAGTGGGAGCAGGGTTGTTGGCAGGAGCCGCCTGCGCAGCAACAGTGGCCGTACCGTTCTTGGCAATCAACTTGTTCAGAGTTTCTTGCGCAGCAACCACGTGAGGATCAGCAGCTTTTTCCGCCGAAGCAGCAGCATCTTTCACAGCTTCTTGCAGGGCAGGATCTGCTGGTTTCGTCAACACGGCAGTAGCGATGGTTTCAGTAGCAGCTTCTGCCACTGCTGCGACTTCTTCTTCCACCGGCGCAGTTGGCGATTTCACCAGTTGCAACATGTGCTTGATTTCATCTTCATCTTCCGTGGTGTAAAAGCCCACACCACCAGGACGGCCACCAAAGGTCAGGACTTTGCCGGTAGGCATGATCGTGTTCGATCCAGCAGTCAGATGTTTGAAAGTACGACTTCCCATTTTGATTCTCCAGTTGATAACAGTTTGAACTAACCAAAAAGCTGGGAGAATGTTTCCAAACTCCCAGCATAAAGCAGCAACCTAGTTGCTACAACCCCTTGGAACTTAGCCGGCGATGCCTGCCGTGAAGTTATACAGGATGGCATCAGCCGCAGGATTCTTCACCAAGCAAGTCAGCTCGCTGGTAAGAGTACCACCCACAGCATCAACACCATTGTCCTGAGCAGCACCACCATCCATGTTGAATTCTTTGTTGACAGTCTTGCGACCAGTCATGTACGCAGAATTGAACGTGGACAAATCCAGAGCAACAGCCATCTTGGCCCAGGTAGAAGCTTGGCCATAAGCATTGAACAGAGGATGCTCAATGATAGTGAAGCGACCACGAGGAATCTTGAAACTGTCGAACTGCAGACCCCAGGAAGTTTGGCCGTCTTCGATGAAGTACGTACCATTCAAACGGAAGATCTGGTGCATCACGCGCCGAGCGAAACCACCACAGAACAGGATGCGTTCGCCAATGCTCTTGGGATCAGTTACCTGATTGAACACGGGATCGAGAGCAGCTTCCAGTTGCGTGTAGTTGGTAGTACCAGCCAGTGTGCTGATGTTGCCAGGAACGTTCTGAGTAACGCTGTTGATAACGCCGTCCATGGTGTGGAAGGGTTGACCATTGCGAGTACCGAAGAAGCGTTGGCCGAAGAAGAAGGACTTCTCGATATCAACAGCGTGGAACGCAGCGCAGTCCTGCTTGGATTCTGCGACAGCAGTATCACCGGCGATCAGCATCGTGGCACGAGTGGTTTCCGACACAGCCCAGGTGTTACGGAAAATCTGCGTGTAGTTGGTAACACGCTGAGGCACGATGATCAGAGACTGCGGACGGAGAGAAGATTCTTCGTACGCATTGCCCACCATCCACAGGTTGGTAGTGGAGGCGATGGCCGCCTGAGCAACAGAGCCGATGCCGCGCTGAACAGCAACTTGCGTGGGACTGACGATGCCGGTAACCAAGATGTTTTCATTGGTCGTGTCAGCACGAATCAACATACCGGGCAGGATGTTGGTAGTGGAGGCCACGTTGAAAACAGTGTCACCGATAGCAGCAATCGCTGTCAGTTGCATGGACGGGAACAGCATGGTTTTGCTGTAGAACCCGTGTTCAATTTGGTAAGCAGTTTCTTCCTTCAGAAGTGCTGTCAAACCAAACAGAGGTGCTGAGCCGTTAGGCATCAGCCGAGTAATCATAGCGGAGAACGATTTCTTCGCCAGATCTTGCGGAATTACCGCAGTATTGAAAACACCAACAGCCATGAGATTTCTCCTAGAGTTAAGCTGATTCTTTGCAGGTTGACGAATTACAGCGTCATCGAGGCCAAGCCACGGATGTTGTAACGAGGGAAGAACGTCATAGCGTTCGCAGCAGTGCCAGTAGCATTGGCGCTGATAGTGACAGTACCGGAAACAGAGTTCACGGACAGCACAGTGGTGGCAGCAGGAATGTTGGTACCAGTAATGCCCATACCAGGCTGCAGCGTTTGTGCTTGCGCTTGGGTCAGGCCGCTGATAACAGCAGACGCGTTGGTGGTGTTTGCCAAGAACGACTGACGCCGCGCAGTAGCAAGAATGGTCACCAAGTAACGACGAACGGTGCTGGCAGCAACAGCGGTATTGGCACCAGCAAGTTCAGCGCCTTCAGAAACAGCAACGGTATTTGCAAACGCAACAGTGTTGCGGAACAAAAACTCGAAACTGTCACCAGGCGAGACGTTCTGCAGAACAGACATCAGCACGTCAGCAGTGTCCAGCACGTCCGCGTAACCAGCGCCAGGGCCGGTACGTTCAATGATACCACTGTTCATACCAGCAGCAGAGAGGATACCAGAACCGGCAGTAGTGATCGGGAAGATCGCTGTCTGATCCATAATGGTATCACCAGGGCCCTGAATACGGACAGCATTGCCGCCGTTATCCAGATGAGGTTTTCCAAGCATAAAATTCTCCTAAGAGTGGAAGGAAGTAAAACGAATCAATTAGGGAAGGAAAGAGGACCAATCTTGTTCACCAGCAGTAACTTTAGCTTTCGCTGCAACTGCGGCTGGGGTTGTGTCTGCCAGTGCTACACCCAGGCCCATCAGGTAACTGTTGATGCTGGCTGCTACTTCGGCAGGATTGGCGCGTGGATCTTTCTCGAAAGCAGCACGCTTCAGAGTTTCCACAAGTGGTTGCACAGCAGGGTGAGACAGTACCGGATTGTCATTCGGAATGTCTTGGAGCTGTACACGTTTGATGTGTGTTGGCAAACTCGCAGTCACGCGATCGTTGTTTGCCACCACAGCTTGGTTGATTAGATTACCAGTGTTGAGTGTCATCCCAACTACTGCTTGTTGCACTGCGTGGTTAATAGCCGCTGCCATACTAGCAGCATCACCAGCCAACGCTTTTGTCATCATTTCTGGTGGAATGCCAGCAGCGAAATCCATCTTTGCGGCAGACTCACGAACTTTTGCAGGATCGAAATTAAAGACTGGCTCCGCAAGTGTGTTACCAGCAGGAGCAATTGGTTTTCCGTCCGCACCAGTTACAGGTTGCCACAGCTTGGTGAATTCATCAAGCGGGGAAGCGGGAGCAGCCGGTTCTACCACGGTAGCAGCAACTGCAGGAGTAGTAACTGCAGCAACCGCCGGAGCAGCAGCAGGAGCGGCGCCCGGAGCAGCACCCGCACCATTAGCGGGAGTACCAGAAGAGGGAGGGAAGATGCTGGAAAGGAAAGACATGGTTATTCTCCAAGGAGGGGTTGAACTTACTCTTGATTATCAGAGGACTCTGATGCTTTGAGGGCGTTGTAAACATCGCCACTGTCGCTGAGTGCTGTCAGCAGAAACTCATACTGAGCCTGCCGAAACACGAATTCTTGGATCTGAGCTTCTCGATCCTCCAGATTGGGGGAGAACTTGGTAGCCAGCATGGATTCTGCAATCTCCGTAGCAGCGTGCTTGAAGTACGCCATAGTTTCTACAGAGAGCATCTTCCCTCGCATCAGTTCCTCTTCAGTGAAATGGAACTTTCCAAAAGGGATGTTGGTGTCAGGTTGTAGCATGTTTTGCTTTCTTAGTTGGGGGTGGTGTTGGGAACTGCTGGTGGTGTTCCTGCTGCTGTGCCAGCTTGTTGCATGGTTTGCATGTACTGCGTAGTTTGCGCAGGAGTACGTTTGAAATCATTGAGCCAGCGAGCACCCTTCAGTTTCATGGAATATGCAAACATTCCCATGAGATCGTACTCAGCAGCAATGGCAGGAATAGCAGAAGCTGCTTGGAACACAACTGCCATCTGATCACCACTGACCATCTTGTCAGCAGGCAGGTAACCATCAGAAAGTGCGAAGGACAGATTTGCTTTCCGCAGTGCTTCTGGGTCAACTTCCACCTGCTTCTTGGTATCCGAGTTGGTGAGAGTAATAGGAGACTGATACTGGAGGATGTTGCTCTTCACAATCTCCTTGATTGGCACGAAGAAAGTGTATTCCAGATTCAAGGCGCGGAGGCGACCCCGGGAGTTTGCATTCCCCATAGTAGTATCGAACTCCGCGCGCGTCTTGTTTCCTTTCTGGAACTGTCCTTGGGACACACGATTCTGGCCATTGATAATGTCACCCATCTGCGCTACAGACTGAGAAGTCTGGAAGATTTCAGCAACACCATCATCCCGGTAGGGAACTTGATAGATTGCTTCGCTGATGGGTTTGCCATAGCCGGAGTTCTTAACTGCGATGCGCGCAACAGAAGAGACAACATCAATGTCCTTCTTGTTAATGCGGCTGGCATCGTAGAAGATACGATCGTAGACTTTGCGTCGCTGAGATTCCAGTCCTGAGTTCATGAGACTGGTAGCAGCTTGTTGGCTAGGAATCACATTCTCAGCGAAACTCTTAGACTGCCACGACATGCCATCTGCTGATGGTTTGCAGACAATGATTGGCAGGTAGTTGTGTGCGTTGGTCTGGCGCTCAGCAAAAATGACAGTGCTATTGTTGATAACAATAAACTTCCAAATCTGCACGTGATTGCGGTTCTTGACTTGCATCTTGAAATCGCTTGGCAGAATGCGGCAGTACATCACTGTCCACTGATAGGAGTCCTGTGTGTTCTCCTTGCTAGCAGCTTCTACTGGCGAGAGATTTGCCCAGGCCAACCAGTTGTGCTGGTAGCGATCAGCGATTGGCAAAAGAGCACCAGGATTGATCTGAGGAATGTAAAACGCAGCATTGGAATCACTGACGTAATTAGCAGCAATGCCAGGAGTTTCAAACGCGGCCTTGAAGTTCATGGTTCCAAGAGCAGGAAGATCCTCCATGCGTTTCTTCATCGCGATGCGGGACACCAGTTCCGAGTATCCTGCAAACTCACCTTCAAGGTGATTCTTCTCAGGACTGACACGTGTGTCAAGGATCAGGTTGTACGGATCGAGACGAGTAATGAAGTTTCCCTCATAGTACGTTTCATCGACGTTACCATTCTTCGAAACTGCGACATTCTCAGGCGTCGTGATAGCGAAGATCTTTTTCTTCTGCCAGGTTACTTCTACTGCGCCTAGGTCATACTTGAGACCTTCCCGCATTGTCATTGCCAGTTCTGCAGGCCAACCACAGCGAGTACTGTTCTCACCAATAATGGTATCCATCATGGTGCCAGCATCTGCCAGTTCCGGAGGCGTAACAGTAGCGAAAATAGGATATCCTGTCAGGAACGTCTCAGTGAGATCAGCGAGTGCTGTTTCCACTTGTGGCATGACCACAGGAACTGTGACGTTCTGCAACTTCGTTGGATCGCCTGAGTTGTTTGCTTGGGATGCTTTCTGCTGAGCGCCAGATGAATCCTGCTCACGATAGTACGCACGATCCCGCAGTTCCATCTGCGAACGGATGTTGTAACTTGTCGCGTACAGCGACAGAGCAGATTGCACATACTTAACAACAGACGCCTGCGCATCTACTGATAGTGGAAGTGGTGTTGCTGCTGTGGCCATTTGTTATTCCTAGAAGGGTAATGCTAACGAGTGTGTGTGAGACGATTCTGGCATATTATCAACAACCTGCTCGGAAATCAATAAAGGCATCCAGTCAGGGTACATTTCCATTGCTTTGTAGATGTACGCTATTAGATCCAACAGTTCATCCTTATTAGTAGTCTTCAAAGGATTCCATTGGGTGATCTGGTAGATTACTGCGGAACGAACATCCTTGTGGAGGAAGATCTTGCCACTGAGCAGGAGTTTGAGGCCATCGCGAATGCGAGAGTTCTTCTGCACGCCACCAGTAGTGATCTCACCAACGTTGATGCCAGTGACACCAAGTTGCGCATAGACCTGATTGAACCAATAAATGAGAGTAGCTTGGTACGCACCGCCCTCACAAATTATCAGTTGCATGGAATACTTAACTGCCAGGAATGTGGCCTGCTGGATGGTTTGTCCTGGATCAAGCTTCTTGCTGATGCATTCACGGAAGACTGGGATACCATCATAGAGTAGGAATGCTCCAATGCCAATATCATCGCCCTTCTTCTTTCCAAGGGCTGGGTCAATGATAATACACCCACCTTGCGCAGAGATATCATCGAGATGCGCTGGGCATCCAGGAATCTTTGATACATCAATTCCCGATACTGTTCCAGATTCTTCATCATTCATTACCTCGGAGAAAAAGATTTCCGGATGTCCCATGTCGGTATCCGACTGTAATTCTGCCAACAAATCCTCGAGACTACGATGCTCTGGCCAAATGCTCTCACCATTAGCGTTGATGGCGCCAGTAATGAAACTGACCCACTCAGCAGAATGCTTGAGTTTCCGCAGGATACTTCCCTCAAAGGGATACATATTTCCTACGAAGATGAAAATGCATCGATGAGGATGACAAGCTTTCATCAGTGTTCCTAGCATCCACACCAGGAGTTCTTTCGCTATTTCTGGGTTCGCTGCTTCGTCTCTGTTTTGCATATCATCCATCACGACAACATCAGGACGTACGAATTTCAAATTCAAGCCGCGCAAGGAACTACCAGCACCGAGAGCCGCCAAAACAATATCACGACCACGGAAATGGAACTTCTTGAATGCTAAGGTGTCTTGCTCACATTCTGCGTTCCATGCTCCGAAGATGTTTTTGATGTTGATATTATTGAGCATGTCCGTAACGTCCGAGAGAAAGTTCTCTGCGAGTTTCGCTGTATTACAGACCACGAGGATAAAACGCCTGTTACTGAAGAGAACAAGCCACGTAACGTAGAGTTTGAGAACCACCGTTTTGGAGAACCCGCGAGGAATGCCGAGCGCATACTTTGGCTTTCCTTTACCGTTCGCTGCTTCCGCCGTGATAAGTTGCCAGATTGCTTGGAGGAGCGGCGGATAGCCATATTCGTAAATCTCCGTAAGAATGAGAGCAGCGAGGAAGTCAAGACTACTGCGAGCAGCGTCCGTTAATTCTTCGCGAGAAGCGGTTACATCTAGGATGTTGGAAGGGTCGGAACTACCAAAAACTTCCGCCGCCAAAGCTTCGATCTGCGATGGTACTTCTTCCGTAGTGTCGCTCATAGAACTCGTTGAACTCCGCCGATCATTGTCACTAGTGGATCGAGATTGCCCAGAAGTTGTGAGGCCTTCTCAGTATCCTTTTTCGCAGCACTTGCAAGGGTTGCAGCTTTCAGTACTTCCTTCGCTGTCGTTGTCTTGGCGGCCACATCTGTTGCGAGTCCTGGGAGTGAACGGCTTGGTAGTGTTGCCATGGTTTTCCCTTCCACTTCAATGACTTGGTTCTGGGAGTTCATACTGATGTGAACGGATGCTGCTCGTGGGAGTACGATGTTGACTTGCTGTGCCCCGGGAGCTGCAGTGTTACTGCCAGCAGTTGCGTGGCGTTTGCTAGCATTGAGGATTTGAAAAATTCGTGCTGCTTCGGATGCGTTCCGCACTAGTGGCAGACGATTCTCCACTGCTTGCAGCGCCTTCGCTTCGACACTATCAATCTGCGCATCGTGTTTGACAGCAGCTTCAATTTTCACGGAGCGGACATTTCCAAGAGCACGAACAAACTCTGGATCTTTCAGCAACTGTGTGACGTAGCCATCACTGACACCACAGGCTAGTGCGGCGGCAGTTTGCGATACTTCGGCGCCAAGAAGTCCCAGCAGTTTCATGACTGTGGGATCATTGGCAATCGTGTCTGGCAGTGTGTTCGCTAGTGCGGTATCCATAGCTGCGAATTACTCCGGTGAAACTGTTGATAGTAGAATGCATGGTACCACTGATCCCAGCTACTTGCTACAGAGGAATGCTGTGGGAGTGGTAGTAATGATGGATGGTGTTTTGGAAATTTTTAGAAATACGAGGTGGATGTTATAGGAAAGAAAAGGAATCCACCACCAAAAAGGCCCCTCCCCACCCGTCAAGTTAGTTGGTGCACACTTCGTGCTGCTGCTTGTGAGTGAGTACTCACTTCGGAAGTGGTGCCAAAAGAAGGGGCAATGGTGTTAACATGCCCCTAGGATGCAGCAGGTCGCTGCTAGCGCCAGTGGTTACAGGTCGTCAAGGCTCAGGGTAGCAGTAGCAGTGCGTGCAGCGAGACTACGGCTAATGTGGGTGAGGCGCTGGATGAGTTCGCTAACGATTGGTGTTTCCACATCATCTGCCAGTAGTGTTATCAGCTTGTCAGCATCCTCTGGTTTCTTGAGGCCATGGTTCTTAGCAGCGAGAGTGCCAAGGCGGTTAGCCATGAACTCTGTCCACTGCTTGCCCTTAGCAGCCATCACAGTAAAGAGCTTGCTAGTAGGGAACCACTCTTCCACTTGTTCGCGGTCAAATGTGAGAGCACCACGGCTGCTAGCAGTGTCAAGGCTCCATGCCAGCAGTGCAGACACTGTGTAGTCATTGGCACTGACAGTGCGGGCAAGGGGTTGCTCAGTAAGGTAGTCCTTGAGGCGGGCACTAGCGATAGTCTTCAGGCCGTTAGTGAGGATATCAGTAAGGCCCTGACTGGCACTGCCATTCATGGATGCAGCGAGAGTACCCCAGTGGTTAGCAGGGATGACAACACGGCGAATACGGTCGGAATCTGCCAGTGGCTTGTTCTTGTCCATACTACGGCGGTCTGCGCTGATTTGGATTTGTCCGAGTTGCAAGGCTGGTGTTACTGTGTCAATTGTGAGTTCAGTTTGATTGATGACCATGATAATTCCTTCGAGTTGCACGGGATTATTCCCGCACTCTACTATTAGCAGTTTGTGTGCCAACTTTGGAGTAATTAGTTATTCACAGGAGAAAGTCAATGGAATCAATAGGTTACGAATGTTATTCACAAGTTATTCGAGAGTTATTCATTTTGCCATGCGAGCTTCGCGGCACTAGTTTGGTGATTCTTGCACCACATTTGGGAGTTTCGCACCAATCGCAGGCGAATGAGAATTGTTCGTATCGTTTCGTTACAAGTCGTTACATTTGCGATGTGGTTATCCACAAATTGTGAGTAAGTTTGTTCTGTTAATTGCAGTTGTTTCCACGCAACAATTTGTTGGTTAGTTTGCATCGTTCCAATCTAAGATAAACAATGATTTGTTTGGTGGATTCTCTTACATCAGGATTCCTTATGTAAGTCATGTAACGCATGTAACAATGTAACTGTGTAACATGAACGGGTTTCCCTCACTCTCGACCTCTTCCATTCAGCCGCTATTAGTTTCTCCCTCTGTTAGTTCTCTCTCAGTTCCTACCCTCTCTCACTCTCTTACTACTATGTATTATATATTTTATTCTTTTCAAAATCAAAGAGGGGGATAGTAGTATGACAAGGCACAAAGGGTATGAGTTATAAGTATTGAGGGTTTGGAGGGGCAAACTGGCACAGATGGGTGCGTGTTACACTGTTACACTGTTACATGGACTACATAGGGAATCCTGTTGAGGGAGGAACTATCGCATGGCGAAGGCCCGGAGCGACTACGACACCAACACTAATCATAGGAGCGAAGCGATGCAACCAATAGCGGTAACTAATACAATGATGATTCGCATGGCGAGTGCGATAACTAACGTGACTGCGATACTAACTACAATGATTCGCATGGCAAAGGCTATCAGTTGCAGTTGAGATTACTAATACTAATAACAGAATGACATTGGTACTAATGGTTTCGCTGTGGAGGGCGGCAGAAGATGCGATACTCGCATGGCAATGGCAGCCACGAATGCGTTCAAACATTCCACAGTCACAATCACTACGATCCCAGCAGTCCCACAGTAGTGTTACTCCTGCATGGATAAGAGAACAATTGGGGGTTGACAAATGGGTTGAGGCGCCTATAATGTAATGATCTGGGAAACGTGCGCTCCCAGGGAGCAGCCATTCATTGGACTGTTGTTAACAGCATCTACTATTTTCGCCAACCAAACTAGGAATATTCGATATGAACACAAGTGACATACTGCTGATTGCCCAGCAAAGACTGGAAGTACCCGGAGTCTGGATCAAGGGTACTTATGCAATGGATGCAAACTACAATCCAGTAGAACCAGAATCTCCCCATGCGTGCAGATTCTGTGCTCTGGGTGCGGTCATTAAAACTACTGATGGTTGGCAAGATTCCACGGATGTTGCCATCAGTGCCTTAGTAGCTGTTTTGCCTCAGGAAACTGAGACAATTCCAGCCTTCAATGATAGTGTCCACACTAAAAGACGTATGGTTATTGGTCTTTTTAGTCGGGCTCGCCAAGTTGCACTGGACTACGAATCCAATCAATTGTGTCCTGATCTGTAACTAGCAGGAGTCCTAATCATGGCAACATCCGGCATTGCAAGCAACTACCCACGTTCGCTACTCTCACCAGCTCAAGAATTTTCTTTCGAGCGCAGAGGAGTAACACTCCCAAGCGCTGACATTGGTTTCATGAATCTGCACAGCAATGGCAAAGCATTCTCTCATGCTCTTGTTATGAGCCTTGATTCCCAACTGCGAGTAGCGTTGTTCGATCAACCAGTATTCGCCCTATCAGTGGCCCTTAATACAAGTGCCAAACTCCATGAGCAGTACAAATACTACCGCCATGTCAAAGCATCCAGCAAGTGCCCAACTTGTGGTATCGTTGGCTTGCACTTCCACCAAGACGCAGCAGGATACTAGAAAGGAACCACTATCATGGCACTTTCACAACAAACAATCGCAGCGATAGAAGCAGCGTTACTAACAGAACAACCTAGCCTGCAAGAAGCATGGGTTGAAATCTGCAAAGAAGGCTACGTTGATCCTGTTACTGACGTTGAATTGCACACAGAACATGCCTTGTTTGGTACACTGTGGCCTTTCCAAGCAACAATCTTGCTCCTGATTCTCGAAGCAGAAGAACAGTAACAACCATGACAACAACCACTAACAGTGCCCTCTCTGCTATCGATCGTGCGCGTGCGCGACTAGCAGAAATCAAGGCCGCACAAAAGACTGCAGTAGCAGCAGTTGCAAGCGATCTTGCCGCCAAACTGTCCACTAGTATGGACGTTCCATCCCTCCACAAACTGGGGTGGAAGATTGATGAATCCCGACCATGGAATGACAAGCAACTAGCAGCCATTAACAGTGGCCTTGCTGGTAAGAGCTTCTGTCTCATTGGTGCAGCAGGAACTGGTAAAACCAGTACACTCAAGGGATTGGTCAATACGTTCATTATGAACAACATGCTTCCTATCATTGGAACGCATGAATCCACCAAAGTGTTAGTCTCTGGCAAACCCGGTATTATTCTCTGCAGTTTCACCAACATGGCAGTGCGCCAGATTGCAAAGCATTTTACACGGGATGTTACTACTTGCACCATCCACTCCTTGTTGGAATTTGAACCGTTCTACTTTGAAGTGGAAAAGGAGGATGGCACTATTGTTAAGAGTATGGAATTTCGACCAGCTCGTAACAAGATGAACAAACTGCCCAGCAGTATTCGTACGATCGTAGTTGATGAATCTTCCATGGTTCAAATCGACCTAATGAATCTCCTGTACGATGCATTGCCTGATCCATCAGCAGTGCAATTCATTTTCCTTGGTGATCTGAATCAGTTGCCACCAGTGTATGGTGAAGCAATCTTGGGCAAAATGCTTCTGGAACTACCAATCGTAGAACTAACAGAAGTGTATCGCCAAGCGCTACTTTCTCCAATCATTTCCTTGGCAACTAAGATCAAGGATGGACTCGCTGTTCCCTTGTCTGAGAACGTCAAGGAAGACTGTGGAGAGCATGGACTGTTGGTAATTAAACCATGGTCCAAGAGTATCCACCGTGATGACGCTCTTAACAAGGCACAGAACTTTTCCAAAGCAATGATTAAGGAAGGACTGTTCGATCCTTACAAGGATATGATCCTTTGTCCTTACAATGTCAACTTTGGTGTTATTGAGTTGAATCTGTCCATTGCTGATTGGCTTGGACGTGAGCGTAATGCCAAGGTGTTTGAAGTCATCGCTGGTTTCAAGACGCATTACCTTGCAGTTGGTGACAAGATGCTGGTTAACAAGCGTGAAGCCATCATTACTAAGATCGAGTACAACACATCCTACCAAGGGAAACATCCTACCAATCCTGAGAAGTATTCTATGGATCGTTGGGGTGGTGTTACCAAGCGCAAGGAACTAAATCTCACAGCGAGTGAAGACTACGAACTAGAACACTCTGGTGTTGATGTGGATGCGATCTTGGCCGATTTGGTTCTTAACCACGGTGAAATCACTGACCGCAAAACATCATCCAGTCACAAGGTTACTGTTCGTTTCATCAATGGCACCAATCCCCACGATTGGACACCAAATGATAATAGCATGGATACGGATGGATACGAGACAACGGAACTCTCGAGTGCTAGTGCTATCAATGAAATGCTCTTTGCTTACGCCATTACCGTGCATAAGTCACAAGGTAGTGAGTGGCGCAAAGTGGTAATCTTCTTCCACGCAGATCATGCGAAGATGACAAGCCGCGAGCTAGTTTATACTGCTATCACTCGCGCTGCTAAGGAGTTGTACATTATCTGTGAGCCTGATCGCGGCATGAAAGCAGGGACACTAACAAAGGCCGCTAAGAACCCACGACTCAAGGGTAATACTCTTGCGGAAAAGTTGGTATCCTTGCAAGAGAAGTTTGCACAGGAAGCCGCAGAGAAAATCACTAGTGAGGAGGATGCATGATGATTAAGACTAAATTGTGGAAGATGTTTCCTACTACAGCACCTCGTCCCTTCCATCCTTGCAGAACAATTGTTGCCATGGAAGTAAGAGCAATTGCGCTTGTTCGTACAGTCATTGACGCTACGGAATCTTGCTTGTATGAACAGCGTCCTGTAACTTTACTTTGGTAGGAGCAATCATGGCAACAAGTAACGTCAAAGTGCTGCAAGCACAATCATACCACGGCTCCTACTCCCGCATGTACGCTGCTGCTAAGCGCATTGATCCTCACCTCAAGGGTACTGCGGTGAGTCTCTGCTATCGTGTAGGGATTTTCAATGAGGATGACCTCAAGTTTGCAGCTTCTCAGTGCGTAACATTCCCAGCACTCATGGATTGGGTAACTGGGAAGATCGAAGCGTATGAAGCAAGCATTATTAATCGTAACAAGAAAGGATAGCATCATGAGATATACGGTAAACTACCAAACAGATCGAGCACCTCTCGGTCTCGCAGCATTGGAAGCAAACTATAACTACTACAAAGCACAAGCTGCGTACCATTTGAAGCAAGCAGCGGAGTACCAGAAGCGTATGAGTGACGTATATGACGCACGCGTTACTATGTCCAAGGAAGGGAACATTCGATAATGTTCAAAGAGTTCCTCATTAACTGCGGCATTGCAGTTGCTATTGTGTTCGTAGTCTTTGCGGTTGCATTTGCAACAGTGCCGGGATGTTTCATTGTGTGTAACTAAGCGCATTGCGCAAATCGAAAGACTCAAATCAATCATGACTACTGAAAACAAACTCGATGCTACTGACAACAAGCAAGTCCATCCAATCCTTTGCACACGCACTGGTATTACTGTTGGTGCCTTGACTGTTCTCCGTGTAGCAGGGCATGTGCCATTCCTCTCTCAGTGGAAACACACCCAAGCACTGCATCCAATCTTCTCACTGGAACCAACAGCGCTGCTGCAATTTGCGCGCAACAGTTGGTATCAGTTCTGTGAACTTACACAGCAACAAGCAGCAGATGAAGCAATTACATTCAAGCAAGAGCAAACCTTGCGAGTAACTGCTCTGGCGATCATCCACCATATGAGTGAGGTCGATCAATCTATCGTGTGGTTGCCGACACTACAAGAAGTGTATGTCAACTGGACCTCACTGATGCAGCTCAGTTACTGGAAGAACTACTTGGAATCCAATCGTTTCAAGTTTCCAGACTTGCGCATTAGCAAGAACAACAAAGGCATCGACCTTCATGGATATATCCAAGACTGCTGGAAGGTGAAGAAAGAATACGAAACCAAAGTCAGGGATAACCTTGAAGCGGAGAAGATCCGTAGTGCTGAGATTGCACTCAAGGGTATTCGTGATGACGTTGTCGCCAAGACTCCCAAAAGTAAGAAACTCCTGTGGCGTTGGTTTCTTGCTCACATCCCTGCACGTTACGAGCGTGATACTGCTGGATGGATGTGGGAACTGTTCGATGCAGAAACTGAGCAGGAGATCAGTGAGTTCACAATGGCAGACATTGATCTGTTCGAGGAGATTTTCCTCTGTGAAGTTCCTACTGGTAGCAGTATCAGCGCTGCGTTCCTTGATCGTCTCAGTTACAAGCGCACCATCCTTGAAACCAAGTTCGAGGCCTACGAGATTCTTGTTCCTAGCAGTATCGCTGCTGGTGTAGCAGATGGGTCTATTAGTATGACTGAACCACGCCTTGCAGACTTCCCAAGCAAGGTACTGTGGATGATTGCGCATGCTAAGTGGAAACTAGCACACACTGACCAGAACAAGTACCGGGATGCCGCACTCAAACAACAGTCAACAGTTACTGTCAAGCCTTCGTATGTTCCAAATATCAATGATGTGCTGGGCGGCGAAGAGGATGATACTGACGAAGATGACGTTGGTATCGATATTGTGGATGACCTCACTATTACTGGGGAGCAAGAAGAATGAAAGAAGAATCCAAACCTAACAGTGACTGGTCACGTACAGTGGAAGGAACTGTTGTCATCACTGACATACTCACAGCAACAAAGGATGACCACGCACTGGTAACAAACCTGCTGATTGAATCCTCATTCTTCCTTCCAATGGAAGTACTGAGCAATCCCAAGTACAAAGTATCGCCTGTTGTTTGCATGACAATCACAGACTTCGCTAAGTTCTACGATGTTGTGTTCAACGGTGATGTGTTCAACGATGTTGCCGGCGACAATGCAAGCATCAAAGTTCACAGTGATTGCAGCCACCAGCTCCTTTGCTTTGGCAAACACATTGGTGTTTCGGCGCGGCGTGACCTTGCAACTAACAAACTCTACCTCTGTTTCAAACTCTGGTATGGAAAGAATCCTTGGAGCAATAATGCTGAAGGCTACGATGATCGTTACGAAAAACGATTGTTGAATTTGTGGAAGTTTTGCGGACTGATCCGCTATTAGGAGAACCTTATGAGTATGAATCTCTCAGACCCCAAAGACATTGTGCAGTCTGCCCAACAGATTAACAAGTTGCGACAACTGCTGGCTTGGGATATCGCTGCTGCTATCACACCAACAGCAACAGTGCAACTGCAGTTACAAACACCACGCTCACAAATGCCAGTGCAACTCTGGCTCAGTGCTAGTGATCTTGAACTCTTTCTTACTGAGGAGATCGAGAAAACATTGAACAGGTTGCTTGCTCTTGGTGTTGACACTGCTCCTATCCTTAGTGAATATCGAGCAGCCGCTGCAACACTAGCACTTCAACAGGCAACAACAGAACAAAACCCCTCTTGACAAGTGACCGATCACCTGTTAGACTGAACGTTCTTTCAATGCAAGTTCGTGCGGAGAAAGTTTCATGAAACCCGTAACGCTTTTGTTACTAACCTTTGGAGTATTTCAAAATGAGTGAAGAGAATCAAGCCCCTGTTGCTGAGACTGCTGCAACTTCTACTGGCAATGCGCTGGTGAATCTGGTGAAGTCTGTGTTCCACTTCAAGACTGAAAAGCTGCGCGATGAAAAGGGCGCAGTGATTGGCGCTGGCAAGAAGCATCCTTCTGTGGACATTGATCTGCCAGTTCCCAGCATTCCTCGTCTGCAAGAATTCCTGAACGATCCTGTCAAGTACGCCAAAGAAGTTGAACTGGTACTGTCCACCATCACCGACCAGGTGTACCGGGTTGCTCGCGGCCAGATCAATGACTTCCGCGAAAAGCCTGAAAACAAGGACGCTGTTGTTACTGCGGCCAGCCTCGACTATGACAAGTTGGACTGGACTGCTATCAGCAACATGCCCAAGGCAGAACGTGCCAGTTCCGTGCCGAGCGACGAAGACATTGCTACCTTCTTGGAATCCTACTTGGCAGTTATGCCGGCCGCTCTCAACAAGCCCAAGCCGAACATCGAGAATCACATCTTGTGCTTCCAATCGGGCTTCAAGAAACAGCGTTCGCAGAAGGACGTGCTGGAAATGTTCAGCAATGCACTGCAAGTCTACGTGACTACAGTCGGCGCAGAAACTGTGGAAGAAAACCAAGAAGTCTTGGAATACTTCATCAACCGTCTGACCAAACTGCTGAAGACGGAAGAAAAGTTGACACTGGACAACCTGTAAGCATCGGCGGCGGGCGCATCCCGCTAGGTTCTTGTGCTGGATTCAGGCCAGTAGAACCTTGATAAACCCCGGACGCTGGTAGCAATACTGGCTCCGGGGTTTTCTTATTATGAGAGGGTAAGATAAAGCTCTGGTTTAGTTGTATCAACGAACTATTCTACTGCGACCAACAGGCAGAAATGCAAGGCACCGTGTTAAATCTCATGTGCGAGTAGTAGTTCTTTATCTTAACTTCTCCTTATCAATCAACTTCAAGGAACATCAACTATCATGGCACAAAGCAAACGTGATTCCATTCCTGCAACTCTCCGCCAGCAACTGCTGCGCGATGGCACTGTGAAAGCAACAAGTGTCAGCGCCTATCGCAGTCACGATCCTGAAGCCAGTCGCGCCAATGCGATTGCTGCTCGTAAGGCAGAACTCCACAAGGTTCCTGCTCTCTTCCGTAAGCCTGTTCACTAACAGCGCGCCCTCCCACTCTCGAAACTTCTAAGGAACCATCATGACAAACATTTCTCCTTTCGGTAAAATCCAATTGATTCAATCTCTGATTGCTGCTGTTGGTTTCGCTGGTTACTTCAAAGAGCCAGAGTTTACACCATCTGCTGCTCGCAAGGAGTTCAAGCGCCAAAGCACTATCGTGCTGCACGAATCTCCTCGTCTTGGCACTTACGTTTCCAAGGATGGCAACGCTCGCATGGATGCGCGGCGCAATGCTTACAAGCTGGATGCTATCGAAGCAGCGGCACTGACCCCTAAGGGTGGCAAGCGTCGTGTTCGTTTGACTCCTCATGTCAATGGCTTCCATGTTCAGTACAAGAAACTGGCAGTCATCAAGTATCTGGAACACATTGCTGCGAACTGAGTCGCTGTGACTCTTGTCGAAATCTTCGATGCCCTAGTTGCTGACCGTAAGATTGCTCTGGTACTAACAGACAAGCAAGCGGCAGTGGTTAGGGTATCGTTGCTCCGTAAGTGGAAAGACTATAAAGACCAAATGGGTAAACTAGGCTTTCTTGATCCTGAGTTGGAGCCTCTTGTTGTGAGTCTCGAACTGGATAAAGAAAACACTGTTGCCACGTTCTTTCTACGTGAGAAGAAACGAAACGCAGTAAGTTACGAAGTGATTGCAACGCTCCCAGCATTAGAGGACACTACCAATGCCCCGTAAGTATCAACCAATCTGGGAAAGTATCAAGGCTGTAAAGGTTGGGCAGGAAGTACCAGTACGCTGCCATGAATCCTCAGTGAACACACTGAAAAATGCGGTACTCAAGGAGAAGAGTCTTGAGACTGCAAGTAAGAAGAAATTGGGCATGCCATTTGCTGGGAACCTTGAGATTCGTATTGTCAAAGCATCGCGTGAGAATGAAATCCCCAAGGGTTTTGTTGTCATCTATTTCAAGTTAAGTTGGGATGGATCCCGGTTATGATTACTACTGTTACTCTTTGGCTGCTGATGTCCGTGGGCAAGTACGAAAGATTCAACACTACTGTGGTTGAGCGGTTCTCTACTGCAGCAGAATGCGAACGTGTCCGTAAGCTGGTAGACGAGACAACTTCGTACACCCCAGCGATGCGTTGCATCCAAGCCACCATTGCTATCACCAAGGATTCGAAATGATTGCAGCACTTGTATTTGAGTTCGGACTACTTTACTCCCTGTATCGTTTCCTGTGTGTACATGGCAGTCGTGCTATCTACCGCAGTTGGACTGATCTGTATGCAGTACTTGCAAATTTGTGGGTAGTGCAGACTACGCTGACTGCAACATACCTTGCTTGGAAGTACCTACCATGAAACGCTATGATGATGGTATTCTAGGATTCTGCGTAGCAGTCCTGATTATTCTCGTAGTAGCTGCTACCCTGTCACTCTTCCTCAGTGGCTGCTCCACTCTTGTAACCAACGTCCCAGAAGATGTAGCAGTTCCTGCTGCGTACACTGCGGATGCCATCAACTGGATTCAATTTCTTGTTCGCTAAGACTTCCTCCCTCTCCACTATCATGAACAATCCCAACATCATTCCTACTGGCAAAGCTGTAATGCAGCGCAGTTTGGAAACGATCCTCGATGCAATCTCCGAGCGGGAGCATCGCAAGATTCGACAGGCTGCTGATCGGGCGGCCAGTCATGTTGGGAGTATCGAGTCGCGGGAGTTTCGTGAACGCAACGCAGCAGAAGATGCTCGTGATTTTGGAAGGAGTTACTAACATGGCTGACAAGACTTACAAGCATGCTGCTTTGTTGAATCAACTGGATCACATGCAACGTGTCAGTTACCTGAAATCTTACCATGGTTTCATTCGTCAAGCAGAACTGGTAATCACACAACTGGAAGACGAAGTACGTGAAATGACAAGAGCGAATGAGGACAAAACAGGAGTAGTTCCTACTCCTGTGGAGCTTATTGCTTGGGCAAGAGCTTGTCGCAAACAAGGATTCCACACGAATCTTGGGCACATAGCAGATGCCTTGGAAGCAGCACTGGCAAAAACCAAGGACAGGGCCGCCGCACCCGCATTTTTGGCGGTGGAGTTACCAGAATTGCAAGAAGTTGTTGGCTACTACTGTAACAAATGCGGGAAGTTTCCAGCTTCCAGTGAACACGATGGATGCGGTTATTTGGCAGTCGGCGTACCTCGCGGCTACACCAAAGAAGAAACTCAAGACTACGCGCGCCAAGCAGTAGCCGCTGCACTGGCAAAGCAGGCAGCTCAAGCAGAGATTGTAGCTTGGTTATATACTGACGTACAGTCAGGTGACACGTGTGCAGATACGGACCCGGATGCTTATACGCAAGAAGTTGCTACTGATTACAAGCGCAAACAAGCATTGGTGTTAGCACCCCAACCAGCAACACTACGCAGCCTCAAGGTAACAAGGTAACTACTAATGTCTAAAGCAACACCAAACATCTTCGTTCCTTCCACTGCCAGCAAACTATTGGAAGAACAAAACCGACAGCTCGCAGCATTCAAACCACAGACAATTGCGGGACCTGACGATACTGGCAGTTCTGCTCACAACATTGTTGGTGACAAGGCAGACTTCAGCAAGAAGATTTACTTGTTTCCTGAATCTTACAATGCACTGCGCCGAGAACTCAATGACTACTGGCCCACACTGTGGATCGCAGTATCCTGGGCAATGGCACATCAAGCAGAAGACTTTGTTAGCATCATGAATGATGCGTTGGATTTGAAGATCCAGTTCGATGGTAACAAGGTTGATGCTACTTGTAAGATTTACCTTGACGCACTGCGTAAGAAGCGTGGACTTCCACCACTGAACAGTGATGTTTCCTTTGGAGTGATTTGATATGAAGTGCATTACTTGTGGTAAGGGTCCCGCTGATGGTACTTCTGTGTATCGTCAGAATGCTAAAGGTGTTGCTGGCATCTGGGCTTGCGAAGAGCACAGCAAACCAGTAGATCCAGGATTGGTAGAGCTTGTACATACTCTGGAACAGCGACCGACAGACGCAGACATTGCTGGTGAGAACCAGCAGTCTACTGATGACCAAGAACTGCCCGGCATGTGGAGCAGTTCGGATACTACGGGAGGTCAACATGACTGACGCAACGCAACTCGTTACAACCACCACTGGCGATGGCGCCAGCCAGTCAACGCAATCGCCCCAGTACAACGCTATTATCCAGCGCCTGTCACTGTTGGAAACTGCGATGCTGGACAAAGACCCGCAGATGAAAGTTCATCTTGGTGAAATCCACCGCCTTATGATTGGTCATGAGGAACTGGTGCATTTGCTGAAAGATGAAGAGATCGGGAAAATTATGAGTGCCCAACAGATCGTCACTGACACGACTCTTGTGGCCGCAAGCACTGGTACTAAGGGGAAAGCATCTGCTTCCAAGAAGGCGGCGCAGTTGACAATGGATATGCTGTGATCCAATTGCTAGTGCCTTGTCCGAAACACAAAGTGTACTTGTTTCATTGCACTGCTTGTAGGCTTGCTAGTAAGGTAGACAACAATGCCAAGTCCATTCTACAGTAGTACGTTGAAGTGGGCAACATCTTATGCGATTGCAGTTCGGGATCGTAGTTTGTTGTTTCCTTGGAATGCACGACCTCCAGGTTATGCAATCAACTGGTCAGTAGCAGAACAAGTAACGTACGCGCTGTTGAAGCCTGTGAGACAATATCCTTCGCAGTTTGCCACGGAGTTAGGATACCAGTTTCCACTCTGCAGATTGTGTTTCTTGTGTAAGAACTTCAATGTTGGAACAGGTCTGCACTTGCATTGTCGTGCGTGCTTAGGACTATTCAACAGAATGTCAGAGTATGAAAGCTTCAGCTACTTCCAAGAGTATCAAAAAGCATTAGAATTTAGGAGTCGTAAGTGGAAACCAATGCCTCAGGAAATGCTGCAAGAGACGCAATCTTCTCTCGACTGGATGAGGTCTTTTACGGTGCCGATAGTTCCAGTAGTTTCTCCGCAAACGGAGGCACCAGTACTGACCGCACACCAGCGACTGCTGAACAAATTGCAGCAGCTAAAAGGATAAGCGCAAACACTAGTGACAAAGGCTATCGCCGCCTCATTGCGCATGGTAACGTCACTAGTTACTCCAAGCTGTCGATGCTGCATGACTGCCCACGACTGTACGAGTTGGAAGTTCTCCATCAGAATCTTCCTGCGAGCATCGACATTGCAGCAGAAGCAATGCAAGAGAACATTGACTTTGCCTTTGGTCACGCTGTCGGTGCTGGTATTCAAACGTATGCTGCTACCGGTTCCCTACAAGCAGGACAACTGGCATGTTGGATGGCCTGGAAAGCACCATACGATGCGGAGAAGACAGATGCCAATGGCAATGCTACTGCCAACAAGTCTCTGACTTGGGCACTGTACGCTGTTGAAAAGTTTGGTTGGTTCATGGCAAATGAACTGGCAGATTGGGAAGTGTTCGTACTTCCAAACGGCAAGCCAGCCGTGGAACTGGCGTTTGCAGTGGACACACAAAATGGTTACTATCACTTTGGTCACATTGATGTTATTCTGCGTCATCGTACTTCTGGAAGACTTGCTGTTTGGGAAGGTAAGACCACTGGTTTCGAAACTGTTAAAGACGCCACATACGGAAATAGCTACCAAGCTCTTGGATATTCTGTCGTGGTTGATGCTATTGCTGGCAACCTTGGACTTACTGACCCGGATTACGAAGTCCTCTACATAGTCTACAGTTCCAAGGCTCGGGAGTTTCAACTCCTGCCATTCACCAAGAATCGTACACAGCGAGCAGAGTGGTTGCAAGATCTTCTCCTTGACCACGCGATGATTGACAAGTACAAGGAACTGGGATTCTACCCTAAGCGTGGTGAGTCTTGCATTAACAAGTACAACCGTCAGTGTGAGTGGTATGGAAGTTGCCATATGAGAAACACTAGTCTGTTTCATGGCGTTGAAGCTCCGATACTCACAGACATTCACGGCCTTGAGAGTGTTGACTTCTCATTTACGTTGGCAGAATTGGTTGCCGCACAAACTAAGGAACGAGCATGAAACTCCAACACTACAAACCATCAGCGGCTCGCAAGATCCTTGTCTACGGACCACCCAAAACTGGCAAGACTGATCTGGTTGGTCAACTTGCAAGCATCAAGAAACTTTGGTGGTTCGACTTCGAGGATGGTATTAAAACTCTACTATCCTCTCCACGGATGAAACCCGAATGGTTCGACAACATCGAACTCTTCCGCATTCCGGACACTCAGGTGTTTCCTGTTGCCATCGAAACGATGCTGCATGTCATCAAGGGTGGAAGCAAGAGCATCTGCCATGCTCACGGACAGGTTGCTTGTGCACGCTGCAAAGGGCTGGGCGCCGAAGGGTCTACTAGTATCGACGTTGGTACTTTCACCAATGAGGATGTTCTCGTCCTTGACAGTGGCAGTCAACTGTCTGCTAGTGCGATGAACTACATCCAGCGGGCACTCATCCTCAAGGACAACTACGATGTGAAACCAGATTGGGATGACTACGCAAAACAAGGACGCATCCTTGATCGTATCTTTTCGATCCTGCAGCAGGCACCATTCCATGTAGTAGTCATTACTCATGAGAACTTGGTGGAAATGGAAGACGGGAAAAAGAAACTGGTTCCTATTGCTGGAACTTCCCAATTCTCCAAGACCTTTGCAAAGTATTTTGATGATGTGGTTTACACTGATATCGTCAACAAGAAACACAAAGCAGCAAGCAGTACCACGTACAGCGGCAGCATTGTGCTAGGCTCCAGGACTGGCAAGGAACTGGAGAAACAAGAAACCCCTTCACTTTTGGAGCTATTCACATGATTACACCTGTTTGGTATATGGTACTCTTTCTGAGTATCGGAGCTATGTCTGAAAAAGACTCGATGGCTATGGTGGCAGTCCCGTTCGCAACGCAGCAAAGCTGCAAAGTTGCTGGTGACAAGGCTGTTTCTACTTTCGAACGTGGCACAAAAGATGCTAAGTTCATCTGAGTTGAAGGAGTCAAGTGATGACGAAAAAGAAATCACCACTGCTTGGTAAGAAAATAGCAGTCACGGTTGAAACCAAAGGCGGCGTACCTCGCGTCACCAAGGTATCCACCCCTAAGGGTAACAACTTTCCTGGTGTTTGCATTGCTGAGCATGTGTTGCCGCAGCAGACTGCTGACAATGCAGTGTTGCGTGGATTGGTTGACAAACCAGCACCAACGGTTACTCCCAAGCCCATGCTGCAGCAGGCACAGGAAACTATCAGCGGCCCACGCGAGCAAGAGTACGGCAACAAGCTGCAGAACTTCTCGCAGATTTCCATGATCTGGCAAGGTATCTTGGCGCCGAAGATGCTGCCAGATTCCGTCATCACTCCTGAAGACGTTGCACTGTTGATGATTGGTGTGAAGATGGCACGGCTTGCCAAAAGTCCCGATCACTTCGATTCCATCTTGGATGTTGCTGGCTACGCTGGCTGCTACTCGCACTTGCAGGAAGATCGCTCTGCTGGTAAGGAACTGCTGGGCGCTACTGTTGACTTCCGTCGCTAGGAGTTAACATGCCTAAGTATCAAAGCAAACCGAAAGTAGTGGACGCTTGGAAACTACCGCCAGATTACAGCCACACTCGGGGATATCCTGACTGGTTCATCGGTGGTTTGGTGGATGGTACCATTGTACCTATACCACAAACAGATAGCATCCACGTGAAATCCAACACTGGTTGGCAACAAGCTGACGTTGGTGACTGGTTGATCCGTTCACCTTCTGGTGAAGTCTATCCTTGCAAGGACGCGGACTTTACGGACAACTACCAAGCGGTGTTGGTAACTGATTGAGCTGGTAACTTACTACCAACTACTCGAACGAGGAATCTTCCTCACATTCATCAATCTCCTTACCATTTAGGAAACTCTATCATGGCTGACAATCAAGACGACAAAGGCTTTGCAAGCATTGACGACCTCTTCGCTACCAGCATCGACGACCTCGCCGATCTCCCCAGTTTTGAAACTCCTCCTCCCGGCAGTTACATTCTGAAGATCACGATGGACGCCAAGGAAGTGGCGGACAAACCGGCAGTGGAAGCGCTGCTGGAAGTGGTGGAAACAGTGGAACTGAAAGACCCTGTCAACACCGTTGCAGTTCCTGTGGGCACCAAGTTCTCCACTGTGTTCTTCATTGACAACAAGTTCGGCTTGGGCAATCTCAAGAAGATTCTCAAGCCCTTTGCTGAACACTTTGGCAAAACCAACTTGGGCGAACTGATCCGTGATGACATGACGGAACTGACCATTGCTTGCAATGTCAAGAACCGCAAGGACAAGAAAGATCCGGATCGCGTCTACGGTTCTGTTACTGACATCATTGTTCAGTAAGGTGGTGATTGTTGTGGTGGGAGCGTAATAAACTCGCGATCACGACACGTCGGGAATACCCTAGAAAGTTCGACGTAAAAGTACAGTAGGGTTGACGGCTCGGAAAGACGAGCAATTTTTGAGAGCCTGATTTGTACGGTAAGTACCGTAACTTTTCAATACATGCGCTGCCCGGGCCTTACGGCTAGAAACAGGAACAAGCCTTGTGGGTATTGAGGGTTTCAACTGGAGTGACGCCCAGCAGGCTCCCAAAAGTTAACAGTATCCAACACTACAACTACTATGCCAACCCTTCTCCATCTTGGTACTCCTGAAGATTCCAGCTACCAGCAACTGCTGGGAACCTGTACCAAAGGAACACAAACAGTTTGGAAGTCTAAGCTTTCCACGCCGTTCACCATTACTGACTTGGAGAATAGTGTCAGTAAACTCCCAACCAAACTTGATGGGATACTTTGCACCAATGAAGCTTTCCTCAAAACTTTGCTATACGCACAAGCAGACTTCATTCCGCCGAACAATCGACGTGGTGTTACTCTTGATGATTATCAGGGCAGCCTGCTTTATACCCCCCGTGATAGAATACCTGTCGTCTTTGCAAACCCCCTCAAAAACTTACAAACAGTCGGGTGGGCTCAGGCGGCCCTTACACGGTTCATCAAGAAACTAGTAGATCCTGCTAGTTTCTTCATTCCTCCTGCGTTCAAGTGGACGATAGCAACACCAGAGAATCTGCCAGAATTCTTTGAGCGGTGGGAGCGGCTCGCTACTCTTATCAGTATCGACATTGAAACTCCTGATCCCAATCCTCTCCGTACTATTAACTGTGTTGGTTACGGTGCGTACTTCGCTGAGACTCATACCATTGAGTGCCTTGTTATTCCCTTTGCATCCATGTTCATGCTGGAATGGATTCGCAAGTTCAACAAACTCCCGCAACCTAAGGTGATGCAAAATGGACTATACGACACTCTCTACTTTATGCGTTTTGGTGCTCCTGTATTCAACTGGCTTCACGATACTCAGCACTTGTTTCATTCTATGTTTTCTGAGTATCCGAAGCGTTTGGATTTCATTACGGCTTATGCGATACGGGATATTCGCTACTGGAAAGACGATGGGAAATCTGGAAGCATTACAGATTATTACCGTTACAATGCTAAAGATTGCTGGGCTACTGTTAGTAGCTACCTTGCTCTTCTGTTGGAGTCTGAGTCTTATGCCATCCGCAACTACCTTAAAGAGTTCCCACTCGTATTCCCGTGTCTAGCCGCCGAGATCGAAGGCATTGCTGTTGACGAAGAGAAACTCTTAAGCGTGAAATCGGAAATTGAAACTAAGATCAAAGACAACACTACAAGATTCCAGACCATGATTGCTAGTGGTCCGAACTTCAATGTTGGTTCTTGGCAGCAGATGGCAAAACTGTTCACTGTTCTTGGCTGCGGCAATCTTGGTGGTACCGGAAAAGCTGAAACTCTTAAGGCGATGGCCGCCCACCCACTGAACAATAAGATACTCTCGCTATCTGAGAGTATCAAGAGTGATCGCAAAGTTCTCACCAACTATCTTGTTCCTGAAAGTTTCTACCATGGCCGCCTCCATTATAAACTTAACCCCGCTGGTACAGACACCGGAAGACTTGCAAGCAGTGCAAGCAGCTACTGGTGCGGCTTTCAGATCCAGAATATTCCGCGTGGGAAGATTGTCAAACAATGTCTTGTTTCCGATCCCGGCTACTTACTATGCGAGATCGACAAAGCACAATCAGAAGCTCGGTGTGTCGGTTACCTTGCTGGAGAAACTGCCCTTATTGACTTGGTCGAAGGGCCGCATGATTACCACAGTTGGAATGCCGCTAGTTTCTTCGGAGTAGCGTACGAAAAAATCTTCGACGAAGTAACACATACTGTTCTTGACAAGATTCTCCGTGAACTAGCTAAGCGTACCAACCATGGTGCAAACTACAACATGGGTGCAACTGTGATGCTTGCAACTATGGGGCCGGCCAAAGTCGCACAAGCGAAAGCAGTGTTGAAACTTCCTGCTGACTGGACACTTAAGAAAGTGTGCGAGCATCTACTGGCAGTTTACGACAGGACATATCCAGGAGTACGGGGCCGTTACTATGATGCTGTTATCAAGGAAGTTAATCTCACTGGTCGTATTGTTAGCCCTCGTGGGTGGACTCGTATTTTCTTCGGTCGCCCATCGCGCGCAAACAAGCCGATGCTTAATGCGGCAGTTGCGCATCCACCGCAGAATCTCTCAGTTGACATCATCAACGAAGAGTTCTACAATGTCTGGCGAGCAAGTGTTTACAACTCCTACTACAAAGACGGTGTTGAGATTCATTGCCCTCTCCGAAACATTGTACGGGTGAAAGCACAAATCCATGACAGTATCTTCTTCCAGTATCTTGTCTCTAATCCTGACACTCCAAAGATTGTGTCTCAGATTATGAACACAACAGTTTCAATCAAAGGGGCCGATGGCGTTACTAGGAACATGTACATTCCTAGTGACATTTCCAGCGGCAAAACAAGATGGTCAGAACTAAAATAACCCTTCACATATCATGGCAACACCAGATCGTGACCTCTTTGACTTATACTTTGAGTATGTCAAAGATACTGAGAGCCCAATTATTTTCCATCGATGGAGCCTTATCGCTAGTGTTGGAGCCTTCCTTGGACGGAAGTTTTACCTTCCCTTTGGAACTACTAGGATCTTCCCCAACAGCTACATCATGCTCATTGGAAATCCAGGGACTCGGAAAAGCAGCGCAGTTAAAACAAGCAAAAAGATTCTTGCAGGTACCGGGTACGAGAAGTTTGCTGCGGAGAAAACAACCAAGGAAAAGTTCCTCCTAGATTTGGAAGGACTCCCTGACAATTTTGGAGAACGTGATTATGGAACTGCAACCAATAGAAAATCCCGAGGAAGTAGGGGTGATGGCGAAAATCTCACAGCTGAAGATATCCTTAGAAATCTTGAAATTTCCGATAACACGAATAGTCATGACGGAATTGCTAGAGAAATCTTCATTTGCGCTGACGAGTTTAACGAGTTCGCAGGAAGTGGAAATCTTGATTTTCTCTCACTCCTCGGCAGCTTGTGGGATTGGGACGATGAAAGTACTACTTACAAGCATCGACTCAAGAATAGTAAAAGCCTCGCTATCTATCAACCTACTATTTCCATCCTTGGGGGAAACACCCATACTGGGTTCCAGGAAGCATTTCCAGTTCAGTCCATTGGACAAGGATTCATGTCACGCTTGTTACTCATCCATGGTGAGCCAAGCGGAAGAAAAATTGCATTTCCTACAAAACCTCCTGAACAACTCGGGGAAGATCTCAGAGGATTTTTTGGCAGGATTAATGAATCAGTTCAAGGGGAAGCAACAGTAACTACTGAGGCCAAGCGTGCGTTGGATATGATCTACCGTACGTGGCCAGAGTTAGATGATTTTCGCCTGAAGCATTACAGCACTCGCAGGTTCACGCACCTGTTGAAACTTGTCCTTGTTGTTACTGCTATGCGCTTGAGTACTCGCATTGACATGCAAGATGTTCTCCTTGCTAACACTATCCTCTCGCAGGCTGAGGGTGTTATGAGTAAGGCGCTTGGTGAGTTTGGTAAGAGTCGCAACAGTGAGGCAACTCAGAATGTAATGAGTGCCCTCTATGAGGCGAAGAAGCCGCTCACGTTTGAAGACTTGTGGAAGGTTGTTAGTCGTGACCTTGACAAGCGCGAGCAACTGACAGACATTCTGTCTGGTCTGATTCAAGCGAAGAAGATTCAACCGCCAGATGGCAAGGCTGGTAAGTTTGCAGGATTCCTGGCAATGCAGAAACCTATCAACAGGAGTGCATTGTACGTGGACTTCAATCTACTGCAAGAACTCAAGGGGAAAGTATGAAACCCACTGTGTTTTGTATTTGCCAACACTGCAAGCAGACACTGTCTCGCAGAAAGAACTTCATTCAATCTCGGCACTACTCCGACGGGTATAGTCCATATTGCAATCAGTGTAGACGTACACATCCTGAGCTTAGGAGAAACAAATGGCAATCATTATCGAATGCACAGCGGGCGAACTTGGTAACATCGGGAATTCGTTCAGCTTCAATTCGCCAGAAGCAGTTGGCGCTTTCAAAGAACTGGTACAGCGGGGGAGCAATCTTTGGCCCGATGCGCCTCCTGTGATTAAGGAATTTGCAGACGTTATAACTACGGGAAGTGTGCAACAAGACTACTGGGCACAAGCGAATATTAGCAAGGCACCATTGCAGTTCAAGCAAGACCCTGTGAATCCTCGAGTCTATCACAATCCTGCGCAGGTGTCTTTTGACTATGTCCTTGACAAGGAATTGCCAGTTCCATACACCAAGTTTGAACTCGATGTTGCGATGTTCAATGAGATGTACGGACTGACGCAACTGCACACTGCCAGTCGTGAGGAGATTCTTGAACGCTGCAGAAATTACAAGACTATCCTCACGAATGAAGTCAATGAGTACGACGACATTATTCGTTACTTGGAAACTGCACCAGTGAGTTCTCCTTGGCGCCTCGAAGTATTCACGATGCTGGCAGACTTGATGGGTGACATTCAAGTCTACTGTGCTAGTGAAATGAAGCGCTTCAACATCCCAAATCAACAAGTTCTTGACATCATCATGCAGTCGAACTTCTCCAAACTTGGAGCAGACGGCCAGCCGATAAAGAATGAACTTGGAAAAGTAATGAAGGGTCCAAATTACTGGAAACCTGAACCAAAGATTGAATTGTTACTGTTGACTGTCTACGAAGCAGAAATTGCTGCAGCAGAACGTCAACAGGAGGAAGATCCTCACCTCACTGACAAGATGCCTCCTTACTAAGGCAACGCGTCAGCATTCTCCGCTGCGGATGCAGGAGTATTCCTATAATCTTGCAGCGGAGTTCCTCCCATGATTTCGCTCAATCGCTGGGCATATGGAGTGTTCATATTCCGAGTCATGGATTGGATAACAGAAGTATTAGCATCACGCATCCACTTCTGCATACTGCCATTGAACGACTCCAGTCGTCCTCCGATAGCAGTATAATCTTTCATATACTTGTTGAAGTCCTCAGTACTAGGAACGCGATTGCCAATCAGCGCAGTCTTAACGCGTTCACCCAGCGCACTCATACGATCCTGATCTGCCGCCACGTAGCTCTTAATACGGTACATGTTGTTAAGTGCGATTGCTTCATCCATCGGCTTAGCACCAAGGATGCGAGAAGCATTTGCTACTAACTCCATGTCACTGCTGGCACTGATAAGGTTGCCCTTACTGGTAGTGCTACGGCCGGCAAGAACCTGAGCAAGTCCTGCCAGTGGTCGGTTCAAACCATTGTGTTCCAATCCTTGCAACAAGGTCTGCCCAACGTCAGCACCACCAACAAGTTTGCTGCCAATGTCAACAAGATTCTTGACAGTGCGAACACTTGCATCAATTGCAGGAATGTCTGCTGGCGTCATTGGCAGGATTGTCATGTGCCGTGGGTTAATGTCACCGCGACTGTACAGTGCAGGAGTTTTGTCACCCATGATAAGTGGCATAGCACTGACGCTACCGTACATCAACCAATCACCCATCTCCTTACCAAGAAGTCCTGGTGCAATGCTGTAGGCATCGTAGTGACCTTGATTGATTGCAGCATTGCCAATCAAATTAGTATTGACTGCATCGAACATGGGCAAACCATTGAGGCCGAACAGTCCTGTCTGCATTCCAAACAAAGTAGCGACTGCCTTCTTATCACCAGACTCTACGTGACGGAGCAATTGCTGCAACAAGTTAAAACTATATGTTTGAAACAAACTGACTGCGCCACCAAGGACACCTTGGAAAACAACAGGACGTTGTGACGTTACGTAGTTGCCTTGCACGCGATTGACAAAGGTACTGATGTACGCATTCTGCGTTGGAAGATCGATGACTCCTTTCGCCAACAGTGGATCTGTTACTTGCTTCATCACGTCAGCACTGACAAAACGTGTGAATTCTTCAGCCCAGTTGTTACCCGTGATCTTTCCAAGTTTCTCGGAAGCACGAGACACACCATCATTGAAGACTTTGAAGTCTGAGGAAAGTCCGAGGTCACCAATCGCTTCGTGGTACAGTTTGCTGATACCTTTGATATCACCATTCTCAGTGTACCGTGCAATCAGCATGTCCTTGTCAGGGCCAAAGTAATTCTTAATGCTGTTCCCTAGCAGTTTCATTGTGCTTGGCACAGCCACATCTTGGCCAGGAACTTTCACACTTGTGAGTTGCGCGAGAGCACCAGCGAGTTCGCTGTCTTTGGCGACGAGGTTCCTGATACTTGTGAGTTCTGTTGACAACAACAGTGGAGTTGACACCACATTCATGAGAGCTTGCGCACTGTCGAAACGAAGAACCAAGTTGCTAATGATAGTGTTTGCGCGAGCAATGGACTCCTTGATAAGGTTGCGATCGCGTGGCGCATTGCTGAGAAAGTACGCTTCCTTGTCGGAGTACATTCCCTTGATGCCATGCTTCTCAGCAATAGCATTCGCTTCCGTGAAATCAATGAGTCCCTTCTGAGCCTTGCCAGTAACATCACTAAGGATGGCGTAAGCACGAGTGCCAAGAGCATCAACAAACTCATTGGCTTGGTGGAAGAATGTGTACTCACTACGCTTGGAAACATCCATCATAGTTTTGATGACGTCATCGTAGGGATTGACGATCTCACTCTTAGCAGAACGCAGTGTCCCTTGGAACTTACTGGTAGCGTCTTCCACGTAAGAGGAACCAAGCTGACGCAACTCAGCAACCTGTTGCGAGTAGTTGCTCTCTACAGCATTGCGAACCAGTTTGCTTGCCTGATTCTGGTGGAATTTGAGATAGTCTTCAATGACGTTTTCCGCCCGTGTTTCTGGGAAGAAGTTCGCCAAAGCACCAGTACGTTTCAGCGCCGAATCAATGTTTCGTTCATTGATAGTTTGGTCAAAGTCGTAGGCGCCCTTAGCTTTGAAGTACCGCTCACTGCCATCCTTGGTGATAACATCAAACATCTCGCGATCAACAAGACTCATGCGACGTTGCAACTCTGCGGCATCGCGGCCAAAGATCATTGCCACTTCACTGGTGCCAAATGCTTTCCCTTCAATGCCACGAACAAAGGCAAAGTGCTGGAAATAGTTGGTATCAATGGGTGGAGCGTAGAAGACTGCTGGGTCCTTGTTAGTAGTGAGGCCGCGAGCATTGACGAGAACACCTTCTTTGCCAACACGATCAGCATTGAGAGTCTGGTGAGTCTTGAGGAACGCCATAGTGTCGTCATTGATGACGTCAATACTGGTGCGAACACCTTCACTTTTGAGAGCAGTCTCCAGTTCCAAGCGTTTTGCAGGATCAGCGATCTTCTCAATATCGCGGAGAATCAAGCGCTTGCCAGCAAGGTCAGTGGAATCAAGAACGTAAGCACGTCCTTCGTTGCGGAGAATGTTGGTAACAATGCCGAGTTCTGCAGCAGCAGCTTTGTTGTCCAAGAGTTTGGAACTGACAGTGGAGAAGGAACTAGCAACATTGTCGCTGGCTTCTTGAATCCACTGATGAGTCTTCTTGCCAATATCCTGCGCTGCGAGACGAAGAGTCTCACCGTAGGAAGCATTCGCTGCTCCCAAGAATGTGGCACCTGCTCCCAGACTATCAGCGAGTTTCGCAGCATCTTGATCGAGACGGATGAGAGTAGCAAACTTATCGGCGCCCAGTACAGCGGCAGCAGCATTCTGATTCGCCTTTACAGCATTCTGTACACGGTAGGCGTACGCCAGTTCCCCAGTGACGAACTGTCCACCAGTTTGGGAGACTTGCTCTTTAATGAGTGCGACTTTGTCAGCAGTACTCATACCTTCGTTCATCGCTTGCAGTGCAGTGAATTGGTCAGCAGTAGCATAGTGCGCTACCAGATTCTCACGACTGGCGAACTCACCAATGTTGCGAGACATTCCATCCTTCAGTGGTTCGAGACTGCGAAGAGCAGAACCAAATTCAGAAGAAACAACCTTTTCAATCCACTTCTCAGTGGTAGCGAACTCGTAAGCAAGAGCACGAATGTCCTTCTCACCACTGAGGAACGCATCGCGCAAACCATCGACCTTGGCATTGAGAAGGAAGTCTTCAATGTTGCTTCCAGCAATGGTAGAACCATCTGGCATGCGAATGCTCAGTTCGTCTTTGAAGTCGTCACTGAGACTACGGGCCCTTTCAAGCAAGGAAAAATCCCGTGAATTGATTTCACTCGGGACTGCTGCGTCAGGAAGCTTATTAGCCCAAGCATGGCGTGCTGTGACATAATCAAGGTCTGATCCTTCCTTGAATACTTTGGCCATAGACTCCCGCTTAGTTCCACCTTTTGGTGTTTCATACTCAACTCCCCAATCAGAAACTTTCATGCTCTTGCCGGGTGTGACTTTGTCAGCAGCAGTGAGGACAGTGTCTTCGGTGATTGCACCTGTGCGAGTATTGAGATAGCGACGAGTGTCGTAGATTGGATCTTCCACGCGCCGGAACATTCCACCACCAGCGTTGATGCGAAGAGTGCCATCCTGTTGCATGGCGACATGGTAGCCTGCTTCCCAGGCAGCTTTGAGAGTAGGAAACTCTGCTGCTTCGCCAGTACCTACAACAGCAGTTTTCAAGCCGGCGTACTGCTCAGGAGTACCGAGAAACACGTAAGGTTCAGAGTAGGCATCCTTGCCCTTACCACCGAATGGTGTGTTCTTAGCAACCATATCCTGCAGGTCTTCGATACTTTTGATACCAGTGAGTTCCTCAGGAGTGAGAGACTTCTTGAAGTACATGAGATCGCTGGCGTTGTACAAGCGTTCTTCCGTAGCAGCGCTCACCTTAGTGAGATTAAACAGGTTGTCACCAAGCTGCTCACGAATCTGAATTGGTCCGGCACCTGCAGCTTTCAGTTCCGTGTACTTACCAAGAATGAACTTGGCCATGGCATCTGCCGCACTTGCATCACCTTCACCAGTAGCTGCACCGGCGCCAGCCAGTTTCCGCAGTTGCAGTTCAAAGTCCTGCATCGCTGCTTTGGTGGATTGCTTGGCAACACCTGCAAGGTAAGCAGAAACATCTTTGCTGTACACTTCCTTGCCGCTGCCAAGGTTGAATGAGAAGTTCATGATCTTGTCCGCTTCCAAGACAGATTCAGGAACTTTGGTTACGGCATTAATTATACCGTAAGCTTGATCGCCACCAGCGAGTCCAAGGTTTTCAAGGCCGCTGAGAGCCGTGTACTTATTGCCAACGAGATCGAGAGCTTTTGTAGCATCTTTGAATCCTTTGTTAATTAGCAACGAACCGATACCACCGCCAATTGCACCGCCCAAGACAGCACCAGTGGCAATGCCCTTACCAATGTCCCACCAAGAATCATCTGCCAACAGTGGCGACTGCTTCATAGTGAGAGCAACAGCGAGTTCAAAAGTAGCCGCTTGCAGAGTTTGATCTGCTGTCTCCCACGCCATCGCTCCTAGTTTGTTCTTGTTGAGCCGCGTGAAAACACTACCACCCTCAATGGCCAATTCATCCAGTCCTTGGCTCAACAGTCGTGCTTGCTGTGTGCGTGCAAAATTGAGACCACGACCAAATGCGTTGGCAGTCTCTCCAGCACGAAATGCGTTGAGTCCCTTGACTGCGAGACCTCCAGGCAACAGACTAGTTGCGATGAAACCACCAACATCAATGGCAGTTTCATGCTTCTTGTAATACTCTGCCCAATTGGTATCAATACCACTGAGTGTGTTGTAGGTGGAAATTTCCTCAGCATCGCCGCCAAGAGCATTGACAGCACCGACACCAGTGTTGTAAATACTGCCAAGGCCAGACACCAAAGCACCAGCAACTACGGCGCCAGCCTTTTCACCAAACGTGTAGTCTCCTGCCTGAGTAGCAGTAGTGTCCGACGAGTATGCGAGTGAATCAGAAAACAGTCCCATGATTAAGGCCCAAGGTTAGGAATAGTAGTCATGATGTTCAGGAGACTTGGAGTAGCATTGATCTTGCGAGCAATGTTCTTGGTAAGGTACAGTTCCACTGCTGCCTGATTTGTCAGGTCAATTGGCTTGCCAGCAGTTCCTTCTGCCACGC
>Ga0181339_1000047_pt1 | contig 44981 bp, 58 predicted proteins | sample Sp13VDMM110DD_FD_130101 | JGI IMG/M metagenome (GOLD analysis project Ga0181339, IMG submission 130101) | Freshwater viral communities from Lake Michigan, USA - Sp13.VD.MM110.D.D | ecosystem: Environmental > Aquatic > Freshwater > Lake | place: USA: Michigan | collected 2013-04-23 | reverse complement strand
GACTAACATTGTGGAAGGGCGTGAACAACGCATTCACATGATGACACCGGGCGCGGATCGGTGGAAGGAACGTTCTAGGTTTTACCCCGGCATAGCACAAGCTATGGCGGAACAATGGGGCGGGCTATCGCCTATCAATAGAAGGAATGCAGCATAATGTTTGCAATCGTGCACAAGGGCAAGGCGGCAACGCTTGAGCGGCTTTATGAAGCTGAAGGACGCCAGCCACCGTTTAGCATGGGATCGGCAGAGTTGGGCGCATATCTCGCCGCGCCAACTGCACAAGAGGCGCGTGCATTGTTCATTCACTATTTTGGGTTCACATGGAAAGAGCGTGCGCCCAATATCGAATGCGGGCGCATGGTGGCGGCTAGACGCTAACGGGATCGCTAGGGGCATGGTGCGCCATGCCTCTTACGATACTGCTAGAGGTATCAGAAACGGAGACAGGACTATGACACTAACAGAACTGCACAATAAGGGCCGCATTGCCGCCAATGAAGCCGCAATCGCGGCCAACGCAAAGTTAGGTGACGAACGGTCACGCGGCTTTGATTGCGGCTTTGCATGGATACACGCGCCAACGGTGCGCCCGAATACCAATGCGGGCAAGGAACTAATGGCGCTTGGATTTGACCGGCATTACAAGGCGGGCGTGCAACTTTGGTATTCCAAGCTGCATGACGTTCCGACTCAATCAATCAGCGTGCACATTGCTGCCGTGCAAGCATATGCGGAAGTTATGAAAAGCAATGCGCTAGGCATTCGCTTTGAAACTGGATCGCGTTACGACTGAATCGCTAGGGGCATGGTGCGCCATGCCTCTTACGATACAGTCAAGTATCAACATGAAAGGAACTGCAATGGCTAAGACTGCAATAATCAATTTAAGGCTATTGGCCGCAACTGCGCTAATGGTGTCGAAAGAGGAAGCGCGGCCTTATCTGCGCGGCGTTTTGATTGAGGTAACGCATAAGGGCGTTTATTATGTGGCAACGGACGGGACTGCTATGCTTGTCTCGTTCCGGGGTGCAGATGACGCGCAATGCACGGACTGGAATGAACCGGTGCAGATGATCATTCCCACGGATGAATGCAAGCGGGCCAAGCTGAAGCGCACCGGATCAGAAGACGGCACGCTAACGCTGCATGATGACGGCTCGGTTACGATTCAGCATGACATAACCTGGACGTTCAAGCCGATTGACGGGCAATACCCCGACTGGCGGCGGATCGTGCCGCGTGAAGTGGACAAGGATGAAATGATCGGGCAAGCGCATTTCAATTATGATTATGCCATGCGCTTTCAATCCTTTGGCGAAAAGATGGAGCTAGGCCGCGCGACTATCAATCAGCGGGACGGATCAAGCCCCATGCCGGTCACGTTTGGCGGCGTGCATGACAGCGCGGGCCTATCCTTTGGCATATTCATGCCCTTGCGCGGATCAACACCCGTTTGGAAAGCGCCGGACTGGATTGACACCGGCCCCGCGCCTGAAGCTGAAGCCGAAGAAACGTTCTAACGGGATCGCTAGGGGCATGGTGCGCCATGCCTCTTACGATACTGCTAGAGAAAGGAACTACAATGAGACAGGAACTTGTGAACGGCATTAAAGAAGCGGGCTTTGAATTGTATATGCGCAATCTCAATGACCGCTATGGCTACTATACAGACGGCAGCAACATTGGCTACATTCAAGAGTCATGGTCCGGCAACTATGATCTGTCAACGGTGCATGTCCCTAACCTGGATAGCGGCAGCGGCTATCAAGTTGAACGCGGCGGCAATGACTACTTGACGAAAGAGATATTGCAACGGGCATTCGCAATTCAACCGGCGGGCTTTTATGGGCCAAGGCCGCGCAAGTGGAAGGATTGGGCAGCGTTCAACAATGCTGATAGTTGGAACAAGCAATTGGCTAAGGTGTAACCATGAAGTATCAGGACATTGATCCAACTGCGCCCAACTACAAGCGCACCATATCACGGGACAAAGCGGCGTGGGAAGCCGCGCACGCGCGTATTGCCGCTCTATACGCGCGTGCGACAATCAACGCCATGGAAACCTTTCTTGGCGATACCCCGCCCAAGGGCAATGGGCATTTGAAGGAGTCAGACATATGAACCTGGATGAATACCGCGCCGCATTCCGCGACAAGTTGAAGTGGAACGAAGAAACGGAAGAACAATTCGATTACGGGCTTGGGGTGTTGCCGCCACTGGCTTGGAATAGTTTGGGCTTCTTAGTTGGGGAGCCTTACGACTTCCGCAACTGCACCATAAGTGGCGAAGGGCGGCAGACGTTCACCGCGCACGCCAAGGTTAGTGGCAAGCATTATGTGGCGTCTATGCCTCTTACCGTGGCCGAATGGAAAGCCATGACGCCGCAAGACATAGCCGCCTAACGGGATCGCTAGGGGCATGGTGCGCCATGCCTCTTACGATACCGCTAGGTATCTAAACAGGAAAGGAACTGCAATGAAGAAGACACCAAGAACGATTAGCCGCACCGCATTCTGGAACGCCATTAAAGACGGCTGGAAAACCTGGGGCTATGCGTCATCTACCATGTGGAACCCGGAAACCAAATGCGGTTGCGCGTTCGGTGTTGCCGGTAAAAAGCTGCGCATTGATCCATGGACGCTGGCTGAAGCCGTGGGCAACCTGAAGCCGCGCGTTGACCTTGGCGGGCGTATCATGTCCGCCAGTGACAAGGCTGGCAGCAAGGAAAAGGCGCTGGAATGGGTGCGCAAGACTATTATGAAGGATTGGCCACCGCGCAAGCGCATAACGGTCTAACGGGATCGCGTGAGGCATAGGCGCGTTGTCTATGCCTCATACAATACTGTTAGAAAGGAACTGCAATGAGTACAAGCGAAACACACAAGCGCGTCATTGAATATAAATTCGGCGGGCGGCGCAACGGCAAATCAGAGGCGGCGCGGCAAGTCATTGCCCACCGACTCGCCCTGGGTGAACCTTTGCCCAACTTACCAAAGGAAACTTTAGAATGGATTAGGAAACGCTATGGTCTTCCAAAAGTTCGACGTTAGCGGCTATCGGGCCAACTGGCAGGAAAATTTCCTGCGGGAGCTATACAAGGGCAAGCAAAAATGTTGGGACGTTCGCCGCCCCGATCAGCGAATCCGGCTGCAATCAATCGCCAACGGAATTAAACAATGGCTGGACACGCTGCCGGACGAATATGAAGTTGGCACCACTGACATGGTGCGCCAGCTAGTGCCGGTGGCATGGGAGAAGGGTGATCAGGACTTCATCATGTTCGTGATCCGGCGCGTTGAACGCTGCCGCTACTCTCGACTGCTCAACGGCTATTTCTTTTCCGTGCCTAACCCGCGCTCGAAACGCGGACACAACTTTTACAAGTATCACAAGCAAAGGATGACACCATGAAGCGGATTGATATGGGCAGTTGGTTAGCGCAACTGAAGCACGCCGCATGGCGTCAACAGCTAATTCACAATGATCTGATTGGTGCCGGGTTCTTATGGGACGGCATGGACGGCTATACCGCGCCGCCGGGATCGGAAGCAAAATTCCTAGAGATCGTCACAAAGGAGCGAAGCCATGACTGACACCGAGATATTCCAAGCATGGGCCAACAAAGCCCACTGGATTGACTGGACGCGCCGGAAAGACCGTGCGCCCTGGCTGGCGGATCGCGTCAAGGACGTATGCGACATTCTGGCAGAAGGCGAGTTGTTAAGCACATCAAAGCTAGTGGAATCAATGTTCCCCGGCTTGGATGACTACGGCAAAGCCTATGCATCCAACGGCCTTAACTTCTGCCGTAAAAATAAGTTACTTGACGGCTATTGGCAGCAAGCGGAAAAGAAGGGCGCTCACACGTTTGGCCACAAGGCAATTCGCTGGAAATGCCCGCCGGACACTGGAACAGAGGGGTTGGAAGACGTACTATGACCGGCAAACTTACGCTTGCAATGCTCAAGAAAGCCCACCGCATTTTAGAGGCGGCGGACGTTCCTGATCCTGTCTTGAAGATCATTGCGGAATACCCAATGCACCGGGAAATGCTGCCCGCCTTTGAGGTTCGCAAGCGTAAGCGGAAGCTGAAGCGCAAGGTCTTGAAGAACCTTGCCAAGCGTGCTAACCATATGAAGTCCTAACAAGGGAGAATGACCATGAAGAAGGAACTTATCGCTCTATCTCTTTTCCTGGCGCTGACTGCACCGGCGCTTGCATCTGCCCCTAACCCCACGTTCGCGCAGACCGTGGCGGCTGCTGAATGCTTCAAGGACTACAGCGAATTGAAAAACACATTGCTGAAGCATCACGGGCGCGTCATGTACGTGAATGACGCTGGCACCGCACGCCTAAGCGCCCTGTTTGAGCAAGGCGAGTTCGGCCCGATTGATCAATTCATCATCGGCACCAATGAAGCGGAACGCACCATGGACGTTCTTCTGTTCAAGTGTTCCAAGCTTGTCAAATCCTGGGTGCGCATGTCGGTTGAAGAATTTGATCAGGCGCAGCGCGTTTGGCAGATTACGAACGATGAAATGCGCCAGTGGGGACGCCCATCTTAAAATTGTTCTTCTTCCGGTTCACGCTGGAAGAAGAACTTCCCTTTAGCGGTTTTGAAAGCATCCAGCTTCCCGCTTGCCAGTAAGAACTTGAACGCCATTCTCACTTTCTTTTCCGGCCACGACTTCAGAATTGCAATCTGATACTCCACAACTTTTTGCTCCACCGCTTCATCTTCAGTAAACACATTCATGGAGCGAAGCGCGGTGCCTACGTCCGCAGCGGTGATCCGATCCTTCGCGGGCATTTCATCTGGATCGGCAAAGCGGAATGCCAAGCTGTTTAGAACCTTCTCTGCCTTCAGCTTCCATGGGAATTCCGGTGTCTCTGCGTCCCTGTACCAGTCCGCCCATAGTTCGGACGTACTGCTTGCCTTGTCAGTCTTGATCTGGAAGCCGTTGTCAAAGCCCGCCTTGTGATTGCTTGATCCGCGCAAGCCCTTTGTTTCGTCCCGGCCTGTATGCGCCAGCACCAGCACCGTGGTATCAAGCGTGCGCTTGATCATTTCAAAAGCTTCAATGGCGATGGCCGAATCCTTCGCAGCGTTTTCGTCCAAGCCCACCATGGCGCGTGCCATGGTATCAATCACGATCAGCTTGACCTTGCCCACGGTGCGCTTGACTTCTTCGCACATTTCTATGACTTCGCTTGGATCATTGACGCGGCATATGTCGGGGATCACATAGAAGGGAACGGGATCGGTGACGCCATTTAGCAAGCGCCAAGCTGGACGCCTGGACTTGCCAAGGCCGGTGGCACCTTCAGCGGCAAGGTACACAACTGCACCGGCTTCAACTTCGCCCCACTTCTGAAGCCCTGAAGCAATGGTCATGCCCCAATCGACTGCTAGGAATGTTTTCCATGACTTGCTGCCAGCATAAAGAACGTTAGTGGTGTTGGCCGGTAGCACGCCCTTGATCAACCATGAAGGCGGCGGCAAATTGTCTTGCGCAGCTTCGTCTAAAAGCTTGAATTTGCTAGGTTTTGAAGCCTCAACGCGTCCCTCAAGGTGCGCGTAAGTGATCTTAGCATCTGGCACCGCCCACACGCCTTCAACATTCTCCCGGTTGACGGTGGCGCTTTCGGCCACGGTGTAAAGCCGCTCCAAGTCGCCTTCAGTGTTGGTTCGTTCGTACCAGTCGTGTTGGATGATCTCGTAAATCGTTTCCTTGCTCAAGCCAATGTCGGCAAGCTGCGCACAATGCAAATATGTTGTATCGTCAATCGTTCCCCATTCCGCGCGTTCCCATGACCGCGCCATTTGTTTGCCGCGTGAGATTGCAGCGGGAAGATCAAGCGCGTGCGCGGAAGCTTCAATGCCCTTGGCACCGGCCTTGGGCTGGATCAGCGCCAGCATAGTTGGCGGCATTGGCGCTATTTCTGCCTTGCTGATCACTTCATAGGAGTTGCCATTGTACTTTGCTTCTTCGCCTTCATAGCTTGTGATCGTTGATGGCGGCAGCAATACATAGCCACCTTCACCGCGCGTATCCACCTTCTGCGCCAAGCGCCCCGAAGAATTTTTGCCGTAGCCTTTGAACCAATAGTGGAACCCGCCGCGCGGTGTTCGCACAATGACAGTCGCCGGAAGCGCACCATGAATCATTTCCAGGGTGTCTATCGCTTCCGGCGCGTCAGTATCCAGCACCACACACCCGGCAGAGTGCGGTGATGCTGCTACATTGTAATTCGGGTTGGTTGTCCACCATGCGTTGATCTGATCAACGTCCGTGGTGGCGTCATGGAAACCATTTTCAGTGGCCGGGATTTTGTCACCCTCAACGCACGGGAATACAGGCACGCCCTTAGCTGCCCATTTCAACGCCCACTTATGGTTCTTGGATAATTCAGACACGTATGATTCCTCTGCCGGGAACCCAAACATACAGAAAGGTTCCGCATTTGCAAACAAATTTTATCAGTTGACAGACGAAAACCCATGCCCTATAAGCGCGGGCAATCTATACGGACCACATGAAACACCGTGAGACAGGAGTATATTATGAGCAAGAGAAAAACATACGGCAAATCGCCCGCTGCAACCGCGCTTCCGCCTGAAGTTGTTACCGGCGATGCTGTTCTAGTTCCACCCGGCGTTGAAGCGCCCGCTGATCAAGTCGCGGCCAAGGCCGTGCGGGACATGGCAACCAACGTTGAAGAAGCAATCAAGCCAAACTATCGCGGCCTGATCTGCAATGCCTACGTCACCGAAAATATGGTGTTCGGCAATATCTACAATGACACCGAGAAGGAATATGATGACGGCGAGTTGATCCGCACCGCTGCAATCGTGTCCTATCTTGAGCCGGACCGCGTTGATTGCAACAACGGCATTTTCAAAGTTGAGTGGACCCAGGCGCAGCTTGACAAGTTCGCTGCGCAGAAAGCAACCTAACCCCGCGCGTTGGCGGCTAGGTGACGGGATAGAAGGTAGTTTGCCGAGTAGTCCCGTCACCGAACTTTAGACAGGAAACTAAAATGCAGTTTCGCAAAATTGAATTGAACGAAATTATCTGCATTGAAATTTTTGCAGACAATCCAGAAGCCACCGTTCACATGCAGGGCGGCGCATACTTCCGCGTCCCCATGGACACCGCCAAGGAAATGAGTGTCATGTTGAAGGAACGGCTACTGAAGGTCATGTCCGTATTCGGGGAGCCAGCAAAATGAATATGCCGCGCGAACAGCTATACGAACTTGGGCAGGGTGTACGGATCATTGCCCGCGCCCTGAGAGAATGCGGCTTGGAGAATCACTTTGCAATCGCCATGACGCCCACGTTGATCTGCGAGATCAAGGCGGCGGACCTTTCCATGATGTACGAACGGGACTTAAAGGGCAACGATGGGGACAAGTTTGTTGGCGTCCCGGTTGTCATGCTTAGAACCAACGGAGACTTGTGATGCTATACAAACGCGGCGAACCCGGTTCCCACTATCGCAATCCGCACGGCGTCAACATGGATGACGGGTTCCGCCCCGATGTTCCAGAGATCGTGCTTGAAGATCAATTCAAGCGCGGCGGTATCCAGGTGGCAAGCGGCGGTGCTGCTTGGCCCTTGCGCATGGTGTTGACGGACATTGACATTGATGACATTGCGCATTCCCTTTCCATGAAGGTGCGCTACACCGGGCATAGCCTTGCTGACTACAAGATAGCGCAGCATTGTTGCCATGTGCACGATCTGGCACCGGACGAAGACAAGCATGAAGCCTTGATGCATGATGCCGCAGAATACGTGCTGCCGGACGTTGCTGCGCCGGTCAAACATTCACCCGAGTTTGAGGCATTCTTTAAGCCCATTGAACACCAAGCCGAAGTTGCCATTGCCAAGCGATTCAATCTGCGCTTCCCGTGGCCACCGTCCGTGAAGTACGCGGACAATCAAATGGCATGGTTCGAGAAGGAACGGATCATGGCGAAGCCCAAGTATCCATGGATGGTGTGGACTATCCCCGTTGTGGAACCCGCAGTCATTCCGGACTTTGAAGTGTGGGGATGGGAACGCGCCAAGTATGAATTCCTTGCCCGCGCCCGCCGATTGGAGATACGCTAATGGGCGGCGAATGTTGGTGCCATACGTGTCACAAGGGCTTTAAGTCCCTTGGCATTGCACGGCACCGCGCCATGCACCGGGACAAAGGCGAGAAATGCAAGATCACGTATTCGTCCGGCGATACCTATACCCACGAATGGGACCGCAACGTTTACCCCAAGGAAGGTGAATTGTGATTATTGAATATCGGCCATGGATAAACGGACGCCGCCCGTGGCAATGGAAGATGCACAACGGGCGCAAACTTGGAAGACAGGATCATGGGCTACAATATGACATATCGGGACAGCTTGCCCCCAGGAAAGAACAACGCGAAGCACCGGCTCAAGTCGGAAAACCCGGAAGGGATGAAGAAGAAAGGTGCCTACGCCACAATTGCGGCCACGGCTTCTGCGAAGCGCAAGCTTGCTAACGAACAACACCGTGAATGGATGAAACAACATGGCTATGAAGTTGCGGTACGCCCCGAAGAAGGGCAACTACATTCTAACCGTGCCAAGAGGAAGCACCCCTGATGTTCAAGAACTTATGCGGGATTATGGGTTCGATTTTTCAAACCCAAGAAGCACAGAGGCAACAGCAACACTATTTACGGATTGCCCGTATGCTGCGGCCCCTTTCGTTCGTTTCGCTGATGAAGATACCGCCCGTAATCTGGCGTGGATCACGGAAGCAGTCGCGGAAAGCTGGTTGAATGAAAGCCAAGCGCACATTGATTGCCCCGCTGATCAGGAACTTTGGCCGTTCCAAAAAGCCAACGTGGAATACCTTCTACGCCGGGGCGGGGGGCTTGTGGGCGATCAGCCAGGACTCGGAAAGACCCCAACGGCTATATGCTTTGCCAATGAAATTCGTGCGAAACGTGTCTTGGTTGTATGCCCTGCCTCTATTCGGCTTCAATGGGCTAATCGCATACGGGAATGGACACAAATGCGGTGGCCTTATCATATCTATCCGATCCTTAACGGCAAGCGTGGAGTACACCCCACGGCGGAGTGGACGATTGTTTCCTACGATCTCGCTAGAAATACGGAGATAGGGCGGGCGCTTTCACGCGGCACGTATGACCTTATGATCACAGACGAAGCCCACAAAGCCAAGACTTCAGACAGCATACGCACCCGCGCCCTATTTGGCGATCTTGAGACTGGCACGTTCCGGCAATGGAACAAGGAAACAGAAGAACATGAATACCTATTTGACGCGCTGAAGTCGCGCTGCGGTTCGCTCGTTAGCCTATCTGGAACCCCGCTTCTGAATCGTCCGCGTGAAGCCTATGTACTTGCACGCAATCATTGTTGGGATAGCATTGACTGGATGAGCGAAGACAGTTTCAGTAGCCGCTTCAATCCGATGGAGCGCAAGACTGGCAAGCGCAAGGACGGCACCACATTCATTTACACGGACGAACGCGTAGGACGCAGCGCGGAACTTCAGTATCGTATGCGCACACACTTTATGACGCGCCACTTGAAGAAGGACGTTCTTCCGCAACTGAAGCTGCCGCTGTATGATCTGATCCGCGTTGAGGAAACCGGCGCAGTCAAGGCGGCGCTGAAGGCAGAGAGTTTGCTTGACATTGATCCCGAACAATTTGATCCGCACAACGTCAAGGTGCTTGGACACATTGCGGCAGTCCGGCGCATGATGGGCATAGCCATTGCCCCGCAAGTTGTGGATTGGGTGGACATGCTGATTGACGGCGGTGAAGAAAAGATCGTGCTGTTTGCTTGGCATATAGAAGTCTTGAACATTCTTGAGCGTGGCCTTGCCAAGCTTGGCTATCGCACGCTGCGCATTGACGGCAGCACCGGCACCAAAAAGAAACAGGCGGCAGTTGACACGTTCATTGCTGATCCCCGGATACCCGTCCTGCTTGGCAACATGCAAGCCATGGGCGATGGCACGGACGGGCTTCAGGCGGTGTCTGCGCATTGCCTACTGGCGGAACCTGATTGGGTTCCCGGCAACAATGAACAGGCGGTGGACCGTCTTAACCGCTTCGGCCAAGCCGGTACGGTCCAGGCTGATCTATTCGTGGCACCCGGCAGCGTGGCCGAGAAGATTCTATCGTCCGCCCTGAAGAAAGCGCAGAACATTCACACCACACTTGACAAGCCTATAGATTTTGGACTAGACACTTGGGAAACCGCAGCGTGACAGGAGAAGCCACATGCCCGCAATGAGAATGATCCAGATTAACGTGAACGGGAAAATCCCCTTGACGCTTAACCCGCACGCCATTGGCTACTTCACGCCGCAGGGCGAGAAGCATCAAACTATGGTGTTGCTGGATGGCAACTCGTTCACGATTGACGATGAAACCTTCAAGGACATGGGGTATCTATGGGGCGCAAAGTAGAAATGCCGGGTGGCGAAATGCTTGAAGAAGGCGTTGACATTATCGCCTTTGTTCCCACCGCTGGACCCTACACCGGGATCAACCTTCTCGTTCCTATCCCCGGCGTGGTGGCAATCAACACATGCTACAACGCCACGAACCGGCGCACCTATGGCATGGTGATTACCGCCGAAGCCAATATGTATTTTGAAATTACCGTTTCCGATGCTGTTAGACTGGCGGCAGAGTTGGAAGCGCAACACAAAAGCCCACCGCCAGGAAACTTAACCGCTGTAACCCCCGTTGCGGGATCGGCATAGACAGGAGCGAAAGCTTATGAACACGCATGGAGAAGTCTTCTATGAAGACGGAATTAAAGCGCCGGAAGAATACGGCGTGAACAAAAAGGCCAATGCCAAGATCAGCTTTGACACGGAAGGTAGTGACTATACTACCGAACTTGCCAAGGCAGCGGAGCAAGCCAAGAACGTTGTCAACGTCATGCTTGGCAAGTCCAGGGCGGCAGAAGTCAAAGGCGGCGAAGCGCCCGCCGATAAGCCTAAGCGCACGACTGCGAAGAAGGAAACCGCCGCAGACTCATTTCCTATCGACGGCGAGAAGTCGGAAGCGAGTGATGACGCGGCGGAGTGGGAAACCGGGGCTGAAGCGGAAACTGCTGAAGACCTTTCCGATGCTGCGATGACCAAGATCGTCACCGACATTAACAAGAAGCTGAAGAAGCCGGGTGAGATCAAGGCGATTATCAAGAAGTATCATCCTGAAGGCAACACCCCGCCGACATTGGCCGGGATCAAGAAGGAAAAGCGTTCGGCGTTCCTCAAGGAACTTCGCGCGTTCGCTGCCCAAGGCTAGTGGGCAACGTGGTACATTCCCACCTTGGCGCGTCCGGCGCGTCAAGGTGGATGGCCTGTACCGGCAGCGTGACGCTTGCCCGTACTCTTGGCACCAACGATGACTTCAGCAATCCCGAGTACCGCGTAGGCGGCACCGCTGCCCATGAAGTCGCGTCACTTTGTTTGAAAAACAATACCGATGCTTGGGAGCATGGGGACCTTATGTATAGCTCCAAGACCGGCATGTTGTTTGATCATCCGGCAGAGGAAGATGATGGTCCGCTTCTCCCCGTGTCCGATCTGGAACTTGAATGTATCCAAGAATATGTGGATCATTGCCGTGGCATTCAGGAACGGGCGCACGCCATATGCGAAGATGAAGACCCGAACCTTGCTTGCGCCATGGAGTTCATTGAACACCCCATTGGCGAATACGAAGCGCACCGGCCACACCCCGCGTTCTATGGCACGGTTGACTATGCCATGCTTACGCATGAATGGCTGGAACTGGCAGACTTCAAGTTTGGTGCCGGTGTCTCAGTTGATCCGGAAAACAATCCGCAAGTCATGTACTATGCCTATGGTATTCTGCTTGACATTCAACGCAAGCGGGACATTGATCCGGACTTCCCCGTGATCATTTCAATCATTCAACCCCGCATGTGGGAAGAAGAACCCAAGAAGCCGTGGCATACAACGGCGGGCGAGATCATGGAGTGGGGCAGGGAAACCTTGCTGCCAGCCATGAAGCTTGCCGAATCAGAAACGAAGTTCCAGGCCGGTGAACATTGCCGGTTCTGTCCGGCCAAGACCATCTGTCCGCTGCTGCGTGGCATGTTCCGCGTTGCCGCTACGGTCAACTCAAGCTGGCTGAAGGAAGCCGATCCCAAGATGCTGTCACAAGAATGGCAGATGATTGCGCCGGTGCAAATGTATATCAAGGCCGTCCAGTCGGAAACCCTTGGGCGCTTGATGTTGAGCCAGGACCTTGGTGAAGGTATCAAGCTTGTGCACAAGCGTTCGGACCGCGTGTTCAAGCCGGAAGGCATTCCTATATTGAAGAAGACCTTCGGGGCGCTTGCCATGACCGAGCCGGAACTAAAGTCACCGGCAGAGATTGAAAAACTTGGCCCCGATGCTAAGAAGCTTGTGAAGGAATGGGCATACGCCCCGGACACTGGCTTGACAGTTGCCTTGGCTTCAGATAAGAAGCCGGGTGTGAAGGTGACGGCACCCGCAGAAACCTTTGCTCACATTGTAGCGGGTATGAAAGGTGAAGAACCATGACAACTGACAACAGTTATACATTCCGTGAACCCGTGCGATGCGCGTTCGTGAGTTTGTTTGATCCCAAGAAATTCAAGAAGAACGGCAAGGAAATTGGCGAAGCCAAATTCCAAACCACCTTTTTGATTCCTGAAGACAGCGCCGAAATTCCGGCTATCAAAGCCGCAATTGCAGCAGTCGCGCGGGCCAAGTGGCCTGATCGTCCGCTAACGGAACTGAAGATGCCGCTGGTATCCGGCAAGAAGAAAGCTGACAAGGCAGCGGCCAAGAAGAAGGACGGCAAGTTCTATCTTGGCAATCTCGTTCTCACGGCGCGGACGCAGTACCCGCCGATCTTGAACGTGCTTGACAAGGGCCGGATCGTGACCCTTGAAACCGACATGGACAAAGCCAAGTACAAAGGCAAATTTTATTCCGGCGCTATCATGGCGGGCGAAGTGAAGTTTGTTGCGTATGAAGGTGATGAAGGCGCGGATGGCGTAACCGCTTATCTCCAAAGCGTGCTTTGGGTGAAGGACGGTGAACGGATCGGCGGCAAGGATCAGTCCGAAACATACCGGGGCTATGTCGGGCAGAATTCCGACGATGATCCGGACGATGATGAAGTCCCGTTCTAAACGAACGGTGCATTAGCTCCACCCCGAACCCTTCGACGCCACGGCGCAATCAACCAGTAGGGGTGGAGTTTTAGACAGGAGAAGACTATGCAAATTCGCGCAGAGAAATACGCCCTGAAGAAAGCCCGACTCATGGCCCCGCATTTGTGGTTCGCTTGGCGTCCTGTTAAGTTAGAAAGCGGGAATTGGGCATGGTTAGAAACCGTAGTGCGGTGGGGCGAATATAGCGGCTACACTGGCTATTGGTTCTTTGAGTACAGGAGCAAACCGCTATGAGCAAAATGTTTCAGCCAGCAATACGCATTCCAGGGTGCAAGCGCGTTGACAAGGTGCGCGATGGCTACACCTTCAAGAACAAGGACGGCACGGTAATTCAGGAATGGAAGCACCCGCACCCGCTTGGGTTCGTCTATCACTGGAAGAACGCCGCCACCAAGCTTCTTCACGGCGGCAAGTCTCAAGAAGAATGGGAAGCCAACAAAGCCAAGTGGTTCAAGGCGGTGCCGATCCATGAAGGCTTTGACAACAACCTTCTGCGCTATCTCGTATCGCAGTACAACTACGCACAGAAGCTTGCGCACCCCATGTGGGCAATCACTGGCTACATTGGCAGTCAGGGCGTAGGCACCTATCGCAAGCCCTACAAAGCGCCACCTGATCTGCGCTTCGACAAGGGGGCATGGGTACGTGTCTAAACGTTGGGTGCTTGCCGACTTTGAAACTAAATCAGGCACGGACTTGAAAAAGTCCGGTGCCTATTTTTATGCGGCATGTCCCACCACTTCTATAATGACGCTGGCATGGAAGGATCACAACGGGTTCGGTGCCATACTCGGTCCAGATGAATTGCTGCCGGAAAACAATCCCGGCCTACTTTCCCTTGTGAACGATCCCGAAGTTTGGTTCATTGCGCACAACGTTCAATTCGAGCGCTGCATATGGACTAACCTAATGGTCCCGCTTGGGTGGCCTGAGATTCCAATTGAGCGCTGGCATTGCACCATGGCCGTTTCGCTTCAGAAGGGGCTTCCGGCCAAGCTTGACGTTGTGTCCCGTGTCCTGCAACTGAAGACGCAGAAGGATATGGAAGGACACCGGCTTACAATAAGCATGTCCCGGTTCGACAAGAAGACCGGTCATTCCCTATACGATCCGCGCCACATACCGCGCATAAAGCAATACTGCGGCACCGACATTGACGGCGAAATTGAACTGCTCCACCGCGTTCAAAACTTCCAAGGCGGTGAACGCAAGGTGTGGGAAATGGATCAGCGGATCAATGACCGTGGTATTCGTCTTGACACCGCATACATAGACGCGTGCGTTGGCGTGGTGGAACGCGAAATGCCACGGCTGGAAAGCCGCTTCAAGGAATTGACCGGCCTGAAGCCGGGACAGGGCGAGAAGTTCAAAGGCTGGCTATCAGCGAATGGGCTTGATGTTCCGGACTTGACCAAGGACACCGTGAAGAAACTTATAGGCGACAAGGAAGACGATGAAGTATCGCTTGCCGAATGGGATTCATGGGAAGACGAAGAAATTTACGTGCCGCCTATTTGCCGGGAAGCGTTGTACATACGGAACCTTGCGGCGTCCGCGTCAATCAAAAAGCTGCCCGCCATGCTTGCCTGTCAAGGCGCAGACGGACGCGCACGCGGGCTTGTGCAGTATCACGGTGCCGGACCTGGACGTTGGGCCGGACGCATTTTGCAGCCACACAACTTCCCCCGCGCCTCTATTGAGATCGGTGAAGATGCTGAAGGCAAAATGAAAATGGCGTCACCTGATCAGATTGTGGCAGCAATCATGGAAGGGGACAATGATTATATACGCATGATCTATGGCGAACCAATTGAAGTGGTGGCTTCCGGCCTACGCCATGCGCTTGTAGCCGACGAAGGAAAGAAGCTTCTCATTGCCGACTTCGCGCAGATTGAAGCCCGTGGCGTGTTGGCCTTGGCCGGTCAATACGATGCTCTTGAAACGTTCGTCAACGGTGATCCCTACTGCACCATGGCGGAAGCTATCTATAAGCAGAAGGTCACAAAGAAGGAACACCCCGAGAAGCGCACCACCGGCAAGCAGACGATCCTTGGCGCTGGCTTCGGCATGGGCAAGAAGACATTCCACAAGCGCTATTGCCCCAATGAAACTATTGACTTTGCCGAACGCTGCATCAACGCGTACCGCAAGGACCTTGCGCCACTGGTAGTTGAACTTTGGTACGGACTGGAACGGGCGTCAACCAAAGCCGTGTGGGATAATCGGCCACAGGACTTCGCTGGCATTACATACAAGATGGAAGGCGAGTGGCTAACGGCACGCTTGCATTCAGGGCGCAAGCTGTTCTATTATGCGCCGCAGAAAATCCGCAAGGCGGTGCCATGGGACAAGGATGACATACGCCCTGGCTGGTCCCACCAAACCTATAAAGCTGGACGCTGGATCAGGCGCGATGCTTACGGCGGGCTTCTCACGGAAAACATTGTGCAAGCTGAAGCCCGTGACCTTTTGGTTCACACCATGTTCCAATGCGAACGGGAAAATTTACCAACGGTTTTGACGGTGCATGACGAAAATGTTTGCGAAGCGCCAGAGGATCGTGCTAAGTTATTTGAACAGGTAATGCAGGAAACACCGTCATGGGCAAAGGAACTAAAAATACCCGTAGCAATCGAAATGATGGTGGCAGACAGGTATCGAAAGTAAAGCGCGTCAACAGCAGAAAGAAGGGTAGTCGTGGTGAACTTGAGCTTAGTAATTTTCTTATCTCTAATGGGTTCGATGCCCGTAGAGGTCAGCAATTCAAAGGTACTCCGGATAGTCCCGACATTGTTTCCGACATGCTATCCGCAATTGGAATTCACATCGAATGCAAAAGGGTTGAAGCTGGAAATTTATACAACTGGCTTGAACAGGCACGTAAGGATGCAGGATCAGACGTACCTATTGTCATGCACCGGCGAAGTGATAAGCCTTGGGTGGCGATATTAGACCTTGAACAATTCCTAACCTTCATTCACAACACCTATCCATCACACCTTAAAGGGGACAATCATGGCAACAAATAAAATTCAGGACGCCGAATGTATTGAGGCTGTCAAGTTCATGGCGCAGCACAAGACGATGAAGGACGCTGCGAACGCGGCGGGCCTTTCAGAAACGTCCTTCCGGCGACACCTGGACGCCGCCAAGAAGCGCGGCATTACCGCTGCTGCCAAGCGTGATCCTCTTGCCGCTGCGCAGACAGAGATACGGGACTTGCGGGCCAAGCTTGGCGCTGTCCACACCGCGAACGAGAATGCCGACACGCTGCGAGAAACGATCTTCGGCTTGGCCGCAGTCAATCCGAACCCGCCGAAGTGGACGATCAAGCCGCGCGGCAAGGAAGGGCATGGATCAATCCCGTTTGCCTTTTGGTCTGACTGGCATTACGGCGAAGTTGTCAGCAAGGAAGAAACCGGCGGCGTCAATGAGTTCAACCGAGCTATCGGCAAGATACGCGTCAAGCGCCTTGTGGAGCGCACGATCCGACTTGCCAAGGGCTTTGCCTTCCGTGACGGTTCGCCAGTCCCACCCGGTATTGTAGTCGCCCTGGGTGGCGATATGATCAGCGGTGACATACATGAAGAACTTGCGGAAACGAACGATGGCACCCCGCTACAAGCTATCAGTGACGTACTGGACATGCTCATATGGGGTGTGGATCAGTTGAAGAAAGAATTCGGCAAGGTCTTCCTTCCCTGCGTAGTCGGCAACCATGGGCGCACCACGAAGAAGCAACGCGCCAAGCAAGCCGTCTTCCTGTCCTACGAATGGACGCTGTATCAAATGCTGGAAAGGCACTATAAAAATGACAATGACGTTACAGTATTTGTCCCCAATGAAACGGACGCCTTCTTTAGCGTGGCGGGCCAACGTTTCCTTCTCACACACGGAAACGCCCTTGGAGTTAAGGGCGGCGATGGAATCATTGGAGCGCTTGGCCCAATTGCGCGTGGCTCTGTCAAACTCAAGAATTCGGAATTCAAGATCGGGCGAGAATTCGACTACCTGATCATGGGCCACTGGCACCAAGAACTTTGGATCGGACGCGTCATTGTCAACAATGCGCTGAAGGGATACGACGAATACGCCCGCTTGTTCCTGCGGGCCGAGCCTAGCCGTCCGTCACAATGCTTGTGGTTTGTCCACCCCGAGCATGGCATTACTGCCAGAGTGTCGGTATATGTGGACGATCCCATAATCACAGCAGGAGAACGGAAATGGGTAGAAATACAAAAGTGAAACGCAAGCCACGGCGCAGCGCCCTACGCGCGGCGTTGGACACGCCGGACCGTAACTGGTTCGACTTGAAAGTGGCACCGGGCAAAGTTGAAGTCCCGGTCAAGTTCGGTGCCGGGAAGAAGTACGATGCTGGCAAAGCGCCAGTGTTCCGTGGCTTCATCCAATACTTCCCACGGGCGATTAAGTCCGTGTCCATGGTATCCATGTTCGGTGCCAAGAAGTACAACGTGGCTTACGAAGAAGTGAGCTATCAGAAAGTGGATGAAGGCTATGGCCGATATTCGGATGCAGACGCCCGCCACTTGGTTGAAGAATGTATCAACCCGGTTGACGCGGACAGCGAACTTGAACATGCACAGATGCACGCCTGGAACGCTATGGCGCGTCTGGAAATGCTTCTTAAAGGAAGGGAAACTTCAGATGGCAAAGCCTAACGAGAACCGCCCGGTGTCACGCCGGTTTATGATCATGGAAGCAGCCAGCCACACACCCGGCGGCTTCCCCGGCCACATGAACGCAATCATGGAAGAAATGATTGTGGACATGCGGGAGAAGGGATTGCGCGGCCCATACAAGTGGACCTTCAGCGGCGGGGATGGCTACGCCGTCCCGGTTGTTCTGGAATGCTCAGTCTGATTACTTCGCGCGTTTCTTGAAGACGGACTTCACGTTCGTCACCACCGACTGCACCAAGCCCCGGTTAAGGTATGATGAAATCAAATCCTTGGCCGGGACTACCACGAAGAAGCTAAGAATGATTTGACCTTCCCATTCTGCAATAGGTCCCGGCAGCGCCGCAACGTTCCAGTCAAACAGAAAGATACTGTCCAGCACCACCGCCCCATAGTGCGCCATGGTGATGAAGGCGAAGCCTGGAATGATCCAGCGCGTTTCCCACCGCTCCATGAATAGCTTGTTCATCATAAGCTTCTGGCGGTTCGTTTCAACTTCCGCTTCCATGTACCGCTGAAGGACTTCGCCTTCAATGCGGGACTTCACATTGCGATAGTCAAGGTAGCCGCCGAAGATGCTTCCAAGCCCGCCAGATACGATACTGGTTAAGAACTTCCACATGGGCTTACTGATCCTTCCAGCGCTGGTACAGGCCATATAGCATGATGATGGCACCAAGGGATACCAAGGCCACCACAACGGCCTGTATGACGCTTGAATAGTCAGCAACATACGTTAGCTGATCGGTGGCGTCCTTGATCTGCTCAACGGCACCACCGGCACCGATAGACGCCACGCCGGAACCCACTTTGCCGGTGCCTACGCCGGACGGTGAAACGTCATGCTTGGCATTGCGGCCTTCTTCAATCTGCGCAGTCGGCTTGCCGGTGTTGGGCAGCTTAATAGGATTGTCGCCAAGGGAGTCGGGAGTATGATACAAGGCAGCTTCATCCGCGCGGCGCTTGACCAAGCCCTTGATGGTACGCTTGGGCGTACCGCCCTTAACCCATAGACTGAATGCCTTGGTAATGGAGATTGCGCCAGCGCCCTTGTTTATCATGCGCAGGAGCGAAGACTTGCGGAAGGCTTCGACGCCCACGTTGAAGATGAACGAGACAAGCGCCCCGTACTGGTTGCCGTTCAACTGCACCTTGACATGACGCCGTATTGCGGCTTCCGCTTCTTCAACGTCATGCTTGAATAAAATTTCAGCTTGGGCCTTCGTGATCTTCATACCCTTTTTGACAGGATACTTTTCGTCCGAAGTGTGGCCCCACCCGATTGTCCATACACCCGCAGGGCAAAGATAGGCAACAAGACGAAGCCCTTCCCCATCCTTGATGAACTGTTGTCCGCGCCTGGAAGTTTGCATTTTTATGTTCCTATCAAATCGTCTTCGTCATCTTCAGAATCGTCATACTCAACTTCCCTGCCGGTCCAGCCGCGCACGGTGTCACTTTCCCACATAAGGATGCAGTACCACCCGATAGCGAACAACGCCGCCACAGATGGAACAATGTCAACCCATGCCGCAGCGATTACGCCAAGCGGGATAAGGTCAATTGGGGATGGTCCGCCGTGATTATATACAGGGTGCATGGTGTGGTTCCTCATAGCCGAATTCCTTCCGACTTACATACTACACAAAATAGACATTAACAAGCCTTCTTAATTGGTCATCCGAACGCGTCCAAACTTCCAAGCCCACTTGCGAAAACTGGACTTCAGGATCGCCTAGCGTCCACACTTCCAGGCCGGTTTGCACAATGCGTGCTGCGGTCTGAGTTGGCAGCGTGCGTTCACGAAAGCGCCGTGGCGGTATCCCTAGAAGGCCGCGCGGCCCTTGCATACCAAGCCGTTTGAAAGGTGCTGGCATAGCAGCACCACTTAGTTCATAGCTTCAAGCAAGAACTGGTTGATCAGCAAGTTCGTGGGGTTTGTAGCCACCGAGAATTGCGCCGTGAATGATAACGTGCCAGCGTCAATAAGGTTCAATGCGGAAACTGCTGCACCGGCGTTGAGCGGGATTTGATCATACTGCCCCACGTTGGCCGCAACGCGGGCTTCGCCCAAGTTGGCCTGTCCCGAGCCAAGCAGAATGCCGGACGTAGAACTGTTGCCGTTGGCGCGGCATGTGATCAGGAATTCCATGGCAACTTGACTGTTCGTCTTTGCCACAATGTTCATGGCAAGCGCCGCAGACGCACACAAGAGCGTTCCGGCCACGCCACCGTACCGCGCACGAAGCGTGAGGGTGCCGGGTGTGGTGACAACGCAAGACAGCTTGCCGCGCAATGTTGCCTTCAGCGTGCGCCCCGGATACCAATAGCGGGCAGGGATCGGCGTATCCGGAACCATGATCGTTTCCGTTGTGGTGTTGCTTATCTGCGCAGCATCGTCAATCGTTGACGTAAGCAGTTCTTCCCATGTTTGAAGTGACATGACTAAATTCCTTTAAGTTACGATCCTTGGGCCGAAAGTCATAGCAGCAATTTCCGCCGCTGTCCATGCAAGCCCGGTGTCGGGGTTAAGGTCATACTCTATGGCGTCCGTCCGCACGGACGTTGAGGGGGCAATACCGGCAGAGTCACTTACGGTGGCACCCGAGCGAACCCGAACGCCCACCATACGTGGCCCTGCGTCCAGCTTTAGGGACGCCATCTTTACGCTCAAGCCGAAAATGTCAGTTGGCAGCGGCACCGCGAAGCCGGGGTTTCCATATTCGTCTGTCAGTCCAGGGGACGCGCCGAACACGTAATCCACTGAAGACTGTATTGCTTCATCCACATTGGAGAAGTTCGTTGCACCGGCGCTGCGGGACAACGCTACCGAGCTATCAGAGTTTGGCATGATTTGCCAAGCACGAACGTCCCCGATCCAGTCAGACGGTTCACCGGCAACTATCGTATTGTCAAATATCCATAGATCATCATACTGCCGCGCTTCTGGATTTTGTACGGCCAAGTTGCAGTCAATTGAGTTGGCGTAAGCATTTGCGGTAGTCTGCGTATCAAGCGGTGTTCCGCCGGTCCCAATCAATTCAAAGTCGTTGAAGTCGCTGCCATCGCGCCGGACTTCTATTGAACCTAGCGTGTTGTGAATTCGTATCTTGATCTGGAAATGTTGCCAAACTCCCCCCGCAACGAACGCACCGGCATACGTGGCAAGCAGCGTTGCAATGTCGCCGCGATAGAATTCAATAGCGCCCGCTGAGGTTATGCGGAATGAGCATTGTACCGTGCCGCCGTCCAGCAACTTGAAGCGGTCAAGATTATCGGCGTTGACTGCTGCGGGTTTGCGAACGGCGAAGTTGAACCATACAGTGTCACCCGTGTTGAACCCAATTGCTTTAGACCACATAAGCGTATTGTTAAGTCCAGTCGTGGCAGTCTGAAGACTTTGACCATGACTAAACCGAGTTGAAGCGCTAAGGGAACAGTTGCCATTCATGGACGAAAAGTTGCCCACCGTCTGAGACACGGCGCTATAGAAGTCAAAGCCATCACGTAGAAGCGTAGCCATTACAAATTCCCCATAAGAAGAATTGTGGTGCTTGCCAATGAGGGGTTAGCCGGGTTCGGACACTGTACCAGGAGCCTATCCCCAATGGCGAACGTAACGTCCGAAGCAAACGAGAATACGCCTTCCGTTGAGTTGGTGAAAGTGATTGTGCCGATAGACGAACCTACGCCACCCGCTGCCGTGGCCTTGCGGATCGTAAGCACGACTGCGCCGGTGCTGGCAGATACCGCCTTGGCGTAACTTGTGGCCAATCCAGCCGGAAGCGTAAATTCCACCGGCGCAACAATCATTCCCACAACTTCACTGGCACGCATAAGTCCACCGGCGTACAACTCCACCGCAATGAACTTGACGCCCGAGCCGCTACCGCCGCCCCCTACGCTGCCATTGGCATTGGGGGTGAACGGGATAAGAGTAGGCGCACCTTTGCCCTTGCCGATCCGTCCGATAACAAAGCCACCGGGGATAGCATCACGCAAACCACGAACGCGGCGAAACTTACGGGCCATCTTCTTCCGCGTCCTTCCGCGCTTCATCAAGTTCCTGAAGGGCAATACGCGTTGTCTCAATCATCTGTCCCGCGACTTCATCAAGGATTTGCCGCTTGTCATTGGCGTCCAAGGTATCGTCTTCATACATTTCATACATGACCTTGCGTTGCTCCGTGAGCGCTTGCGCTACAAGCGCCATGTCGGTGCCATCAAACTTCTCAAGGGCTGCAACTGCCTTCTCATATTCCGGCGTGTCTTCCTTGTCGCCGCTTTCAAGGAACGTAACGTCACCCGCCGCCTTTTTGTACGCTTCATATTCGTCATAGAAGTCATTGATCGGCTGCGCACTAACACCGGGATTGCGCAAGAAGAAGCTACCCATGAACGGCGTGTTGGCAATGTCACGCGGCATAGGATTGTCCTTCATAGCCTTGTCCGTGATCCGCAGAATGTTGGGGCCGAGTTGTCCCGTCCAGGCATTTAGGAACTTGTCAAACGTGAGCGGCGAAAGATCATACCCGGCTTGGCTTACCATGGCCGCAATGTTCTTCGACACTTCCGAAGTCCAAGGATAGTATTGGTTCGGGCCGCTCAAGTTTTCCATGCGCTGCGGTATCCATGGCTTTCCGCTATGGAAGTCATAGTTGGCAAGCGCTTCCATCCATGGCTGAATGAGAGGGTTGCCAGCCAGCGGAACCAAGCCGCCGAAGAACTTTGCTACAATGCTATCCCGGTATCCCTTGAACGCGCGGGGATCATCCGTCTTCATCTTGTCGAACATGCGCGGAACCCACCCGGCGAATATCGGGCCAAGTCCAAACGGCAATGGCAAGCGCAGACGCGTCACCTGTCCGTCAATCGGATTGACGAACGGAATGTGCATAAAGGTATCCTTCTCACGCCGGTTGATATTACCGTACTTGGCGCTTTCCGGAATGTCTTCGCCCATCATTTCATCAAAGGCATAATTCAGCGCCGTCAATGTGACTGCCGCAGTCGTGAGTACCGAGCCGCGCATTAGAATACCAAGAGGGTCCTTCTTTACAAGGTGCTGGAAGCTGTCCAGGCCGCGCATTGTTGGCGCGAAGAACGGCGTAAGCGAAGCCAGCAAGTTCACCACCGGGCTAAGACTGCGTTCACCGAAGTCAAGGCTTGCCCTGCGGCTATCCATGGCGGCGCGGATCGGCCCAATGCGCCCGCGTGCGTTTGTATAGACACCGCCCATACGGGTGAATGAATCGGTCATGCGGAAAATGGTCTGCACACCTTCAAGCGGATGCTTGATTGAGTTGATAACCCGCGCAACGTGGCCGGGGCTTGTCATAACGTGGTATGACTGAAGGGTGTGATCGGCGTCCATGTCAGCAAGCGTCATGTCATAGCCGCCGTTAAGAAGGTACTCAATGCGCTTCTTGTAGCCTTCGCCGCCGCCAGTCTTGCCGCTAGTCGCATAGTCAATTGCGTCAAGAGCGCCACGGATCGTGTTCTTGATAGGCAAGCCGCCGTCCTTGCTCATAATGGCAACGTTGAAGCTGTCCATGAACATGGCACGCAAGAGGAAGTCCGGCAGTTCAACGATAGCCATACGCTTTATCTTCGCCGCTGTAGTCAGCAACGATATGCCAAGGTTCTTGTCAAACACAGACGGACCTTCCAGCAAGCGCATGATCTCTTGCCGTCCGGGGAAGTCCTTGATCCGAACTTCGCGCCGCATTCCGCTTTCGTAGTACACAACCTCATTGGGGTTATGCTCGAAAAATTTCTTTTCAACACCCTTGATGATGTTCCCGTGTTCGTCCAGAACGTCCCCCTTGATCGGACCTTCCAGCTTCAGGCGGTTCACCTTTGGATCGCCTTCAATAAGTCCCTGTTCGCGCAACACTTGGACAAGCGCACGCCGCGCAAGGTTCGCAGAACCAAGACGTTCACGTTGATCCATCGCATGAAGCGTTTCAAGGATAGGGTCCTTGATTGCGTAGCCGTGGCCCTTGGCGCGTTTGATCGCAGACTTGACGCCACGGATAGCGCCAGTGAGATAACCCGACTCGCCTTCGGCCACGATCTGCGGGAACCAGTTGGGGTGCCGCTCCATGATCGTATCTGCCGCCTTGCGGCTTAGAATGTGATGCTGTACCGCGCCTTCCAGGGTGTCATTGAAAACCTTGCGGTGCATGTCGGCAAGCGCCTCAAGCTTCTTCAGTTCGGCCTTGGGCAGCGCGGTAAGAAGTTCCTGCGCCAGTTCGGGCTTCACGGAAGTTTCCAGTCCAAGCTTCACGCGGTCCAGCGTGTCAAGCGCCTGAAGATAGTTGCGCAGTTGTGGAACGCCACCCTCAACCTTGAGCGGTCCCTTCTCTGCACCCTTCCACACTTTGTTGAGCGCCGGAACTGCGTCATTCAATTCATACATGGGGTTGCCGGACTTATCCACCGTGATCCGATAGCCGCCCACTTCCTTGCGGACCTTGGCGCGTCCGGCGGATGACAGGGTAAGCCGGAACATATCTTCAAGCCCAATGTCGCTTTCCGACTTGGTGACTTTGAAGCGCTTGTCCAGTTCCGCCATGATAGCCAGTTCCCGCCAGTCGCCTTTATTTTGGCGGTAGTAGTCCGGCCATGTCTGCCCGTCTATTGACTCCCCGTACACTTCGTTAATGTCTTCATTGACGAATTCCTTGTCCCGCGCGAAATGCCCTTCCTTGCCCCCTTTAGGTGAGCCAGGAAGCCCGACTTCCGATCCGGGGCCTTTGGGTGGGGGCGGCTTCATACTGCCACCGCCGCCCGCGCCAGCGGCGGGAACCATCGGTTTATAGCCATCCCTGTCTAGCAGGAAGCCCGCCTTCTCAAGCGCCCTTTGGGTATTGGGGTGCAGCGCACCGTATTTCCGGCCATTGGCACGGAAAAGCATGGCTTTGTCGCCGCTTTCATAGAATTCGATAAGACCGGCTTCCAAGTCAAAGCTGCCGTCCGCGTTCTTGTACTTGCCGACGATCTCCGTTAACCGTTCGCCCATCTGCTGTTCCCGAACTGTTCTATCGGGGTACAGGGCGTCAACTATATCCGGTGTGGCTTCATTCACGATTTGGGCGAATTGCTCCACATTGATGTTCTTGACCGGCGCAACGCCGGTGACTTCCGACACTTCGCCGGTTCGCTCAAGCTGCTTAAACTCAACCGGCGCTTCACCTTCAGCCTTCTTTCCAAACGTGGGCTTCTGCATACCGCCGTCAATCTCGACGGTGGCAGACTTCTTCGGCTGCTCGACGGGTGCCATGTCTGCGAAAGCGTCCGTGACCACTTGCCCGTCCGCGTCCGCGCCCATGACAGCTTGGCGCTTGATAGGATCGGAACCGGCGGCGCGTCCCTGCTCTTTTGGATCAATGCCGGTCTTGGCCCACATTTGCTGCATACGCGCCGCAATAGCTTCGCCGGTGTCCGTCAATTCCGCACGCTGCCGCGCACCGACAAGACGGTAAAGATCACCGGCGAATTTTCCGCCAACTGGAATAACGCCAGTCAACGCAACTCCAAGAATGAAGTCTTCAGCGGTGGGAACGCGTCCGTGAAACAGACCGGACGTTGTAGCGCCGGTTGCTGCCATGGTTGCAACTTCCGTGGTGCGCATAATTGGGCGTGCGGTATTCCGCGTGACAAGAAATGCCTTGCGTCCGGCAACGCCGGTCAACGCGCCAATGGTTCCCTCAACCGCAGTTTCCTTCATAATGTGCCAACTGCGTTCCATCACATCATCCCACGATGAAAACTTGCCGTTGATCATATCGTCAAGAATGACTTCGCGGATAACGGTAGGCAGCGCAGCACCGCCAAAGCCAGCGCCAGCGCCGATACCAAAGCTGCCACCGGCCAATGCCCCAACGGGCGTCTTAGATGCTTTGGCACCAATGGCGGCAGTTTCGGGCGCGACAAGCGCAGCGCCGCCAATTGCACCGGCAATCATGGCGGGTGCATCGCCTACGATCTGTCCAGCGCCAGCCATGATCTTTGCCATGATGCCTGATTCTTCCGGCATGATCTTGCCAGGGGTGCGCCCTGCCATAAGCGAACCTGAAGACCAATCAAAGCCAGTCTGAAACATTTCCATCCAGCTATTAGGATCGGCGGTGTCCAGCGTTGAGGGATCAAACTTTTGCTGCGCAAGATTTTCCTTCAGGACATTTCCCAAAGTCGGTGACTTCGGCTGATTGTCGCCCCAAAAATCGTCAACCTCTTTTTGCGAGTAGCCAGCATCCAGCGCTTCCCGCGTCTTGGTTTGACGCATGGTTGCAATATCAGTGTCCGAGTACCCGGCGTCCTGATATTCCTGAAGAAGCTTTTGACCGTCTGTAAGATCAACCATTATAGCGCTGCCATCATCTGTTTGCCGGGTGGACGCCTTATACCAAGGATTGAACCCTTTGGATAGGTGTCAATTCCAACCCGGTTTTTAGCGTTGCCGCTTAACAGGATGACATTGCCATTTGCATCATAACCCTTGAAGAAACCAACGTGGCCCTTGGTAGGATCAGCGCCCCGCGTAAGCACAACAATATCACCCGGCTTCGCGTCCTTATTGGCCACCGCATTGCCGTACACAAGGAACGAACGCGCATTGAGTTTGCCGGTGCCAGGAATGCCGCTCTTGGCAAGTGACGCATTCACGAACCCGGCGCACCATGCGGTAACGGCAGGATCAATGGAATGTCCACCGGCCTTCAGGAACGCGTATATAGTTTTGTTGTCCGCTTGCTCATTCATGCCCATAAGCTGTTCTGCATTCTCCATGGGCGAACGTGCACGATCCGCCGCCGTGAAATGAACCGCAGCTTCATCTTCCGCAGTCGGCAAATAGTCGGTGCCAGTTTCGCCACGGCTCAAGGCCGTAAGGGATTGCTGTCCAGTGATAGGCGCAACGGTGCTTTCCTTGCCGCGCAAGAACTCCCCGAGCGGCTTCTTCGCTGCTTCAAAGGACGGCGGATCAACTGCCGGTGGAACGTAGCTCTTGTAATCTTTGTTGCCCGCCTTGCGCATTTCCGTTTTGATCTGCTTGGGGTTGAGCATATAAGACGGCAGCGCTTTGCGTGCATATTCCTTGAACTGATCGTCCGTCATGCCAGCGGCTTTCGCCTTGACGTACTGATCCATCATGTCGGACTTGTATTCGGTGAAACGCGAAGCGCCCCACGTATCCTTGTACTGCTTGGTGGCGGACGCGTCGATATAGCCCCGGAAGTCATCAACGAAATCCGAAATGCCCTTCAACTCTTTATTCTCGCCTTCCTTGCCGCCAGTCCAGCGCATGAAGAAACTGAAGTCCTTGGAAGACAGCAGATTGCGCGAACGTGCATCAAACACTTCCGCACGCGTTAAGTCGCCATTCTTGGCGCGTTCGCTGAAGTCATCATACACCGTAGGATCGGACGCAATCGTTTCCTTGGTTGTGCGGCGCAACTCCGTGGCCGCATAGCTATGGGCCGACCGGTATTCTTCGGGCGACATAACGTCCTTGTATTGGTCCCTGATCGCGTCAAGCTTGGTGAAGTAATCTGGCGGTATCACCATGGCACCGGTTGTTTCATCGGTTGTCACCGTTGACTGCAAATCCGTGATAGCTTGGTTCGCTTCATTGTTGCGCTTCTTGATCGCGTCCGTTTCCTTGGCTTGCTGATCGGAAGCTTCAGACTTGATTCGAGAGTCGGCGGAATTCGTCAACTCTGCCAATTCTTCACCATTGATCATGCCGGTGAACTCGCCCTTCTGCAACGCTTCAAGCGCAGCTTCCGGGTTCGTTTCAATCATGCCTTTGATAGCGGACTTGGCAATGCCGTTTTCAATCTCTTTAAGAAGCTTGATCTTGGTCTTCGCGTCCAGGCGGTGTACGTCCGCATAGGCTTCAATGGCGTCCTTTGACTGTTCAATCTGCGCCTTCCAGTTGCCGGGATCATAGAACGCTGCATCGGAATACGCGTTCGTCACAGTCTGAAGCTGAAGCACGGCATTGGCCGAAGACACTTCCGAAGCATCCGCAGACGTTGAAATGTATTGGTTCGCCCATGCACCGGCACGGGTTTTCATAATGTATTCGCGGCCCTTCTTCGTCTTGGCTTCCATGCCGATCTGCTCATAGAGCGGCGTTGCCACTGTCTCCATGAAGTTCTTCGCCATGTCCGGATCGTTCGGATCGGCACCGGCCAAGTGATCCCGCCACTTCACGGCCAAGTCCGCTTGCGCCATAGCCATCTTGACAGTCAAGTTGGATACGTCTGCCGCTTCGTCTTCTTCCCGCGCTTCCTTCATGCGGGCTTTAATGTCCGCTTGCATACCGCTAATGCCGCGCCCGAGCGCGTTCCATCCGGCACCGATCAACTGCCCGCGATAGTATCCGTTCTGTCCAGACGCACGCGCCAATTCCGCCATGGGGCCGGGATCGGGGTACACGTTGTTTTCATAAATTGGAAGGGCGGGCATTATGCAACCTCTTTGAATTCAATGCCAAGCTTGTCATAGTCAACCTTGGCGTAACCACTCTCGTTATCGTTGCTGACAGCTTCAGGGAACAGGATAGCCACTTCGCTTGCCATGACGCCACTATAGCGCTTTTCGCTGCCGTTGTAGTTGAATTCATACACACCCAGGCCGTCACCGCGCCGCCCAATGAAGACAACGTTTTCTTTAAGCCGGTCATCTGAGAACATACCGAAGATGCCACCGACAAGCCCCATGATGCCGCCGGAACTTGCTGCCTTGGCGTTCGCCTTGGCTTGCGCGGCTTGCGCCATGTAGTTCTTGTATTCAAGCTGCGTGTTCATAGCCGTGACAGCTTTGGTAATGTAACCCTGCTTGCGGTTCTGCTTGATAATGTCCAGCACCGATCCCGAAAGCTTCAGGTTGTTCGCACCGGCAGCGGCTTCCGCAGCGCCTTCCGTTTGGAAAATCTCACGGCGAATCGCAAGGTCCTTCATCTTGCCCTGAAGCAAGGTGACGCGTCCGGCTTCCTTGAAATACTTCGCCTGTTCCTTGTAGCCTTTAGCCGTAGCTTGACCACTAAGAAACGAGCCTATGCCGCCAAATAATGAACCAAAATCCACGGTGCAATTCCTTACTTATCTTGCGTTTCGATGAACCCGCCCATTGCCGTGATAGTGCAAGAGTATTGACGCCTACACTCCCAAGCGATGCCACCGGCAAACGAATAGTTGTCAGTCAGAGTATCAGAGGCCACGCCAGAAAACAAGGCCGGTGCCACAATGGGCTTATTGCCGTCCGTGGTAAGCTTCACGGGCTTCAACCGCTCAAAGTCGGTGCCGATCCAAAGGTTCTGCGCACGGAACAGTTTCGCGGCATACCAATGGTTGCGGCGCTTCTTGCCGAAGGCCGGTCCGTTCTGTGCGCCCGCGTCCAGGCCGTAATCTGGCGGCAAGGATTGTCCGCGCGAAATGTAGGACACGCCAAACGCCGTGGGGCTGAAAATGTATTCCGCATTCAATTCACGATGCACCTGATCTTGCGTATAGCTCGTTCCCATCCATACGCGGAACCAATTAGGGTCCGTCCAAAAATTGTGATCGTTGGCCCATGTGCCGATATAGTTAGGCGGCGGATCAGCACCCGCGCCAATGGAAGTGAAGTTGCCGTAATCCAAAATGGACGGTCCCACTTCATCATAGAACATTTGACTTGTAATGATGAAGTTGAAGCCGGTGTCCTGTCCAGTGAAGGTTGTGACTTCGCCGGTGTCAAGGTTCAACTCATAGATCACGCCGTCAACGGCAAGCCATCCCCAACGATGATTATTCCAAGGTCCGTCACCCTGTCCCGGCGGGCCGGGAATACCAGCGGGCATAACCTCATTCCAAATTATGTCACCCTCACGCGATAGCTTCACCATGCGGCGTCCCGTGTTGATTAGCCCGGTGCACGCCATAAGCAGCGTATCATCATAAGCGATGTACGTCATGGTGCATTCACTGAAACCAGTTGTCCATGCGGGATCAATGGTAGTCGCTGCCACGTTGAACGTGTTGTCAAAGAACACACCAAGGCCAATGCTAAGGTCCGGCGCAATGCCGCCAACGGTCCACTCGTTTATAACTGCCGTATGCGCCCCGCCGAATGACGTTGACGATATGTTGCCAAGTGGCGCGATTGAGCCAAACGTTGTTACGCCAAGCAGTTCATACATGCGGAAGAACTTCGTATCATAGTCACTTCCGCCAGTGTTGGTGAATTCTCCCATGATGCCGCCAACGCCAAAAAGAACCCCAATGGGGCCGGACGATGACGCACCATACATGGCGCACCGCCCGTTGTTGCCACCCTTGCTTACCATAAGGAAGTTGCTGTTCTGAATAGTAAGCGTGTTAATGTCCGGGTACAGCAGAGAGAACCCCATGATGTTCTGTGGCGCGTGTGTGTCGGTTCCAGGTTGAACGTCCGCTTTTATCTCGCCCCACTTTTGCAGGGTCATGTTGTCAATCAATCCAAGGATGAACGAGCTATCGCCCGCCGCCTTAAAAATAATCATCACGGAACTGGAACCCGCTTCATGCTCCAAGTCCGGCGGGATCAACGTAATGTTGGTGTACGTGGTAAGAATACCTTCCGCGTCATTGTTGGGGAAGATCGCAGTATAATTAGTTGCTTCGCGCAGCAAGTCGCCGGTCAACGCATTGAATACGCGAATGTTGCAAGCGCCACCTGTTTCATACCGATAGAACACTTCGTTATCCCGATCCCACAATCCATAGCCACCGGAAGCCGTTGGCGTGATCTCGTTATCAATGACAAGTATAGAGTTGAGAGGTTGCAGCGGGTTCGTCGTGATAGGCGCGTCCTGCCACCGAAGCTGAATTCCCCAATCGCCATAGTCCGTGCCGTCATCCAAGCTTTCCAAGAACGCCAGGGTGAAGCCCGAGACAATGCCATACGGCAAGTCCATGTATCCGTTCGTGATCACAACGTCACCAAGATCAAGCCCGCCAACAAACGGGTGCAGCGTGACGCCTTCAAGATGCTCAAAGCCATAGACGCGGATACCGTCAAAGCTGTCACCGTTCGCGCTGATCATGCGGCGAATGTAGCCAGCCGGTGAACTGCCGTCCACATGCCATGCCTTCCATGTAGGATCACCGGTGCTTACTCCCGGCATACTGACTTCAATCCAGTCCGGCGCGTCCGGATCGGTGGGGTGCGAAGTGATAACGTAAATGCAATCGCTTGTGCCGTCAAAGCTTGGCCCTGCGGACAAGGCAGAGAAGGTACGTTCCATGCCATGCGTATGCCGGTGCCAGCCGGTGAACTGTTCTTCCAGCACGGATACCTTATGTGTTGCGCCAATCAGTTTGCCATCGGACAACCGGCAGAATAACGAAAGCATAGGCTCTTGGCACCATACCAGTTCCTTGACCATGGGCGAAGTAAGGCCGGATGCCTTTTCAGAATTGTTCACGCATTCAAATTTGTTCTGATAGTTGCGGCGGAACGTCATAGCCTTTCGGCCACTGGCTTGAACGAACACGGGCGAACCATAGGCTTGCACCGCTTCAATGTCCGCGCTGCCCGCAGTCGTGGGGTTACGCGCCTGAAGCGTTGTGGGCGATACTGGATCGTCCATGGCAGATGCACGCACAAGCCATTCACCGGCAAGCGTGCCTACCGCAAGGCCGTCTTCAGTTGACACCATCCAAGTGATAGTTTCGCTGTCCTTGTTATTCAATATGCCGCTCAACGCATTGCTATCCGATACCGAGCCTTCATTTTCAGTTGGCGAGAATGTGAGGGACTTGAAGTTACGGCTGGCGTCCAGTCGGTTCTTGATCGCACCGGCAAGCCACAAACGGGCTTCATGGTATGCGCCGCAAGTTGGCCACCCGGTAGTATCCGAATAGACGCCCAAGCGCCAATGGATCGTGGCGGTGCCACTGGACGGCGTATCACCCATTATCTCTGCGGTGACATGCGTTGTATCAACAACGGTCACGATCTTCAGCCAAGTGATTACAACCGTATCCGCCGTGATCTCCCACTTCGTTCCCGTATCAGTCGTGGGATCATTGGCAAGGTTGTTAGACACAAGCGACTTATAGATATTGTTGTCGGAACCAAGGACCTTGGCTTCCTTGCCATACGGAACCGCATTGCTCCATGCTTGCGGTCCGGCCTGAAACCAAATCAGCCGGTCAACGTCTGTGGACTGGAAGCCGTCACCTTCATTCACGCCCGCCGTGCCGGACGCTGTTACAGTGACGGTGCCGGACGTACCGCTCAAGGCGAAGGTTGTCACCAATTCGTTTTCGTCAAGGTACGGACCGTCAATGAATTCAGTTTCGCCAAAGGTGAACTGCGTGACGCCGTTGACTACAAGCGAATAGGGGCGCTTGCCAGGGCAGAGGAACAACACATTGGTATCCGTGTCCTGCACAATGCGGACGTTCGGCAGATCATCGGCGGTATAGGGCGTGTTGAATTCGAGAAGGCGCTTTACTTCATCCACCTGTCCCAAGTTTATCCAGCCAATCGAAGCGCCGTCAATCGGATCGCCGGTCACTGGATCGTACAGCGTGAACGTGTTCTTGCTTGTGTTCACATCATCAATAAGGAACTGCCGATTATAAAGCTTGTAGGACTGCGGCGGATCACTGGTAATATCGAACATGACGGTATCGCCATCCGACCAATTCAAGTCCGGCACCCGGACCTTGGCCGGTGTCGCTTTGTTTATTGTGATAACGCGCTGCTTGCCGGACGCGTCCGATTCGTCGCGCACATGCGTAAGACCGGCCACTAGCCGCAATTTGCCGGGGGTAAGTTCGGCCTGATACGCTTGGCTCTTGCCGAAGCGGAACGGAAGCAAGCGCCCGCCCTTGACGCCGTTGCGCGTGTTGTTGATCCGGCGAAAGCCCATGCGCCGCGTCCAAGCGCCTTCTTCCATAGGATAGGAATTCAGGCATTCATTCAGCGCTGTCTTGTAAACCTCAAGGTTGCTGCGGCCCTGCGCAGTCTCAGACCACAAGCCACCCCGGAAGTCGGTTTGCACATAAGAAGCATCGGCCATCTTAGTACCTTGACGTAATGTATGAGTCTTCCGGCGATTCAACCGGCCCTTGCTCAATTGCGTTCACGGTCCGCGCTTCCGACATGAACTTGTCATAGAAGCTTGAAATGTTCTTCAGCTTGCCGGTGCTTTGCGTTATAGGTTCGCACACTTCCAGCGCAGCGGCGCACGAATACCCGTTGAGGAACATAGGGTCCCAATCGTCCGGGTTCATAATGTCGGCAACGTGGCGGAAGTGAAATGGACCGGCCTGAAACGATAGGAAATAGTTCCCCTCATAAATCAAGTCACTGTACGGACTGGCGGACGGTGCGCCCAATGGCATATACGAACCCTGCTTAGGGTTCTGCGGCGCTTCGCGCATGAAGCCAGTGGGAAGCCGGAACAGGTTCAAACCCTTCTGCGTAGGGATCGTGTAGCTGGCTTCGGCCAAGGTCATGGAATTCGTGACTGCCCAATTGCTTGGGTTGCTGTCCGGCTGCTTGTCCTGATTGCTGGCAGTCAGAGAAACATAAGTGACTTCATCGTAGATCACACGATCCCCGATTCCGTAAATGGTGAACTGCGCCCAATCCTCAACAGAAATGCGCGTCCAGTAATCCGTGTCGGTTACGGCATTGCCAAGGTTATCCGCAGCAATCGAAATATAAAGAACGTCATTCTCATAGACGTACTCGCCCTGAAGGTATGTCACTTCAGCATCATACAGGTCTGCGCTGTCCGCACCCAGGTAAGGAACCCATTGCGAATAGTCGCGGTGTGACGGATCAAGATTTGTTCCATCCTTGACGCTCATCCAACTGTCTGTGCCGTAGCGCACGCGGTCATTGATTGAGTACGCAACGCGGGCGTCCCACTCGGGCCATATGGCAACATAGGTTGTCGCAGTCCAGGGGCGCAGAATTTCCGTGCGGATAGAGAAGCGCCAAACGTTGCGGCGCAATTCAAACCGGCGCGTAATGTCAAAGGTTGTGCGAATTTCATCCGCGCCCTTGCTGTCTTCAGCCGCCGTTCCATAAAGCGTTGATCCCTCAAGGATGCGGGTTGCACCACACCGTTGCAGAATTTTATTTGCTACATCGGTTTCAGTGATCATAGCCCTGTCCTTTAAGCTGCGAAGTTCCCGGTGTCAGTCAGTGACAGACGGCGCAATTTCCACCAACTGCCTTTAAGCGGGACAATATCCCCGGCGCTGATTGTGGACTGAATCAATAGGCTAGTTCCGGCGTCATTGTCAATAAGCGCCTTGAGGCGGATATAGTGATTGACGCCCGTGGTCAACGCAGCGGTAACAAACGTCCGCGCTGCCGTAGCATCATTCAGCAATTGGCCCTTCAACGGCGTTGCCGTTCCAGGCGGTGCAACAATGCCCGTGACCGGCGACATTTCAAAGTCGAAGTTCTGCCAAGTCGGTGCGGCGGAATTTGTGAGCGTCAACGTGTGCGTTCCGGAAGTTGTCTTTGCATAGAGCAAGTACAACTCAAGTTCATAGCGGGAACTTGGGATAAGCACCGGATTTTTGTTGGTGCCAAAGAAGTTGGCAATCGTTGTGATCGCGCTGCCGTTTGCTGTCAGCATGACACGCTGTTCCGCCGGGATATACCCGCGTCCCTGCGTAGCGTTGTGCGTGACGAAGAATGAAACACCGTCAAACTCAACCGCGCCAGCTTCAGCCGCAGTAAGCGGCGAACCGGACGTAAACTTGAGCGGTGCCAAGCCAGCGCCCGCAGCGCCAGCCGAAAGCGTGATCCGCTTGTTCGTCAAAACTTCAATGCCGGTCAAGGTGACGTTTGCGCCATCGGCCACGTTCAAAAGTGTGAGCAGTTGCGCTTTGGTCAATGCAACGGGTACGCCGGTGCCAGCGCCAGCCGCGCGGCCTATGACCGTGCTTTCTGCCATGTTCGCCAGCTTCGCCAGCGTGACTACGCCATCTTGAATGGTATAGACGGTGCCGCCCGAAGTGATAACAATGTCGCCTTTGTCGCCATCGGATACGGGTGGACCTTGTTCACCCTGCCGTCCGCGCGAACCAAAAATATAATGACCGGCCATGGGACTTACTCCCCAGGTACGCGCACAATGGTTACATAAACCGCCGTGGCTGTTGCGATTACAACGCGATATTGGCCGGGGGGCAAGTCATAGGTGGCTACGCCCGCAGCCGTAAGCGCCGTGGCTACAAGTAGCCAAGATGATCCGTTCGGCCCGAGCATTTCAATGCCCACCGAACCGCCGCCAAACGTGGCAGCTACGGCAAACTGGTATTTGCCGCCGTTGAGAACAAACGCGCTCGTAGTAGCTGCGATATTCTCAAATTTGACTGCCTCTTGCGCACGCATTAGACTTGTCCAATTACGCTGTCACGCCCGTCAATGATCCGGCGCTTGATTGCGTCAAGCGCGGCAGAAATTTCCAGGGTTGTCCAGCCAGTTGTGCCAGCGCCCAATTCAACACGAAGTTCAATGTCCGAACCGGCGGAAGTAGCGTCACCAACAACAACGTTGTCCGGGTTGTTGGGTTGCCCACGATTGAGGCTATAAAATTTGTCGGCCATTAGCTTATCCCTTCGATTTGGAGCAAGGCAGCTTTCAGTGCCACCTTCACTTGGTTCAATGTCATAGTGGTATCATAGACCACTGTTAGCTGTCCAGCCGTTTCCGCAGTCTGCGCGGCAAGATAGGTAGTCAACGCGGCATCCGCCGTATCAACATGGGCTTCCGTAGGCGAAGCGCCATCGGCTTGAAGAACGGCCATGGCTGCGACAAGCGCGGTGGAAGAAGGTTCACCGGGGCGATTGATTACGCCAGCGGATGAAATGTTGACAATGTGCTTTGCCATGACGGACTCCTAGCGTGAGGAAAAACGGGGGCCGAAGCCCCCGCTAGATACTTACGGGCTGCAAGTTTCAACCTTCATGTACAGGTCCCCGCCGGACGCAGCGTCAACGGTCATGGTTCCCATTACATCGAACCAGCCGCCGGGATCGGCAGACAGTCCGGCAGCTTGCCAGATCGGAAGGAAGCGCTCCGCCATGGTATAGAACCCACCTTCATTGGTGATGATGGTTTCAGCCATAGCGTTGGTGTGGACAACCGCCGAAGCGAAGAAGTCCGCGTCAATTACGCCACCGGCAGTTCCGCCAATGCCCAAGTCGGGACCGGCGGGCGGATAGGCCAAGCCATAGTTCATTGCGCACGAACCGCCAAGCGCAGCGCCTTCAATCGTGACCTTTTTGACAAGGGCGTTTGAGCGAATGCGGGTGAAGCGATAGGTGGACGTAGCCTGATCGGTTGCCGCTACAGACACAAGCGCGTCCTGCGTACCATATTCAGCCTTGGCACCAAGACCGGCCTGATTTGCCACGCGGGGCGAAGCGTCCAGGTTCGTGATCGGGGTGGATTTAAGATTTACAACGGCCATTTTAAGTCTCCATGTTTTCTTTCAGTAGAAGTGGGGGCGGGTTTCAATCGCCCCCGGCTTCAAGGGTTACGGGGTAATGTCGGCACCTGAAGTGTCGGCACAGAGAATTTCAATGACCTTACCGGCTTCGGTGCGGGTAGCGCCGTAGCTGGCAACGGTTGAAATGTCCCAAGGGTTGCTTGAGAGATCGGGGCGCTGGAATACTTGCGTCTTAATGTCCTGCCAGATACCGAGATACAGGCCGGACTTGACGAACACAAGCACGCTGCGCACGTTGGACGCCCAAGCAAGGCGTTCCGACTGGCAGATATTGAAGCCCATGTACTTGGTCACTTTGCCATCGACCAAGATACCGCCGTTCTTGTTGAACTCGTTTGAGGTAACAAGAGCCTGATTGCGCAGATCGGCGTGCTGGCTTGAACCGATAATCGCGGTGCCAAGACCGGCTTCCAGTTCTTCCGTGTTGTGGTACTTTTCCAGAATGCGCCGCGCTTCGTTCAACTTGGCCACCGTCAAGCCCACCGCGCCGGACGCACCGAACGCAGCGGCAATCTGGAACTTTGCCGTATCAAACGCTTCCGTGGTGAGCGAACCAACGTCAACACCAATGGTGCTGGCGGCAGTCGCAGCGCGGATAATTTCATCGTCCCAGGCGCGGGCAACCGCAGCCGAAGCACGCTCCACCAACTTGGACTTGGGATCAATCGGCGTCTTCAACTGATCAAAGTTGTCAACGTACTGATCGCCTTCCTTGTCAACGGGCATAACCCAACGGCGCTGATAGTCAGCCGGGGTATTCTTCTTGGGCGAGAAACGCCCTTCAGGGGTTTTCATCTGCATCGGCCCAACCAAGTTGAGCGGGGATGCAATTTTCGCACCGACATGATTCCCTTCTTCAACCTTGCCGCGAAGCATTGAAGACTTCTGCTGAAGGTTCATCTGAAGCAGGTTTTTATACTGCACGGTGAAAAGTTCGACTAATCCATTGTCAGCCATAATAGTCTCCATTCGATTTAAGGGAAACCCACGGCTTCAGGATTGAAGGTGTCGGGGCGTGAAGACCTTGGGAGCGAGAGGATCAGGGCGGACAGGAATCACACTTCAAAACCCACTCGCCCCAAGGTTCGGTATATAAGCTAGATAAAAAGAAAGCCGCAGTCAAGCGGCTTTCTAAAATTATTTTTGGCCGATCTTTTGGCCGATTATAAGCCCGCTTGAATGCGGGTCAAGTCATTGAATTCCTTCATGGCTTCAGGGTTGCCGGACTGGTAGCGCTTGAACCATTCGGAGTCATTGCGCAAAGATTCCAGCTTCGCAGCCGCTTCGTCCTTCGTCATCACACCATTGCTATTGGAGTTACCGCGCACAAAGCGGTCTTCCCCAATCTTGGTGCCAATGTCGCGGAACATTTCCATAAGGGCCGCATAGCCAATAACACCCTTCAGCGCTTCTTGCTGTTCCGGCGTAACGCCAAGCTTCAGCATGGCATTGTCGGCCACCACTTGATTTGACGCTGCGTTGTGTCCCCAATTCTGCGCAAGCTTGTCCTTCTCTTGCGCAAGTTCGCCCTGATACAGCGCGGTCTTGCTGCCTTCAGCTTTTTCGTTCAAGTCCATAAGGCGCTTCCCGAGAAGCGCGGCGGTGGCCTTCGGCAACTTCAGTTCCGCAACCAAGGTCCGCAGTTCTTCAACTTCGGTGTCCTTCATTGTGGAGCCATCGGAATACTTCAGCGTTGTGAAGTCGTATTCCTTGGGGTCCGCCGGTACGCCAAGCTTGGCATGAACCTTGTTCCAAGCTTCAACGTCTGCGGCGTCCTTGGGCAGACGGATCAACTGTTCCGCCGGTGCGCCAATAAGTTTTTCCGCTTCACGATGGAACCCAATGGCGGCAATGGCCGCTTCTTCAGGCTTCATCTTGTCCAGGCCACGGGCTTGCATGTAGCCTAATACTTCTGGCTCAGGTGTCCCGTACCAAGGCTTCACATCGCCCGAGCCGCTTCCGCTGCCCGTGCCTTCGCCTTCGTAGTTAGGGCTGATCATAAAAGTTTTCATTGTGGGGTTCCTTTCCCGTTGTAAAGATCAAGTAGTTCTTCAGGTGACAATCCAATGTGTTGCTGGATACGAAGCCACACTTCGCGGCGTCCTTCCAACATGAAAGTTCTGTGGTCATCACCCGGCACCATACAACTTTCATTAGCGCGGCAAAAAATATACAGGTCCCGAAGAACCATGCGACTTGCCAGATCGCTATACGAAAACACTTTCATGTAGGCGCTCTTGCGTCCGGTGAGGAACGCAATCGCCGCTTCCAAAGTTCTTGCAATCATTGTCCTGTCTCCACTTTGTTATTTCGCATTGCCTTTGTCCGCAACTGCCTTTGCCTTGAGCATCGCCGCAGCAGCCGGGGCCGCTTGAATTTCGGCTTGCTGATCCATCGCTTGCTGGCGACTGTCCTTCTTCGCTTGGCTTTCTTCCGGCGAAGCCATCCAGCTTTCCGGCACGGCCTGAATGTCCGCAATCTCCCGAGAGGCTTTCGAGAAGTTGAATTCGTCCAGCGGTGTTGGGTCCTGCGTAATGTTGACGATGCCGGTCAAAATTTCCATGGTGCGTCCGAAGCCCGCAACCTCTTGCGCACGCATGGCGCGGGAAAGCGGTGAGGTATAGACCACGTTGTATTCCGCACGCGCTTCACGCATGACTTCAGGGACCGGCGGCAGAATTCCAAGTTCCGCCATAACGTCCATTTCACGGTGGATCATGGGGCCAAGGTATTCCGATTGCTGGCGTCCCACGGTAGGAGCCAAGAGGATGCCCTTCTGATTGACGATCTCAATGACTTGCGTTGCGGTCATCTGCGGATTTTCCTGAAGGATTTTGAACATGCCGATCAGGAACGCGTCATCAATGATCATGTTTTCGCGTGCCATCATTTCTTCAGACACTTGAATGTTGCCCACCGGCAGCGTGCCGACAAGTGGCTTGCCGTCCGAAGACCACCCGCCTTTGTTCAAAGCGCCAGGGCGCATGGAGAAGTCCACCATGCCGTCATCCGTTGTGAGAAGCACCGGCGAAGCTGCGCGGTGGCCTTGCACAAGGAAGTCACGCTTTTCTGCGTTGATCGTCTTGATAGCCGGAAGGATCGTCATGGCCGGACCACGGGCATAGACTTCACCCGGCGCATTCTCATAGCGGTTCACGGAAATGGGGAACGTGTTGTATCCGCTTTCGGAAATAAGGTGTCCGCCATTGCCAAGCGCAATGTAATAGCTTGCCCACGGCTTGCCCTTGGAATCAATGCGCTGCGGATCATAGAACGCACGCGGGCAGACGCGGTGCAGGAATTCAAATTTAGAATTCGGGTCCTTGTTTTCTAACAAGGTCTGCGGAAGATTTTCTTCCCCGAACTGCGCAATGGCTTGCGACTTGTCCAGCCAGAAGATGCGGCAGAAACGATCAATCAATCCTTGGAAGTTCTGCCCAAGATAAATCTCGCCAATGGGGATGCAGCTATAGCGCACACCACGGCCACCGTAAGCGTCCCGCAAAGGATCAATCCACAACACGCCGTTGCCGAACGCGCCCATGGAAATGTAGGACGTAAGGTTCTGTGAAGCAAAGTTCGCGGACGGCTTGTAGCGTTCCTTGAACATGATCCGGGTGACGATCTCAAACCACATGCGGACTTCGCGCAGCTTGTTCAAGTCTTCATTGTCGGAAGTTAGTTGGTGCCACATCATGTTCCGTGGCGTAAGCAGACTGTCAATGATGGAGCCGAAGCGGGACAGCGCAAGCGCCGCAGACGAATCAACTTGCTTCTCCGTCTTCTTCTCGCCCGGTGTGTTGTACGATCCGCGCGTGAACGTGTTGCGATAGGACGGCAACACAAGTTCCGCGACTTCTTCCCAATGCGTTTCAAAGACCGTCCGATCACGAATCAGCGCGTTCATGTCCTTGATGCTTTCAGCAACTATTTGCTCATTGGAAGCCATTTGCTATTCTTTCCCAAATTGACGCGCGTTCTTTCGGTTGTGCCACTGGCTTAGGTCCTACTGATCCGTCTTTCTTGGGTACAGCAGGAACCATTCCCCGATTAAAGTTTTTCTTGGCTTGCTTGTAAAGATTTGTGGGGCCAGGGTCCATACCAGCACCAAATACGCCGCCACCGCCAAACAACCCAACCATTTCATTTGCTCAACACATTGTTCCAGAAGTCTTTGGCCCTTTTCTTTTTGTTGGCCGAAGCTTCAGCAGCCGCCTTTGCTTTAGCGTCTGCGTCGAGTTTTGCGGACACTTCGCTATTGGACTTCTTGGCCGCTGCAATGTCGGCAAGGCGCTGCGCCCGTGCACGCTCATTTCCGCCGCCCGCGTTCCCAGGTCCGGACTGTGATTGATTGCGCTTTTTAGCGCCGCCAAAACCGAGCCAATCAGAGATAGCCATGATGAAAATTCCTTCGCCAATTTCGATACTCCACCCTTTATACGGGTTAGAACGGGCTTATGTCAACGTCCTTTGCCATGGGGGTGCTGTTCGACTTGGCACCCCACATATCCGGCGACACATAAAGCACCGGTTTTGCTTTGCGAATCGACACAACACCATGACGGCTGGCGCTCATAAGATCGTCTTCCACCTTATTAATTTGCCCGTCAACTCTGTGATAAAGCCGGTATTCGTCGCGCCACATATGGCACGTATCGAAAACCTTGTACCGGTTGCTGCCCATGCGTTCATCCATCTGCATGATGCCCAACTCTGTGGAGTTAGAACCATCGGGGAAGGTGGAATGTTCCGGCAGCATATTGACGCCGTGCTTCTTGTAGATTTGCCGCAGCGGGAGAAGTTCGCCTTGGAATTCCTTGCGCTGTTCGCCGTCATGCGGCCAAGCTGCCGGGATCAGCCAGCCCCTATTGTTGTGCACCGGCTTCATGGCCGAAGCGTGCGCCAGGGTGACAGCATTCGCCATTCGTATTTCATGCGTCACGTAAATGGTATCGGTGTCACGGTTGTACGCATTCAGCACCGCAGCGAACGGGTGTGTCATGCCGAAGTCCAAACTCCAAAGCCATGACCAGTGATCGGGGATCGTGAAGGGCTTGATAAAAATTGACGCTTCCGTGTGCTGGAAGATTTTGCCCGAGCCAAGCACCGGGATACCTTTGGTTCGCGCTTCAAGTTCGTGCGGTCGATAGCCCGCAATCATTTCCGCACGCTTCTCTGGCGTCAAGTGTTCCGCGTCATCAATCGTCATTGTGGTCACGCGCCGGTATGGGCTTTCTTCATCAAGGAAGCGCTTCACAACATCGGACCGTCCTTGCAACGGCGTGAAGGTCATAATAACAAAACCGTTCGTGGTGATGATACGCGTATAGCCTTCCGAATAAATATCAGGTGGCGGTTCTTCGTCGAACCAAACAAAGTCCAGGGTGTCGCCCTGCCACTTCTCTTGGCCGCGCTCATATGACTTGAACTTCAATTCCGAATAGCCGCCGGTCACATGCTTGACCAAGATCGTATCGTACAGGCCGGACACGCCCCGCGCCAATGTCATGGTCTTGGGATCAAGGCAGTCCCTTGGGATCATGCCGGTGCCAATGCCGTTCGCAGTTTCACCAAGAAGAATTCTCTGCACAACGTCACGCGTTGACTCTGCCGTAACACCCGCCGCCCATCCGCGCACCGGACGATCATAGCGGCGTCCCGGCCAATCTTTCGGATACCGGCCTGTCAGGTGCATCGCAATTTCCGCACCGCCGCACATGGTCTTGCCCACGCGGTTAGCTGCCATCAACAAACGTTCGGTGTATGTCGCGCCGTTGCGGTGGAACTCCAACTGCTTCTTGTACGGCTTATAGTACAGCAGTTGGTTTTCGGATTTGCGCTTCGCAATTTCCGCAAGCTGCGCTTCAAGCAGCAGCATCTTCTTCCGGCGTTCCTTATCGTCGGGTTCGCTTTGTGCTTCCCATGACTCAATCATCAAACACCCCGAGCAGCCACAGTATCAGAAGGATAATCAAAATTGTGGTAATATCCATTGCCGTTACTCCTGTTTCAATCCAAGCATGGCGTCTAGTTCTTCTTGGTCCTGCCGCGTCTGATCATCTTCCCACGCTTCGCCCCGCGCGTGAATCGCCTCAACGGTTTTTTCCATACCGCCGCTGCCGTCAATGACTTCGTAATCAGCTTCTTCAGCTTCGCGTCTGCCCAATAGCTGCAACGGATCAATGCCAAGTTTATTGCAAAGGTCGGTGACACGCCTTTCAATCTGCGCATTCGTTCGATGATCTTCAACGATGACACGGCTTACCCCCTCAACAATCAGTCCGGCGCGGTTCAACAACTCAACGGACGCCTTGAATCGATTCTTGTCAAACTTGCTATCTGCAATTTCCACAAGGACGGAAGCCGCCAGCACCGCCCCGGCCCTAATGCGTTCTTCGGCCACTTCCCGAATCGCCGCCAGGACATTCTTCTTTCGCAGCAGCAGATACGCAGCACGCCCCGCAGCCATGTCATTGTTGCCGTAGCCAGCTTTGCGTGCTGCCTCTGCGCCATTGATACCGCCCTGATCAGCATAGGCAATGACGAACGCGCGTTGCGCGTCTGATAGCTCCTGCATGGCCGGACCAAAATCGTCTTCGTCCATTCCAAGGGTGATCATTTGTGTGCGTGCAGTTTGGCCCATTATGCTTCCGATTCTCTTTCCGCCGTGATCGTCAACCGCGTCACCGCAGTATCCTTGAATGGTTTGTACGGCTCAACTGATAGTGCTGTCAACTTCAGCCTTCCACCGTTCGCCCGTTCATGCCGAATCACAGCGTCACGAATCTTGTCACGCACCCAGGGCTTCAGGTCCAGCAAGTCAATGGGTTCGTCAAACAACCAGTTACCTTCAACTTCAATTTTCATGGTATGTCTCCTGTCATCAATGGTGCGCACTATGATCCCGAGCGGGAAGAAATGTCAACCCCCGGCCTACATTCGCTGCAAATGTTCCCGAGCGGGACAATATGTCGAGAAAATCCAAAATTTTGAACAGATGCCCCGGTATGTGTACATTAACCATAGTGTATATAAGCTACTTGAGTTTTCAAAACCGGCGCGAAAGAGACTCGGGGGGACGTATAGTACTCTGCGCCGCGCTGCGGGGGTACGCCCCCACCCCACCCCGGTCATTTATATACATGGGGCGGGCAATGCTATGGCGCTCTCATATGTGCACATATGCAAGCCATGTACATAAGCTGCATTGGCCCATGTATATAAGGCGCTTCATGTATAACAGCGGTGATCCATGCGCATATTCGTGGCGCGGTGCGCTTGTGGTGTGGTGCGCTCATTCATGTATATAATGCGCTCGAATGTATATAAGCTTGATCTAGGCCACGCTCAATTGTGCTGCCTGTATATAAGCTAAACCCAGGTAAACCCGTGTTTGATCAAGCTTGCCTCTCTATTCCCTATTCTCTCTTAGGCTCTTAATCTCTTGCCCATGTAAATGGGCAGAGATAGAATCAGCATTATAGAAGCACATGGATAGGGAATAGATCGGGGCATGTATATAAGCCGCTTGACTGGCGCTGGCGTTTCATGCTATGGCCTCTTGGCCAATTCAGGCAGAGACAGGAAACGATCACATGAAGAACCTACCCAACATTGAGAAGTTGCCGGGTAAGAAGCATTACACCGGATATGGCGGCGGCAAGGTGTGGCGCATTGTGAAGGTGCGCACCTTCTGGCGTGCAGAGGCAATCAACACAAATGTATATGCAAGGCTCACGGCTGGCACGCTCACCACAATGAGCGCCAAGCTTGAGGCGGTGCAGCCATGATCATTCACATTGTAAGGCGCAACGTTGCGCTTGGCCCTAAGCCTATCGTGCTGCACCTTGAAAACGTTGCCTATGCAATTGTGATCAATGGCAAGCTTGATCAGGTGATCCAATGAAGGTGTTAGTCGCTTGCGAATACAGCGGCACGGTGCGCCGTGCTTTCAATGCGCTGGATCATGTTGAAGCATGGTCTATTGATTTGCTGCCTTCAGAAGACGGCAGCAATCGCCACATAGTTGGGGACGTTCGTGACGGCATTCTAAATGAGGGTTGGGATTTGCTTATGGTGGCGCACCCGCCATGCACAAGGCTATGCAATAGTGGGGTGCGCTGGCTTACAGTACCGCCACCGGGCCGGACATTGGAATCAATGTGGGCAGAGTTGGACGAAGGCGCGGCGCTATTCTCAACGTTGTGGAATGCACCGATTGAACGCATTGCCGTTGAAAACCCCGTCATGCACAAGCACGCCAAGGCACGCATTGTGAACTATACCGAGTTCACGCAATCGATTCAGCCTTGGCAATTCGGCCACGGTGAATGCAAGCGCACATGCCTCTGGCTGAAGAATTTGCCACCGCTCACCCCGACTAACATTGTGGAAGGGCGTGAACAACGCATTCACATGATGACACCGGGCGCGGATCGGTGGAAGGAACGTTCTAGGTTTTACCCCGGCATAGCACAAGCTATGGCGGAACAATGGGGCGG